>Ga0233425_10006265_pt1 | contig 17816 bp, 12 predicted proteins | sample Watercolumn_Towu_2_FD_181712 | JGI IMG/M metagenome (GOLD analysis project Ga0233425, IMG submission 181712) | Freshwater microbial communities from Lake Towuti, South Sulawesi, Indonesia - Watercolumn_Towuti2014_140_MG | ecosystem: Environmental > Aquatic > Freshwater > Lake | place... | reverse complement strand
AGAAACGCACCGTCGAAGAAAGCTGGCGGCACATCGGCTCCCTCCTCGCCTCCATCCAGCCCAACGAATGCAGCAACTACTTCGCAAACGCCGGATACGCTTCAGTCAATCCGTGAAACGCTCTAGGTAAAGCGGTCCGTAGAGCGCCAGCGACACCACCGCGACGGTCGCGGTGCCATGCAGCGGCGCCAGACCGCCGCGCTTCATCGCCAGCGTCGAACCCGCCCACAGGAACGCGGCGGCGAGCAAGAGGAGGTGGCCGAGCGTCGCCCCGGCCTCTTGCGTGCCGCCGCGCGCGAGAACCCCGCTCGCCATCATCGCGCTTACGCCCGCGAGCGTGAGGCCGAGGCCCGCGAGCTGCCCCCGGTCCAGCCGGTCGCGCATGATCGTGTAGGCGAGGATCGCCACGAACATCGGCATGGTGCCGGGCAAGAGCGCGGCGGCGTCGGCCGCCGGCGCGAAATGCAGCGCCCAGGTCACCACCACCACGTAGAGCGCGCCCGCGCCCCCGACCAGCACCGCGAACCACGCGAGCCCGAGCCGGTCGAGCCCGAGTCCGCGCCGCAGCACCACCGGCAGCAACAGGGCGCCCGCGACGAAAAACCGCAGGAACGCGATGTCCCAGGCGGTGAGCCTTCCGCCCGTGGCCTGGCCGACGCCGAGCCGGGTCGAGAGAATCCACCCCACCCAGATCGACACGGCGAACAGCACCCACAGCGATCCCTTGATCGCGCGGCGGCGCTGCGTCGTCTCGGCGGGAGCGGCGGCCTCGGGCATGGCGGCGCACTATACGGGATTGGCCGACGCCCCCACGCCCGGCCGCGAATACCTGACCGCCGCGCGGCGCAACCCTCGCGGGCTGGCGGGCGCGCCCGGGCCCTGTAAGATCGGCCGGCAAGGTCCGGGGGAAATGCGTGCAACGATCGTCGGCGGAAAACGCGCCGCGCGGAATCGAAAGCGGCGAAGGCTTCGCCCGGCTCTGCGCCGTGGTCCTGCTGCCGTTCGGCCTCGGCTATTTCCTGTCCTACCTGTTCCGCGCGGTGAACGCGGCGCTCGCGCCCGACATCGTGCGCGAGCTCGCGCTCGACGCCACGACGCTGGGCGTGCTGACCGCGGCCTACCTTCTGTCGTTCGCCGCGTTCCAACCCGTGCTCGGCGTTCTGCTCGACCGCTTCGGTCCGCGCCGCGTGCAGACCGCGATGTTGGCGACGGCGGCCTTGGGCGCGTTCCTGTTCTCGCTCGGGCAGGGCCCGTGGACCCTGTCGCTCGCCCGCGCCCTGATCGGCCTCGGGTTCAGCGGCGGCCTCATGTCCTCGTTCAAGGCGGTGGTGCTATGGTTCCCGCCGGCGCGGGTGCCGCTCGCGAATTCCCTGGTGATGGCCTTCGGCGGCCTCGGCGTCGTCGTCGCCACGCAGCCCGCGAACCTGATGAGCGAGGCGTTTGGCTGGCGCGCAGTGTTCGTGGCGCTCGCGGCGGTTACGGCACTGGTGTCCTTGAGCCTGTTCCTCGTGGTGCCGGAGCGCGCCGGGGGCGGAGTGCCCGGAACGCCGCTCTCCAAGCAGGTCGGCGAAATCGGCCGCATCTTCCGCGACCGCACGTTCTGGCGCCTCGCGCCGCTGGTGTGCACGACCAACGGCGGCTACATCGCAATCCAGACCCTGTGGGTCGGCGGATGGCTGCGCGACGTGGCGGGATACGAGCGCGGCTATGCGGCGGACGTGATGATGGCGATGGCGGTCGCCTTCTCGGTCGGCTCGCTGGCGCAGGGTTTCGTGGCGGACCGGCTGCTCAAGCGCGGCGTCGGCGTGCTCACCACGATGCTGTGGACCATGGCGATCTATTTCATCGCGCAGCTCGGCATCGTGCTGGAATGGCTGGCGGCCGCGCCGGCCCTGTGGATCGTCTTCGGCATGACCGGCAGCGTGGCGGTGCTGGCCTATGCCGTGCTGTCGCAGCATTTCGGCGCGGCGCTCGCCGGCCGGTCGAACACGAGCGTCAACCTGCTGATGTTCGGCACCGCCTTCGCGCTCCAGGCGCTGATCGGCGTAGTGCTGGACTTCTGGGCGGTCGAGAAGGGCGTACGCTACGACGCACGCGGCTACCAGATCGCGTTCGCGGCGGTCCTGGCGCTCCAGCTGTTGAGCATCGTGTGGTACTGGGCCGCCGGGAGGCGCCGCGGCGGCGCGTGAGGCGTGGCTCGAACGCCGGCTACTTCGGCGCCTTTGCAGCCTTGCCGCGCTTGGAGACGGTGTAGCCGTGCGACTCGAGGGCGTTCACCAGCTCCTGCATGCGCGCGCGATAGGATGCGCGAGTCTCCGCCGCCGCCTTGTCCCACGGCGCTCGTTTCGGGTGTCCGCGGAACTCGTAAATCGCGCGGCCGCCGATCTCCAGGACCGTCTTGTCCATCCTTACTCTCCAAACAAAGCCCGTTACCTGGCTGACCGCTCCGGAGGCCTTCCTGCCTCCGGCACCGATCGTTCGGCACTATCGCCGGCCGTAGCTGTACCCAGGCTGAACGCCCCCAGGCCTTCTCGCGCCGCGGCGCGGCCGGCGCCCCGGCAAGCAAGCCGCTGAAGCCGGCAAGTCGGCGCCGCGACTATATCGAGGCGGATAGGTCGCGTCCAAGGAATTACGAGAAATTTCCCCGGGCATGATTCAACCAATGGCACATGTGCCGGCGCCAAGCGGACGGGCGCGCGTTGGCCGGGCGCGGCCGTTCTCCGCCGCGCGCCGCGACGATGCATTGGCCGCGCGCCCGACCGCGCGATGCAGACCGTCGTCGGCTCGGGTGGCGCGATGTCTGCGTGTTCGCAGATACTATCCATGCTTGCTTTTGACCACGCGCCGATTTATCAAACAAGACCGAAAAATTTATGATATCTTTAGGAAAAACCGATGAATTACTCCGGCCTGCGCGCCTTCCACTACGTGGTCGAAAAGGGCACCATAACGCGCGCCGCGGCGACGCTGGGCGTTACACAGCCGACCCTGTCGGGCCACATCAAGGAGCTGCAGGCGCAGTACGGCGTGGCGCTGCTGGAGCGCGTAGGCCGGCGCGTGAGGCCGACCGACGTCGGCCAGGCCCTGTTCGAGTTCAGCCGCCGCTACTTCTCCGTCGAGAACGAGATGGACGCGTACCTTACAAGTGCGCGCGATCCCGCCACCGGGCGCTTGCGGATCGCTGCGGACGCGCCGAGCCACGTGGTTTCCGCGATGGCGGCGTTTTCGCGCCGGTTCCCCCGGATACACTTGACCGTAAGCCTCGGCAACAGCAACGACATCCTGGCCCAGCTCCTGGACCGGCGCTGCGACATCGCCATAGCCGCAGGACTACCGCGCGATCGGCGGCTCTTCACCCTGCCCCTGCGCGAGCACAAGCTGGTGGCCTTGGTGCCGCGGCAGCACCCCTGGGCGAGCCGCGAGCGGGTGCGGTTGATCGAGCTGGCATTTCAAGCAGTAATATTACGTGAGCCGGGCTCGCGGACGCGCGAGGTATTGCAGCGCGCCCTGGAGCGCATCGGCGTCGCGCTGATCGACGAGTTGGAGATCGGCGGCAGGGAAGGCGTAATCGAAGCCGTCGCGGCCGGTCTTGGGGTCGGCGTCACGTTCGACAGCGAGTACCGTCCCAATGAACGGCTGACGGCGGTCCGCTTCACCGGCGCGCCGACGAAGAGCCGGGAATACATAGCGTGCTTGGCATCGCGGCGCAGTACGCCGGCCGTCGATGCGTTTATGAGGATCGCGACCGAGCTGGCGCGGCGCGGATGACAGCGCCGGCCGGCGCCGGCCCCGCCGCATCCCCGCGCGCCGTCAGACGCGCCAATCGAGGCCCACGGCGCCGGTCAGCAGCCGCGGCAGCGTGGCGGTGGTCGGTGTCTCCTCGGCGAAGGCCCGCTTCAGCCCGGCCAGTCCCGGATGTCCGCCCGCGGCCATGCACAGCGTCGGCGCGGTGGCGGGACAGCCGTGCAGGCCGCGCGTCAGCGGCTTCCCCGTGGCGAAGCCGCGGCCGGGTCGCGCATGGGCGTAGAGCACGCCGGGCGCGTAGTCTTCGATTCCGGCCACGCCGTCCAGCGCCGCCACGGCGCGACGCGCCGCCTCGATCTCCTTCGCGCGCACCAGCGCGCAACTTCCGTCCTCGATCCAATCCGCCTCGATGCCGGCACGGCCCAGCGCCGCTGCGACGCTGATCGGCGGCAGGCCCGGGTCGGCGGCCACCTGGCTGTGGTCGCTGATCACCGCGACCACGGTTTCGCTCCAGCGCGGGCCGTGGCGCAGGCCCTCCACCAGCCCGCCGACCAGCGCATCGACGTCGGCGCACTGCGCCATGGCCTCGGGCGAATCCGGGCCGTGGACGTGCGCGACGCCGTCGGTGTTGTCGAGCTGGCACAGCACCACGTCGGCGCCGTCGTCGAGCACGCGCGCGAGCCCGGCGACGGCAGCCGCGTCGGCCGCATAGCCGCGCACGGTCGGGGTGCCGGGCGGCAGCGCGCCGCCGGGCGGCCAGTGGCGGTCGCACCGCTCGCCGCCGACCACGCCCAGGATCTTCGCGTCGCCGGTGACGACGGCGGTATCGAGCCCCGCGGCGCGCGCCGCGTCCAGGAATGTGCCGCTGACCCCCACCTCCTTCGCGGGCTTGAGGCCGTCCTCGGTGAACACCTGGTTGGCGAAGATGCCGTGCTCCTGCGGCAGGAGGCCCGTCACGAGGGTCGCATGGTTGGGATAGGTGATCGCGGGCAGCACCGACCGGCCGCCGCCGCGCACCCACGCCCCGGCCTCGCCCAGCGCGACCAGGTTGGGGGTGAGCGCGGGTGTGCAGTGACGGGGCGAGAACCCATCCAGTATCAGCATGAGCAGTCGGAACGCCATCTATCCTCCTCCGCCTGCCGCCTGCGCGGGCGTCGCCGCGATCTCTTCGGTGATCGCCGCCTTGACTAGGTCGAGCGCGCGGTCGAGCTCCGCCTCGCCGATTACCAGGGGCGCGGTCATCAAGAGGTCGTGGCCCTCGCTCGCGGACAGGTTGACGCCCTTTTCCAGCGCGCGCCAGGCGACCGACTCGACGGCGACGCCGGGCGCGAGCTCCAGGGCGAACAACAGGCCGCGGCCGCGCAGGCCGACCACGGCGGGCAAGCGCGCCGTCATGCGCTCGGCCTGCAGCCGCGCGCGTTCGCCCAACTTCGCCGCCCGCGCGACCAGGTTTTCCTGCTCGACGATCGCGAGTGTAGCAAGCGCGGCGCACGCCATCACCGGGTTCTTTTCGTGCGTGTAGTGGCCGAGCGCGAGCTCGGGCGCCGAGTCCAGGTCGGCGCGCGCAATCGCCGCGGCCACGGGCATGATCCCGCCGCCCAGCGCCTTGCCCAGGACCGTGATGTCGGGCCTGGCGCCGACATGCTCGCTCGCGAACAAGCGGCCGGTCTTGCCGAGGCCCGTCGGGATTTCGTCGAAGATCAGCAGCGTCCCGTGCCGATCGCACAGGGCCCGCACCTCGGGCCAGTACCAGTCCGGCGGCACATGGGCGGTGGCGCGGATCGGCTCGGCCACCACCGCCGCGATCTCTCGCTCGCGCGTGAATACCGCGCGCATGGCGTCGAGCGACAGTTTCGCCCAGCGCGGCGCGTCCACCGGCTCGCCGGCCGCGGTTCCCGGCCGGCGGTAGAACGGCGGCACGTGGAACGCGCCTTCCAGCAAGGGGCCCAGGCGCGGCGAGCGGTCGTTGGGCCTGCCGCCCACGCTCAAGGCGCCGAAGCCGCTGCCGTGGTACGAGTCGTGGAACGAGACGGTCTTGTGGCGGCCGGTATTAACGCGTGCGATCTTGAGCGCGACTTCGAGCGCGTCCGAGCCGCCGGTGGTCAGCAGCACCTTGGCCTTGCCGCCGGGCCACGGTCGCCCCAGGGCCTCGGCCAGCAGCACCGCCGGCTCGCCGGTGAAGCGGCGCGGCGTGAACGGCAGCTCCTTCATCTGGCGCGTCAGCGCCTCGATCAGGCGCGGGTGGCCGTAGCCGAGGTGGTGCACGCTGTTGCCGTGCAGGTCGATGTAGCGCCTGCCCTCGTGGTCCTCGATCCAGACGCCCTCGGCGCGGCGGATCGCGGTGATGCAGGGGGTCGAGCCGCTCTGGCGCAGGAACGCCGCGGCGTCGCGCTCGAGCCAGGCGCGCGAGGCGGCGGTCACGTTGCGCTTCTGCCAGGCCGTGCGGTCCATCCCGCGCCTCACGTCCGCCCGGCGGCGAGCGCGCCCACGCGCGCCCAGACCGGCCCGCGGCGCTCCATCCAGTGGATCGCGCCCATGACCGCGAACACGATCGCCAGGATCGTCACGCTGAGCGCGCTGGCGACTCCGTAATGACCCTTCTCGGCCGCGTCGAAGATCGACTCGGACGCCAGGCGGTGCGCAGGGCTTACCAGGAAGATCACGGCCGACAGCGTGGTGAGGCCATGGATGAAGATGTAGAGCGTGCCCAGCATCAGGGCGTGGCGCATCAAGGGCAGCGTCACCCAGGCGAAGCGCTGCCACAGCGAGGCGCCGAGCGACTCGGCGGCCTCGTCGATGTTGGCGTCGTAGCGTTGCAGCACCGCGCGACCCGCGAGGTAGCCGATGAAGATGTTGGCGAACAGGATGTTCAGGACCAGGATCGACATGGTGCCGGTCAGCGCCAGGCCCTTCACGCCGAACGGCAGGTTGAACGCCACGACGTACCCCACGCCCAGGATCACGCCCGGCAGGATCGCCGGCAGCAGCGCCGTGAACCCCAGCGCCCCGGCGCCGGCCGGCCGCACGCGCTCGACCAGATAGGCGAGCGCGACCGCCAGGATGCCGCCCGCGGGCGCCGCCAGGCCCGCGACCTTCACGCTGTCCCACACCACGCTGACCCCGCGCTGTTCCGAGACGAAGCCGGCCACGCCGCCGGTCGTGTACCAGGCGAGCGTGAAGCCGTGGTCGACACGCCAGATCTTCACGAACGAGGCGAACACGATCGAACCGTAGAGGAACAGCGTCATGCCGATCGCGGCGAACGCGACGGCGTTGAGCAGAAGACGCGCGGCAGGCGGCACCGCGAGCTCGGGCGCCGCGCCCACGGCCGAGGCGAAGCGCTTACGCCGCCCGATCCGCTCGATCAGAAGATAGATGCACAAGGCCGGCACGATCAGCCACACCGCGAGGGCCGCGGCGAGTCGCGTGTTCTGGAACCCGGTCATCTCGTCGTAGAGAATGCCCGCAAGCACCGGGATGTCCTTGCCCACGATCAGCGGGTTGCCGAAGTCGGTCATCACCAGCATGAACACCAGGATCAGACTGCGCACGATGCCGGGCTGGGCCATCGGCAGGGTGACGCGGCTGAACACCTGCCAGGCGCCGGCACCCTGGCTCGCCGCCGCCTCCTCGATCCGGCCGTCGTGCTTCGACAGCACGTTGTCGAGCACGATGAAGGCGGGCGGCAGATTGTGGAGCGTCTGCGCCAGGATCACGCCGCCCCAGCCGTACAGGTTGGTGACGTCGGCGTCGATCCAGCCCAGCGTATCCTGCAACAGGCCCTTGGTGACCGCGCCGTTGCGTCCGAACATCAGGATCGCCGCGGTCGAGAGCATCACCGGCGGCGAGACCAGCGGCACCAGGGTCAGGTAGCGCACCAGGCGCGGGCCCAAGATCGCGCCGCGGTTGATGCCGTAGGCGATGGCGAAGCCGATCGCCGTGGTAAGCGCCGCGCCAATCCCCGCGAGCGTCAGGCTGTTGAGGAACGCCTTGTGCAGCCGCGCGGAGGCGAACACGGCGACGTAATGGTCGAGCCCGTAGCCTTCGTTGGTGCCCTCGCGCAGGCGGTCGAACTCCTGCGGCGTGATCTTGTCGCGCAGGCGGAAGGCGAGCGGGATGCGCTTGTGCAGCGTGATCGCGGCGAGCGGGTAGGCGACGTCGAACTGCCGGCGCCCGGCGGCGTCGAGCGCGGCGACCGCGGCCTCGGCCGCCTTGGCCTGGTCGTCGAACGGCGCGCGGCGGTCCCACGGCACGTTGAGCCCGGCGAGTTCGAGCGCTCCCGCCGCGGCGGACGTGCGCTCCTCGGGCTTGAGGCTCGCCAGCCAGCGCGCGGTCTGGCGCTCCCGGTCCGCGGGTTCGAGCTTCGCCAGCGCCTCCTCGGTCAGCCGCGCGAGGTCGTGGAGCGGAATCGGTCCCGCCAGGCGCAGGCTTTCCACCAGCACGACGCCGAGCGGCAGGGCGATGAACGCGAACAGCAGCAGCCCGAGCGCGAGCGTCGCCGCGTAGGCCGGGAGGTGGCGCAGCAGCGCGGCCACGGGTCAACTCCCGTCCGCGGGCAGCAGCACCGGCGTGCCCGGCCGCACGGACCAGCCCACCTCGCCGCCGGCGGCGATCCCGAGCGCCTGCCACTCGTGCGTCGGGACGTCGGCGATCAGCTCGTGCCCGTCGGCGTCGGCGAGCCGCACGCGCACCATCGCTCCGCCGAAGGTCGCGCCCGCCACCTTTGCCCGGCCGGCGCCCGCGCGCGGCGGCGACAGCAGCACGTGCTCGGGCCGGATGCACACGGTCACCGAAGCGGTCTCGCGCAGCCGCGCCGGCACGTCGGCGCCGACCGCCATGCCGCACAGCTCGACGCGCGCGCCGTCGATCGGACGGCCCGGCAGGGCGTTGGTCGTGCCCACGAAATCCGCCACGAACCGCTCGCGCGGCCTCAGGTAGATGTCGAGCGGCGGGTCCACCTGCAGCAGCTTTCCCGCCTCCATCACGGCCACGCGGTCGGCGATCGACAGCGCCTCTTCCTGGTCGTGCGTCACATACACGGTCGTGACTTTCAGGCGGTCGACCACGGCGCGAATCTCGCCGCGCAGATGCGCGCGGATCTTGGCGTCGAGCGCGGACAGCGGCTCGTCCAACAGCAGCAGCGACGGCTCGGTCGCCAGCGCGCGGGCCAGCGCCACGCGCTGCTGCTGTCCGCCCGACAGCTCGTGCGGATAGCGGCCTTCCATGCCGGCGAGGCGCACCAGGTCGCACAGCGCCGCCACGCGCGCGGCGATCTCCCGCTTCGGCCGGTGGCGCACGGCCAGGCCGAAGCCGATGTTCTCGGCCACCGTCTTGGTGGGGAACAGCGCGTAGGACTGGAACACGAAGCCGACGGCGCGGCGGTTCGGCGGCAGCGTGTCCACGCGCCGGCCGTTCTCCAGCACCGCGCCGGCGTCGGGCCGCGTGAAGCCCGCGAGGATGCGCAGCAGCGTGGTCTTGCCGCAACCGCTGGCGCCCAAAAGGCACAGGAACTCGCCCGAGGCGATGGATAGCGAGACGCGGTCGACCGCCGTGATCGCGCCGAAGCGCTTGGTGATGCCGTCGAGCGCGACCTGCGTCACGGACGCCCGCCTTCCCCCGTCGCCGCCATAACGCGGACGCCGCGCCGGTTACGCGCCGGCGCGGCGATCCACGGCCGAAGCGGCGTTTCTATTTCTCGTATTTCGCGGCCCATTCGCGCTTGAACGCCTCCGCGTCGATGGGCTTCTTCATCTTCCACATCTTGACCTTGCTCAGGTCCACGTTGGTCACGCCCGGCGCCGCGCCGATGCCGACGAACGGCGCGAACGCCTGGCCGGCCTCGGGCCCGAACAGGAAGTCCATGAACAGCTTGCCTTCCTTCGGGTTGGGTCCCTTGGCGACCAGCCCCGCGCCCTCCAGCACGTTGGGCGAAAGCCCGCCATAGACCATCTCGATCGGCTGCCCGGCGCGCACCTGCTGCACGATCGCGGTGTCGTAGGTAAGCCCGATCACGACCTCGCCGGCCGCGGCCTGGCGCGCCGGCGCGCTGCCGGAGGATTGGTACTGGAAGATGTTGGCGTGCAGCTTGTCGAGGAAACCCCAGCCATAGGCGTCGTACATGGTCGTGGCGATGCTCAGCCCGGTGCCCGACTTGGTGGCCGCGGCGATGCTGACCGCGCCCTTGTACGCCGGCTTGGTCAGGTCCTCCCACGTCGCCGGCATGGGCAGGTTCTTTTCCTTCAGCAGCTTGGTGTTCACGGCCATCGCCATGATCGTGGCGTTATGCGCAGTCCAGAACCCGTCGGCATCGCGGAAATTCTCCGGCACCTTGGCGCCCTTGGGCTCGTACGGCTCGAACACCCCCGCGCTCTTCAGTTGGTTCAGCGCCACGTCGTTGATCATCCAGATCACGTCGGCCTGCGGGTTGGCCTTCTCCGCGATCGCGCGCTGCACCACCGGGCCGGTGGACAGGTTGATCGCCTCGACCTTGATCTCGGGATGCTTCTTCTTGAACGCCTCCATGATCACTTTCTCGATCTCGGGGTTGCTGGCGGTGTAGAGCACCAGCTTCTGCGCCGCCGCCGGCGACGGCGCCAGCGCCGCCGCGAACGCCCCTGCCGCGGCGACGGCAAGAACACGTGCGATTCCCCTCATGCCTGCGGTCATCTTGCCTTCTCCTTCGACCTGACCCTGGTTCATCCGAGCGACCGGCCGTTCCGGCCGATTATTGTCGCGGTTACACGTCCGCCGCCCGGCGTGTCAGGCCGCCGGCGAACGCTCCTCATCCCCGATGCAATCATCGATGATGGCGAGCGCGGCGTCCATCTCGCGGGCTGCGACATTTAGCGGCGGCGTCAACGTAATGACGTTGCCCTGGGTCAATTTGAAGTTGAGGCCGCGGTCGAGCGCGCGGTAGAGCACCCGGTCGGCCGCGTCGCTGGCCGGGGTCTTGGCGTCGCGGTCGCGCACCAGCTCGATGCCGAGGCACAGGCCGATGCCGCGCGCGTCGCCGATCATGGGGTGCCGGGTCTTCATCTCGTGCAGCCGCGCCAGGGCGCGCTCGCCCTGGACGCGCGCGTTCTCGACCATCCCCTCGCTTTCGATGATCTCGATCGTGGCGAGCGCCGCCGCCGCCGTGACCGGGTTCTTCTCGTGCGTGTAGTGGCCGAAGGCGCGCTCGCCCGCCACGTCGAGCTCGGGGCGGGCCAGCACCGCGGCGATCGGCAGCATGCCGCCGCCCAGCGCCTTGCCCAGGACCAGGAGATCGGGCGAGACGCCGAAATGCTCCGCCACGAACATCCGGCCGGTCTTGCCCAGGCCCAAGGGTATCTCGTCGAAGATCAGAAGCGCCCCGTGCGCGTCGCAGGCCTCGCGCACCCGGCGCCAGAAATCGGGCGGCGGCACGTTCGGCACCGCGCGCACCGGCTCGGCGATCACCGCCGCCACGTCGCCCTGCTTCTCCAGCACGTAGCGCACCATGCCGGCGCAGGCCATGCCGCAGCGCTTAAGGTCGGGCCTGCCCTCCGGGGCGGGATGGCCGTAGGCGCAGCGATAGCACGCGGGCGGCGCCACGTGCTCCGCGCCCTCGAGCAGCGGCCCCATGCCGGCGCGGAACAGCGCCTCGCCGCCCGCGCTGGCGCCGCCGAAGCCCGCGCCGTGGAACGCATCCCAGAACGACACGGTGCGGTGCCGGCCGGTATAGGCGCGCGCGTACTTGATCGCCACGTCGATGGCGTCGGAGCCGCCGGTCGTGAACAGCACCTTGGCCAGACCCTCGGGCGCGATGCCGACCAGCTTCTTAGCCAGCGCCGTGGCGGTCGCATTGGCGAAGCGTCGCGGGCTGAACGGCAGGGCGTCGATCTGGCGCTTGACCGCCGCGACCAGCCTGGGATGGGCGTAGCCGATGTGGTGCGCGTTGTTGCCGTGGAAGTCCATGTAGCGCCGTCCGGCGGCGTCCTCGATCCAGATGCCCTCGGCCTTGGCGATCGCCGCGAGGCACGGCGTGGACAGCGACTGCGCGAGGAAATACCGCGCGTCCTCCTCGACCAGCCGGCGGCCGGCGGGCCCCAGCGCGCGGGCCTGCCAATCCGCGCGGCGGGGCGAGGTGTTGACGTCGCCCTCGGCGAGGCGCCAGCGCGGCGCGCCGGGGGCGGGTCCGGCCGGGGCCGGGGAAGGGGGGCGCCGGGCGTCGTCCATGCTTGCTTTTCATCACGTCCCGATCTATCAATCAAATCGAAAGAAGTTATTTCACTCATAGGCAAAGGCGATGAATTACGCGGCGCTGCGCGCCTTCCACCACGTGGTCGAGCAGGGCGGGGTGACGCGCGCCGCGGCGGCGCTGGGCCTGACCCAGCCGACGCTCTCGGGCCAGGTGAAGGACCTCCAGGCGCGCCACCGCGTGACGCTGTTGGAGCGCAGCGGCCGCGGCGTGGAGCCGACCGAGCTCGGCCGCGCGCTCCACGCGCTGACCCGCCGCTACTTCGCGGTCGAGGACGAGATCGACGAGTTCCTGGCGAACGCGCGCGACCCCGGCAGCGGGCGGCTCAGGCTCGGCGCCGACGCGCCCGCGCACGTGATCCCCGCGCTCGCCGCGTTCGCGCGCCGCTTCCCGCGCATGCGCCTGAGCCTCAGCCTCGGCAACAGCCGCGACATCCTGGGCCAGCTGCTCGACCGGCGCTGCGACGTGGCGGTGATTCCCGACCTGCCGCGCGACCGGCGGCTTTACGCGGCGGCGCTGCGCGACGACCGTCTGGTGGCCCTGGTGCCGCGCCGCCATCCGCTCGCGCGCCAGGGGCGGCTCGCGATCGGCGATCTCGCGCGCGGCAGCGTGGTGCTGCGCGAGCCGGGCTCGCGCACCCGGGCGGTGCTGCAGGCGGCTCTGGAGCGCGCCGGCGTCGCGCTCGGCGCGGCGATCGAGGTCGGCAGCCGCGAGGGCGTGATCGAGGCGGTGGCGGCGGGCCTCGGCACCGGCGTGATCTTCGCGAGCGAGTTTCGCGGCGACGAGCGGCTGCGCGCGTTAGAGCTTGCCGGTGCCGCGACTCACAGCCGCGAATTCGTCGCCTGCCTGGGGGCGCGGCGCGACGTGCCGGCGGTCAAGGCGTTCGTCGAGATCGCGCAGGCCCTGGCGCGGCGCGAATAGGAGTTACTTGGTCTCGGCGCGATAGACGCCGTCCCAGTCCGCGGGCGGCGGATGGGCGCGGAATTCGGCGATGCGCTCGGCGTAGAGGTCGTAGAACCCGGGAATCTTGCCGGCGCCGAGCGCGCGGCACCGGCCGACGCCCGTCTCGGCGCCGCCCCAGTCCCTGGCGCGGTAGGCCTCGAGCATCGCCTCGTGCGCGGCGCGCCACTTCGCGAAGTCCGCGTCCTCCGCGGTCACGCCGGAATCGGGAATCGTGTAGATTCGCACCGCTTCGGCCTTGCCCTTGACCGCGATGCGGTCGAGCTCGAGCAGCGGGAACCGGCCTTCGACCTTCGCCGCCGTGGCCTCGCCCAGCACCAGCTTCACGCCATAGACCTTCGACTGTCCTTCCAGGCGCGAGGCCAGGTTCACCGCGTCGCCCAGCACCGAATAGTCGAAGCGCTGCTCCGAGCCCATGTTGCCGACCACGCATTCCCCGGTGTTGAGGCCGATGCCGATCTCGAGGCCCTTGAACGGCACGCCCGCGGCCGCCGCCTTGCGCGCCCGACGTGCGTTGAAGCGGTCCATCGCCTGCTGCATCTCGAGCGCGGTCTCGACCGCGCGCAGGGCATGGTCCGGCACGTCGAGCGGCGCGTTCCAGAACGCCATGATCGCGTCGCCCATGTACTTGTCGATGGTGCCGGCGCGCTTCAGGATCACGTCGGTCAGCGGCGTCAGCAGCCGGTTGATCAGGTCGGTCAGCCCCTGCGGGTTGTCCTTGAACCGCTCCGAGATCGAGGTGAACCCCCGTACGTCGCAGAACAGGATGGTCATTTCCTTGGTTTCGCCGCCGAGCTTCAGCTTCTCGGGATGGTCGGCGAGTTGCTCGACCAGCGCCGGCGACATGTATTGGCTGAACGCCGCGCGCACCTGGCGGCGTTCCGCCGCCTCGCGCAGGTAGTTGCCGAACACCAGCAGCAGGAACACGGACGTCGCGGCCAGCGCCGGGAACGTCGCATCGACCGCGATCAGCCTCTCCGTCAGCAGCCAGAACGCGCCGTAGAACAGGCCGCCCACCATGGGCACGAACACCGCGAGCGTCGCCGCGGCCGAGGTCATCGGGATCACGACGATGAGCAACAGCCCAACCGCCGCGGCCAGGATCAGCTCGATTCCGATGCTGTAGTTGAACCGCTTCAGGTGCTGACCGAGGACGATCGACTTCAGAAGCTGCGCGTGCACCTCGACTCCGGGCAGGGCCGGCTCGATCGGCGTGGTGCGGACGTCCTTGAGGCCCACGGCCGAGGTCCCGACCAGGACGAGCTTGCCCTTCACCCGCGCGGGATCGAACTTGCCCCCCAGGACGTCCACGGCCGGGACGTAGATCTCGGGCTGGTGGCGCGAGAATCGCACCCAAAGCCGCCCTCTGGAATCGGTTGGCACGTCGACGCCGCCGACGACGATGCTGCTGATGCCGATTTTCGGGTTCTGCCGGTCCAGCTTGACGATGTACTGCTTGGCGCCGGAGGCGACGCGCAGCATCTCCACCGCGAGTGCGGGATACATGTTCTCGCCCACCCGCACGACGGACGCCACGCGGCGCACCACACCGTCGAACTCCGGCTGCAGCGCCACCATGCCGCGTCCCGGCGCCGCCGTGTCGAGGATCTCGATGTTGCGGATCAGGCGCTTGAACGCGGGGAGGAACGGGCGCGGATCGCCGTTCAACGTCGCCACCGGCGTCACGTGCGGTGCGCGCCGGTCGCGCGCCGTGGGTTCGTCGTTGTCCGCGGCCTGGGCCAGCACCACGGGGTTGTGCGCCACGAATTGCGCGAACAGCTCATCGGTGCCGGGCAGGGCTTCGAGGGCGGCTTTCAGCTCCGGCGTCAGGCCGTAGGCGCGCCGCGCGTAGCGCTTGGCCGACAGCTCGTCGTCCTCGACGAAGAAGATATCGAATCCGATCGCGACCGCCCCGGCGGCCATCAGGTTTTGCACCATCGCCGCGAGGAAGTGGCGCGGCCACGGCCATTGCCCCACGGCCTCGAGGCTTTTCTCGTCGATGTCGACGATGGCGACGGGTTGCTGCGGCAGCTCGAGCGGCTTCAGGCGCTGGAACAAATCGAAGGTCTTGACCCGGAGCGACTCGAGTGGGGTGGGGTCGGCGACCCGCAGGGCCAGAAGCGCGGCCAGCACGCCTAGCCCGAGGATTCGGCCGCTGCGCGCCCAAAGCCGCCCCATCACGGAGGCGAGCCTGCCCCACATCGCACCCAACGTTGTCCAGCCCTCGATGCCGACGAAACCCCGGGATTCCGCCGTTTCAGGGCAGCACCGGGCCTTGGGTCAACACCCTAGCCCACGAAACCCGCGCCGCGCCAGGATCATCGCCGCAGAATTAACCAAGACGTTGAATAACCGTTTGGAATATAACATCTGTTGTCGCGGCCAAGGTTATGCGTGTAAACTAATTTTCCCTCGCTAGCCGGCCGCCCGATCGACTGCGGGGAATGGGGTTAGGGTGTCTCTTCCAGCGGCGATAGATGCCGGGACGGCCATGTCCGTCCAGGGCGCTGGAACTGCGTCCGCGGCGATTCCGGCTGGCGCCGGTACTGCGCCCGCCGGCGCGGTCACCGTTCCGGAGTCCGTGTTCCTGCTGACCGCGAACTTCGCGCGGCACGGGCACGACCTGCACCTCACCGGCAAGAGCGCGAACGGCGGGGGCGACGGCGCCGTCGTCCTCGAGGGCTATTTCGCGCAAGCCCGGCCCGCCGATCTCGCCACGCCCAAGGGCGCGGTCATCGCCGGCGAAACCGTCAAGCTGCTGGCCGGGCCGCTGGCGCCCGCGCAATTCGCGCAGGCCGGGGCCGGGGTCGCGGGGGCGCAGCCCATCGGCAAGATCACCGCCTCGACCGGCGAGGTGAAGGTGATCCACGCCAACGGCCTCGAGGAGGCCGGCACCGTCAACGTGCCGATCTTCCTCAACGACGTGCTGGTGACCGCCGCCAACTCCACCGTCGGCATTGCGTTCGTCGACAAGACGACCTTCGCGCTCGGCGCCGGCGCGCGCATGGCGATCGACCGGTTCGTCTTCAACAAGGACGCGAACGACACGGCGCTGTTCAGCGTGGTGCAGGGCGCGTTCTCGTTCGTCAGCGGCGCGGTGGCGCACACCAAGCCCGACGCGATGAAGGTGCAGCTGCCGACGCTCACCATCGGCATCCGCGGCACCAAGGCGGCGGGCTTCGCCGCCGCCGAGGGCGAGCAGAGCCAGGTGACGCTGCTGCGCAACGACGACGGATCGATCGGCGAGATCTTCGTCTCCAATACGCGCGCGGGCTTCACGATCTCGACGGCCAACTTCACCGCCTTCTCCAGCAGCATGGACCGCGCGTTCCAGTCGCCCGCCCTGCTGGTGAACCTGTCGAAGTACCAGGACGCGCTCGCCACCCTGTCGCGCTCCGGCTCGGGCGACCGCACCGACCTGTCGCCGGCCGAGCAGGCGCTGGAACGCCTGGCGCAGATCCAACCCGGCGCCGGCGGCAACGGCGGCGGTGGCGGCAGCGCGCCGCAGTTCTTCAACTTCGCCGATCTGGGTGTCACCGCGATCGTGTTCCAGAGCGAGGGCCAGACCCTCGTCGTGATCGTCCCCAACCAACTCGACGGCGCCGGCGACGACTCCACCACCATCAACAATCAGAACCCGACCATCGCCAACAGCGACGTGGCGACCGACGAGGACCACTCGGTTTCGGCCAAGGTCAAGGGCAGCGACGGCGACGGCGACACGCTGACCTACAACGTCGTCACCGGGCCGGTCTACGGCACGGTCTTGCTCGCCACCAACGGCGACTTCACCTACACGCCCGGGTTTCTGCGGCAGACCCTGGCGGTTGGCGAGCAGACCATCGACAAGTTCACGGTCATCGCCCAGGACGGCCGCGGCGGCAAGGCGACGACGGACGTCTTCGTCACCATCGCGGGGGTGAACGACACGCCGCTGGTCGACAACCCGACCTCGGACTTCACGAGCGACGCGGCCGACCTGACCGAGCGCGCCGACGGCAGCGCGAACGAGAATATCGGTAACCTCACCGACAGCGGGACCATCGCGTTCACCGACATCGACCTCAGCGACACGCACATCGTCGGATACGCCCACATATCGTCCGACGCGGCACCGAACCTGCCGGGCTACGCCGACGGCGCGCCGGGCTCCGCGCGCGGCACCTTCGTGGTCAACGTGACCACGGACACGACGAACGTCCTGTTCGGAACCGGCACGGTCACCTGGACCTTCACGATCGCGGCGGGCGCGATCGACGATCTGGCGCAGGGCCAGACGATCACCCAGGTCTACTACGTCACCATCGACGACGGCCATGGCGGAACGGTCAACCGCGAGGTGACCGTCACGATGACCGGCGTCAACGACCGGCCGGTCGTCACCAGCGCCGCCGCCGACCATGCCGGCGCGGTGACCGAGGATACCGGCGTCAGCGGCGGCAACATCGCCGCCGGCGACACCATCACCTTCTCCGACGTCGACCTGATCGACACGCACACGCGCGCCTTCGCGTTCAAGACCTCCGACGCCAACGCCAACCTGCCGGGCTTCACCGACGGCACCAGCAACATCGGCACGTTCGCCCTCGGGGCGATCGTCGAGAACAACACCGACACCAGCCCGAACGGGTCGCTCGGCTGGACCTACACGCTCGCCAACAGCAATGCGACGCTACAGTCGCTGGCGAAGGACCAGACCATCACCCAGGTCTACACGGTCACGATCACCGACAGCACGGTGGGCCTGGCGGGCGCGGGCGACGCGGCGGTCGCGCAGGACGTGACCGTGGTGATCACGGGCGTGAACGACACGGCGACCATCGTCGCGGGCTCGACGGATGCGGCCGGCGCGGTGACCGAGGACACGGGCGTCATTGCCGGTGAGATCAAGGAC
>Ga0233425_10006264_pt1 | contig 17820 bp, 14 predicted proteins | sample Watercolumn_Towu_2_FD_181712 | JGI IMG/M metagenome (GOLD analysis project Ga0233425, IMG submission 181712) | Freshwater microbial communities from Lake Towuti, South Sulawesi, Indonesia - Watercolumn_Towuti2014_140_MG | ecosystem: Environmental > Aquatic > Freshwater > Lake | place... | reverse complement strand
GGATTTCCCGCGTGAGTATGAGCCGCAGGTCAAGGCGTACTTTGATGCCTTGCTCCGGCAATGAGAGTGAGTAGCGAGAAGTGAGCAGGCATCGTCCGCGGCGTCGGTGTGTGGAACTCGGCAGGGCAGTCCCGGTCATCTGCTACCTGCTCCCGGTTATCGCCTCGCTAGTCTTCGCCCAGCCGCCGGTTTCGGACCTGAGCCTGGGATCGGTGCTGGAGAACGCCGGACAGCTTGATGCAGCCCGAAACATCTATCTGGGCGTTCTGCGTCTGGACCGGTTCAGCCCGGAGGCCTACGAGCGGCTCAAGGGTCTGGAGTTCCGGACCGGCGGACTCGAGCGCTTCATTGCATTCACCGATACTCTGTTGCGGAGACACCCGGGCAACCCGGACTTGAAGACGGGCAAGGGCGAGGGACTGATACGCCTGGGGCGAAAGAACCAGGGAGCGGCGTTGCTTGACGAACTGGTTCGGGGCGAGCCCGAGTACGCACGCCAGGTCGGCGGAGTGTACGAAGCGAATGCCCTGAGTCGCGAGGCAATCCAGGTCTATCTCGGGTATCGCCGACGCAAGAACACGCCGGGCATCTTCGCACCCAACCTGATGGCACTCTACGAGAAGACCGGCGACTACCCGGCGGCAGCCCGCGAGGCGGTGACGCTGCTGAACGTCAATCCCCGGCTGGCCGGCGAGTATGACCGCAAGTTCCAGTTCTATGCGCAGAAGTCGGCGCCGGCGAGCATCCTGGCCGAGCTCGGTACGCTGCGGGACCCGGCGCTGCGCGCCGATTTCCGGGCCAAAGTGCTGCTCGCCGCCGGGCGGACCGCCGAGGGTCTGATGGAGATTGCGCAGATGAACTCGCCTGAGCAGACTCTGCGCTTTGCTCAATATGCCGAACAGTCGGACTATCTTGACGCCGCGGCCGGGCTGTATGCCGAGTTGAGCCGTCCCTATGACCAGGCTCGGGTCCTGCGCAAGCAAGGCAGGCTGCAGGAGGCCGCGGCCATGCTCGAACTGAGCTCTGACCCCAACGCCCGGTTCGAACTGGCCGAGCTGCAGCGCATCGAGTTCCGCGACTTCGCCCGGGCGGCCGAGAACTACGGGAGGGTGCTCGGAGCGATACCCGGACGCGTCGAGGCATACGCCGGGCGGGGCGAATGCCTCATGCGCATGGGCCGGCTGGATGATGCCCGGGCTGCGTTACTCGCTGCGCCGCACCGTTCGGACCAGGTTCTGTTCCGGCTCGCGCAGATTGCCTTCTTCCGGGGAGCAACGGACAGCGCCCAGTTCTATGGCCGGGAACTGATGCGCACCTCGCCCCAGAGTGATTTTGTCAATGATGCCCTGGAGCTTTCGCTGCTGGTCGCCCGTGGTGGCGACGGACTCAAGAGCTACGCCCGGGCCAGGCTCGATTTTGAACAGGGCCGGCTGGATTCAGCAGTCGCTCTAGCCCTGACCATTATCGGCTCGGACACGACCTGGGCCGACCAGGCCTACCTGCTGCTGGCCGACTGCTACCGGCTGCAGCGAGCGCCGAACCAGGCCTTGGGCGCGCTGGATGAACTGGAGAAGAACCATCCCGGCAGCCGGTTCCGGGCCCGGGCCCGCTATCTCCGCGCGCTGGTGCTTCAGGAAGACCTGAAGAATGAGAGCGACTACCGACGTACGATGGAGAGCGTTTTCAACGACTTTCCGGAGTCACCCTACGCCGCGCTTGCGCGAAACCGGCTCGTGCCGACGTCGAAACCCAGGGAGTAGAGTTCAGGGGCACAGGGGTTCCCGCGCTCAAAGCGGAGAGCCGGCTCGGGCCGGCTCTGACCATCTCAACGCTGGCGACCAGCCACCGGCCACCAGCCACAATTTACTTCTTCTTGTATCCTGCCGGGACCTCGAATCGGGTATCAGATACCGCGGCGACTGAGATCGCCTTTACCTCGACATAGGCACTGAAGACTGGACCGGTCTGCGCTTCCGTGACTCTGTCCGTGACCTTGTCGGCAACCCTGTTGCTGATAATGCCGCTCAGGTTGGGCAATCCGAATCTGCCCTTCTCGGGCTCGCGCTCCGGCACGGCGGTCTGGGCCGGCCTTGAACTGTCGGCCACGGTCCATTTCACATCGGTGACAATCGGATAGCCCTGAATCTTGGCGAGCTCCGCACTGAAGCTCTGCATCTTGGCCGCAAACTCCTGCTGGTTGATGCCCAGGGTCATCAGGTAGGCCATGCCCATCATCTCGGCCTTCTGCGGCTCAACATTGAGCCCGAGCTTCGTCATGTAGGCTCGGTTGAATGCCGCTTCGTCGGCATCCGCCTGCCTGATGACGTCGGTCTCAGGCGTCGTCCACTCATCCATGGTCATCGTGCTCGTGGACTTGTTCCTGGTCGCGATTTCCTCAACCGTCAGTTTCCACACCGCGAGGTAGTGCGTGCAGAGGAAGTCGTTGATGGTCTTGGTCGAATCGAACTTCTTGACCGAGAACTCGGAACTGACTACGCGATAGCGGTCGGCCGGCGGCGAACCCGAACCCTCGACTTTGGTCTCGACCTTGACGCTTCCCTCTGGATGCTTGAGTGGCCCTTCGGTGTAGGTCTTGTTGTCATGGTTGATGTCCCAGATGAGTTCCTTGTCCAGCCGGATTATCTTCCCGGTGTGGGTGGGTTTGGGCGCGATGACGCTGATCACTCTGACCACGTCATCGGTGCACTTCATGTCGGGCCGGAAGTCGGCGATTGTCGTGGCTTCGGTGGTCACCAGTCCGCCGACCATCTTGGTCCGCGAGAACGTCGTCTTGGTCGCATCAGCGTACAGTATCAGTACCGACAGCGCCAGCAGCAGTATCGTCCTTCTCATTGTCAACTCCTCCTTGCTCTGTTGTTTGGCTCTTTGGTTCCTTGGGTTCCTGATTCTTTGAGTCGTTCCTTCAACTCTCATCTTACTCCAGTCGGCGGGCGCTGTCCATACCGTCTTTGCGCCGCGACATGCTCGCTGAAGCTCGATGAGAAATAGTGCCTCCCGCCGCCTCGGGCAACGAAGAACAAATAGCTGGTGCGGGCCGGGTGAAGCGCGGCCTGAAGCGAAGACCGGCCCGGGTTGCATATCGGTCCGGGTGGCAGCCCGGCGTGCAGATACGTATTGTACGGCGACTCGAACCGAGTGTCGGACTGCGAAAGCACGGCCTTGCGCTGCGGCAGGACGTACTCCACGGTCGCGCATGACTGCAACCGCATGCCCCGTTTCAGCCGGTTCAGGAACACCGAGGCGACCAGCGGGCGTTCGGTGTCCTGCTCGGCTTCGGCTTCGACCAGCGAGGCGAGGATGACGGCATCAGGGGGGAGGGAGCCGGGGTCAGGGTCTGGGGGCTGGGAAGCGGGAAGCAGGGGCTTGACGACTTCGAGAAACCGGCGGTGCATCATCTGGACAATGGCTTCCGGTTCAATGCCGTACGGCAGGAAGTAGCTGTCCGGGAACAGGTAGCCTTCGGCGGTCGCACCGGGAATCCTCCAGCGGCGCAGAAGTGCAGTGTCGCGGCAGGCAGCGATGAAGGAAGCGGAATCGCAGACTTCTTCCCGGGCCAGCCGGGCGGCAATCTGGCGTATGGTAAAACCTTCGGGAACCGTCACCAGTGCGGTTTGCTCTCCGCCGCACGCGAGGATTCGCAGTATGCGATACTCGCTCGCGCGAGTCGGCAGAACATACCGACCCGGCTTCAATCGCCGGTCAGTGCCAATCAGCCGGGACATCGCGCTGAACAGGGGAGAGCTGGTGATGATTCCCCGCGCCCGCAGCGAATCGCCGGTCTCTCTGACGCCCTGCCCGGACCGAACCAGGAACCGGGTCGATTGCGCCGCGGCCGGAGCAAACGCCTGCCAGTAGACCAGTCCTGCCGTGCCGGCAAAAAGCAGAATCAGAAACAGGGACAACCAGCCGGAACTGCGCGCTTTGCGCCGCACTGTCTGTCCTTCGGCTACTCGCCGGCCAGGTCTCGTTCGCCGGTGCCGAGGTAGTCTTCGAGCATGATCACGGCCGAGACCATGTCTATCGGCTGGCGGTCGGCCCGCGCCTTCTTGCCGCCTTCTTCGATGTAGCGATGAGCCAGCGCAGTGGTATACCGCTCATCCACCAGTTCGACCGGCACGTCTATCGAATCCTCAAGCAGGGCTCGAAAGGCATCAACCTCTTTGCTTCGCGCGGTGGGCTTGCCGCTCAGGCTCAGCGGGTAGCCCAGAATGATGAGCTCGGCCTCGCAGTTCGAGGCAACCCTCTTGATGTCGTCAATCACGTCGGCCGGGGTCTTCCGGCCGCAATCCAGGGTCTTCAGACCCTGGGCCACGGTCTGGGTCTCATCGCTCACGGCGAGGCCGATGCGCTTCAGGCCGTAGTCAACTGCGAGAATTCGGCCCATCAAATCACCACAATCAGGGCAACGGCGGCGAGCAGGCCAAGCGCGCCGCCGAAGTAGAACGGTGCGGCGCTCTTCCAGGTCATCAGCGCGCCGGCAGTCAGCGATGCCGGGAACAGACCGATGCCGGTCAGGGCCGAGTGCAGGCCAATCAGGGTTCCGCGCAGTTCGGGCGGCGCGATTTCCGAAACCAGGGCCTTCTCGGTGCCTTCGTTGAAAGCGCTGTACAGGCCATAGAGCCCGAACAGTACCCAGAGCCAGCCCGGCGCGCGCGCTATTGCGAATCCGAGATAGACCAGGCCGTAGAAGAGATAGCCCATGACCAGCACCCGCTTCCGTCCGATTCGGTCCGAGAGTTGGCCGACAGGGCACGAGAGCAAAGCGTAGCTCAGGTTGTACAGCAGGTAGAGGAGAAGCGCGGTCGGGATTGAGAACCCGAGATGAGTCGCGCGGAGAATCAGGAACTGGTTCGACGAGTTGCCCAGCGCGAAAAGCAGCACGACAACCAGGAACAACTTCAGCTTGTTCGGCAGGTCTCGCCAGTGGGCCAGCAGGTGTTTGCGTTCCGGTGTGCACAGCAGCTTCACTTCCCGGATGAAGAACAGCGCTGCAACACCCAGCCCGGCCGGGATCAGCGACAACAGGAACAGACGATGGAACGCCCCGGTTTCATGCGCGCCGGTCACCGAACGGAGTGCCAGGAAGGCGACAATCACGCCGGCTGCGGCGCCCAGCGAATCAAATGCCCGGTGCAGACCGAACGCCACGCCGCGCCGGTCGGGCGGCGTACTGTCGGCAATCAGGGCATCGCGCGGCGCATTCCGTACGCCCTTGCCGAACCGGTCAACCAGCCGGCCGGCAAAGACCCATCCCCAGGCAGTGGAGACGTAGAGCAAGACCTTGCCCAGCATCGAGCCGGAGTAGCCCAAAATCGCAATCGGCTTCCGGCGCTGCATCCGGTCCGACCAGTACCCGGAGAAGACCTTGAGCAGACTGGCCATACTCTCAGCAATGCCTTCAATCAGTCCGACAATCAGCGGCTGCGCGCCCAAGACCGTAGTCAGATACAGCGGGATGATCGGATAGACCATCTCGGTTGACATGTCCGTGAACAGGCTCGCAATGCCCGCGACGATTACATTGAACATCCGGCTAATCTAAGCCGAACCCGCGCTCGAAGTCAAGCATCGCATGCGCTCAAACTTACTTTCACTTCCTCTCTCTCTCTGAATCCCTCAATCTCTCAATACCCTCTCAAGAGATTCACGCGTCTGGGGACTCAATGTGGAAAACAGGGTTCTTTGATGTAACAAGCAAAGTTACGGCATATTGCGGAGACGAGGCTGCAGAACTGCGAACAGATTTACGCTTCTGTTTGTGAATCTATGCCTTGACTTTGCCGGTTGGTTCGAGTAAGTTGTCCGGGTCATGAAGGATGCCGAAGCGCGTGTCGCAATCAGGAAGTTGAGAAGGCGAGTCGGCCGGCTCGAGCGACGTGTGCTCAGACTGGAGGCCGGAGCCGCGTTGCGCCGGCGGCGCAAGCCTCGCAGCAGTAAGTCAACCATGGCGGTCTTGACTCGTCTCTTGCAGCAGGCCTACTTCACTTCGCCGCGCACGCTCGGGGACATCCAGCGGAAGCTTGCGGCTATCGGCCATCATCGGATACGGACCAGCCTGACCAATCCGTTGCATCGCGCCGCTAAGACCGGGCTGCTCCAGCGCGAGAAGGTGTCGGGCGAGTGGCGCTACACCGGGTCAGTCGAGACCAGGTAGCCACTCCTGCTGCGTTGCTTGACAGAACCAGCTCGTGATGTATCATCCTGGAAGGAGTAACGTGCGCTATCTATTGACCATCATCGCCGGCCTCTCGCTGGCTTACGGCACAGGCCTGACGCCTCCGCAGTGGGGCTATATTGACCGAACCGGGAGCTGGGTAATCCAGCCACGATTCAGTGAAGCCGGCGGATTTGACAGCGCCGGCCGGGCACGCGTCAAGTTCGTGCTCAAGGAAGCGCTGATTGACCGAACCGGCGAGGTCCGGAGCGACACGGCCGGCAAGCTCATCGCGAGCGGTTTCAGCGAGGGCCTGGCTCTGATTCGGACCAGTTGGAACTTCAAGTATGGATGGATGGATACCAGCGGTCATGTCGTCGCAATGGCGGCTGGAGACAAAGCGCGCGAGTTCCACTGCAGTCGGGCCTGGGTTCAGAACAGTGACGGCACGTGGAGCTCTGTGAACCGCAACGACTACACCAAGGCTGCCGCACAGTACGACGCGGTGGACGACTTCTCAGAGGGAGTTGCTGCGGTAGGAATCGCCATTCTGATTGACCCGGGCGATGAGGAAGAGCCGCCGATCTTTGACTGGAAGTTCGGATTCGTTGACACATCCATGAGGAAGCTCGTGGACCTGGAGTTCGAGGCAGTTCGCGGCTTCAGCGAAGGCCGTGCAGCGCACAAGTTGCACGGCAAGTGGGGCTACATTGACCAGAGCGGCAACACCGTGATTGCGCGCCAATATGACGACGCGGACAAGTTCTCGGAGGGCCTTGCCTGCGTGCAGATTGGCGGCAGATGCGGATGTATCAACCGGGCCGGGGCTCTCGTGATTCCCGCGACCTTTCATGGCATGCGCCCGTTCTCAGAAGGCCTGGCTCCGGTTGCGCAGGACAACAAGTGGGGCTACATTGACACAACCGGCAGACTCGTCATCCCCACGACCTTTGACGACGCCCAGCCCTTCTCAGAAGGCCTGGCGCCGGTCAAGGTCTCGGGCATGTGGGGCTATGTTGACAAGACCGGCAAGCTCGTGATACCGGCCGAGTTCTTCGGTGCAGTCGGCTTCAGCATGGGTCTCGCCGCCGCGACAAAAGAACAATAGCGTGCGCGCCCGCCGACGGTCCTACTGACGGCAGGGGAGAGGCCGCGTTTATCACTCTGGCGTTGAGGGTAGTGCGCCGTGCGTCCTGGTAGCTTGGCTCACTTCCGGCTCCGCTGTTCTCGGTGCGGCTGGGAAGCGATGCAGACTCTGACAGCTATGGGCGCTTCCCGTCTCCCAAGTCGTTGCGACGGGTTGAAGGGCTCGGGCGCGAGACGCGAAGCGCGGACAGGGCGAGCGATTGGCCGGAGACCCGTCGCTTCCGGCCCGCTGGAGAACCATTCAATCAGCAAAGGGTAGGGCGGAACCTGGGGTATTTCCCACTGCCCTGACCGGGGCGATGCCCACCATCCTTCCCACTGCCCTGAGCACCGCGGTGCTCCCCATCCTCCGCCCTGCCCAGGCCAGAGCGGTACTGTCCGCCTTGCCCGGAGCGGTATACCCCGAGATACCCCCCGCCCTGCCCAGGGGGCTATCCCCCGGGCTCTCCCCCCTCCTTTGGTGATTTCGCGAACCGTCGCTGGAAGTTAATGTAATTCTGGACGTTGGCAGTCGAGTGGGGTCGCAACAGTGACCCAAAATGACCCGGTGGACTGATGTTATGTAAAGTAGCAGGCGCGGCAATGTGGCAAGACGTTGGCAGCGTGTCTGTTGCGCATCGTAGCTGTCCAGAACAACTGCCGGACGCCATGCAGTCAGCTGCCGAACAGTGAGTAGACGGCCAAGCCATAGACGGAGCACGGTGTTGAAGCCCCGAGATATCACGTCTCAGAATTGAGGAGGAGAAGTTTCAAAGCCGAGTCCTTGTTCCGTCGGTGTTCATCTGTGTTCAACAGTGGCTGCGCCCGAATCCGGGCAACTGCTACCATTCAAGTATCGTCCCTATTGACAGAGAAGTGAGTGAAGTTATAATTGTTGTGAGCGAAGGACCCAGAGAGCGATGTTGACCAATCCTGTTTGCGATTACGACTTGGCCGAGGCGCGCAATCTTCTGCGCGACTATCGGGTCGTTTTGTCGCGCTGTCGCGACGGAGCGCTCCTCAAGGAGGAACTCGCCAAGCTGAATCTCCGGGTCTTTGCGCTGGGGATTGTGCTGAACCCGGACTCGCTATTGTCGGACAAATTCCACCACACGGTCGCCTTGACTTCGGAACGTTTCGAACAAGGCGGGCTCTATGCCCACATGAAGGAGACTCAGAACATCGAGAAGTGGATTGAGTTCCTGACCGAACTCGCGAATCCTTCGCCCGAAGTCCTGAACACCGCCGCCTGCCGCACCCACCCGCTGCTGTAGCCGGCAGGGCCGGAACGCAGCACGCCCGGCGCCTCCGGCTGTACCTTTGGCGAGTCTTTTCGCCACCGCACTGCGCATTCTGCGACCTGCACTTTGAGATTCCCGTGAGTTCCCCGCCCCGTCTTGACATCACACCCTCGCTTTGTAGAATCTGCTCGTGAGACACATCCTGCTCGGCATACTGGCAATTATGACGCTTGGCTATGCGGTTTTTGAGGACATGGAATCCGGGGCGCGGCCCGAGGGCATCGCCGGAGCGTTTACCGCGGTGGCCGATGACCCGAGCGCCATTCATTTCAACCCGGCCGGTCTTCAGCAGGTCGAGCGTTTCCGTCTGTATACCTGCTACAAACTGCTCTACGGCGGCCTCGGCGCGAACCTGCACAATGCGACGGTCGTTGCGGCCGTCCCGCTCAGCCCCAGGGTCGGCACGCTGGGCGTCTCAATTCAGGAGATGGGTTTCAGCCTTAGCAGTGAACGGGCGCTGACCATCGCCCACGGAATTTCTCTGCTCAGGGACTTGAATTTCGGGTACGGCCTTACCGGCTACAATCTGGCAATGAAAGACCTGGGACAGGCATTTGCGTTCGGGGTGGATGTCGGGCTGCACGCCCGCATCTATAAGCGCTGGAACATCGGCTTCATGGCCCATAACTTGAACATGCCGCAGGTCGGACTGGACCAGAAGACGTATCTGCCGCGCCTGCTGAACCTGGGTCTGGCCTATATCCCGGCTCCGGGCATTGTCTCTTCGCTCGACGTATCGCAGGAAGTCGGGCAGTCCACCCGGTTCGCGTTCGGGCAGGAGTTCCAGATTGTTGAGAATCTGCTCACCCTGCGCGCCGGAGTTCAGACCGAGCCGGTGCGCATGTCGTTCGGCCTGAGCACCGGAGTTCGGAGCATCCAGCTCGACTACGCCCTGACGACCCATCCTGAGATGCCGCTGACTCACAATCTGGGTTTGAGCATCCGGTTCTAGTCTGGCCTTGGCTAGTCACTTCCTGCTGGTGCTGCTCGCTTTGATTCCGGTCGAGGCGGGAAGCACGCCCTATTCCACTGCGCGCCAGTTGAACATCAACGTGGCGACGCTGGCACAGGTGGAGTCCCTGCCGGTAGAGCAATCGGTCGCGCGGGAGATGTTTCGCTACGTCGCGACCTGCGGCGCGCTGAAGAGCATCTATGAACTGCGCCGGATTCCGGCGCTCACCCCGGGTGACTTTGAGCGCATCAAGCTGCTGATTCGCATTCAGTTGCCGGAGTTTCGGCGGGAGGGGGCGCGCTACGTGCATTCGGTTCAGCGCGAGCTGGCGGCCGAAGAGAGCCCGTCCGAGGCTGCAATTGAAGAATGGCAGGAACTGGTGCTGTCGCCGATGAACATCAACAAGGCATCCGTGGACGACCTGTTGCTGCTGCCGAATGTAACGCTGCTTGACGCGGCGTCGGTGGCCCGGCACTTGAGAATCCGCCCGGAAATCAAGGACGCCCGCGAGTTGCGCGGCTCGGTTGAGGGGCTGACCGACTACGGCTATCGGAACATGCGCAATTACGTGATGTTCAAGGAGCCGGCGCCGGTGAAGTTCGACGGAAACTACCGATTCAACTATGAGTATGATGAGGATCTGGCGACTCAGGACAAGCTGGCGACCCTGGACCAGAACATCGCGACGCTGGGCGAGCGCGCGACATTTCGCCGGGCCGGCTTCTCAGACGAGCAGATTGACTACTTCGAGCGGCGGCTCACCACCGAACGGGACTATTTGAGCGGCCTGCAGAGTCGCAACGCCCTGCGCAACCGACTGCGCGCCCGGCTGGGCAGCAACCTGAGATTCGGGTTCTGGGCTGATAAGGACTTCAACCGCCACGGGTCGGTGAGCGACTTCAAGGGTTTTGCCGGGCTGTATGACTTCTCAATCTTCAAGAAAGTCCTGGTCGGTGATTTCCGCGCCACGGTCGGGCAGGGACTGATGATTGACAACTCCAACGAACTGAGCTCACGGTTCTATGACCGGACCCAGGGCATTTTCAATGACCTGACGTCCCAGGACCTGTTTGCGTTTCGGGGCGCGGCGGCGGACATGGTGGTGCCCTGGCTGAGGGCGACGGCATTCTACTCGCGCAGCGCGCGCAACGGTATCCTGAACCCGGACGGTACAGTCAACTACTATGCCTATACCGACCCGGTCCTGCCGGCCAACCAGCGCAACTTCAATGAGCTGAACGCCGGCGGCACCGCGCGGCTGGACCTTGGCCGGAGCAACTGGTTCTCGCCCGGGACCTACGTTGCTCTTAACGGCCTGCACTGCGGCTATGACCGGGACTTTGCGCCGGACGCCAGATGGCTGGACCTGCCGGGCGACGGCGTTCTGCTGAATGACGCAAACTACACCCAGCTTGCCCGGGGCAACACGCGCCGGTTCTGGGGCGCGGACTTCCGGACTTCAGTGAGCAACCTCTCGCTCGAAGGCGAGTACGCGAGGCAGGTGAATGCAGGCAGTGCGTGCCTGTTCAGCGCTCGGGCCCAGTACAACTACCTCTACCTGGTCGGCCTGTTTCGTCACTATGACGTGAACTACGACAATCCCTACAACCGGGGTTTCACCGAGATGAAGCGGTTCGAAGATACGCCGATTGAGAAGTCCTACCGGATTATTGACCCGACGCTGGTGGACATGATGTACTTTCCGATGCCCAAGGCCGAAGAAGGGATCTACCTTGAGACCCGGTATCAGGTTTCGCGCCAGATCACGTTCACCCGCGCCTATGTTGACGTCTGGCGCAATCTCGCGACCGGCCTCATGAACTACCGATTTCAGGGCGAGGTGGAATACCGGCCGGTTTTTCCGCTGCGCCTGCGCCTGAAGGAGAAGATCCAGAAGAAGCAACTGGCCAAGGACGTGTCGCCCACCACCTCGCTCACCTACGAGACGAGCCTGCGCGCACTGGCATCGTTGCCCGGCTGGGATTTTCTGACTGCGGAACTGCGCGCCGGCCGGGTTGAGCTGACGCCGAGCCTGGCCTACAACAGCAATACAGCCATCTGGGGCGGATTTCTGAGCATAGGCTGGCAGCACAACTTCTCGGACGATTTCAATACCGAGGTCGGGATTGCGGCCTGGCAGACCAGCGGCATGAGCCAGTGGATTTTTGACGACGTGGGAATAGACTTCCTGGACGGCCGGGGCATGAAGTACTACATCACTGCCTCGGACCGGCTCAGCGACTTCCTGCTGCTGAAAGTGAAGTTCCGGCAGAAGCTGAGCGAATATGCGCATACCGGCCTTGCCGGCTCGGGCTACCAGCCGCACTATCTCGAACCGGGCGGCACGGTCCCGGACTTCAATTCGCTGCGGAACTCGTACTATGTGGGCGTTCAACTTGACCTTCTGTGGTAAGGAGCAGATGATGCGAACAAGAATCGCTTTGACAATTCTCGCGCTGGCCGCGCTGGCCCGGACCGCGGAACTGCCGTCCGACTGGTCCTACGGCCAGGCGCTGGAAGTCGCGGACCCGCGCTCGGTCGCAATGGGCGGCGCAACCTCGGTCATCGGTTCGCCATTTGGCTTCCTGGCCAACCCGGCCCTGGGTGTGGTCGGCTTCGACCGCGTTGCCGGACCGGCGCTGCCCGACGACAAGCTGAGGTCCGCGGTCGGGCTGGCATGCCGGCTCGGGCTGGTCTCGGAACAGCGGACTCGCACGGTCTACGACAACTTCAACAACGCCGTCGGCGAATTGGCGATTGCCGACAACTTCAATGCCGATGCGCTCCCGGGCCCGATTGCGGTATGCCTGCCGGGCAAGGTCGTTCAACTCGGGGTCGGACTGGCCCCGCGCTACGACTACAACTACGTCTTTCGCCAGGAGTTCCGGGATGGGTTCTACCAATTGACCGGCCGCAACGACCTGCAGTTGTCCGGACAGGTGATGCGCACGACGGTTGCCCTGGCCTACGACCTGTTCGATGTCGTCGGGCTGGGCGCGTCAATGGTCTATGACTTTGGCGAGCGTGCCCTGCGCCAGCGCGACTCGACGACTGGTGACACATGGCTGACGCTTGCCAGCGGCCGACCTTCCGGGCTTGGCTGGAGCGCCGGGCTGCTGCTCCATCCCGGGCGGTCATTCCGGATGGGCGTGGGCTTTGAACCTGCTACCCGATACACGCTCTGGACTGGCGAGGAGTCGAGTTCGGACCCACTGCGCGTGAAGCTGGGCGCGGCGTACTTTGCCGCAGGCCGGATTCCCGCCGAATTGGCTGGACAGGTGTCCTATGTTGACTGGCACGGCGTAGACTCGACTCTGCTCGCGGTTCTAAGTATTCGGGCCGGCGTCGAGCACCGGTTGCTGAACAACGTCGCTCTACGCTACGGGTTCGGCCTGCTGCCGTCGCCACGGGATGCCACGGTTCAGTCCGGGCTCGCCTCGGTCGGTCTCGGGTTTGACACCGGATTCGCCCACTTTGACCTCGGCGCCAGCCTGCAGCGACGGGTGTTCGGCTCGGCGTTTCTGAGCCCGACTCCTGAGATTGACATGCGTATCTACCAGACCTCCGGCGAGGTCGTCCTGGCGATATCGAAGGCGTTCTAGTACCATGATAGGACTCAAGGAGTCGAGGACTCGAGGATTCGAGCGCTCCCGCAGGGCCGGATTCCAAGGCTCTCGCGCGTCCCGACACTCGAGTCCTGGAATCCTGAAGTCCTTGATTCCTCTGGCGCTGCTTCTGGCTATGGCTCGGCTATCGGCCGACGCCGAGTATCCGGGGGAGAGGTATCGCCACATCTACATCGTTTTCACCAACGACATGCATGGTGCGCTGGTGCCTTCCGAAGGCTTCTGGCTGAACCGCGACTTCCCGCCCCCGGTCGGCAATGGCCCGGCCGCGGCCACGGTCATCAGTCGGCTGAGGCAGGAAGCAGCCGACAAGGGCTACGGGTTTCTGTACTTCGACCTCGGCGATATGTACTCCGGCACGCCGCTCGGCGAGTTCACGAAGGGTCAGGCGATGATTGACTTCCTGAACTACAATCGCTGTGACCTGCACGTGCCGGGCAATCACGACTTTGACCTGGGCAAGGACGTGTTCATGGACCTGGTCAAGCGCTCGAATGCGCCGTTTCTTTGCGCAAACATCGTCAAGCAGGGCACTGACACGTTGTGGGACGCGCTGCTGCCCGACACCGTTATTGAGCGGTCCGGCGTGAAGCTCGGCATCTTCGGACTGCTGACTCACTACATGAAGAACTCGGCGAGCGAGGCGGGCTTCGGCGGGCTGGACATGGTCAAACACTATCCAGCGGCTCAGAGAGAAATCGCGAGCCTGCGGGAGCGCGGCGCGGACATTATCATCGGTGCGACCCACATTGGCCATAGTCATGACCGGAACCTGGCGGATTCGGTGCCCGGCATCGACGTGATCGTCGGTTCGCACAGCCACACCGGACTCCAGACCCCGGTCGAGTTTTCGCGGTACCACACGGTCACGCATCAGACCTACGGCCGGTTGACCAGCGTGGGTCTGCTGGACCTGACCGTGGACATGGCAAACCGGAGACTGGCCGGCTACGAGGGCGACCTGATTGAACTCTCGGCGGATGAGATCGAACCCGACACGACGATGAGTCGGATGGTTGAGGACTGGCGAGTAGCTGCCGAAGCCGGTTTTGACCGGGTCATCGGCACGGCGAAGCGGAGAATCACCCGTTCCGGCCCGGATGAATCGGCGATGGGCAACCTGCTGACCGATGCGATGCGGGAAGCCTATCAGGGAGACGCTGCGTTCCACGTCGGGGTACGGGGGGAGCTGCCGCAGGGCGAGTTGACCTACCGGCACGCCTACAATTCCGAACCGTTTGGCAACACGGTGGTCACCATGGCGATGACCGGCAAGCAGCTCTTGGATGTACTCGAGGTGTCGGTGAATGGTCACCATGCCATCTTCCAGGTCTCGGGCATAAGGATGGTCTACAATCCGCGCCAGCCGATCGGCAGTCGCCTGGTTTCGGCCGAGGTTGGCGGGAAGGCAATAGAGCCGGAGAGGGAGTATCGGGTAGTGACGAGCTCCTACCTTGCGGCCGGGGTCGGCGAGTATGGCGTCTTCACGCAGGGCAAGGACATCGAAGACACCTACACGACCATCCGCGATGTGCTGGTTGCCCATATCGCGAAGCACTCGCCGGTTGACGCCCGGATCGAAGGCCGGATACTGAGCCGGGCAAAATGAGCGCACTGCTGACCGTTCTGCTCATCGGCTACAACTCCTATTTCGCGAATCTGCATTCGCACACCGACTACTCGGATGGCGCCGGATTGCCGCGCGAGGCCTATCTGTATGCCCGGGACAGCGCGCAGATCGACATCCTGGCGCTCACCGACCACACGCACTATCTCAATGACGGAACCTATGCCCAGGAGCGGGCGGTGGCCGCCGAACTGACCGAACCCGGCCGCTTTGTGGCGCTGGCCGGTCAGGAGTTCGGTTCCTTGAGTGCCTTCGGCCACTTCTCGGTCTATGACGCCGACAGCCTGTGCCCGGTGTCGGTCAATGGCCTGTCCCGATTCTACGAGTGGACCACCGCACACCGCGAGCCGGCCCAGTTCAACCACCCCAGTCTCGGCAACTTCGAAGACTTCGTGTACTATCGCGCAGCAGACGAATACGTGACGACAATCGAGGTCGTCAATGGCAGCGGTGACTACACGCCGGTCAACGAGGCAAGCTACATTCTGGCGCTGCAGAACGGCTGGCATGTCGCGCCGGTGGCAAACCAGGACAATCACCGACGGAAGTGGGGCAACTGGTACAACGACCGACGCCAAGTCGCCCTGACCGGTATCTGGGCCGACACCCTGACGAAGGAAGCGATTCTCGATGGACTGCGTGAGCGGCGTGTCTATGCTACCGAGGTGAAGCCGGTGACTGACCGCATCCGGCTCACTGAGTTCTCAATCGGCCCGCTCTCGATGGGCGCCACCGGTGTGCTCACCGACTCGCAGGTCGAGATGCGAGTCTCGGTGCAGGCCGAAAGCGCCTTCCGCCAGCTCTACCTGTATCGCAACGGCGAGCTCTACGACTCCGCGTTTGACGGGTCGCAGAGCGTCATCAATCCCACCTGGAATCGCAAAGTCCCGGTCGGCAGCAGCTACTATTTCGTGAAGGGCGAGCAGAGCGACGGCGACCACTTCTGGACCGCGCCCATCTGGCTCAGCTATCGCGCCCCGCCGACAAATCTTGAGTTCTACCCGAATCCGTTCTCGACCGGAACGCGCATCACGTATGCGGCGGACGCGGTGCAGTTCCGGTTTGAGCTGGAGGTCTTCAACGCGGCAGGGGATTTGGTGTATCGCAGCGCGCCGGTAGGTCTGCTTCGCCTCGGCGATTACCTCACCTGGGACGGACGGGACCGGAGCGGCCGCGTCCTGCGCAACGGCATCTACTACGTGCATTTGACGTTGGACTACTTCCCGGAGAAGAAGACAACGGTCTACACAGGCAAGGTGGCCATCGAGCGATGAACGTGTTGCTGCTGGTCTCGCTGCTGACTCTGGACTACCGTCCGGCATTACTGGATATCCCGGCTTTCAGCTCGGCCACCGCGCTGGGCGGCGCGCTTACCGCATCGGGCGAAGACGCACTTGCCGTGTTCTACAACCCGGCTGGAATCGGCCGTGACGGCCTGCAGTTCGCGCTGGCGGACTGGTTCATGGACACACGGTTGGCGAGCGGCGCCGGAAGCCTGAGCCTGGGCGACATCGGAAGCCTGGGCATCGGGGTAAAGTATCTCTCGTTCGGTACGATGTCGCGCCGCGACGAGCAGGGCAGCTACCTGGGTGACTTTTCGGCCTATGACCTGCACGGCAAGCTCGGCTACGGATTCCGGTTCCTGCGTCGTTTCGCCGTCGGCTTGGGCGCGAACCTGCTTGCCGAAAACGTGGATTCGACCTCGCGCCTGACGCTGGCCGGGGACTTCGGAGCGCGTTTCACCGGGCCACGCTGGTCGGCAGGCATTGCGGTTCGAGACTTCGCGGGAGGCGGAACGCGATTCTCCAGTTCGATCGGCGTTTCGGCCACGCCCTGGCCGTGGCTGATGGCCACCGCTGAATTGGAGCACGTGAGCCGTCTCCGGGTGAGGGGCGGGGCTGAGTTCCGCTGGTCGGACTTCGCCCTGCGCGCCGGCTTCGACGGCATCAATCCATGCGCGGGCATGGGGCTCGCGCTCGGGCGTACTCGGCTTGACTATGGCCTGCTCATCCACGGCCGGCTTGGGCTGGTGCACCAGCTCTCAGTCGGCGTGGCCGGATGGGGGAGATGAACCGAACCGGCGGCTAGCGGCGCAGCGACATGTGGCGTTTCAAAGAGGCGGACGAAGACCAGGTTCGGCAACTGGCAGCCTGGGTCTCGATACCTGCCGGCCTTGCGCGCATACTTGTCGCACGAGGCTATCGCACAGCCGAGCAGGCTGAACGCTTCCTCAATCCCCGGCTGTCGGACCTTCGCCCGTGCGACGACCTGCCGGATATCGGACCGGCGGTAGAACGCATCCGTCATGCGATTCGCGAGAAGCAGCCGATACTGATCTGGGGGCACGAGGACCTGGATGGGATGACCGCGGCGGTTGCGCTGCGCCAGACCATCAAGGACCTGAACGGGTTCAGCGCGCATTTCCTGCCCGCCAAGGGCTCGGAGCGACATGGTCTGAACCCGGCCCGCCTGAAGGAGTTCTACGAACAGGGCTATCGCCTGGTCATAACCGTTGACTGCGGCGTGACGAACGTCGCAGAAGTTGAAGTAATCCGCAAATTCGGGATGGACGTCGTGATTACCGACCATCACGAACCACTGGACCGGCTTCCTGACGCGAATGCCGTTGTCAATCCCAAGCGCCGGGACAGTCGCTATCCATTCGCCGAACTGGCCGGTGTCGGGGTGGCACTGAAGACCGCCTGCGCGCTTGCCCGTTCTGCGGTAGGGCTGTCCACAGACCAGTTCTTCTCGGCCCGCCCCGAGCTGCTCACCATCGCCGCGCTCGGCACGATTGCCGACCGCGTGCCGCTGGTCGACGAGAACCGGATTCTGGTTCGCTACGGGCTGGCCCAGATGCGACAGAGCCGAATACCCGCGGTGCAGGCCGTGTTGGCCGCCGGCGGAATCCACCCCGCGGACCTTACCGTATCGCGTTTTGTCCTCGATCTGCTGCCACTGTTCTCTTCAACCGATGGGAATGCTGGCGTTGACATGCTGATGGGCTCATCGGT
>Ga0233425_10006263_pt1 | contig 17820 bp, 20 predicted proteins | sample Watercolumn_Towu_2_FD_181712 | JGI IMG/M metagenome (GOLD analysis project Ga0233425, IMG submission 181712) | Freshwater microbial communities from Lake Towuti, South Sulawesi, Indonesia - Watercolumn_Towuti2014_140_MG | ecosystem: Environmental > Aquatic > Freshwater > Lake | place... | reverse complement strand
GCTGTTCCGGGGGTGTAGGTGGCGGCGAGTTTCCATTCCGCCTCGCTGGGAGGTAAAGGCGCCAGCAGGGAGGCCGGCTTTTTTTCCGCTGGGGAATCCATTTCAATTGTCGACCACCACGCCTCCGGCGGCCTTCCAAGCCTCGATGCCGCCCTCGATGAAGCGGGTCTTCAGTCCCTTGGTCTGGAGGGTGTCCACGTAGGCCCCGGCCTTGGCGCCGAAATCCATGTGGTAGCCGTGCTCGTACCAGGATGCCGTCCAAAGGCGTCATGCCGCGCGCCAGCTCGGAGAACTGCAGCGCGGTGCGGCTCGCCTCGCCGTACAGACGCACCGCCTGCACCTAGCCGTAGCCCGCCAGCGGCGCGAGGATCAGCAGCAGCGCCCAGAAGGCGCGTCCGCTCAGCAGCCGGCGCAGTTCGTGAATGAATACAACGACCAGGCGCCGCGCCGTCGACGTTGTTTCATGCGGTGAGACCAAGGAACACCTCCTCCAGATCGGGTTTCGTGGCGCCCGCCTGCGCCGCCAGCTCCGCGAGCGTCCCGAGGCCCAGGCGGCGGCCGGCCGCCAGCAGCAGCAGGCGGTCGCAGATGCGCTCGGCGTCCTTCAGTTGGTGGATGGACAAGATGAGAGCCCGCTCCGCCGCCACCTCGCGCAGCAGGTGCATGACGTGCAGGGTCTGGCGCAGGTCGAAGCCGTCGAAGGGCTCGTCCAGGATCAGGATGGGCTGAGGGGTGAGCAGGGCCAGCGCCAGCAGCAGACGGCGACGGTAACCCTTGGAGAGTTCTGCCACCCGCTTGGCCAATACGGGCGCGAGTTCCAGCCGCGCGACGATCGTTGCCTCCCGCGCCGCATCCAGGCCGTGCAATTCGCGGAACAGGCCGGTGACGCGCCAGACCGGCTGGTCGCTCCACGGGGCGATGCCATCGGGCAGGTAGAACATCGCCTCGCGCCGTCGCGTTGCCGGAATCGCCGCGCCACGGATGCGGACTTCGCCGCCGTCGGCGGGCAGGAGGCCGACCAGGCACTCCATCAGCGTGGTCTTGCCGGCGCCGTTGGGGCCGATGATGCCCAGGATCTCTCCAGCGCGCAGATCGAAATCCACGTCGGCGAGCACCTCGGCGTTGCCGTAGTGCTTGGTAAGCCCGCGTATCGAGAGCAGGGGCGCCACCTGGGTCATTTCACGCCCGCCTTGCCGTTGACGTCGGGCGATTCACTGGGCAGGAGGATGCGGAACACGCTGCCCCGCCCCGGCTCGCTCTCGACCTCGATGTGCCCGCCGTGCGCCTCCACCGCCTGGCGGGCGATGGCCAGGCCGAGGCCGAAGCCGCCGCGCCGGTCTCCCGGCTCCCGGCTGCGGGCGGCGTCCACGCGATGGAAGCGCTCGAAGATGCGCGCGAGCAGTTCGGGAAAGGCGAAGGGTTTGACCAGATAGTCGTCGGCCCCGCCGTCGAGGCCGCGCAGGCGATCCTCCAGCGCATCCCTGGCCGAGATGATGAGCACCGGCGTTTGCAGGCCCCGACCGCGCAGGGCGGCCAGGGCCTCGAAGCCGTCGCGGCCGGGCAGCATCAGGTCGAGCAGCATCAGGTCGAAGACCTCGGTGCTGACCAGGAAGAAACCGTCCTCGCCGGTGGCGGCCAGCTTCACCTCGTAGTGCTCCGCTTCCAGGCCCTCTCTGAGCGCCTGGGCCAGTTTCGCTTCGTCCTCGACGATCAATATGCGCATCGCACTATCCGGAAATCGTCCTGGTTGCAGACTAGGCGCGCCGGAATCGGATCACCACTGAAGAGTTCCTGACTTTTCATTCAGAATCCGGCAAGCCCGCGGATCGGCTTACGACATGGCGCCTTCGTGCCGCCGGAAGGCCCGCCAGAGCAGCAGGTCGTAACCGATCTTCAGCGCCCCGCAGGCCACCAGCGGCGCCGCCAGCCAGCCCGCCGCGAACAGGGCGCCGCCCAGGGAGGGGCTGAGCGCCGCCGCCAGGCTGCGGGGCACGGCGGTGAAGCTGGCGGCGGCAGCGCGCTCCGCTGGTGTCACCACCGCCATGACGAAGGCCGAGCGGGTGGGCACGTCCATCTGCGACAGGGCGGCGCGCGCCAGCAGGAGGCCAAGCGCCCAGGGCAGACTGTCGGCCAGGGCGGCGAGGATGAGGAAGACGCTGGACGGGATGTGGGTGAACACCATGGTGTTCACCAGGCCGATGCGCTTCGCCACCCGCGGCGCGGCCAATTGCGAGAAGGCGGAGAGCAGGCCGGCCCAGAAGAAGAAGGTTCCGGCGGCGGCCAGGGACAGGTCGAAGCGCTGGAACAACCACAGGGCCAGCAACGAATTCACCACCAGGCCGCCGGCGAAGGCATCGATGGAGAACAGGGCGGCCAGCCGGATGACGATGGCGCGCGATTCCTTCAGCGGCGTGGGCGGCGCGGGCCGTTCATGGGGCGGCGGCTCCGGCAGTCGGCGGTAGAGCAGCCAGACCATGCCCCCCGCCAGGGCATAGAGCAGGAACATGAAACGCAGGGCCTCCAACTTGCCCCAACCCAAGCCGGTGAGCGCATCGGGCAGGCCCGCGGCCAGGGAGCCCAGGGCGGCGAACAGCGACCCCGCCAGGGTGTAGCGGGCGAACAGGCGGGTGCGGGCATCCCCCCGGGCCGCCTCCGCCAGACGGGCGTGCTCCAGGGGCAGGAATACGCTGACGTCGCCGGAACTGGGGTTGAGGGTGCCCACGAAGGCCACCAGCAGCAGGGGCCAGAACCCGGACACCCCGGCGAACAGCAGGCCGGTGGCGGCCATGAGCAGGGCCGCGCCCAACAGAAGGGGGCGGTGATGGAAACGATGCCCGTGGGCCCCCAGCACCAGGGTCAGGCTCGCGGACCCCAGCAGGGTGGCGGTGCTGATCACGCCCACCTCGAAGGCGTCCAACCCCAGGGCCAGCAGGTAGGCCGGCAGCAGGATGCAGATGAAGCCGTCGACGAAGGCCCGCAGGGCGCGGGCAAGCAGAAGGAGACGGGCTTCGGACGGAAAGGTCGGATGGATCATGGGGTTTTCCGTTTCAACGCGCCCAGCGCCATTGATCCATCTGGCGTTTGAAGGATTGTTCCTCTTCCTCGATGGTCTCCGCAGTGGAGTCGGGGATACACCCCTCGGGTGGAGGGGGGCGATGCGCCCGTTCCACCACGTTCTGCGGGGATTTGCCATCCCACGCATACGGGTTCTTGAACGGCTCGATTTCAGGCAGGCAGTCGAGCTTGTAGCTGGGCGGCCAGCCCGTCTCATAGGGCATGAACGAGATGGTCTGCTCGAACACCAAAGGCTTGCCGGTGGGTGTCGGCGGCAGCGGCGGCAGGCTGCGGATGGCCTGCCAGGCGAGCTTGGAGGCTTTCTCGGAGGTGGACCAAAGCTCCTCGACCTTGGCGATCTTGCCGTCCGGCGCGATCTCGATGCGGAAGCGCACCTGCCCCTGATCCGGTCCCTCGACCGCCGTACCCATCATGCTGCGCACCTGCTGGCCCCAGGCATGGCGATAGCGCTTGCCGTTCCTGAGGGTGTAGGTGGAGGCGAGCTGCCATTCCTCGGCTGTCGGCGCCGGTGGCGCGTCCAGGGATGCGGGTGTTTTCACTGGCGGGGATTCAGGCGCCGTCTCGGACTGGGGTTCGTCCCGAGGCGTCGGTTCGCGCTCTTGCACCTTTACGCGCTCCGGTGGCGGAGGCGGCGACAGCTCGATGAACTGGGCATCCAGGGTGGGGATTTCGAATGGCTGCTGCATGGGCCCCGGCATCAATACCCCCCCGGCCCAAAGGCCCAGCAGGCCGACGAGGACGGCGCCGGGCAGGGTCAGTGGCAGGCGCCGCCAGGGGCTGTCCTGCCGCCAGTCAAAGCCTGTCTCAGCGGCCATGCTGGACGGCAATCAGGAAGTGTTGCGCGCCTGCCTCCCGGGCCTTGATCATGGCCTGCACAAGGACGCCGTTGGTGGATGCATTGTCGGCGGCGACGATGACACGGGGATCGGCGGCATTCAGCAGGGTCTTCAACGTGGGCGCCAAGGTGTCAAGGGTGACCGGGGTCTTGTCCAGGAAGATCTGGCTGTCCGGGGTCACTACCAGGGTCACCGGTGGTTTATTTTCCATTGGCGCCGCCGCGCCCTTGGGCAGATCGACCTTGACCGAATTCAGTTGCTGCATCGACATGGACGCCAGCATGAAGGTGGCCAACAGGAAGAACATCACGTCGATCATGGGGATGATCTCGATGCGGCCCCGCTTGGACTGGCGGCTTCTACGCAGCTTCATGGCCGGCTCCAGCTTCCTGGGAGTCCAAACGAATATGGTCCATCAGCCGGGTACCCAGGCGCTCCATTTCGTCCAGGGTCTGGGCCTGGAGCCGGGTCAGGTAGTTGAAGCCGAACAGGGCCACCAGGGCGATGAGCAGGCCCACCGCCGTGGCGATGAGTGCCTCCGCCACTCCGGCGGTCACGCCCCCCGGATTCACCAGGCCATCGGGGCCGATGAGCTTGAAGGACTGCATCATGCCGAAGATGGTGCCCAACAAGCCCAGCAGGGGGGCGGCGGTGATCACCGTGTCCAGCACCCACATGCCCCGGCCCAGGGCTTTCTCGATCTGCTGGGCTTCGTCCCCGGCCCGGGACTCCACCCACCAGGCGGGTTTGGCACGGTTGTCCATGATGACCCTGAAGAAACGACCGAAATAGCTGCGAGAACCCAGGTCGGCCAGGCGGCGATCCAACTCGGCCCAGTCGAAGCCGTAGGTTTCCACCAGTTGGCGCAGGGGCTCGGGCAGTCGGACGTGGCGGCGGTAGACGATGGCCTTGTCCAGCATGACCACCAGGGCGGCCAGGGCCAGGGCGAGCAACGGGTAAATCATGGCCCCGCCGTATTGGAGTACTTCAAAGCTGCCCTGAATATCGTGCATCGAATTTCTCCGGTCATTGAGGGGTGCGGAACCCCTCGATTAAAAGAACGTTCTGGTATGGATGTGTAAGCCTTCGCTACGGGTTGCAATAAGACCAAGCAACAGGGTCAGGGTGGCAGATCCGGGGAGGGTCAGGGCGCTGAGCACGCCCACCTCCCAGACCCAGCCCCAGTGCCAACAGGTAGGCTGGCAGCGGGACGCCAATGAAGCAGCCGCACGGGGGCCAGCAGGGTGCGGGCTATGAGCAACAGGCGGATCACTGGCGCGGCACGCAGGTGCCGATTCGTTTCAGGCCGAGAGGGCGTCCGACCTTCTTCAAGGGCCTTTGGCGCACCAGGCATAGAGTGCGTCGTAGATCACCATGCCCCGCGCGAGCAGTTCATGGTCGTCCTGGAAGTTGTGGTTGAGCCCCCAGGAAATGGCGACCAGGCCGGCGGACTCCGGGGCGAGGTCGGGAGCGTCGGTGTCGGCGCCGCGCACGATCAGGGCGAGGCGGTCGAGCGCCGGGTCGATGCGCGGATACTTGCGCAGGAAGGCGTCGAAGCTGCACAGCGGGCCGTGATGGCCCAGTTCGACGCCCGGCACGTCATAGGGGGTGGCGCCCAGGCGGTCGGCCTCGGACATCACCTTATCCTTCGGCACGTAGATGAACTCCGCTTCCGGGTCGATGAAGCGGGCGATGAGCCAGGGGCAGGCGATGCGGTCAATCTTGGGGCGTTCGCGGGTGATCCATTTCATGTGGCGCTATCCTTTGCTGAAAAATTGGCTGATCGAGCCCAGCAGGCCGTGGGGCGGGCGCACGGGGCGGCCGCACCAGGCGTGCAGGGCATCGAAGACGACGCGCCCCTGCTCGACCAGCGCGTGGTCGTCCGCGATCAGGGTGTTCAGTCCCAGCACGACGGCCTTGAGGCAGCCGGTCTCGTCGGCGAGATCGGGGTAGCTCGTATCGACGCCGCGCACGATGTGGCCCATGCGTTTCAAGGCGGGGTCGTCCAGGCGATATTTGGCGAGAAAGGCGTCGAAGCTGCACAGTGGACCGGAATGGCCCAACTCCACCCCCGGCATGTCGAAGGGCGTGGCCCCCAGCCGCTCGGCCTCGGCGAGCACCTGTTCGCGCGGCACGAACAGGAATTCGGCCTGCGGATCGATGAAGCGGCCGATCAGCCAGGCGCAGGCAAGCCGGTCCACTTTCGGCCGTTCACGAGTGATCCATTTCATTGGCCTGTGCCTCGCCGCGCAGCATGCCGTTGATGCGATGCATGTCGATGGGAATCATGTGGAAAGCGCCCTGGCGGTAGTTGATGGCCGGTTCCGCGCCATCGAACTGGCGCTTGGCCGGGCAAGGCGAACAGGATGCTGGACGCGGCCAGCAATGCGGGGATCACTCTGGGCATGGAGGTTTATCTTCGTAGTTTGGATGGGAATCCGCACAGTAGACGGCGCGGCCATGCCAAGATATGGCACGTTTGACCTTCCTGCGCTTACTTTCCTACCACCACGCCGCCCGCCGCCTTCCAAGCCTCGATGCCGCCCTCGATGAAGCGGGCCTTCAGTCCCTTGGCCTGGAGGGTGTCCACTACGCTGTTGGAAATGCCGCCGCCGCGCACGCAGTAGAGGACGATGTCCTGATCCTTGGGCAGGCTGTCCGCCCAGTCGCCGATCTGGGTCGGGTCTTTCCAGTTGGCGCCCGCCAGTTGCTCGCTGGAGGCGTTGCGGTCGTCGGCACGACGCACGTCCAGGATGAACTTGCCGGCCAGTTCGGATTTCAGGGTTTCCGGTTTGATGCTGCGTTCCATGTTCAGGCTCCGATCTTGTTGAAAGCTGCCTCGGCGGCCACCCAGGACAGGTTGTTCATGAAGGCATCGACATAGGCGCCGGCCTTGGCGCCGAAGTCCATGTGGTAGCTGTGTTCGTACATGTCCAGGGCGATGAGCGGCGTCGCCCCGGCCAGGTTGTGGGCGTGGTCGGCGGCCCAGGCGTTGACCAGCCGGCTGCGGCGCGGGCTCCAGGTCAGCAGGGTCCAGCCGGAGCCGCCGCCCTGGGCCTTGCCCATCGCCGTGAACTCGGCCCGCCAGGCGTCCATGGAACCGAAGTCGCGCTCGATGGCGGCCTTCAGCGCGCCGGCCGGATCGCCGCCCGCGCCGCCCAGGGAATCGAAATAGACCTCGTGCAGGATCATGGAGCCGCTGGCGATCATCTCTTCGCGCTTCAAGCCGTTGATCTCGAACACCGGGGCGCCGGCCCAGTTCAGCTCGGCGAGCTTCTGCTCGATGGCGTTGAGACGCTTCACGGCGCCGCCGTAGTTGTTTTCCCAGTGGCTGACGATGAGTTTCTCGGACAGGCCGTTGAGCTTGGCCGGGTCGCAGGCCAGGGGTTTCAGTTCGTAGGGCATGACAGTTCCTTAGACGAGGTAGGTGTAGGCGAGGCCGATGGCGGCGCAGGCGGCGATGACCTTCATGATGTCCTGCTTGTACTTCCACAGAGCGAGGAAGGCGGCCACCGAGATCAGGGCGTAGAACCACTCGAAACCGCCGGAGAAGGGCGCGGCCTCGGTGGCGCGGGGGAAGATCACGTGCCAGCCGAAGAACAGGGCCAGATTCAGCACCACGCCCACCACGGCGGCGGTGATGCCGGTCAGCGGCGCGGTGAACTTGAGGTCGCCGTGGGTGGCCTCCACCAGCGGCGCGCCGGCGAGGATGAAGACGAAGCTGGGCAGGAAGGTGAAGAAGGTCGCCACGCTGGCTCCCGCGAAGCCGGCCAGGAACAGGGCGTCCGGCCCGAAGATCTGCTTGGTCCAGGCGCCGACGAAGCCGACGAAGGACACCACCATGATCAGCGGTCCCGGCGTGGTCTCGCCCAGGGCCAGACCGTCGATCATCTGCGTGCCTGTGAGCCAGCCGTAGGTCTCCACCCCGCCCTGGTAGACGTAGGGCAGTACCGCGTAGGCGCCGCCGAAAGTGACCAGGGCGGCCTTGGTGAAGAACTCGCCCATGTCCTTGAGCACCGGGTGATTCAGCGCCAGCATGGCCGCGCCCCATAGCGCCAGGGAAGCGACGATCAGCGCGACCAGATAGGAGGCACTGAACTTGGTGTGCGCCGGCGCTGGGGTGTCGTCGTCGATCAGGGCCGGGCCATAGGTCCTGTTGCTGGCGCCGTGGCCGCCGCCGACCTTGAACTTGTCCGGCATCAGCTTGCCGCCGATGAAGCCGAGGATGCCCGCGCCCAGCACGATGTAGGGAAAGGGCACCTTGAGGGCGAAGATGGCGATGAAGGATGCCGCCGCCAGGGCCCACAGCAGGTTGTTCTTCAAGGCGCGAGAGCCGATGCGCCAGGCGGCGAATACGACGATGGCCACCACCGCCGGCTTGATGCCGTTGAACAACCCCTTGACCAGGGTGACGTCGCCGAAAGCCATGTAGACGTAGGTCAGCCCGGCGAGGATGAACAGCGAGGGCAGCACGAACAGCGTGCCGGCGACGATGCCGCCCCAGGTGCGGTGCAGCATCCAGCCGATGTAAATGGCCAGTTGCTGGGCCTCGGGGCCGGGCAGCACCATGCAGTAGTTGAGCGCGTGCAGGAAGCGGCGCTCGCCGATCCAACGACGCCGCTCCACCAGTTCCTGGTGCATGATGGCGATCTGCCCGGCGGGGCCGCCGAAGCTGATGAAACCGAGCTTCAGCCAGTAGACGAAGGCCTCCCAGAAGGAGGGGTGGGTGGGACGTTCCAGGGGGGGCGTGTCGCTCATTTCATGCTCCGTTCTTTTCCGAAAATGCCAAATAAAGGTCGTCCAGCAGACGGCCGCCTTCTTCCAACAGCCGGTCATCGTCGTCGATCCGGGCCTTGAGGCCCTTCAGCAGCGCCTCGAAGCCCGCCGCCTCGGGGGCCGCGCCGCCCACGTCCAGGCTGTGCACGATGGCGGCGATGCGCGCCAGGGCGGCATCGCCTTCCAGACCGAAGCTGGCCAGCAGGGTCTCGAAGGTCACCCGTTCTCCCACATGGGTGAAGACAGCGCCGTCGAAGTCGAAGCCCAGGGCCTCGGCGGGGGGAACGCCTGACGGGTCGAACCACAGGAAACGGGCCTTGGGATCGATATGCCGCCGGATCAGCCAGGCGGAGGCCAGCCGATCCACCCAGAGGTCGCGGCGGGTCGCCCAGCGCCGTCCCCTGTACGCTGCCGGCTCGCGGCGCGGGATGGCCGCATCCAGGGCGCTGGGCTCGCCGGGATGGAGGCGGGCCCTGACCAGCTTTGCCACCCGCTCCAGGCGCAGCGCACAGTCCCGCCTGGCCTGGCCGGGAAAATAGTCGGTGCCGGCAAGCTGCTCGAACTGCCGGCGCAACGCGCGCAGCGTCTTCTTTTGCTCGGCGGCGTCCGCCTCGGAGACGGCCAACCGCTCCAAAGCCTGGTCGATCTCGGCATAGTCGGCGCCACGATCGAACAGGTCGACCAGGGCGCCCTCTGTGTCGGCCTGCTCGCCGATTTCCAGCAGCCAGGCGACGCCCCGCTCGGCCCGCGCCTCCTCGGCCAGCCGGTGTAGATGGATTTCCAGATCAGCGCGGCGGGGCAGCAGCCAGGCGCCGTCGCGCAGGGCGCCGCAGCCAAGGGCCTTGAGTGCGCGCCAGAGGCGGGTGCGTGCCGTGGCGTTGTCGCTGGGCAGGGAAAGGATCAATAACAACCAATTCATAATTTAAATGACATATTTTGTATTTATAGTGACATTTATTTGTCGTTCGGGCAAGCGAAATCGTAACGGGGCGAACGGGGTGGGGGACCAAAAGGCGGGGGATGTGGAAGTCGCGGCACAAACCGCGCTGCGCCGGCGACCGGCTTCGGGCGCTGCGCCGGGTCGACGCAAACGTCCCGGGGATCAAGCGGGCTTGGTCAGGGCGCGGCTATTCCGTGTCGCGGTAGGGAAGCTTGACGTGGCCGTACCTCACGACCAGAACCGCCAGGGTCAGCAGAAGGATGGACGAGGCCACGCCCAGCATGTGCCATTGGTCCAGGTTCTTCAGGTCCAGTACCAGATAACGGGACAGGGCGACGATGGCGATGTAGATGGGGAACTGCACGGGGAGTTTGCCCGATTCGAAATACACCCCCACCATGGCCAGGATTTCCAGGTAGAGGAAGAGCAGCAGCAGGTCTGCCAGGGTGACGGTGCCGGCCGTCAGCATGACGTTCACTTCGCTGACGCCGGCAACAATGGTGGCGACGGTGATCAGGGTGAGCCCGAGGTATTCGATGAGTCCCAGAACGCTCTGGGCGTGATGGGTAAAGATGTTCTGTCGCATCGTCTAGGTCCGGAAATGGCGGCGGGGCGCGCCTGTTCAGGATGGCCGAGGCCCCCGGGCACGTCAAGGCCGAAGCACGCCGCGCGAAGGGAGCGGGCCGCTCACAGCCGGGCGGCGATCCGGTCCCCCACCCGCAGCGCGTTGGCATAGATCGTCCAGGTGTAAGGCACGCTGCCGCCGGTGGGCATGAAACTGCCATCGGCCACGTAAAGGTTGTCGACGTCATGGACCCGGCAATCCGGGTCCAGCACGGAGCGTCGCGGGTCGCGGCCGAAGCGGCAGCCACCGGCCACCAGGTTCTGCGGCGGCGCGTCGGACACGCCGATACGCACGTCGCGGGCGCCCAGGGTCTTCAGCACACGGGCGCCGCGTTCCGCCAGGTAGTGCCCCACCTTGAGGTCGTGGGGATGGGCACCGACCCGCACGCGCGCCACCGGCCGCCCCCACTTGTCCTTCACCTTCGGGTCAAGGCGCACGAAGCAGTCGTCGGTGGGCAGCCAGTCGGCGAAGGCCTCGCAGTCGATGCGCCGGCCGCCGCGAATGGCAGCCTCCAGGCGGCGCTTGAAGGCGCTGCCCCAGACCAGACCGCCGTCGTCGTCGCGGCGTTGGGCCAGCGCCCGGGTGATGACGTTGGGATGGCCCATGAGGAAGTCCAGCACCCCGCCCTTGATGCGTCCGAGGGCCGGGTCGTCGATGACGTACCAATCATGCAGGGTGCGGTTGAGGAAGGGCCCCACCGCCCGGGCCCGGGCGGCGCGCTCCGGATCGAAGGCGTCGAATTCCAGGCGGCCGTGGCTGACGCCGCCGGCCGAGAAGACCAGATTACGGCCGACCTGGCCGTGGCGGTTGCCAAGGCCCAGCGGGTGGCGCGGGCCCTGGCTGGACAGCAGCAGGCGGGCGGTCTCGATGGCCTGGCAGGCGATCACGAAAATACGGGCCCGGACCCGCCGGCTGCGGCCGTTCCGGTCAAAGTATTCGGCAGCAACCACCTTCCCATGCGCATCGCTGGCCAGGCGGAACACCTGGCTGTGGGGACGGATCTCGCAACGGCCGCTGGCCACGGCCTCGTCCAGCAGCGCGGCGCGGGCGCTGCCCTTGGCGCCGCTGGCGCAGCCGTAGCTGCCGCAGTAGCCGGAATACTCGCAGGCCCGCCTGTCCCCTTTGGCTTGCGACAGGATGGCCCGCGGCAATGGCAGGGCGCGATAGCCCAACTGGGCGCAGGCCGCGTCGATCCAGGCCGAGACCGGGTGCTCCAGGGTGGGCGGATAGGGAAAGTCCGGCGTCGAGCGCGGTTCCAGGAAAGGATGCGGCACCACCCGGCCGGAGACGCCCACCACCCGCTCCACCTCGGCGTAATAGGGCTCCAGGTCCTCGTAGCCGATCGGCCAGTCCACCACGTTGGCTCCCTGAATGGGGCCGAACTCGGACAGCAGGCGGAAATCCACGGGCTTCATGCGGTGGAAGAAGCCGGACATGAAGTTGCTGGAGCCCCCGACCACGTTGCCGTTCCAGAAATCCCAGCCCGACACAAGCGTGGACGTGGCCCGCCAGCCCTCGTCGTCGGCCTCCTCGATGACGTGCCGCTCCTGGCGCAGGTCCGGGGTGTAGACGCTGCGCCGGCAGCAGGCCAGTTCGTCCTTGAAGAAGTCCGCCTCGCGCAGCCACGGTCCCTTCTCCAGCACCAGCACGCGCTTGCCGGCCCGGGCCAGGCGCCAGGCCACCGCGCCACCGCCGGCACCGCTGCCGATGACGCAAACGTCGAATTCGCTCATCGCCCTGCACCGCGTAGCTTGTCCGGCGTGGGCCGGGGATGGCCGGGCTGGTGCCGCAGCCAGGTCCAGCCCACGCCGTCCGGATTGCCGCCGTAGGCCGGGTCGGCCAGCAAGGCCTCGCAGAGATAGAGCAGCAGCGTGGCCAGCCAATTCTCGCCCTTCCGTGTACCGGCCACCGCCCGCAGCACCTGTTCCCGCCGCAAGGCATCCAGGTCGATAAAGGAAGCCTGGTGGCGCTGGCGGCACAGCCCCTCCAGCCAGTCCACGCCCTTGAGGATGAAGCCCTGCTCCTCCCGGTCGCCGGCCGGGTCGGCCAGAACGCCCTGCAGGTAGGCCAGGGCGCGGATTTCCCGGGCGCCCGGCGCGTCCAGCTCGGAGGGGAAGAGATGGTCCTGCACCGCCGCCAGCACCGGCCAGGGATTGGCCACCCGGGGGATGGCGGCGGCGGGCGGTGCGGCGAACAGCGCGCCAATGCCGCCGGCGCCGGCGATCAGGAAAGCCCGCCGTTCCGCCAGGTGCCGATGCCGTGTCGCCAGATCGCCGTTGTTCATGGTAGGACGAGGGTAGCACCGATCCGAGGGGGCGCGGATCCGCCACGCGTAGGCGCCATCCGCCCGGCGTTCCGCCGCACCCACCCCGATTGACACGAAGCATGGGCTGCGCCGCAGCGGCGCGTATACCATCGCACCATCCCCTCCGCTTCAGGAGTCATGCATGGACATCTACGGTGCCCCCATCGCCCAACGCATCGACTGGCTGTTCGACTTGGCCGCGCGCTACTCGGAGACCTATACCAGCCCGGAAACCTGGATGGCGCGGCTGCGCTACCTGGCCCAGCATCCCACCGACATCGTCGCCCTCAAGTGCATGGACGGGCGCATCAACATCCCGGTGGCCACCCAAACGCCGCCCGGCATCATCCAACCCTTCCGCAACCTGGGCGGCATGTTCAACCTGGGCTGGCCACACCTGAACGAGGCCCTGGCCCATCACGTCCTGCGCACCGCCCGGCAAGGACGACAGACCCTGGCCCTCATCACCTACCACTTTTCCCAGGGCGACCCCGGCCGCGGCTGCGCCGGCTTCAACTACGAAACCGCCGCCGCCATCGCCCACACCCGCGCCATCAAGACCCAGGTGGAAGACGTGTTCGGGCGCGGCCATGGCGGCGTGTACCCGATCGTCTGCGGCTTCGAGACCGACGAGGACGCCCTGATCCTGCATGGCGAACAGGGCGGCGAGCTCAATCTGGCGGAATTGCCCCCGGAGGATGCCGACGCCCTGGCGCCGCGCCTGGCCGCCCTCTACCCCGACATGTCGCGTCAGATGCGCGACGACATCATGCCGCTCCTGGCCGGCAACCTGGCGCGCATCGCCCAGGTCAGGCGCCAGGACCGCGCCCTCGACATCGAACACCGGGAATGGATGATCTGCGTCGGCCGCGGCTTCGACTTCCTGCACATGCCCAACCTGGCCCTGATCATCGGCCCCTACAGCCCCAACCTGGAAGACCCCCTGCGCAAGGCCGCCGGCATCATCCTCAACAACATGCGGGTCGGACGCATTCCCGACGACGGCTTCCTGCTCCTGGCCTCCGCCCCTTACGAAGACCTGGGCGTGGACCGCGCCCGCGCGGTGGTCAAGGCGCGCTTCATGGCCGAGTTCACTGCCGAGCTCATCGGCCGAGAGTTCCCCGTTCTGGCCGACAAGATGCACCCGCGCACGGCGGTGCTGAACTGGCAGTCGCGGGCCTTGGAGCAGGTATAACAACAGCCGTACGGCATGCGCGGCGGCCAGCCAGACGCTCAGTCATCGTCGCCCAGCTCGGGGTTCCAGCCCTTGGTCTTGGCCATGGCCATGGCCTTCTCATACAGTTCCACGTGACGCCGGCGCAGTTCGTCGGGCAGGCGGCTGGGCAGGTTGCCGTACTTGTCCCATTCGTCCTGGACCCGGTCCATGAGCATCTGCATGCGGCCCATCTCCCAGCCGGCACAGTCCTCCGTTTCCGGGATGAAGCCGAACAGCCAGCCGTCCAGGACGATGCGGCCCAGTTGGGTCATGCCATGCTTGTCCTTGCTGAAGCCGACGTAGGTGTTGTCTTTCATGCTCTCGTCCTAATGGGGTGCGGTGGGGCCGGGCGTCGGAGCCAGGCCGGCGCGTTCCAGGGCCGACATGAGGCCGCAGGGCCTTCATGTCAGCGCGTCAGCCCAGCGTAGAGCAGCGGCAGCTTCTCCGGCAAGCGCTGCACGTGGTCCACCACCATGTAGTTCTTCTGCCCGAAGATGCGGCTGACGTAGTTGTCGGCCCTGGGGTCCAGGCTCATGCAGTAGGTAGTGACGCCGAACCTGGCCACTTCCTCCACCGCCTTCTTGGTGTCGTAGCGCAGGTATTGCGGATCGCGCACGTCGATGTCGGCCGGCTCGCCGTCGGTGATGACGATGAGCAGCTTCTTTGCCGAGCGCTGCAATTTCAGGTGGTGGCCGGCGTGGCGGATGGCGGCGCCCATGCGGGTGGAAAGCTGGCCGGTCATGCCGGCGAGCTTGGCCTTGGGCACCTCGTTCCAGTGCTGGTCGAAGTCCTTGAAGCGGGTGTACTCCACGTCGTGGCGGCCGTCGGAGCAGAAGCCGTGGATGGCGAAGGGGTCGCCTACCTTGCTGATGGCGTCGGCCAGCAGCACGCAGGCCTGGCGGGTCAGGTCCAGCACCGAATAGTCCTGGCCCTGCACCTTGTCGTTGGTGGATTCCGACAGGTCCAGCAGCACCAGGATGGAGAAGTCTCGGGTTTTACGCACGCTGCGCATCATGATGCGTGGGTCCGGCTGGTTGCCCAGGCGGATGTCCGTAAAGCCGTGGATGGCGGCGTTGATGTCGATCTCGTCGCCGTCCTCCAGCTTGCGGATGCGCTGCACGCCCTGGGGCTGCATGGCATCCAGCAGGAACTTCATGCGGTGGACCTCCCGCTTGTACTGGGCAGTGATGTCGTCGATGACGGCCAGGTCGCCGGACTTGGCGCGCTTTTCCAGCACCGTGGCCCAGGCCGGGCGCTCCAGCTGGATCTGGTAGTCCCATTCCGAATAGTGGAAGGGGTCGGACACCGGCTCCTTGCCTTCCAGTTCGTTGAAGCTCTTGCCACCGCTTTCGTCGCCGATGTTCTCGTAGGGGAACAGTTCGGTGCCCAGCACCCAGATTTCCTCGGCGTCGTCGCCGGCGGTTTCCACGTCGATCTCGTTGGCCATTTCCATGACGCTGACGACCTTGCGCACCTGCTTGACGGATTCGTAGCCGGCGCCTGCCGCCTTGGCGAAATCGAATTCCTCGAAGGCCCAGAAATAGCGGTTGTCGTCCCGGTAGGGGGCGCTGAGCAGGTCGGTGCGCGGATTGAAGGCGATCTTCTTCTCCGCCAGGCGATGGGCGAGCTGGACGCCGATCTCCCAGGCGGTGTGATTGCTGTCCAGGCGATCCCGCGCCTGGGCGAAGAGCACGCGACCTTCGGCGATCCAGGGATCGTCGTCCCGGTAGGTCTCGTCGAGCAGAGCGCGGGCGAGGCGGTTCAGGTAGTCGCCGACGCTGGCGCTCATGGCCGGCGTGGCCGTGTGCAGCCTGGCCCAGAGTTGCTTGAGGCCGGGGAAGCGGCGGATGGACAGGGCCTCGACGCGGGCGTCCTCGATCACGCTGATGACCGCCATCTGCAGCGGGTTGAGGGCCTCGGCGGAGATGGGCTGCTTCGTTTCGACGATGTGGGCGGCGCAGTGAGCGGCGGTGGCGCGGTAAAGCTCCAGGCCGGAAACCTTGCCGTCAACGCCGTCCAAATCGTCGAAGGCGTCCGGCACATGCAACAGGTAGTCCTCGATATAGGGCCGGTACCCCTCCCGATTCTCGAAATCGCCGGAGGTCGGGCGCATGAAGAAGTCCCGCGCCCAGAGCGCGCGCAGGTACATGTTGATGCGCCGCTGCACGTCCACCAGCAGGGTGCCCTTGCGCTCCTTCTGCAGCATGGCCAGGGATTCCTTGGTCTCCAGGCCGAAGTACTTGATCTGCTCCTCGTAGTGGGTGCGGTGGGCGTGGGCACCCCACAGGGCCCAGCGGCGCAGGCCGCCCAGGGTGAGATGCTGGAACAGCACTTCCAGCTTGTCCAGCATGGGCCGCACGCCGCGCGGCGCCTGGGCGATCAGGGTGTTGATGAAGCGCAGGTATTTCAGGAAGAGTTCAGCGTCCCCCAGCCGGTTGGCGGCGGTGGGCGCGGTGGCGAGCAGCAGTTCGATGACCGCGCCGGAAGTCTTGGAGGCGAGCATCAGGGACGCGGTGGCCAGGTCGACTACCACGTCCTCGCCCACTTCCTTGGCCACGCGCGGCGCTTCCTCGATCCAGGTTTCCACCAGGGAGTCGCCCCGCCCCAGGCCGCGAATGGCGGAGACGCCTTTCAAATAATTGTCGAGCCCCCGGGGCGACAGAGCCTTGGTGGCCTCGTGCCAGTTGGCGTCGAGCACGGCGCGGGTGTGCTCGGAGAGGGCTTCGAGCAGTTCTGCGTAGTCTTCGAGTTGGATGGACATGTTCTGCTCCGTGACCGTAGGTTGGGCTGAGGAACGAAGCCCAACGGTGCGGTGGATGGGTTGGGCTTCCTTGCGTCAGCCCAACCTACGGGGGTTAGAAGAACGTCGAAACCGCCGCATCCAGCGCATCCCGCATGTCGGGATCGTCGGTGATGGGGCGCACCAGGGCGACGCGACAGGCGGCCATGGGAGCCACACCCTTCTTGATGAGGCTGCCCGCGTAGATCAGCATGCGGGTGGACAGGCCCTCGTCCAGGCCATGGCCCTTCAGGTTGCGGCTGCGCTCGGCGATGGACACCAACTTGCCGGCCACGTCGGCGTTCACGCCGGACTCATGGGCGACGATCTCGGTCTCGATGGCGTGTTCCGGATAGGTGAAGTCCAGGCCGCCGAAGCGCTGCTTGGTGGACTGCTTCAGGTCCTTCATCAGGCTCTGGTAGCCGGGGTTGTAGCTGATGACGATCTGGAAATCCGGGTGGGCGTGCACCAGCTCGCCCTTTTTCTCCAGGGGCAGCACCCGGCGGTTGTCGGTGAGGGGGTGGATCACCACGGTGGTGTCCTGGCGCGCTTCCACCACCTCGTCCAGGTAGACGATGGCGCCGTGGCGGGCGCCGATGGCCAGGGGGCCGTCCTGCCACTGGGTGCCCTCGGCGGACAGCAGGAAGCGGCCCACCAGATCGCTGGCGGTCATGTCCTCGTTACAGGCCACGGTGATGAGGGGCTTGCCCAGCTTGTGGGCCATGTATTCGACGAAGCGGGTCTTGCCGCAGCCGGTGGGGCCCTTGAGCATCATGGGCATGCGCACCGAGTAGGCGGCCTCGAACAGTTCTACCTCGTCGGCGACGGGCCGGTAATAGGGTTCCTGGGTGATGCGGTACTGATCGATGATGTGGCTCATGGCGAACTCCGGGGTGTTCTCCCTCCCCCACCGGGGGAGGGCTGGGGAGAGGGGCCGCGCTTGAATCACGCAACTGCGCGTACTGCGCTCAATCGCACAAAACTGTGCAGAAGGTGTGGTTCAGGCCAGCGTTGCCCCCTCTCCTCCATCCCCTCCCCCGGTGGGGGAGGGGGGTGAAGGTCAGACGGTCTTGCCGCGGAAGATGACCATGGCTGCGCCCTGGGACTGATTGAAGTTGTTGTAGCCGATCAGTCGCACGTGGTTGTTGGGGTTGGCCTTGTGGCAGGCTTCCGCCTCGCCCAGTACGCGATCGACGTCGGTTTCGCCGAACATGGGCAGCTTCCACATGTACCAGTAGGAATCCATCATGTGCTCGGGCTCGATGTGC
>Ga0233425_10006262_pt1 | contig 17821 bp, 16 predicted proteins | sample Watercolumn_Towu_2_FD_181712 | JGI IMG/M metagenome (GOLD analysis project Ga0233425, IMG submission 181712) | Freshwater microbial communities from Lake Towuti, South Sulawesi, Indonesia - Watercolumn_Towuti2014_140_MG | ecosystem: Environmental > Aquatic > Freshwater > Lake | place... | reverse complement strand
ACCGTCCCCGAGCCGACCGTTTCGACCGCCTCTCCATCGGCCGCGTGCGCCCACTGCGCCACCGGCAGTCCGATCAGCAGAAGCGCCAGGGCGACCGGATACAGCACTCGGAACCCTCGCCTCGCCATGTCAGTCAATCCCGTCAGCACGGAAGGCCAGAAGCCGTTCAATCCCATTTATCCCATCCGGCGTCGGCACACGCCCCTCCATGCCCCCAATCAGAGGATCGGTCACGACGACCACCTTCGATCGCCGTAAGGCCGCACTCATCTGAGCATCCCCGCGGATTTTCTTGGCATCGTCGCTGCTGATCAGGATATTGGCCTTCAAGACGCCGGCCTTGTCAACCCCCTTGATCTTCAGCGGCCTCCGCCCCTCTCTCGGGACGAGAGCAATCTGCACCGGCCGGACGACGTAGGCATCTTCCCCGAAAAGCAACGAGATGTTGGCCCCTTTCGGAAGCGTTTGGTACTGGACCGCCCCGTTCTTCTCAACCGTCGCCCGGTCAATCATCTCCGGACCGTAGATGACTGTCCCCTTCTCATCCACCACCATCGGGAAGAAGGCCGGCTTCAAGCCCATTCCGCGCGCATCGATCACCAACCCTGTGGGACCTTCCCCGGACTCCGGTTCAGGAGGCAGATTCTGGGAGCCGATCGCTTTTTCGTTCAAGAAGGGGGTAATCAGCGAATCGACGCCCCAGAGAGGGACCCGGACCGTAATCTCCACGCCCCCGTCCGCCTGCACGTCTTTCTTCACGATCTGCGCCCCCCGCACGAACCCGCTGACCTGTGTTTTGATCACGTCGTTCGTCACAATATAGTTTTCCACCAGCGTGGCGGAATCGACGCGCACCCCCTTCACGAGCTCCAACAGGTTGCGGACCGCAACCGTGTAGGCGGCTCGCTCCGCCATGGCCCTGGCCTGTCCAGGCCCTCCCTTGTCCGGTGGAGCGCCCAGCCCTGTGGCCTGCACCGAACCGGCTGTCCAGTTGATCTCTCCGCTCCCGGATCGTTCGACCGCCTGACCCGGCGCAACCACCTCCGCCAGCTCCGCCAGAGCTGTGGCGGCCATCCCGCCGACGCAGACCCAGGCAACCATGAACAGCCGAAGCGGCTTCAGAGTCCATCGTGTAATCACGGCCGTCCTCCGTTTCACGTTAACCCGCATTATTCATGACGGTTCGTCGCGAAATCGTGGAGTCGCATCGCGAGACGGGCATGCGGAGCCGCTCGGCTTCGAGGCGTACTTGAACAGTACGTCGAGGGGACGAGCGGCGAGCCTGCCCGCCGAAGGCCGGGACCCATTGCAATCTTGGAGCAATGGGTGCCCAGCAGCGAATCCGCGATTGCAGCAGAAGTGTTCATGAATAATGCGGGTTAAATCTTCAACGACTCCTTGAACATCCTGATCGCCAGGAGCGCATCCGCTCCGCTCACCGGCTGACTGGCCCCGAACTCGCCGGTGGTCTTGTCCGCTTCCAGGATCCCGCGGCTGGAGAGGATCATTGCCGCGTTAAAGTAGTATACATCGGGCCGCACATCGGGGAAGAGCGACTTTTGGCCGAAATACTGCGTGGCCATCTTCTCATCCCCCGTGATCCGGATCATGATGTCTTCCAACATGATCGCGTATTCGGCCTTGGTGATCGACTTGCTGGGCTCGAACTTATGGTCCGGGGAAGGCTCCAGTCCCCGGACTCCCAGCTTGACCACGGTATCAATGTCCGCCTTCAAGGGATGGGTGGCGATATCCGTCGCCGGCTCCATGGCCACGATCTTGTCGGCCTCGAACTTCTGTCCCGGCGCCTTGAACGACGGATCGAAGGTCTTGCCCTTCTTCTCGAACAACCGGTCGATGCGCAGCTCTTCGATGAAGAGGGCCGCCACGTCGGCCCGGCTGATTTTGTCGATCAATGCGATCTGCTTGCCGATCTTGGTGCCCGGCGCCGCACGCTGAATCTTCTGCACCAGCTGCCATTCCTTGTCCGCCTCGCCCACGAAGTCCTTGTTGAGGTCCAACACGGTCTTGAAGTGGGCAGCCGCCTTGTCGAACTCAAGCCCGACCCGATAGGCCTTGCCCATGTAAAAGTGCAGCGCCGGGTTGTTCTGGTCCTTCTTACGTCCGTCATTGAATTCGTCCTCAGCCTCTTCCAGCCACCCCTCCTTTCGCTCCATCGCAAGGACCCGGATCTTCATGATCTGCGCGACGATCGCGGGCGGGTTCTGCAACTTTTTGGCCTTCTTGATCGCGTCATAGGCCTCGGGGTACATGCCCTTGAAACCATACACCAGCCCGATGCCCGCATGGCCCGGGGCAAAGTCCGGATCCAAGGCCACAGCTCGTTGAAACTCTTTCATGGCCCCGTCATGGTCGTCCTTGTCAAGGAGTCGGAGGCCGGTGGAATAGTGGTGTTCAGGCGTATCCAGCGCCGCTTCCGGCTTGACCGGCTCTTCAGCACACCCGGTTAATCCGAGAAGCCCTCCCACCAGACCCAACCACCCGATCGCCGCCAGCACGGCAGCGAGCCTGCGCCAATTCTCGTGCGTCGTGTTCATTGCTGATCTCCCTTCTCTTGCAGCTTTCAGCCATCAGCCTCACCCCCACCCTCCCCTCCCCCTTGAAGGGGGAGGGTCACGGGGAGGGAGTGCTGAGCGCTCTCCTCAGTCCAGCACCACCATCACACGGGCCTTCTCCAGGAAGCTGAGGTGTTCCTTCATGCCGTGCAGGACCTGCGCATCGCTGTTGCTGATCACCAGATCGGTTCTGTTAGGACCGTCTGTCTTGAGAGCCTTCACGAGCAGCGGGCGGTCCGTGACACGAGGATTCGCTTGCGCCGCGCCCACGTCCTTGAGGTACCCCACCATTCCCTGCTCGACCGCGTACTGCCGGTTCACAAAGGCGGACCCGTACACTTCGCGCCCCTCCTCGTTGCGGATCTTGGGCACCATGGCCGGGCGGACGCCCGTGCCTCTGGCGTCCACAATCAGTCCCGTGAACGCGACCGCCGCGGGCGCTTGACTCGGCTGAACTGGAGCCGGCTCGCGCGGCTGCGCGGTAAACGAACGGCCGGAGGGCACCTGGATCGGGGGCCCGCCGCCGGTGCTCTTGGGCAGGAGCGTGTTCGCCAAGTCTCCGGTCAGTTTCACGCCGACCACGACCTCCACGGAGCCGTCAGCATTGACCTGTTTCTTCATGATCTGCGCGCCCTGGACGAACCCGCTCACCTCGGTCTTGATGACATCGCTGGTCGTGATAAAATTTTCCACCAATGTGGCTGAGTCCACCCGGATCCCCTTGACGACTTCGAGCAGATTGCGGGTCGCCACCACGAAGGCGGCCCGTTCGGCCATCGCCCGGGCCTGAGCCCGGTTGACTGCGTTCTCGGGGGGGGCGCCCAGACCGGTCGCCGTGATGACCCCGGTGGTCCAATCAACACCGCCGGTGCCTATAGACTCAATGACGTCACCGACCCGGCCGGCCAGTTGCGCTGAAGCCGCCTGGGCGAAGAGTAAAAACCCGAGGGCCGCCACGGCGATCCCCCGTTGTGTCAGTCGTCGTTCCATTGCTGTCCCCCTTTCCCTAAAATCAACGTCCAGCACAAATTGTCACAGCATGCCACGAGCCAGAACTCACGCTACGGCGCGACCAGTTCATCGTACAGAGCCATCCGTTCGGTCACCCGCTTAAGGTAATTGCTGGTCTCTTCCGGCGTTTTTTCCGTCAGAAGCGTAAACAGTTGCGCGTCGGTCAGATCCTGAATTCGAAATTGTTTGATGATCTTTTTCCGGATGTTTCCGGGGCCCCAGTTATAGGCGCAGATGACGAGGTAGTTTTTCTTTTCCCCATCCTGCAAGTCGGCAAAGATTTGGCTCTTCAGGATACGGAGATAGGCCGTCCCCAATTCGACGTTGGGGGTCGGTTGAAACAGATAGACATCATCGAGCACTTTATCGTCGTTGTAAACAAAATTGTACGCGTCCCGAGCAGCGGCGCGGGGGACCAACTGCATGAGCCCGTAGGCGGGAATATGGGATTGAGCCTTGGGGTTAAAGTAGGACTCGGTATGGATCACGGCAAACACGAGCCGCGGGTCTAATTGATGGCGCTTGGCATAAGCCGCCACCGCCTCGGCGTATTGTTGGGCCCGCTTCTTGAGGTGGTCGGGGGTCATCTTGACCTTGGCCGTGACCTTGACGCGCGTGACCCCGTCCCGCGACTCCACTGGCCTGCCTTCGACCGTCGTGGCCGGCAAGACTTCCTGCTGAACAAAAGGCCTGACGTTCTGCCGATCCACCGGCTTCCCGGTACGGCTTTGAACCTGGCTGGCAAGCATTGATTTCCTGCCCTCGGCTTGCTCGGCGAGCAGCCGCTCGAATTGCCGGACTATTTCATCCTGCGCGGCTGCAACGGTGGCCGCCTCCGACCTGGGTTTTTCCTTTGGCGCAACGGGCACCAACGCCGTAACTTCCACGGTCCCATCCTCGAAATTCACGATGCTGCGGGTGTCGTTGCCGGGTGAATACTCCACCCACTCCTTCCTGGTCGATCGAAGCGCCTGGTCCCACTTCTGCTCGATCTCGCGCTTCTTCCGCTGCCACTGCTCCTCAATCTCCCGTTCCCTCTTTTTCCACTGGGCCTCCATCGCCTCCCGTTTGGCTCGGTACTGATTTTGGAGGGTCAGGAGCGCGTCGTCACCTTCGCTCTTCCGCTCCTGAAAGCGCTTGTTGATCTCTTCAAAAGGATCCGCCGCCACAGCCGACGACCCAGGGACCGCCCCCAACAGGCTCCCTACCAGGAGCATCCCACCCAGCATCGGCAGTCGACTCTTCCAAACCATGACGCGCCTACTGCCTCACTTCATAGGGCACGGTCGTCTCGGTCCAGTCTTCATCCTCCAGCAGGGCCAACCGCTTTACCAGATCGTGAATCATCCCGCCTTCCGCTCCGGCAAACGTCTGGAAGATGCGTTCATGGGCCGGATCGTCCTGTTCCTTGACCAGATGCACGGGCTTCCGGATCGCGATGACCTTGATATATTCGACCGCCTTTCTGTCTCCACGAGGCAAGGTCACGCGCAGCTTGACGCCGAGCGCCCTCATCGACTCGCCGGGGAACAGCACGTCCTGGTTGGCGGACACCTGATTCCGTTTTACGAAATGGTTCGGCATGAGCATCGTCACGCCGCCGTCCTGGGTCACGCTGAACAAGTAGAGATAGGCCGGCTGACTGGACCGGACCTTGATGAGCGCTTCCTCCCCTTCCTGGAAGACCTGCTTGTTCAGGGAGGCCTGGAGCTCAAAGCCGGCCCGCCGTTCCACCCGCACGGGACGGACGAGAGCTTTCACCTTGCTGTGGTAGACGTGCATCTTTTGCCCTTTATGCTTCTCGTCCTGTACGTCCCGGATGCCTTCCTCGATCCACTGCTCTTCCTCGATCACCCCCCGCGCTACGGAGGTGATCAACTCGTCGGCGATCTGGAAATTGTGCAGCACCGTCGTGCCCCGCACAAACATCCCCACGGCCTGCTCGATGGCGTTGCGGCGGGCTTCGTCACGGGCCCGTCCCTGCACCTCGCCCAGCGACATATGTTTTGAAAAAGGCACCATCCCTTCCGCTACCACCGACACGGAGGCAGGAGGTTCGGCCAGGGCGACCTCGCCTGCCACAACAAGCCCCAGGCCCGCAACCATCCAGAGAAATGTCCGCCCCCTGTTCCGGTTCATGCGTCGCGCACGCGCTCTACCCTCAACGTGATTGGATGGCCAAATTAGAATGAATTCACCCAAATGTCAACGAATGTTCCCAGGCCGTCCAGTACCAACTCGTACTTATGGGTTGCCGCCGAGTCATAGGACTGTGCAATGGAATAGACACTCCTCTCTCGACGGTGAGTTCATGCCAGGAATTTCTTTCATAGGTCCTCGCATTAAGCTTGAGCAAAGGCAATGCCGCCCAGAAGCACGGCTGACCATCTTTACCAAATTCATCGTAACATATTGTTTTTTTTAAGATGATTTATTATGACTTCCTGAGAACATCATTGGCGAGCAGCAGTCGCGCCGAACCGGAGCATATCCAAAGAGATAATGCGTTGTTGTAAATTTACACCTCCGGGATTGATTCATATTCTCTGCTCCGGTCCATCCACACGAACTGTCGACGCATATCGACTGCTTGAAGCAGCGGCCTCGCTCCCTTTGCGATTTCACACTGTTGTCTTGACTAAAGCGCCTTGCTACAATTCCACCGCCTTGGCCAAGTCGGCATTCGCTTCGCTCCGTCATCGAAAGGTCGTACAAGAGCATGGTCGCGGAGACCTACGGCGGTCCTGAGCGGCGGCACCACTCGCGCATTCGCCGGTCGTTCCTTGCCAAATGCCGGTTCCGAGACAAGACCCACTCGCGCATCCTTGCCACGGTCCCAGCCTGGGCGTACGACCTGTCTCCCAGAGGCATGCGGCTCTATACTCTGGAAACCTTGCCGTTTGCCCTTTCCAAGCTCCGGCGCGAGTCGATCCCTGTCGAGTGTTGCCTCTCCCTGGACGATGACGTTGACACCTGGTTCAGCGGACGGACCGCATGGGTCGATACCCATGAGTCAGACCGGTCTGACGATTTGACCCGATCGTTCTTTCTCGGCGTGTCGTTTGACGTAGATCAGCAGACCGGCGCGCAGATCGAGCGGTTCTTGAACCTGCACCCGGTTCCCTCGCATCCGACCCTCGAGCACCTGGCTTCGTTGCTGGAAGTCAGCCACCTCTTAACCGCCGCGATCAGCCTGGATCACCTACTGGAGCTCATCCTCGTCACCGTCAACCGGCTCATGAATACGAAAGCGAGCAGCCTGTTGCTCGTGGACCCCCTGACGCGCGAACTGTATTTCAAAGTCCCGCTCGGTCCCGCCAGCCGGCGGCTGAAAGAAATCCGGCTGAAGCCCGGCCAGGGCATCGCCGGTTGGGTGGCACAGACCGGCAAACCGATTCTGATCAACGACGTGCGCCAGGATTCCCGCTTCGATCCCAAGGTCGACGCCCTAACAGGCTTTAAGACCCAGTCGATCCTGGCTGTCCCGCTGCAGGATCGAAACCGGATCCTCGGAGTCGTCGAAGTGTTGAACACCGCCAAAGAGAAGCAATTCGACCAGGAAGATTTGGAGCTTCTGTCTGCATTTGCCGCTCACGCAGCGGTGGCGCTTCGGAATGCCCAGCTCGTCTCCTCCATACAAGAGGAAAAGCGGCACCTCCAAGACGAGCTTGAAGAGCGCTTCCGGACTCCGATCTCCAAGAGCGCGTCCATGCAGCGCGTGATGCAGACCGCGCAGCGGGCCGCCGGCACCCACGCCACCGTCCTGCTGCTGGGCGAGAGCGGAGTGGGCAAGGAGATCCTCGCCCGGTCCATCCATGCCTGGAGCCCTCGGGCCGCGAAACCTTTCATGGCCATCAACTGCGCCGCCATCTCTGATTATCTGCTGGAAAGCGAACTGTTCGGGCATGAAAAGGGTGCATTTACCGGTGCGATTCAGCGGAAAAATGGGCTCTTCGAGCTGGCCCACGGCGGGACGCTGTTCCTGGACGAAATCGGCGACATGAAGCCGGAACTCCAAGCCAAGCTCTTGCGCGTCCTCCAGGAACATGAATTCGAGCGCGTGGGCGGGACCCAGCCCATTCGGGTCGACATCCGCGTGATCGCCGCCACCAACAAGGACTTGCCGGCTGCCGTCGAGACAGGGCGATTCAGACAAGACCTCTTTTACCGGCTCAACGTCGTGACGATCGAGGTGCCTCCGTTACGGGCGCGAAAAGAGGACATTGTGTCCTTGACCAAGTTTTTCCTGCAACGGTACTGTCATGACCTGAAACGGCCGATGATGGAGATCAGCGCCGAGGCGAAGGATGTCCTTCAGCGGTATGACTGGCCGGGGAACGTTCGGGAACTGCAGAACGTGGTTGAACGGGCGGTGGTGCTGGCATCAGGGGAAACCATTGAGGCCAAGGATTTGATGCTTGGCAGCTCTCCTTCCGAAGCCGGTTCGGCTTTGTCGCTGCTCGACCTGCCTTTCCATGACTCCGTCGAGGAACACAAGCGGAGCCTCATCCAGCATGCGCTGGCGAAGGTCGGCGGAACCAAGAGCAAGGCGGCCGCGTTGCTCAAGCTCCAGCCGACCTACCTGTCCCGCCTCTGCAAGTTGCTGAAGATCACGTAGCCGCTTCCGGTTCCTCGACTCACGACAAGCCGCGCCGCGCGGTTGACCTACTGAGCATCCCCCACCGTCCCGCTGATGGCTTTCCGCTCAGCCTCAAGCTCCGCTGCTTCCTGCCGGCGTCCCTGTTCCCGTGCCAGGGTCAGAGCGCGAGACAGCTCCGCGAGCGCGCGCGGCATATCTCCGATGGCGCGGTAGCTCCAGTAGGCGCGTTGGGCAAAGGCGAGGGCCGCTTCTTTACGGTTTTGCTTCTCCGCCAGACGGGCCAGACCGGCCAGGTCGGCGGCGATCGCGGCGCGGTTTTCCGACGCCTTGTCCAGTTCCAGCGCCGTCTCGAAGCGCGCCTGGGCCTCGTCCAACCGGCCCGCCTCCTGGGCGATGAGGGCCAGATTCGCCAGGTTGGCGGCCTTGGCGCTCCGATCGTCCAAGGTGTCGTTGATCGCGAGGGCTTCCTTGAACATCGCTTCGGCCTTCTCCGCCGCCCCTGTGTGCAGCTCGATCAAACCGAGATTATTGAGCAGGACCGCCTCGCTGTGGCGGTCGCCGGCCTGACGGGCCGCTGCCAGGGCTCGGCCGTAAAGAAGCGCCGCTTGTTCGGCCTGTCCCGCCAGTTGCTGGGCCGATCCCAAGTGGGTGAGCGAAGCGACCAGCAGGTCGGATCGGTTCAACTTTTCGGCGAGGGCCAGCGCGCGCTGGTGGAGATCAAGCGCTTCGGCCTGCTTGCCTTCCACCGAGGCGACCGTGCCGAGGTCGTTCAAGGCTTGCGCCAGGCCGGCCAGATCGTCCAGGCTCTCCGCCAACTGCCTGGCTTCGTCAAACAGGGCACTGGCCCGCCCTCGCTCGCCCCGATCCAGCAGACGCTGGCCCTGGGCATGCAACGCGCGCGCCTTGACGACCGCGGGCGGCAATGCAGGCGGCTCAGGGTCGCTGGCACAGCCGGCAACGAGGAGCAGGAGCGCAATGCCGAAAGCCTGGCTCAGCTTGTCGATTCGTCGGTTCACCGGCTCAATTGATCTCCTCGCAGGCTCTTGAGCCCGTTCTCGTGGCGGCTGGCCTGGTCGGCTGGCGCGTTTTTGACCATCGTACTGACCGGGAACGTCCGTTTGGCGCCACTGATGATCGTGTTGACGTCATCCAGAGCCTGCTGCGCGCTTCGGACCATCGATGGCACGTCCCTGCTGACCCCCTTGATCGACTCGGTCGTCGCCTTGATGTTGGCGACCGCCTCCTGGGCCTGGTCCATGATGGCCGGCAATTTGCCGGTTGCTTTGCGGATGTCCGCCACCGCCCCATCCACTCCGGACAGGGTCTTTTTGACCGAGCCCGTCATGTCCGGCAAGGAAGCCGTCGCTTTTTCGACATGGCCGGCTGACCGTTGAACGCTCGCCATGACCGTCGGCAGCTCCTTCGTCGATTGCTCGATCTGGGTCAGAACCCGCCCCCCGGTCTGTACCGTACCCTGGACATCCTTGACAATGTCGTCGACCCGCTGCAGCGTCCGCTGGACCGATTCGAGCAGGGGCGTGACGTCGTCCGCGAATTTGTTGAGCTTCGCGACGTAGTCGATCGGCTCCTGCGTGGTAATGGATGCGCCGGCTTCCAGCACGCCGCTCCGGGGGCTCGGTTTCCCCATCGAAATCTCCACCTGCGTCTGCCCAGCCACCAGCCCGCTCTTCGAGAAGGTCGCGACGGAATCCTGCCGCACCATGTCCCGGTACCGGCTGAGCAGTTGCAGCGTGACGTCAATCCGTCCCTCGCTGCTGAACTCGACAGCCTTGACCCTGCCGATTGAAATGCCCGCCATCAGCACCGGCGCGCCGGGCTCCAAGCCGTACGACCGGCTCAGGCCGGCGTGTAGCAGATACTTCTCTTCGAACAGATGCTCGGCCTTGGCCATGAAGATCCCGACCACGATGAGCCCGATCAGCGGGACTACGACGAATGCGCCCACGATCTGGGCGATCCGGCCGGACGACAACCGATGGGAATAATGCATCTTCATACGACACCTCATTCAGTGAGAAAGGTTCGTGCCTCGTCTCTCGCCGTTAGTAACAAGTGGCAAGTGCACAAGTGACAAGTAGCAAGGGTCCGAAACTTGTCCCCTGGCCACTTGCAACTTGTCAGCTTGCTCCTTGGTTATTGCAGATATCCCCGCATGGCCGCGTCCGCCGTCGCGAGCAGCTCCTGGTGGCGGCCGACGGCCTGAATCCTCCCGTCCAGCAAGAATGCCACTCGATCCGCCGTTTCCATCAAGGGCGAATAGGCGCGCATCGTAGCCAGGATCGTCAGGGGCTTGGTCTCCCGATACCTGGTCCGGAGTTGCCCCAGGCGCTGGATCATCGGCGCATCCAGTCCCTCCGTCGGATCATGCAACAGCAAGAGTTCCTGGCCCAGGATGAGCGCCCGCGCGATCGCCGCACAACGGGCCTCTCCCTCATTGATCTCGGCCGGAAACCGGTTCCACAAGGCTTCCAGCCCGAACAGCTCGAGTTGGGCCATCACCAGGGGCCGCAGGCCTTCTTCTTCCATCCCGCAATGGTAGCGCAGGGGCAGCGCCACATTGTTGAAGACGGTCATATTGCTCAGCAAGCCGGGCTGATGCAGCACGACGCCCACGCGCTGCCGCAGTCCGGCCAGTTCCTCCTCGCCGAGGGTTGCCAGGTCCTGCCCCAGCACTCGCACGGTTCCCCCGTCGGGCGTGACGAGCCCGGCACAGAGTTTGAGGATCAGGCTTTTCCCCGACCGGTTGGGGCCCGCCAGAGCCAGGAACTCGCCGACCTCGACGGTGAGGGTCAGGTCGGTCAGGCCGTCCTGCCCTTCCAATTCCATCGAGACACCGGAAAGTTCAATCGCCGCGTCCATCTTTCAACGTCCTGCTAAAAGTAGGCGGTGATCGTGACGAGAATGTCCAACAGCAAGCAGATCGTGACGGAATTGATCATGGCCTTCGTCGTCTGCTGAGGAACCTCCGTGTAGGAGGATTGCACCGAGAGCCCATGGTGGCAGCAGATCGCGGCCACCGCCGTGCCGAACAGGACGCCCTTGGCCGCCGTCACGACCACGTCGGTCAAGGACAATGATTGCGTGACGGCGTGCGCAAAGGCGACGAAGGGCACCGTCAGCTTGACCTTGGCGACCACGAACCCCCCCAACACGGCCACTGTGTCGAAATAGAGCGTGAGGCAGATCATGGACAGGATCATGCCGACCAGGCGCGGCATAATGATGAAGCGCGTGACACTGATCCCCATCAGCTCCAGCGCCGTTACTTCCTGCCCGACCCGCATATTGCCTAACTCGGTGGTGATCGCCGTGCCGGACCGTCCCACGACGATGAACGCGGTCAGCAACGGGCCCAGCTCGCGGATCACCACTACCACGATAATATTGCCGACCAGGTCGCCCGCCCCGACCTTGGGAAGTTGGGTGCCGGCTTGGGTGATGATGATGAGCCCCAGCATGAGCGCGATGGCGCTCACCACCGGAAGGGCGTCCAAGCCGGTAAAGAGAAGCTGGCGAGCAATGACGCGGAATGCCTCTCCGCGGCCTTGAGGGCCGGGGCGTGTCAACTCCCGCAGCGCCACGTACACCAAGGAGCCCAGATCGGCCACGTAGGAGTACGCGTCGATCGCCTTGCGGCCGACCCAGCCGAGGGCTCCTTGCCCAGCGACTTGTTCAGTATCCTGACTGACCCCGTTCACGCCCGCCTCCGCAACGACCCCGGCGCTAAGTTGGGCGAACCGTGAAAAATCTCGCCGATTCAACGATCCCGATGATAGGAGAAACCTGGCATGAATGCAACGAAACGGACCTGTTGCTTCACCGAGGCGACCGACTTGGGCCTGGACAGGAAGCGTCCGATGTAGGATGATGAACTTGAGCAAGGGATGAGGGAACGAGAGGGCTTCTTCGGCATGAAACGTCCGCATCTCATGGTGACCGTCGGCTGGCTGCTGTCGACGGCCATGTTCGTCTCCGGCTGCCCTACCGGGAACGACACCCTCCAGGACTGGATCGGCCATCACCACAGTGAATTGGTCCAGACGTGGGGCGCTCCCTCACAGGAGACTACGCTCCCGGACGGCGGCAGACTCGTGCTGTATAGTCACACGTGGGATAACGGATACGGACGGCATATTTGTCGGCGCGAGTTCGTGACCGATGCCCAGGGAGTCATTCGATCATCGTCGTCCAAGGAGTGTTAATCCGTCCGCTCGCCTGACATCGCTTCCGGTTCCGCTTACTTTCTCCTGGCCTTCTCTTTGGCCGTTGGGGCTGTCCGCCGTCGTGGATTCGATTTCTTCCGCTGAGCTACGATGACCGCGTGGATACTGTCGTGGCTCTTGTGCTTGACCCGCAGCAGCCGAAAGCCAAGGCCTGCCAGCAACCGTTGGTAGGTGGCGAGAGGCTTATAGAGTTCGACACCAAAGTCGTCGTAAGGAACATAACTGAAATGCCAGCTCAGCATGAGGGCGGGGTTCTCGTCGGCCAGGGGCTCGCAGATGACGACCTTGCCGCCCGGCAGCAGCGATTCTTTGGCCTTGCGCAGGAGCATCCGGCAGACATCCTCCGGCCAATCGGCCAGGACTCGTGAAAACTGGACCATCTGATACCCACGGGGCAGCGGGTCGCGGCGGAAATCACCCTCGACCACGTCGATGCGATCGCTAAAGCCGGCCTTCTCCGCATTCTGGCGGACCATCTTGGCGGAGGCCGGCAGATTGAACACGGTGACGTGGAGATGCGGATGGCGCCGGGCATAGTGGACGGCCATGGTGCCGTCTCCCCCGGCCACGTCGAGCAGGCGCCGGACTTCTCCCAGATTCACCGCCCTCTCGATCGTCTCCATCGTCTCCCCAGTGGTGGTCCGCATCCAGGCTTCCAGGGCCTCCACATCCTCCAGCTCACGGGGAGGATACGGGACTTGGGGCACGGGGAGCCCGCCCAGGACTCCCACAAAGTCGTAATTCAGCACGTTGCGGAAATAGCGCAGGAAGTCCTGGTAAAACCATATGAGGGTGCCGTCGGCATGGAAGAAGGCCCGCATCAATGGGCCGGCCCTGTAAGGAGCAGGCGAACCCAGGCGCGCGGCCGGCTCCAGCAGACCCAGGTGACACAGGAGCGCCAGCCACTTTTGTCCTCGATGAGGATCGAGGCCCAGTGCGGCAATGATCTCTTCAGCCGTCAGGGGCCCCTGCTGGGCCAGCAGCCTGGGCAACTGCAGCGCCACCACCGATTCCAGCAGACGCACGCCCGCAGCCCCGGCCAGCAGCCCGTGAAACCGGTCTTCCCTCTCCGCCGCGGACAGCGTTCTTCGTTCAATCGCCATGAATCATGACCCTCCTCAACTCCTTTGTCTTGTCACGTTTATTGAGATAGGCAACTGCCTGAGCAACCTCGTGCTAGCGGATCCGCAGAGGCTAGAACGGAAGCAGGCTACTGATTGAGAGGAGTTGTGTCAACTGAGGGGAGGGAAGACAGATGGATTGATCCAGACTATAACCGCATGGGCTCCACGAAGGCCGCGAAAGTGAGGCTTGCTCAGCCTGACCCGCATTCACCACCCCAGGTCAATTCCCTGCGGGGAATGGTGCCGTAGGAGTCGATGGCATGACGATTGTCTCCTTGATGAAGGGCGAGTCTGCTGAGCCCCGCCGAACGAGCTCGACGCCGGTGAAAACGACCGCGCCGCCGACGAGCATGTGCGTGGTGATCGGTTCGTCGAGAAACAGGTAGGCGATAAGAATGCCGAATACCGGCACGAGATTGTGAAACGCACCCACGGTGGCCGGGGTCAAGAACCGAAGCGACAGGTTGCGCAGGAAAAAGACCGCCGCGGTGGCCACACCGATGTAGGCAAGAAGGAGGCCGCTTGAGAAACTGGCCGGGAGCCTCCAGGAGGTCTCCCCGAACATGAGTCCGAGCATGAGGAAGACGACGCTGCTCCCGAACATCACGGTCGTCGTCACCGTGGCGCCATGACGCTTGACCACCCCAGTGCTGAGGACGACGCAGGTCGCTGCAGAGAGGGTGAACAACAGGACGAGCAAGTCTCCGAATCCCACCTCTTGATCGAACAACCAGTCGGGGAGCGCATACAGACAGCCGCAGAGTGAAAGCGCGATCCCAGCGATCTTGACGGCGCTGGCTCTCTCCTTCCCCAATACGAGGCTCAACAGGGCGGTCAAGGTCGGGTGCAGGCTGTAGATAAAACAGTAGTGGCTCACGCTCGTATAGACGAGGGCCCAACTGGCAAAGGCGTAGGCCAGTCCGATGCCCAGGATGCCCAGCAGAGCCATCTGTGTGACATCTTTTGCGGTGAGCTGCAGCAGCCCTTGCCAGGGGCTCGCCATGGTCATGATGAAGAGGCAGGCAAACGCGATGAGCACCCTGAAGCACACCAGGGTGAAGGGTGAGAGGTCGCCATACTGCAGGAGATTTTTGGTGATGGGGCTTACCGTGCTCAGCATCAGAACGGCTGTTGTGACATAGAGCAACGGGAGCCTTTCGGAGATCGGCTCGGCATAGGCGGGTGTCATCATCGTGCTTTCGGACGGTTAGAGAGCGGAAAGCGTGGTCGCTGCATGCTGCTCGATGAAACGTGTGAGCTGGCTGTAGTCTTCGGAGGAAATGGAGACAATGCGTCCTCCCACGCGGGGCGGGATGGTATGAGTCACGAAAATATGGCAGCAGATGGGGTCCCGGCCGGTGAGTGGGAACGTCACTTCGAGTTCGTCCCCCTGGGAGACGCAGAGATCGGTGGAAAGCCCCATCCCTAGTGTGGTCAGCTCGGTGATGGAGCAGGAAGCCACCTCCGATCCCCGCCGAACGGTCCCCTCACGGGCAATGCTGATCCGGTAGAGCGCCCGTTTTACTCGTGGCACGGAAAACTCCTTTGTCGCGGCTCATCTAGCTAGTGAGCATGCTTATTGATTGTGATATCGGCTTGCGGGTCGATGAACTTGAGCAGTCGAGATTGGCCCGACCGCCAGGCCCACGATCTGCAAGAGACCAGGACGGGCCACCGCGACTTCCAAGGCGTTCGTCCCGATGGAGCTTGTGGAGCCCAGGATTGGGATGAGCAGCCGCTTCATTCCCGCTCTCGCCTCGCTACCCCGTCCCTGGTCTTGGCCTTGACACGGTACATCGCCTGGTCTGCGGCGCGGATCAGGTCCTTCTGTGAGGCTCCGTCCTGAGGGAAGGTCGCGACGCCGAAGCTCGCCGTAAGGTTGACCGCCAGACCCGCCGTCGCCAGGAATCGGTGCGATCGCACCACACGCCGCAATCGGTGAGCCGCGCAGAAGGCACCTTCGGTTCCTGTCTCGGGCAACGTCACGACGAATTCGTCACCGCCGTAGCGGAAGATCCGGTCGCACTTGCGCAGCTTGCCCTGAATAAGTTGCGCCACCTCGCGCAAGACCCGGCTGCCCGCCAGATGCCCGTAGCGGTCGTTCACGTCCTTCAGATGGTCCAGGTCGAAGAACAGGATGGATAAGGTGCGCCCGTAGCGCCGGCCCCGCTCCAGCTCCTCGTCCAGGTAGGCATCCAGGTAGCGGCGGTTGAAGGCGGCGGTCAAATCGTCCTGGATCGTCTTCCGCTGCAGCTCGGCGTTCTGTCGCAGGAGACGCGAGCGCTCCAGGCAGCTCCGCACGACGATCTCCAGGGTCTCCTGGCCCACCGGCTTGACCAGGTAGTGAAAGACGCCCCGCTTCATCGCATTCCGGCCGGACTCACGGCTGTGGTGGGCCGCCATCAACACCACGGACGTCTGGGGGCGGATCCGGAGGATCCGCTCTATCAGTCCCAGCCCGCCGATGCGCGGGACCTCATGATCCAGGAAGACGGCATCGTAGGCCCTGGCCTTGACCCGCTTCAGCGCCGTCTCGGCCGTTGTGACCGCATCCACCCGCACCCCCTGCCGATCCAGCAGGTCCAGGAGCTGTCGGTATACATGGCGGTCCGAACCCGCGATCAGGACCCGCCCCCTGGTCAGGGAGACCGGGCCCTTTTCCTCATCCAGCGGAGCGCGTTGCCCGGCGGGGACCCGCCGTCGCTCCACCCCCTGCGAAGGTTTAAGCAGGCGACCGTTTCTCTTCCTGGCTGCTAGAGGCACAGTCCACGCCTCCGGCTGCTCGTGTCATTCTTCATGTCTGACCCTAACTCCGACTCTCATTGGCCGCGATGACCTGACCGACGGTTTGATACCCAGTGGCGGGAAGTCCCATTGGACCCATAAATTCTCCGCACGGATGTCGGGTGAACGGCATGAAGCGCAGCGCCCTGTCGTCGGTCGTATCGGCTTGATAAGTCAGAATCTTTACGGTGTGTCGGGGTTTCAGGGTGGCGGCCCAAGAACTAGAGGCGGTCCGGGCTTGCCGGCTTGAAACGGCGCGGTCACGCTCAACAGCCTTGACAATGATCCGGACGCTGGATTGACAATGGGTGGACGATCACCCGCATTCACCGCTCGTGCATTGACGATATTACGTTATAAGCACTGACAATTATTGACAAAATGTGCGGTTGTCCTGAGCCCGTATCGTGCGGGCACTGTGCGTCCTGCTTCCACGGTCACACCCCCGGCGCGTGCCAGCAGCAGCCTCAGTATCTCCCCGCCAGCCCACCGCCCTCGATGCAGCACCGTGTCGCGACCTTCTCTGCGACCACGCTGCCTCACATTGGTGACACCCTTTCTCTCTCTATCTATATCTATCGGCCGAAGCTATACCCAAGACCGGCGACGGCGATGTTGTAGAACATGCCTCCGAAGTGAACGTTCCATTGGGTTGTCGGAATGTGGGTGGAATACTCGGTGGCACCAAAGGTGTACTCGGTCGGAGCAATATAGAGAAACCGGTATTCGGCGAAAAGCGACCAGCGCTCGTCAATCTCGGCGCGGAAGCCGGTCTTCGCCTGCGCCGCGAAGCTCCAACTGGAAGCGTTTGGATTCGAGTTGAAGTGGTTGATGCCGGGCTCCGGCGTATTCACCTGCAAGGAATCGGCTCCCGAGATAGACACGAACGCCGCGCCCGCTCCGCCGCCGATGTAGGGATGGACCTTGTAGGGAGTGTGGAAGTTCAGGACCGCGTTGGTCAGGAAGACCCCCATGTCCATCGGGAGGGAGACATTAAACCGGCGATTAATCGTGTCGTTGCTGGTCAATTGCCCGCTCTGGGTGCTCCCGAGATAGTACCCTTCCAACTCAGCGGCGGGAAGCAGACCCCATCCCGATCCCTCCTTGCCGAGCCGCCACTCTGGCCATTCATAACCAACATGCAGTCCGCCGATCGTCGCCGTATCGGCGTTGGCGTTGCCCACAGCATTGACGGATATGGGGCCGCCACTGGAAAAGGCCGTTCCGCGCTGAGCGAGATCGTCGTTATCGGAGACCCCGCCGCCGCCGAAGGCGCCCAGGTAGAGGCCTCGGGCCATCGAACGAGCCTCGCGGGGCGCGGCCTCCTCCCCCAGCGCATCGGAACAGACCAAGACCGATGACAACATTCCCACCATCACCGAAATAGAAAGTCCTCTGAACAGCGGCGTCATGTCTCTCCTCGCTCTGCACCGATCATCATTGCCAAACAACCGGCCGCGTGTCGGTGACAGGAATTTATCG
>Ga0233425_10006261_pt1 | contig 17825 bp, 15 predicted proteins | sample Watercolumn_Towu_2_FD_181712 | JGI IMG/M metagenome (GOLD analysis project Ga0233425, IMG submission 181712) | Freshwater microbial communities from Lake Towuti, South Sulawesi, Indonesia - Watercolumn_Towuti2014_140_MG | ecosystem: Environmental > Aquatic > Freshwater > Lake | place... | reverse complement strand
GCCGGCGGCGACGTTCGCGCGCGCCAGCAGGTCCCAGATTTCCCGGGCGGCGGACGCGTACTGCCGGTAGTGCCAGGATTTCCAGAGGCCCGCGGCGGCCTCGCCGGGATGCGGCTTGCTGCCGACGACGTAGAGGTGCAGCTCCTCGAAGTCGCTGAGCACGGCGACGGGCAGGCCCTTGTTCCAGGCGTAGCGTTTGGCCTGGAAGGCGGCGCGGGCGTTCAGTTCCTCGACCGGTTTCTTGGCCTCGCAGACAAAGCGGTCGGTGCGGTCGGTGCGAAACAGGTAATCGGCGCGTTTCCGGCGGCCGCCGATGTCGGTGCGGCTTTCGATCTCGACTTCGCGGTGCTGGGGGATGAGACCGGCCTTGTTTTCGACGTCCCAGCCGAGGGCGCGGAACAGGGGGTTTAGAAACTCCTGGCGCAGGCTGGCCTCGTCGTAGCGGCTGCTCTTGTAGTCGGCCAGATTCCGGTCGAAGGTTTCGACCAGGCGGCCGAGTTCGGTCTCGAAGGCGCGGAAGGCGCCGGGATCCTGCGCCGCGGGCTGGGCCACTCCGTTCCCGGAGCCGTTCGACGGGTGGGCGGGCATAGGCAGACAGTATCAGCGTGCGCCGCCGGTGCCAAGAGGGCAGATGGCGGACGTGCGCGCTGCGGATGTCACGGCCTTACGGCGTCAGGCAGCGCAGCAGCACGGCCGCCAGCGGCCGTGGCCGCGGCGCCAGGCGCCAGCCGTCGGCGCCGAGGCGGACGAGTCCGTGGCGCCGAAGCTTGTCGAGATGGCGGGTCAGCGCCGGGCGCGATATGCCCGTGAAGACGCGGAGCACGTCGAAGTCGGCCATTCCCCGGAGCTGAATGGCGGCCAGGATCTTCAGCCGCCGCGGATGCGTGAATCCGGTCAGGATGCGCCGCGGTCCGGCAAACGGAGGCCGCGCCGTGCGCAGCGCGGCCCGCATGCCGTCCAGGATCCTGCCAGCGTGCACGACGCTGTCGTCGCTTCCGGCCCGGTAGTGGACCCAGCGGCTTTGGCGGTGCGTCATCAGCAACCCGCGACTTTGCAGATGACGCAGGTAGAGGCTGGCGACCGCCGGGCGGAGGCCGGCGGTCGCGGCAACGTCCTGCACAGTCGTCCCGGGGTTTCGCAGCACGGCCTGCAGGCAAGCCAGACGTTTCGTGTTGGCGAGGACGCGTGCCGTTCGCCATACGCTTGGTGTCAGTGCCATGGTGGTTCCTGTTCACACATTGCAAGGTGTGGACAGGAAGATAGGACGCCAGGCGCGGGGGAGCAAGGCGAATCCATCCAGCTTGTCGGGGCCATCTGCGCTGAGAGCCAGCGAGGAATGGCGGGCCGATTGTCCACACCTTGCAATGTGTGGACAAGGCAAACGGCCCCAGACAGTCGCTGTTCATGCGCGCGAAGCGCGCGCCGAACGGCCGACGGACACCGGCGGTTTCCAGGCGGGTCGCCGCCGCGTTCCATGGCTTCTTCCACGGGCCACCCGGCACGCGGCGCATGGCCGGTCCAAGTCCGCGATTCCCCTCCGCCGTGGCTTGCGGCTATTCTCGGCCATGACCTGGACGCGCCAGCCCGCCGCATGGCGGGACATCGAGTGCCGGGCGGCGCTGGCGGCGCTGGGCGGCGCCCTGGCGGCGCTGGCGGCGGCGGCCTGGCTGCCGGACCGCTGGCTGCCGGCCTGTGTGTTCCGGGCCTGGACCGGGCGGCCGTGCCTGACCTGCGGCGCGACGCGCGCGCTGCGCGCCCTGCTGGAAGGGCGGGCGGTCGAGGCCTGGCGGCTCCAGCCGCTGATCGTGCTGTTGCTGCTGGCTGCCGGCGCCTGGGCGGCGTATGCGGCGGCCGGCCCGCTGCTCGGCCTGCCGCGTCTGCGGCCGCGCCCGACGCGCCGCGAATGGCGGCTGCTCGCGGCGGGGGGCATCGCCCTCGTGCTGGCCAACTGGGCGTGGCTGCTGGCCGGCGGCCGGTGACGGCCGCCGCCGGTCTTACTGTCCGCCGGTCGCCACGTGCGCGGCGGCGCCGTTGGTGCACGGCGGCGTCCACGACGGCGCCTCGGGCCGCGGCGCCACGGCGGCAAAGTCGCGGATGCCAGCGGCGATGGCGGCCGCGAGTTGCGCGCGGTAGGCGGCGCGCCCGAGAAGCGCCGCGTCGTTCGCGCTGGTCAGGAAGCCGCACTCCACCAGGGCCGCCGGGCACGGCGCCTCCTTCAGCACGACGTAGCGCGCGCGCTTGAGGCCGCGGTCGCTCCATGCCAGCGCCGAGCAGCGCCGGTGGATCGCGAAGCCCAGCACCGTATTGGTCGCGTCGAAGCGGTTGCCGGGGCAGGCCTCCAGCGCCGCGCCGGGGTGTTCGGCCGTGCCGGAACAGCCCGGCGCGGGCAGCACGAAGGTCTCGGCGCCCGCGGCCAGCGGATTGTGGGGCGACGAGTTGGCGTGGATGCTGAGGAACACCTGGGCGTCGTGACGGGAGGCGACGCGGGTGCGTTCCTGCAGCGTCAGGTACACGTCGTTGGTGCGCGTCAGCCAGACCTCGTCGCCGGCGGCGCGCAGGCGCGCGGCCACGCGGCGCGCGACGTCGAGGGTCACGTCCTTCTCCGCCAGCGGCGCGCCGGCGGCGCCCGCGCCCGCGTCGGTGCCGCCGTGGCCGGCGTCAATCACCACCCGCAGGCGCGCCGGCGCGCCGTTTGTGCGCCAGAGGAGCGGCTGCAGCACGGCGTCGAAGTCCGCCCGCGCCACCTCGCGCAGGTCGTTGGATCCCGCTTCGCGCGGGGGCAGGTGGAGCCAGACCATGACGCCGTCGATCGTCGCGCCGCGGCGCCCGGCGCAGAGCTGCAGGACGTGGCTGGCGTTGGAGAGCGTCAGGCCGTCGGCCGTGCGCAGCACGCCGGTCAGCCCCAGCCCCTGCACGAGGGCGGCATCGATCGGCACCCAGGCGGCGTCGTTGGTCGCGCCGCCGCGCGCCAGCGCGGCGGCCAGAAGCCCGGCCAGCGTCAGCAGGTGCGTGCGGGGCATGTCAGGAGCTCCTTCTGCGCCTGTTTGCGGCGGGGCGATTTTTCGACGAAGACCGGCGCGCCGGTGTCCGGGTCGCGCTCCGTCCAGTACAGGGCCGTGGCCCAGGTGGAGGGCGCGGGCGTGAAGACCTGCACCTGTTCGGGCGCGAGTCGCAGGTGGCGGGTGGCGAACTGCTTCAGGCGGCGCATGTCGTCGTCCGTGCAGCCGGGATGCGCGGCGATGAAGTAGTAGGTCAGGAACTGCCGCTTGCCGTGGCGGGCGCTGGCGGCCTGGAAGAGCGTGCGGAAGGCGAGGAGCTTTTCCACGCCCGGCTTGCGCATCAGGCGCAGCACGGCCGGCTCGCTGTGCTCGGGCGCGAGCTTGAGCTGTCCGGAGACGTGGTGCGCGGCGAGGGCGTCGAGGTAGGCCGCGCCATGGGCGCGGTCGGCCAGCACGAGGTCGTGGCGGAGGCCGGAGGCGACGAACACGTGCCGCACGCCCGGCACGGCGCGCAGGCGGCGCAGCAGGTCGGTCTGCGGCCGGTGGTCCACCGGCAGGCGCGGGCACACGTCCGGATGGAGGCACGCGCGGTCGGCGCAGGCGCCGGCCGCCGCCTGGCGCGGGCACTCGATGGCGTACATGTTGGCCGTGGGGCCGCCGACGTCCGCGATCGTGCCGCGCCAGCGCGGGTGGCGGGTGAAGGCCGCGGCCTCGGCCAGGATCGAGGTCGCGCTGCGCGAGGTCACGCGGCGGCCCTGGTGGGCGGCGATGGCGCAGAAGCCGCAGCCGCCGTAGCAGCCGCGGTGGGTGGTGATGGCGAAGCGGATCGTGTCCAGCGCGCGGACCGGCCCGGCGGCGGCGTCGCGCGGGTGGAGTTCGCGCTCGTAGGGCAGTCCGTGGGCCCGGTCGAGCGCGTCGCCCGCGAGCGGCGGCGCGGGCGGGTTGTGCACCAGCCAGCGGGTGCCGTGGCGCTGGGCGAGGGGGCGGGCGGTGGCCGGGTCCTGGTTGGCGGCGAAAAGCCGGAACATCTCCAGGAAGGCGCCCTTGTCGGCCGCCGCGGCCTCGAAGTCCGGCAGGACCACGGCGTCCGGCGGCGGCGACGGCGCGGCGTGGCAGGTGCCGGCCAGTCCGCGCGCGTCGCGGCCGGCGGCAAGGCGGCGCGCGAGTTCGACGACCGTCTGCTCGGCCATGCCGTAGACGAGCAGGTCGGCCTTGGCGTCGAAAAGAAGCGAGCCGCGGATGCGGTCGGACCAGAAGTCGTAGTGCGCGATGCGGCGCAGGCTGGCCTCGATGCCGCCGAGGACGATGGGCGCACAGGGACGGCAGGCGCGGCGGATCAGGTTGGCGTAGGCGAGGCTGGCGCGGTCGGGCCGGCGGTCGTTGACGCCGCCGGGCGTGAAGTCGTCCTGCCGGCGCTTGCGGCCGGTGGCGGTGTAGTTGGCGACCATCGAGTCCACGCCGCCGGCGGTGACGCCCCAGAAGAGGCGCGGGGCGCCGAGGCGGCGGATGTCGTCGAGGCTGCGCCAGTCGGGCTGGGCCAGGATGCCGGTGCGGAAGCCGGCCGCCTCCAGCGTGCGGCCGACGACAGCCGCGCCGCCGAACGGGCTGTCGACATAGGCGTCACCGGAGACCAGGATGACGTCGAGCGCGTCCCAGCCGCGCGCCGCCATCTCGTCCCGTGTCGCCGGAAGGAACATGGGACCCGCGGCTCAGGCCGTGGGGCGGCCTTCGGCCTGCCGCGGCGGCGGCGGCTGGTCGTGGCGGTGTTCGCGGCGGCACTCGGAGCAGTAGAAGTAGGGCTTGTCCCAGGAGGTCTCCTCCTCGCGGCCGCAGTTGTCGCACGTGCGCGTCTGCTTGCGGTGCGTGCCGCGGCAGTCGGAGCAGAAGAAGTCCGGGCCGGCCCAGGTGGTCATCTCCTCCTTGCCGCAGTTCTTGCAGGTCCGGCGCTGCTCCTCGCGCACGAGGCGCACCTCCTTGGCGTGCTCGTCCAGGAAGATGGGCGGGAAGTCGTGGATGCCCGGCAGCGAGAGCAGCGCCGCGCTGGTGACGAAGCGGCCGCCGAGGTTGTTGATGGCCACGAGCTGCGTGCGCTTGCCGACCGCGCGCACGCGGCGCAGCAGCGGGATGTAGTCCGGGTCGCCGGCGACGAGCGTGGCGATGTCGAAGGCGCCGGGCAGCGAGGCGTAGTACATCATCGAGGCGGCCAGGGCGACGTGCACGGACTTGTCGTCCGCGCGCCCGCCGGTCGCCTCGCGGCGGCCGTCCACCTCGATGATCTCGGTGTCGTAGGCGCACTGCAGGCCGAGGAACTCGTAGAAGGAGCGCTGCTTGGTGGGGCTGTAGCCGGGACGGTTGGCGGGGATGGTGCCGAAGTAGCACGTGCGCACGACGTCCACGTCCTCGCCCAGGCACTCGCCGATGTCGTTGGCGATGATGTCGGGGATGCGCTTGTAGTCGATCTCGAACCCTTCCTGCTCGTTGAGACAGTCGAACAGCACTTGCCGTCCGTGGTAGAGCCAGGCGCCGTCGATGAAGATCATCGTCTTGGCGGACATGTCGTATCTTCCTTGCTGCTGCGTGTCATCTTCCGCGATCTTAGCCGTCCCGTCCGCGGCCACGCGGCCGTGGCGGCAGACGGCAAAATGTCGAAAGTCCCAGCAGTATAGGGAGGCGCGCGGCGGCCCGCAAGGGCAAACCCGAAGTCCGGTGGGCCGCCGCGGCTTGACGCCGGGCGGCGGATGGCCTACGCTGCTGCCGTTTCGCCGCATAGAAACACAAGGCCGAAGGAGAACGACGATGAGCGATCCCGTGCGCGTGGTGCTGGAAGCGGCCGACATGCCGCGGCAGTGGTACAACCTGAATGCCGACTTCCGCCGGCCGGCGCCGCCGCCGATCGGGCCGGACGGCAAGCCGGTCGGGCCGGAGATGCTGGCGCCCGTGTTCCCGATGAACCTGATCGAGCAGGAGGTGAGCACCCAGCGCTGGATCGACATTCCGGAGCCGGTGCAGGAGGTGCTGCGCATCTGGCGGCCGTCGCCGCTGCAGCGCGCCGTGCGCCTGGAGCAGGCGCTGGGCACCCCGGCCAGGATCTTCTACAAGAACGAGGGCGTCTCGCCGGCCGGCAGCCACAAGCCCAACACCGCCATCGCGCAGGCCTACTACAACAAGGTCTTCGGCATCCAGCGCATGGTCACCGAGACCGGCGCCGGCCAGTGGGGCAGCGCCCTGGCGATGAGCTGCAAGCTGATGGGCCTGGAGTGCAAGGTCTACATGGTGCGCATCAGCTTCGACCAGAAGCCGTTCCGCAAGATCATGATGCGGACCTGGGGCGCGGAGTGCGTCGCCAGCCCGAGCACCGAGACCCACGCCGGCCGCGCCGTGCTGGCGCAGGATCCGAACACGCCCGGCAGCCTGGCGATCGCCATCAGCGAGGCCATCGAGTCGGCCGTGACCGCCAAGGACAAGCCCACGCGCTACGGCCTCGGCAGCGTGCTGAACCACGTCATGCTGCACCAGACCATCATCGGCCTGGAGACCCGGAAGCAGTTCGAGAAGATCGGCCTCTACCCGGACGTGGTGATCGGCTGCTGCGGCGGCGGGTCCAACTTCGCGGGCATGAGCTTCCCGTTCGTGTGCGACAAGATCCACGGCAAGAACGTGCGCATCGTCGGCGTGGAGCCGGCGGCCTGCCCGTCCATGACGCGCGGCCAGTACGCCTACGACTCGGGCGACGTGGCCGTGATGACGCCGCTGCTGGCCATGCACACGCTCGGCCACACCTTCGTGCCGGCGCCGATCCACGCCGGCGGCCTGCGCTACCACGGCATGGCGCCCATGGTCAGCCACGCCCTGCGCGAGGGCCTGATCGAGGCCGCCGCCATCCCGCAGAACGAGTGCTACCAGGCGGCCGTGCTCTTCGCCCACACCGAGGGCTTCATCCCCGCGCCTGAGACCTCGCACGCGATCGCCCAGACGATCCGCGAGGCCAAGCGCGCGAAGGAGGAGGGCAAGGCGAAGACCGTCGTCATGAACTGGTCCGGACACGGCCTGATGGATCTGTCCGGATACCAGGCGTTCTTCGACGGCAAGCTCAGCGACTACGTGCTGCCCGAGGCGGAGATCAAGAAGTCCCTCGCCAGCGTGGCCGGCTTCCCCAAGCCGCCCGCGTGAGCGGCGAAGAGTCGGCGCGGCGGCGCGTCACGCCGCCGGCGGGGCGCGCCCGCGTTCTCGCAGGAGCACGAAGACGACGCCGCCGGCGGCCGACCACGCCAGCGAGGCGCCGTAGCTGGCGAGCGCCACGGCCAGGGCGTGCGGGGCCGCCAGTCCGGCGGCCGGCAGCAGCGCCACGGCCGCCCCCTCGCGCACACCCAGCCCGCCCGGCGTGAGCGGCAGCATCTGCGCGGTCAGCACCGCCGGCACCAGCAGCACGAAGGGCAGCGGCTGCACGGCCGCGCCGACCCCGGCGGCCAGCGCCAGCCAGCTCGCGACGGCCGCCGCGTGCTGCAGCACCGACCAGCCGGCCAGTTCCAGGACCAGTTTCGGCCGGCTGCGCCCGATGCGCAGCGCCGCGTACAGCCGGTGGGCGAGCGGCGCCACGCGGGGCACGCCCGCGACGTGCCGCACGAGCGGCCAGCGCTTCACACGCCCCGCCTCCGGCAGCGCCAGCAGCGCGGCGAGCGTCGGCAGCGCCCCGCACGCGAAGAGTGCCAGCGCCAGCGGCAGGTGCCGGCGGCCCGGCGTGAGCAACAGCCCCGCCGCGCTCAGCAGCAGCAGCACGGCCACGCCCGCCAGGCGCTCGATGACGATGGACATCACCGCCTCGGGCGCGCGCGACGGGACGTCGCGCGCGGCGTACACGGCCCGCACGACGTCGCCGCCCGTCGAACCGGGCAGGAAGCCGTTGAAGAAGTGGCCCGCCAGGAACACGGCGCCGGCGCGGCCCCGGGACAGCGGCACGCCCAGCCCGGCCAGGGCCAGCCGCCAGCGCAGCGCGCCGCACAGCAGGCACGCCAGCACCGCCGCCAGCGTCGCCGCCAGCCATAGCGGTTCGCCCAGCAGGTGCGCGGCCAGCCGCGCCAGCGCGGCGCGGTCGAAATCCTGGCGCCGCAGCAGCCACACGACCAGCGCCGCGCCGATGGCGAGCTTGAGGAGCGCTCTCATCTCGCTTGCTGCCACCCGCCGCGGTCTTGTGCCCTGGGCTTCACCCCCAGCGCCCGGCCGAGCGCGGCGGTGCCGTAGACCCAGAGCGTGATCCAGCACGCCGGCACGTGGTACCACCAGGCGCGGTCCGGCCGGCGCCGCATGCCGGCGGCCATCTGGACCAGCAGCGGCACCACCAGCGCCGTGTACAGCACGAAGCGCGCGACGGCCAGCCGGTTCTGCCGCCGCCAGGGATAGGTGCGCTGCCGGGCCTGCGAGAAATGGAGGAAATCGCGGATGCGGCGCCGCTGCTTGGCGGCGAAGAGGCCGAGCGCGTCGCAGTACAGGTGCACGATGCCGGTCTTGACCTTGGCGACGTGCGGGAGGCCGGCGGCGACAGCCTGTTGGACGACGTCGATGTCGAAGAAGTAGGGCGTCCACTGCACGCGCTCCAGCAGCGCGCGGCGGAAGACGAAGCCGTTGGCGCCGATGGTCGGCAGCGCCGCCGCGGTCAGCGTCAGCTTCAGCCAGCCGCCGGCGTCCTCGGCGTGCACCGGCAGGTCCGTCCAGCGGCCGGTCGCGCCCGAGAGGCGGTCGTAGTTGCCGAGCCATAGGCAGAGCGGATCGTTCATGCCGAGCAGCGCGAAGTAGCGCGTCAGCGCCGGATCCTCCGGCCGCCAGGTGTACGCGATCGGCTCCGCGCCGAAGATCGCGGGGTCGGCGAACGGCGCGGTCATCTGCCGCAGCCAGTCGGGCGCCGGCAGAACGTTGTCGCTGTCCACCAGCGCGATCAGATCGCCGCGGCTGGCGGCGATGCCGGCGGCCTTGCCGGCCTCGCCGGTGCGCAGCGGATTGGGCACGATCCGGTCGACGCCGTGGCGGGCCGCGATGGCCAGCGTGTCGTCCGTCGAGCCGGCGTCGGCGATGACGATCTCGATCCCGGCGGATGGGAAATCCTGGCGGCGGACCGACGCCAGGCAGGCGTCCAGCGTGCGGCCCGAATTGAGCGTCGGGATGACGAAACTGACCATCGCTGCCGCCCATCGTACCGGGGCCGGCACACGCCGTCAGCAACAAACCGGGCTTTGCGCCGGCAGGGGCGGCTGGCATACTGTCGGCATGGCGCACGTGGACATCGGCATCGTCTGCCACGCCGTTTTTCGCGGGGCGGAGAGTGTCTACGGTCCGGCGCACAGCCTGTTCGAGGGCGTGCGGGCGCTGGGCCGGACGGCGTTCCTGCTCGAGCACAGCCTGGAGACCGCCGAGCCCAGCCGCCTGTCCCTGGATGGCGCCGCGCCGTCCGCCGCGCCGGGAAGCCGCGCGTGGCCCGGAATCCTGCGGCATGCGGCCGATTCCCGCTGCACGCGGCAGGTGGTGCGCCGGCATTCGGCCGGTTTCCTCGTGGCCGTGGACCCGCTCTGTTTCCTGCACGTCCGGCTGGCCGTCGGGAAGCGGGTGCCGGTGGTCTTCTACGGCGCCGACTACGCCGAACGGCGTTTCCGCAACCCGATCCTGAACGGCGTCTACCAGGCCCTGGATCGCCACGCCGCACGGCGCGCCGCCGCCGTGTGGAGCGTATCGGAGGCGATCCGCGACCTCCGCCGCCGGCAGGGCGTGCCCGACTCCCACAATGTGGTACTCCCCAACGCCCCCGAGTTCGACCCGGCGCTACCGGCGCGGCCGGAGGAGATCCGCGGCGACCTGGCGCTGCTGGCCAACCTGGACGCCGGCCTGGACACGGAGCTGGTGGCGGCGGCGTTCGCCGCCGTGGCGGCGGCCCGGCCCGACGCGGTGCTGCACGTGGTGGGCGACGGCCGGCTGCGGCCGGCGCTGGCGGCGCGCCTGGCCGCCGCCGGGCTCTCCGGCCGCGTGCGGTTCCACGGACACCTGCCGCGGCCGGAGGCCCTGGCCGTGGTGGCGCGCTGCCGCGTGGCGCTGGCGGTCTACGCCGCCGACTGCGCCTGGCACGCCTACCGCGATTCGGTGAAGGTGCGCGACTACGCGGCCGCCGGCGTGCCGGTCGTCTCCACGCCCGGCCACGGGCTGTGCGCGGCGATCGAGCAGGCCGGGTTCGGCCGCGTGGCGGCGGATGCGCCGTCCGTGGCCGCGGCGGCGCTGGCGTGGCTGTCCGATCCGGCGGCGGCCGCGGCGGCGCGGCGGCGGGCGCTGGAGTTCGCGCAGGCGCACTCGCGCGGCCGGCTGCTGCGCCGGGCGCTGGCGACCGTGGACGCCGGCGGCGGAGGCGCGCGGTGAACGCGCCGCGCATCCTGTGGGTGCTGAACGGCTGCGGCCTGCAGGGGACGGGCCTGAGCGGCGGCGTGCTGCGCTTCCATGAGATCGCGCGGCGCTGGTGGCGCGACGGCTGGCGCGACCAGGCGCTGCTGGCCACGGAGGGCGGGATCGGCGTGCTGCGGCCCATGCTCAACCCGCTGCCGGTCGCGCGCGTGCCGGCCGGGATCGTGGCGCGGCGCGAGTTCACGCGCCTGCAGCGGCCGTGGTCCTACCTGGTCTCGTCCGTCTGCGCGCCGCGCATCCTGCGGCGGCAGCCGCGGCCCGACGCGGTGATCACGACCAGCGACTACTTCTGCGACGTCGTTCCGGCGCGGGAGGCGCAGCGCCAGTGGCCCGGTGTCCGCTGGATCGCGTGGATCCATCACCAGGAGCTGCCGCCCGCCGAACGGCCCGGCAGCCGGCTGGTCAACACCCTCACCTGGCACATGCAGCAGGGGAGTTTCCGCCGCATCGCGCGGCACGCCGACCAGGCGTGGGTGCTGGACACCGACGCGGGCGACCGCGTGGCCGCGCGGCTGTCCGCGCTGGGCATGGCGGCGGCGCGCATCCGCCGCATGCGCAACGGGATCGACCTGGATGCGGTCCGGGCCGCGCCCGAGCCGGCGGCGAAGGCCGTGGACGCCGTGATGATCGGTGTGCGTCCGAACAAGGGGCTGCACGACATCCTCCCCGTCTGGGAGGAGGTGCAGCGCCTGCGGCCCGGCACGACGCTGCGGCTGATGGGCGGCCTGAGCGCCGCGGGGCCGGTGCTGGAGGAGATTCGGCGCCGCGGCCTGGACCGCGCGATCGAGGTGTTCCGGCCGTCCGGCGGCTACCTGGCGCCGGCGGACTACTACGCGAAGGTGAAGGAGGCGCGGCTGCTCTTCGCGCCGAGCCACGAGGAGGGGTGGGGGATCGCGCTGGCCGAGGCCCAGGCCTGCGGCCTGCCGGTGGTGGCCTACGACCTGCCGGTCTACCGCCGCGTGCTGGCCGATACGTTCTGCGCCGTGCCGCGCTTCGAGACGGCGGCGTTCGCCGCCGGCCTGGCGCGGCTGCTCGACGACGCCGCGCGGATGGAGGCGCTGGCGCGTGCCGGGCGCGAGCGGGCCGGGGCGTACGACTGGAACCGGATGGCCGCCGACGACCGCGAGGCGACGGCCGCGCTGCTGGCGCTGTGAGCCGCGGCGGCTAGCCGCGCTCGGCCTCCACGATCAGGCAGCGGCCCAGCGTGGGGGCGGCGCGCGCGAGCCAGGCGCTGCGGAGCGTGCCGGCGGCGTTGAAGTTCACGACATCGGCGGTGAGCGTCAGCAAGCGGAAACCGTGTCGCGCCAGCAGTTCGCACAGCGTGTGGCGCACGAAGTAGCGGATGTGGCCGGCCGCGTCGCCGGTGAACGAAATCTCGACGTTCGGGTTGCGGTTCACCAGCAGCAGCAGCCGGCGTCCGAGGGCGGCGAGGTTGGGGGTGGTGGCGACCAGCCGGCCGCCGGGCCGGAGGACGCGGCGGATCTCGGCCATCAGGCCGTCAATGTTGAAGACGTGCTCGATGATCTCGCCGGCGAAGACGGTGTCGAAGCGGCCGTCCTCGTAGGGCAGGGGTTCCTCGAGGTTGCCGACGCGCGCTTCGACGCCGCGCCGGCGCGCCGCCTCCACCGCCGGCGCGGCGGCGTCGAGGCCGTGCACGGTGTTGCCGAGCCGGATGAACTCGGCGGCGACCGTGCCGTCCAGGCAGCCGACGTCCAGGATCGTCCGGCCGGTGCCGATCAGCGGCAGCAAGCGCCGGATGCGGATGTCGTCGCCCGCGCAGCGCGAACGCGGATAGGCGCGCGTGTTGAAGTCGTAGGGGTCCATCGCCGGCGCGAGGATGCCGCAGTGCGGCCCGGCCTGTCAAGCGCCGCCGCAGGCTTGCCGCCGCGGGCCGCCTCTGCTACTGTGTATGGGTTTGTTTTTTCGGCCCGCCGTCGGGCGGGTCCCAACCTGCATGCAATCTACGCCGGCCGCCGCCCGCTGCTCCAGGCAGCCCGGGAGCGGCCGGAGAGGAGTCCGGAACATGGCGACCAGGAAGACGGCCCGCAAGAGCGCGGCCAAGACCTCCGCGAAGAAGGCCCCGGCGAAGAAGACCGCCAAGTGCGTGAAGTACGTCTATTCCTTCGGCGGCGCGAAGGCCGAGGGTAATGCCGGCATGAAGAACCTGCTCGGCGGCAAGGGCGCGAATCTGGCCGAGATGTGCCGCATCGGCCTGCCGGTACCGGCCGGCTTCACGGTGACGACCGATTGCTGCACCGCCTACTTCGAGCTGGGCGGCAAGTATCCCTCGAGCCTGAAGGCCCAGGTCGCGGCCGCGCTGCAGCGCATGGAAGCGACCATGGGCATGCAGTACGGCGACCCGGCCAACCCGCTGCTGGTCTCCTGCCGTTCGGGCGCGCGCAAGTCCATGCCCGGCATGATGGAGACCGTGCTCAACGTCGGCCTCTGCACGGCCACGATCCCGGGGCTGGTGGCAAAGACCAATAACCCGCGCTTTGTCTGGGACGCCTACCGCCGCCTGATCATGATGTACTCCGACGTCGTCATGGAGAAGGCCGAAGGCATCGAGCCGGCCGAGGGCAAGGGCATCCGCAAGCAGCTCGACGGCATGCTGGAGGCGTTCAAGCACGGCCGCGGCTACAAGAGCGACACCGACCTCACCGCCGAGGAACTGCAGGCGATCGCCGGCCAGTTCAAAGCCCGCGTGAAGGAGGTGCTGGGCAAGGAGTTCCCGGACGATCCGGTCGCGCAGCTCTGGGGCGGCATCGGCGCCGTGTTCAAGAGCTGGAACGGCCGGCGCGCCATCGCCTACCGCCGCATCGAGGGCATTCCCGACGCCTGGGGCACGGCCGTCAACGTCCAGGCCATGGTGTTCGGCAACATGGGCGATTCCTCCGCGACCGGCGTGGCCTTCACCCGCAACCCGGCCACAGGGGAGAACAAGTTCTACGGCGAGTGGCTGGTCAACGCGCAGGGCGAGGACGTCGTCGCCGGCATCCGCACGCCCAGTCCGCTGAACGAGGAGACCAAGAACGACCAGAATCGCCACCTCCAGAGCATGCAGGAGGCGATGGCCGTCACCTACAAGCAGCTCGTGGGCATCAAGAACGCCCTCGAGAAGCACTACCGCGACATGCAGGACATCGAGTTCACGATCCAGGAGGGCACGCTCTACATGCTGCAGTGCCGCAGCGGCAAACGCACCGGCACCGCCGCCCTCAACATGGCCATGGACATGCTCGACGAGCGCCTGATCGACGCCAAGACCGCCGTGCTGCGCGTCGAGCCCACGCACCTCGACCAGATGCTGCACCCGTTCGTGGACCCCAACGCCGAGAAGACGGCGAAGCTGCTGGCGCGCGGCCTGCCCGCCGGCCCCGGCGGCGCCGTCGGCCAGATCGTCTTCACCGCCGAGACCGCCGTGGCCTGGGCCAAGGAAGGCAAGAAGGTCATCCTCGTGCGCGAGGAGACCAACCCCGAGGACATCGAGGGCATGCGCGCGGCGCAGGGCATCCTGACGGCGCGCGGCGGCATGACCAGCCACGCGGCGCTCGTGGCCCGCGGCTGGGGCAAGTGCTGCATCGTCGGCGCCGGCGAGATCAAGGTTGACGTGCACGCGAAGACCATGACCATCGGCGGCGTCGCCCACGGCGAGGGCGCCGAAGTCACGCTGAACGGCACGCGCGGCAACGTCTACGCCGGCCTCCTGCCGACGATCGACGCCACCGAGAACCCGCGCTTCCAGCGCTTCATGAAGCTGGCGGACCGGTTCCGCACGCTGGGCGTGCGCACCAACGCCGACACGCCGGCCGACGCCCGCGTCGCGCGGGCGTACGGCGCCGAGGGCATCGGCCTCTTCCGCACGGAGCACATGTTCTACGGCGAGGGCAGCGACCAGCCGCTCTTCCTGCTGCGCAAGATGATCCTCAGCCGGAACGAGGCCGAGCGCCGCAAGGCCCTCGACGAGCTGCTGCCGTTCGTCAAGCGCGACATCAAGGCCACGCTCGAAGCCATGGAAGGCCTGCCGGTCACGATCCGTCTGCTCGACCCGCCGCTGCACGAGTTCGTGCCGCAGGGCGCCGAGAAGCAGGCCGAACTGGCCGCGGCCCTGGGCGTCACGGTCGAAGACGTCAGGCGGCGCGGCGACGGCCTGCACGAGAACAACCCGATGATGGGCCACCGCGGCGTGCGCCTCGGCGTGACCTATCCGGAAGTGACCGAGATGCAGGTGCGCGCGATCTTCGAGGCCGCGGGCGAGCTGCTCCAGGCGGGCAAGAAGTGCCGGCCGGAGATCATGATCCCGGTGACCTGCGATGTCAGCGAGCTCAGCCACCAGAAGAAGCTGTGTCTCAAGGTGCACGCGGAGGTGTGCGCGAAGCTCGGCCTGAAGAAGATCGAGCACCTCTACGGCACGATGATCGAGATTCCGCGCGCCTGCCTGCTGGCCGACCGCATGGCGTCGGAGGCGCAGTTCTTCTCCTTCGGCACCAACGACCTCACGCAGATGGGCTTCGGCTTCAGCCGCGACGACATCGGCGGCTTCCTGCCGGACTACCTGGACAAGAAGCTGCTGGCCGCCGATCCGTTCCAGACCATCGACCAGGACGGCGTCGGCCAGCTCATCCAGATGGCCGTGAAGAAGGGCCGCGCCACGCGTCCCGAGCTCAAGGTCGGCATCTGCGGCGAACAGGGCGGCGACCCGGCGTCGGTGCGGTTCTGCCATCAGAGCGGGCTCACCTACGTCTCGTGCAGCCCCTATCGCGTGCCCATCGCCCGCCTGGCCGCGGCCCAGGCCGCGCTGGCGGCCGCAAAGTAGGCGCACACCTGCCACAGCGCATCCCGCCAACGGCGGCCCGGCTTCCGGGCCGCCGTTTGCTTCCCGGGGCCGGCTTGGCTATCATGGCGGCCATCCGCCAAGGAGCCGCCCATGGAAACCGTGATGCACTACCTCCTGCTCTGCTCCCACTACCTGCGCGAGCATCTCGCGCAGGTGGCGCAGTCGCTGGTGGCGACGGCGCTGTTCCTCTACGGCAAGGACATCCACGGCCTGGTCAAGCGGCAGATCGCGAGCCTGGCGCTGGTGATCCGCGTGATGATCCTGATCGTCGTGTGCGCCGTCGGCTACGGCACGCTGGCCGTCGGCTGCACCTTCCTGAGCCGGCAGCTGCTCGGCTTCCTGCCCGACACCTACCTCGCGCCGGTCGTGCTGGGCCTCTTCCTGCTGATCGGCGTCCTGGCCGAGAAGCGCAAGGCAATCTAGGAGCGGCGGCGGGAGAGCTGGCGGAGCACCTGCCGCACGACCTCCATCTGCCGGTCCATGTCGGCGGTGTCCGTCAGCGTCAGGCGCAGCACGGACGACTCCAGCAGCGCGTAGAGCACGTCGGTCGCGGCGCGGGAATCCATGGGCACAAACTCGCCCGCGCGCATGCCCTTGACCAGCAGGTAGCGCAGGGCGGCCTTGAAGTCGCGCGTGTGCCGCGCCACGATCCAGCGCAGCGACTTGCCCGAACGCTTGACCTGCACCGCGTACTCGGTGATCACGAGCAGCAGCTCGCGGTGCGCGAAGAGGATCTTGAGCGCCTCCTCGATCATCGCCTCGATCTTGCCGGCGTAGCTGCCGGGCCGGGCCAGGATCTCGCGGTACTTGCCCACGAGGTCGGTCGTGGCCAGCGTCACGGCGCCGTCGAAGATCTGGCGCTTGTGATGGAAATACTTGTAGAGCGCCGTGCGTGCCAGGCCGCAGCGGTCGGCGATGCGCTGGAAGGTCACGTCCGCGTAGCCGCACTCCGCGAACAGGCTGAGCGAGCGGCCCAGGATTTCGCGGCGGCGGGCATCATGGTTCACGGGTACGGACATGGCATGGGTTCCGGCAACGGCCCCATCGTACAACGGCCCGTCATCCCACGCAAGACGCGCCTCCTCCGCCTTTCGCGCCTCTTTCGCACGGCGCGCTTGATCCGTGGCGCGGGCGTGGGACATAATACACCGGACTGCGGGTACGCGAGTGGACATGCTGCAAGTGGACCAGGTGACGCGCTGCTACGGCCGGCGCGCCGTGCTGCGCGACGTTGCGTTCGCCGCGGCGCCGGGCGAGATCGTCGGTCTGCTCGGGCCGAACGGCGCCGGCAAGACCACGCTGCTGCGCCTGCTGGCCTGCTACCTCCAGCCCACCGCCGGCGCCATCCGCGTCAACGGCCTCGACACCTTCCGCGACTCCCTGGCCGTGCGCCGCCTCGCCGGCTACCAGCCGGAGCGCTGCCCGCTGCACGACGAGATGACCGTCGGCGAGTACCTGCGCTTCCGCGCGCGGATCAAGGGCCTCTCCTTCCTGCGCGTCCGGCGCCGCGTGCGCGAGCTGACCGGCCAGGCCGGCCTGGACGACGTGCGCGGCCGCCTGATTGGCGGCCTGTCGCTGGGCTGCCGCCGGCGCGTGGGCGTGACCGACGCGCTGCTGAGCGACCCGCGTCTCCTGCTGCTCGACGATCCCTTTGCCGGCGTGGACGCGGAGGAGGTCCGGCGGCTGGCCGCGCTGATCGCCGGTGCCGGGCGCCACGCCGTGGTCGTGGTTTCCGGGCACGCCCTCGCCGCGCTCGCCGGCCTGTGCACGCGCTTTCTGGTGCTGCGCGACGGGGCCGTCGCCGCGGACTGCCACCGCCACGACCTGCAGGCCCGGCTGGGCGCCGCCGGGGTCAGCGCCGAGATTGCCGGCACCAGCGAGGCGGCCCTGCGCAAGCTGGCCGCCCGCTTCGGCGCCGCCGCCGCCGCGGTCGAGTTGCTGGACGACGGCTGGTGGCGGATGTCGTGGTCCGCGCCGGATGCGGACGACCGCCGCGACGCCATCTCGGCCGAGGTCGTGCGCCACGGCTGGCGTCTGCGTTCCGTGCAGGCGACCGTCCCGGCGCTGGAGACTGTGCTGGCCGACCTCGTGGCCGGGCGCCGCGCCGCCGCGCCCCCGCGGGAGGCGGCATGAGCGCGGCACGGCACATCTGGTGGCGCGAGACGCGGGCCGCTTTCACCAGCCCGCTGGGCAGCGGCACGCTCGCGGGCTTCCTGGCGCTGGCCGGCTGGTCGTTTGCCGAGATGCTGCGCCGCAACGAGGGCGGCTTCGCGCCGGCCGCGGCCGTCTGGGGCCTGGCCGTGGGGCCGTGGCTGCCGGTGCTGGCCGCGGCCGCGACGATGCGTCTGTTCGCCGAGGAGCGGCAGGCCGGCACGTTCGAGACGCTGCTGACCGCGCCCGTGCGCTGCCGCGAGGTCGTGCTCGGCAAATTCGCCGCCGCGCTGACCACCGTGCTTCTCGGCCTGCTGCTGGCCGCCGTGCCCGCGCTGCTGCTGCCGCGCCTGGCGCCGGCGGCCGGCCTTCCGGCGGCCCCGATGCTCGCCGCCGCGGCCATG
>Ga0233425_10006260_pt1 | contig 17832 bp, 11 predicted proteins | sample Watercolumn_Towu_2_FD_181712 | JGI IMG/M metagenome (GOLD analysis project Ga0233425, IMG submission 181712) | Freshwater microbial communities from Lake Towuti, South Sulawesi, Indonesia - Watercolumn_Towuti2014_140_MG | ecosystem: Environmental > Aquatic > Freshwater > Lake | place... | reverse complement strand
GCCCCCGCGCATCAATACCAGAACGATGCCGACGATCGTGGTTCGCAAAAGACTACCGCTCATTCGCCATACTCCTCGATCACCGTCCGGCGGGGTGGGTGATTTTGCTGACGGAGGCGAACACGAATCCCAGCCCGGAACGGGTACGGCGTCAGGAAAAAAGGGGCGGCGTTCGTGCTCCGCTGCGGCTCAGCATAGCATAAGACGACGGGGATCTGCAGTGGTTGATCATGGTCCCGCGTTGAGGTTGCGGATGAACGATCGCCATTCCGCTTCGAATTCGGCCAGCGGCATTCCGACAAATCGTTCGAATCGTGCCACAGGTTCCATTTGCCGTATGCTGCGGCGAACGTAAGCGTCCAGGAATCCCCCCGCGATCAAGTCATATTCGAAGATCAAGTAGTAGGCTACGCCCCAGGCGACCAGATAGTGCCGGTGCGATTCGGGCAAATTGTGGCCGGCAAGAAATGCGAGATCGTTCGCTTGCAGCAATTCGGCCAAAGGCAGATCTTCGCGCGACTGTAGCAAGCGGCGCAGGTCCCGCAGACGGCTCCGATCGGGCCCGTCAATCCGCAGCGTATCATCCTCCAGCTGGCTCGATTCGATAATCTGGGCGAGCCCTTCGTTCAGCCATCGGGGCACGGCATATCGATCTCCGGGGTAGACAAAGTCCTCGAGATAAGCGTGGAACAGTTCATGGTTCAGGCGCTGGAACAGTTGCCCGGCAACCTGATCGAATCGGCGCGCATTCCCGGAGCGGGCTTCCTGGATCCGGCTGATTGCCGTTTCGTATTCGTCGTCCCAGAGTTTCTTTCGCAGACGCAGTTCCTCGCGTACCTTCTCCTCGCTTAATCCTGCCTTGCGCAGTTCGCGCGCCACATTGGCGATGCGCGCTTGGAACTCGGAACGCCGCTCGTCGAACTGGCGCTGCTGGGCCTCGAGCTCCTGTCTGGCGATCGACCAGCGTTCACTGAACGCGGCCAGATCGCTGCCGGCGATCACCTGGTGCGAATCGACGGCATAGAATGCCGGGCCGTTGAACTCCAAGCCAGCGTCGGAGAAGACCCTGGCCCGTTCCTCTTCCGAACCCAGCAGCACGACGCGCAGCAGGCGTTGGGGGAGCCTGCGGGGCGGGATCAGCTGCCGGAACGCGCGGAACACCTGCTCGATGCGGACGACGGCTCGACGCGTGGCCTGCTCGCCTGCGGTACTCTCGAGTTCAAACCAAGGGCCGCGGTAGTGCCACCATCGTGTTCCGTCCCGGGGTCGTTCCTCGAGCGGAACGAGATCCATCCGCGCCGCCTCGATACTCGCGCGGTTGCGGATCCACTGGTAATGTCCGAGCAGCTCGTTGCGCTGATCTTCCGGCAACCGCTTGCGATGTTCGACCTCTTTGGCGTTGAGTGGGTGCACGATCGCGGAAACGGTCTTGCCCGGCGAGCGAATAATCTCGGCAAACTCGATCTCGTCGTCGTGTTCGGCAAGCGACAATCCACGCAGCAATCGTCCGCCCCGCAATCGCAGTTGCTCCATCGGCCACTCGCCGGCTGGCAAACCGCGAAGCGACTGTTCGTTGATTCGGGGCAGGGCGGCGACCGTTTTTTCTCCCTCGGCCGATCCCGGCACGCGCGGGTCATGCACGCCCAGAAACTCCTGCCGTTGCTCCGACCATTCGATTGCCTGCAGCACGGCGATCGACTTGCGCGTTCGTACCTGATGACCGCGCTGCCGCAACGCATCGACCAGCGGCGCCGGCATCGATTCCTCGACGATCAGCTCGTCCGGTCTCCATTGGTGGTGAATTCGCGGATCCTGCACGGCGTCGGCCAGGTCACGATCCAGATCAAGACGCCGTACCAGCAGAGAAGCCACCTGGGAGATGATCGTCGGTCCGCCGGCGGCGCCGAGCGTGAGCAGGGGCCTCCCGTCGCGGAGCACGATCGTCGGGCTCATGCTCGACAACGGTCGCTTTCCCGGTTCGACGCGATTCGCCTCCGCTCCCACTAACCCAAATGCGTTGGGAACTCCCGGCTCGATGGAGAAATCATCCATTTGGTTATTGAGGAAGACGCCGGTTCCGGGAACAACGACCTTGGAGCCGAACGAGGTGTTGACGGTTGCCGTAATCGCGACCCAGTTTCCTTCGTCATCGGCGGCGGCGATGTGGGTGGTGTGCTTCTGGAAAAGTTCCTCGCGGGCAGCCGGCGGCTCGCCATGGCCGTCGACCGCCGTCGCCCGCTGGGGGTCGATGCGTCGGGCGAGTTGGGCGCCGTACTCGGCGGCGGCCAGTCCGCGCGGGACCGGCGCAAAGGCCGGATCGCCGAGCCAATGCGCACGGTCGGCGAACGCCAGCTTCATCGCTTCGGCCATCAGATGAAGGCAATCGGCGGGATCGCGAGCGTGCAGTGCCCTGAGGTCGAAGGGGGCCAGCGTATTCAGTATCTGCGCGACGTGCACTCCGCCGGAACTCGGTGGCGGAAATCCGATGATCTCGAATTCGCGATACCGGGTACGGAGCGGTTCGCGCGAGACCGGTTCGTAACCCGCGAAATCGGCGGCGGTCAAGATGCCGCCATTCTCCGCCATCCATTCCCCTACCGATTCGGCAAACGGCCCCTGATAAAACCACTCGACGCCCCGTTCCGCGATGGCGCGATAGGTTTTGGCCAGGTCGGGCTGGTACAGGGTCTGGCCTTCGCGGAGCGGAGCCCCGTCGGGGGCCAGGAGAATCCGGCGCGTCTCCGGAAACTGCTCGATCGCCGAACGAGACTGGCGGATATTCCGAGCGTAAACGGCGTCAATCGCGAAGCCATTTTCCGCGATTTGCGCGGCCGGACGCAACAGTTCGCTCAACGTGCAGCGGCCATGTTCCTTGATCGCCTGCTGGTACGCGCGCAGGGCGCCTGGTACCGCGACCGCCAGCGGTCCTGTCTGGCTCCATTCGACCTTGGCCACGCCGTTGACCAGGTACATTTCGGCTCGTGCGCCCGCCGGAGCGGCCTCGCGCCCATCCATGGCGAACAGCCTGCCGTCCGCACGGCGCAACAGCACGAAGCAACCGCCGCCGATCCCTGAGTTGTGTCCGTCAACCACACCCAGTGTCAGTGCCGCCGCTACCGCCGCGTCGACCGCGTTTCCGCCCGCACGAAAGGCGTCGATCCCCGCCCGCGTCGCCAGCGGGTGGACCGTCGCCACCATGTTCCTTGATGAGCCGGGTGCTGCCGTCAGCAGCAGCGCCAGGAACAGCGGAGCCGAGGTGGTGGTGGAAATCATGACGCGTCAGCCGGCGGCGTTCGTCTTCACCGCGGGATTGCTTGCGATGTTCACCCAGACATGCACATGCGGCACGCCACGGAAATACCAGACGAACGCTGGCCCCTCGAGCCGCCAGTTGTCCCAGATCCGGTCGCTGCCCAGATCCTGATCGGTATAAAAGGCGAGATGGCACTTGTCCAACCCGCCCTGCTCGGTCAGGCACTGCTCGACCTCCTCGCGGTCGGACTGCCGGTACGGTTCGAGCAGCTTCCGCAGCACCTCCTGCACCAGACCTTTTTGATCGCCGCTAAGTTCGGAGATCGGCAAGCCGTCAAACTTGCCGGTGGCGCCCCGGAATGCGATACCAGACTCTTGCGGCGATTTGGCAACTTCGGCAATCGCGCGCTGCTTTCCGTCCAGCATCTCGTAGACCTTGTTGGCCGCCAATGCCTGTTCCCAGAATACGTTACCCGGGTGGCCCGGCTTTTCATCGAATCCGCTCGCCGCATGACCGTAGAACAACGGGCCGCCGAAAGCAACATGTTCGGTGCTGTTGCCGTCGCATCGCATGGTCATATGTCGGCCCGTCATTACAAACTCAAATTTCGCATCTCCCGGCTTTCCAAAAATCGCCAGACTTTGATCGCCGCCAAACGGTTTGCCGCCGGTGTCATCCTTCAACTGCTTGTCGATCTTCCCGTGCCATTCCGGATTGATGATGCCCTCAAAGATCGTGCGAACCAGCCGCTGCTGCTGTTGCGTGTAAAATTCGCTGTTAATGGACGGCTCGGTGATCTGCCAGTTATTCGACACGCGCGAGCGCAACAGGCCGCGTTTCGGATCGACGTGATTCCAATCGAAACAGACGACTTTGCGCTGGGCGGGGGTCAGCGCGTCATAAAGCTCCTTGACGCTGGACTCGGGAAGGTTGGCAGCGGGAGTGGGATCAGCGGCGGGCAGCAATCGGGAATCGACGACCCCCACGGCACTCGCCGCGGCGACGCCCGCAGCACTAAGGCTTGCCACTCGCAGAAACTCGCGACGGCCGATTTCACTTGCGCCACGATCACAATCGGGACAAATCCACTCGCGAGACCCCATGGCAACCTCTCCCAAAATTGGCGAATCAGGACAACGTGCGCCGCCGCAACGCGATTTTGTGGTCGAGTTGCTCCGCAACTCGACGCCGAGTCGCGGAGCGACTCGGCCACAATGCGACTCGGCCACGCTACGGCGGTATTAGACCGGAATTTTCGCGGGCTTGCAAATCGGCGTGGTTGTTTGAGCCGGGTCGCTGACCGGATCACGTGCCGCTGCCTCACGGTTCCCACAGAATGCCCGGGAACGGCGATCAACTCGAAATCTGGGTGAGCGAACGCAGCTCGCGCGGCAGCGGAAAATGCACCTCTTCTTCGCGGATGGTGCGCGTCTCCAGCGTGGCGGCAAAGCGGCGGCGCAGGAATTCCAGGCAGTCCGCGACTTTCGATTCCGGCGCACTGGCCCCGGCCGTGACGACGACCGTTTCGTTGCCGTCGAACCAATCGTCCTGAATATCGGCCGCCGAGTCGATCAAGTAGGCCCGTACGCCACGCTCCAACGCCAGTTCCTTGAGCCGCTGGCTGTTGGAACTGTTCTGGCTGCCGAGCACCAGCACGACATCCGCCTCCTGGGACAAGATTGCGACCGCCTCCTGACGATTCTGAGTCGCGTAGCAGATGTCTTCCTTGGGAGGTCCTGCGATTTGCGGAAAGCGTTCTTTGAGTCGCCGGATGATCCGGTTAGCGTCGTCGACGGAAAGTGTGGTCTGCGTGAGGTAGGCGACGCGGGCGTCGGCAGGCAAGTCCAGCCGGTCGACATCCTCCGGTTGCTCGACCAGCACGATCGATTCCGGAGCTTCCCCCATCGTGCCGATCACCTCATCGTGGCCCTCATGGCCGATCAGGATAATCGTGTATTTCTCGCGCGCAAACCGAATCGCTTCCAGGTGGACTTTCGTGACCAGCGGGCATGTGGCGTCGATCGCATTAATCTGCCGCTCGTCGGCGAGGCGACGGATCTCCGGGGAGACACCATGTGCCGAAAACAGCAGGTTAGCGCCTGGCGGGACCTCTTGCATGCTGTCGACAAAGACGGCCCCCTTGTCGCGAAACGACTCGACGACAAACTTGTTGTGCACGATTTCATGGTATACGTAGACGGGCGGCCCGAACGCCTTGAGTGCCAGGTCCAGACTTTCAATTGCCATATTGACCCCCGCACAAAACCCGCGAGGGCTTGCCAATATCAACCTCATGGTTCTCATTTTCCTCCTCCGGCATCATACTGTCGGCAAGTGAACCTGAATAGCGATGCAAACGGAGAAGGTGTCCCCAGGAATGCGCCGCGACGTGACTCGGCCCGAATCCCGATCCACCCGTTCGTCGATGCCGGACCGGCTGTACGTCGACGACCGGCCGATGAACGTGCGCGCGGCCAGCGACTTCTGCCGCCGATATACCAGGCGGCAGTACGAGAATTTCTCCGTAGCCAGTTTTCTGTTGCCACGCGAATTGCGCCGGCACTTTTATCACCTTTATGCCTATTGTCGCTGGTCGGACGATCTGGCGGACGCGTCGTCCGACACCGCCGCGGCGCTGGAACAGCTGGACCATTGGGAGCGACAGCTCGACGACGCCTACCGTGGCCGGGCCACGCACCCGATTTTCGTCGCTTTGACGGAGACGATCGAAGAGTTTCAGATTCCGGCGCAGCCGTTTCGAGACTTGCTCAGTGCTTTCCGCCAGGACCAGCGTCAATCGCGGTATCTGACGGTGGATGAATTACTGGACTATTGCCGTCGTTCGGCCAATCCGGTGGGCCGCCTGGTGCTGCACCTCGGCCGCAGCGTCGACGGCACGAATTTGCCGCTTTCCGATTCAATCTGTACCGGCCTGCAACTCGCCAATTTCTGCCAGGATGTGGCTCGCGACTTCGTGCGAGGCAGGATCTACCTGCCGGTCGAGTGCTGGCGTGCTCACGGTTACAGCGAAGCTATGTTTGCGCGCCAGGAGTTCAATCCGGCGTTTCGAGCCCTGCTTTCCGCAGAGGTCGAACGGGCCGGATCGGCGCTGCGAAACGGTTTGCCGCTGGTGGATCGGCTGCCGCGCGAATTGGCGATTGATGTCGAACTGTTTGTGCGCGGCGGTCTGGCGATCCTGGATCGGATTCGCGGCCAGGATTACGACGTTTGGCGCCGCCGTCCGATCGTCGGCAAATGGCAAAAGCTGCGGCTGCTGGCCGGCGCCTGGTTCCGTCATCGGATTGCGGCAGGTGGCCGCGGCGCCGGAAATCATCCCAGCGAATCGCAGCGGCCTCAGCCACTCGGCGCACAGGACCGACCATGAGCGATCGACGGTGGAGCCGCGATTCGAGTTACGCCTGGTGCCGCCGTGAAACGCGTCGTGCGGCGTCCAGTTTCCATTGGTCGTTTCACGTTCTGCCGCGCGCCAAGCGGCGCGCGATGTACGCCCTGTACGCATTCGCCCGGGTCGCTGATGACCTGGTCGATGTCGAACAGCCGGCCGGGCAGCGGCGCAGCGCATTGGGGAGTTGGCGACGCGCTTTCACTGCGTCGCTGCGCGAGGAATTCCTCCATCCGCTCTTTCCAGCACTGCATGACGCGATGCACCGCTTTCGCATCCCGACGCAGTTGTTCTACGATATCTTGGACGGCGTTGCGCTCGACATCGAACATCGGCCGCCGGAGTCGTTGTCGGATTTGATCGGTTACTGCGATCGGGTCGCGTCGTCCGTTGGATTGGCCTGCCTGCATGTGTGGGGCACGAACAGCGAACAAGCATTCGAACCGGCCCGTCGTTGTGGCTGGGCTTTCCAGTTGACCAACATCCTTCGTGACCTTGCGGAGGACGCCCGACGCGGTCGCATCTATCTGCCATTGTGCGATCTGCGAGACCACCAGCTTTCGCCCGAACAATGGCGCGCCGAGGACTGGTCCCCTCGGCATGCCGCACTCTTCCGCTTCGAGTTACAGCGGGCCGAGCACTGGTTTGCCGAAGGGCAGACGACCCGTGATTATCTGTCGCGAGATGGTCGGCGCGCGTTCGACTTGATGTTCCAGCGTTACCGATTGCTGCTGCGTGAAATCAGCCGGCAACAAAATCCTTTCCAGTGCGGGCGCGCCCGGATTGCCATCACTTCGAAAGTATCGATTCTGCTATCCGCGTTGCTCGGCCGCACCCCGGTCCCCGCTGCGACGCACAACGCCGAGAGGCGGGCCGGCGCATTGGCAGGGCAGGGGAGTGGGCCCGGCCCGTCGGGGATCACTCTCAGAGCAACCTGTTGGGACACTTCGAGGTCGCGGCCTCGAGTCACGATCATTGGCGGAGGACTGGCGGGACTCGCCGCGGCGGTCCAACTCTGCCAACAGAATTTCGCGGTGACGTTGCTGGAGTCGCGCAGGCAGCTTGGCGGACGAGCCGGCTCTTTCACACTTCCCGATACGGGCGAGGACATCGATCATTGCCAACATGTGGGCATGGGCTGTTGCCGGCAACTGATCGCGTTGTTGGAGCGGGTCGGGATCACGGACCTGTTCCGCCGTGATCGGCAGTTGACGTTCGTGGGCCCGGACGGACGTTTTGCGATGATGGCGGCAACGCCCTGGCTTCCCGCGCCGTTCCATCTGGCAAGTTCGTTCCTCACCGCGCACTACCTTTCCCCGTTCGACCGGATTTCGATCATCCGTTGCATCCGGGAAATGCAGTCACTTGACCTCCGCGCGGATGGCGCCGACGAATCGATCGCCGACTGGCTGATTCGCCGCGGCACTTCGGACCAGGCGCGGCGGCGGTTCTGGAATACGGTACTCGTCAGTGCTTTGGGCGAGACGCTGGAAAATGCCTCGCTTCGCGCCGCGCGAAAAGTGATCGTGGATGGATTCCTGTCCGACCGGGACGGCTACGAACTGATCGTCCCCCGCGTGCCGCTCGGCGAAATCTATCGCCGAATCGAGGACTGGCTCACGGCACGCGGCGCGACGATTCACAAGGCGGCGATGGCCACCGATGTCTGCTTTGGCGAAGGGATTGCCCGTGGAGTCCATTGGCGGGATGTCGCCGGGACGCGTTGCGAGTTGAGCCACGAAGTGGCGGACTATGTCGTCGTCGCCGTTCCGTGGCGGCGGGTCAAGCCGCTGTTCCGCCAGGCACCGCCGACACTCGACCGATCGCTGAGCCGCCTGGAGGAAATTCCGTCGTCGCCGATCACCAGTCTACATCTCTGGTTGGACCGGCCTTGCCTGCCTATTCCCCACGCGGTGCTGGTGGATCGGCTGTCACAATGGGTTTTCCGAGGCGAGGACGAACGCCGTGACTCCGGCGATCAGCAGCCGCGGCGGTACCACCACCAGGTTGTCATCAGTGCCTTCCGCACTTCGGAGGTCGATGACAAGGACGCGCTGACCCGCAAGGTGCTTGACGAACTGTCAGCGATCTGGCCCGAATTCCGTGCCGCAATACTGCTCGATCACCGCTGGGTCTGCCAGCAGGAAGCGGTGTTCTCGTATCGACCTGGAATCGACGTCCTGCGCCCGACGCAGGATACGGCGGTCCCGAACCTGTTTCTGGCGGGCGACTGGACACGGACCGGCTGGCCAGCGACGTTGGAAGGCGCCGTTCGCAGCGGGCTGATCGCCGCGGACGGCATCCTGGCTGCGCTGCGGAAGGCGGAATGCACGACATCGATTGCCGTCGCGGTATCGTGAGTGCGAGTGCTCAAGGCTTGGTCGCGACTACTGCGTGCCACTGGTGAGGTACTCCGAGCCAGTGCTCCGATCCCCGACCCGTCGTTCGTCTACAGTCCAAACTGTGCTCTGTCGCCTGAGCACTGGCTCGGAATACCTCGCCAGTGGCACACATCGGATCCGGCAATTCCTGCCTCTGGATTCGGCCTTTCGTTCGTTGGATTCGCGATCTGTCTTAAGACGTTTCCGTCAGGACTCCTGGTGGCGAAGCAAAGACGGGATCAGTCCTTGCAGCACGCGGGCCAGACGATCGGACGCCACGATCGCCTGCTCCCTCAAGTTCCACATTTCCTTGACGCTCGCCGGGCGCCGCAGGACGGCGCCGGCGGCGGCGCCGAGCCGGGAGGCGAACGACTTCTGTTCGAGGATTGATTCGATGTCCGGCGGCAGTTCGTCACGCAGATCATCGGTGACAACGCGCACGGACAGCAGGCCGATCCCTTGTTCTTGCGCCGCGCCAAGCACCGCCGACGTTTCCATGTCGCACGCGCAGGCCGACCACTTTTCGGCTAACTGCCGTTTCTCCTCCGCCGTTCGCACGATGCGGTCGACGGTGAGCAACCGTCCCAGGTGCACGCCGGCGGATGCTGCGCCCCAGCTCCCGGGGATTGCAAGCTCCGAGCCCGATTCGTCCATTACCGACGTGGCCAGCACCAAGTGCTGCCGGGCAACGGCGTCGACGAGCCCGCCGGCGAATCCGGCCGAGATGATCCACCGCGGACGACGCATCGCGATCAGTTCCCGAGCGGCTCGAGCCGCCGCAGTCCGCCCCACTCCTGTTTCGACGACTGCGACGGGCGTACCGTTCAGGCTGCCGAGATGTTCGATCAGCGAAGGGCAGCGGGTGGATTGCAGATCGCCGAGCAGGTCGAGGATCCCGCCGGCCTCCAATTGCAGCGCGCAGCAGATGGCGATCTCGACGGGCGGTAGTGGCTCGGTCTCCGCGCCATCGGGAGCCGGAAACGGACGCGTTTTCAGTCCGCGATCCAGCAACGTGCGCATTGTCTGTTCTGCGTTCTGCCGCATCCACTGTTGCAGCAGCGATCGAACGAACATGGTGCTTTTCCAATCTTCAGAGAGTTCCTGCCTGCCGCCCCGGCTGGCCCTTATCTTACTCAAAATGCCCGTCCGTCGCCGTTGGGGGCACATGAGCCGGTCCGTCTTTGGCCTTGAACGCTTGCCGCGAATCGCCTAAGTTCTCAACAACCTGACCGCCGGGAAAGCTCGGATTCGCAGGAACGGCTGGCAGATCACAAGGATGGAATCTTGAGGGAAATGGATCGACGGAATCCCACCGACGCGGAGATGCGGCAGGAAGGATCGTTGCCAGCGGTTGGAATCGCCGAAAGCGCGATGCAGGCGTCTGCCGCAGCACGGCGCGGCGCCCAGTGGCTGCAGCACCGCCAGACACCGCAAGGGTATTGGTGCGGCGAGCTGGAAGGCGACTCGATATTGCAGAGCGAGTATCTGTTGTACCTGGCCTGGTTGGGCCGGGAAGAATCGGAGACCGCGCGGAAAGTCGCAAAAACGCTGCTGCGGCAGCAGTTGCCGGACGGCGGTTGGGGAATGTTCCCCGGCGGTTCGATGGAGATCAGCGGGAGCGTCAAGGCCTATTTCGCTCTGAAGCTCGCCGGGTACGCTGCCGATTCGGAACCATTGACGCGGGCGAGAACGGCGATTCTTGCCCATGGCGGCGCCGATGCCGTCAACAGTTTTACGCGATTCTACCTGGCGCTGTTGGGCCAGATTTCCTACGAACTTTGCCCCGCAGTGCCGCCGGAGATGGTGCTGCTGCCTGACTGGTTGCCGTTTAACATCTACCGGATGAGTGCCTGGTCGCGAACGATCTTCGTGCCACTCGCTCTGGTCTGGGCCCATCGCCCCGTGCGGGAAATCCGCGGCGAGCGTGGCATCGGGGAGTTGTTTTTGCGTCGGCCGGAGGCATGGCCGGAACTGCGTTCGCCGGGCGACGACGAGCGAGGCGCGGGGCGCGTCTGGCGTCGGTTTTTTCTGGCGGTGGATGCCACACTGCACCGATTGGAACGATGGGGTTGGCGGCCATTGCGTCGCCGCGCGATCGAAGCGGCGCGGCAGTGGGTCTTGGAACGATTCGAGGGCAGCGACGGCCTGGGCGCCATTTTTCCGCCGATGATCTGGAGTGCCATCGCGCTGCGTTGCCTCGGATTTGCGGAACAGAGCGAAGAAGTTCAATATTGCGAGCAGCAGTTGAACCGCTTGATGATCGAGGAACAAGATTCGATCCGGATCCAGCCGTGCGAATCGCCGGTTTGGGACACGGCGCTGACGATTCGAGCCTTAGCGGCAGCCAACGCTCCGGCCAGCGAGCTGGCGATGGAGCGAGGCGTCGATTGGCTGCTGAGCAAGGAGGTTCGCCGGCCAGGAGACTGGGCGAGAACGGTACGCGCCGAACCGGGCGGCTGGTACTTCGAGTACCGCAACGCGTTCTATCCCGATATCGATGACACGATCATGGTACTGATGGCGCTGCGTGAGCAGAATCAGCACTCGCTGCAGGCGGCGCCGGTCCGCTCCGTAGCACACTCCCCGCCGCTTCGCGCCGCTGCCAAGTGGCTGCGAAACATGACCGGGGCAAGATGCCCCAGCCAGGGAGAATTCGGTCTGCTTCGGGGATCATCGTCGCCCAGTGACGCGCCGTCGATGTCGTTTGTTGAGGTGGATCGGGTTGGGTCGCTGGCCCGAGGGCGCGAGCATGTGGAGAAACTCGCTCGGCTCACCGCCGCTTGCCAGCGCGGGATCGGCTGGACGCTCGCCATGCAGAATCGCGACGGAGGTTGGGGAGCCTTCGACAAGGACAACGATGCTCGGTTCCTCTGCCACGTGCCCTTTGCCGATCATAATGCGATGATCGATCCCAGTACCCCCGATATCACCGGCCGCGTGTTGGAAATGCTCGGCCAATACGGTTTCACCCGCGCCGAATTCGCAGTCGAGCGGGCGGTGGAGTACCTCCGCGAAACGCAGGAATCCGACGGAAGCTGGTTCGGCCGCTGGGGCGTCAACCACATCTATGGGACGTGGCAGGTTCTGGTTGGCTTGCGACAGGTCGGGGCTTCCGAAACCGATCGTGCGATCACCGGCGGCGTGGCCTGGCTGCTGCGAGCACAGCAGCCGAGCGGGGGTTGGGGCGAAAGCGCCGCTAGCTACGCCGACGACACGCTGCGGGGCAGGGGACCGGCGACCGCTTCGCAGACGGCCTGGGCGCTGCTTGGCCTGATCGCCGCGGGAATGCACGCCCATCCGGCAACGCGACGCGGTGTGTCGTTTCTGCTGGAGCGGCAGTTACCGGACGGCTCCTGGTCGGAGCCGGAATTTACCGGCACCGGTTTTCCCCGCGTGTTCTATCTGCGGTACCACCTGTACCCGCAGTACTTTCCCACACTGGCGTTGGCGCAATGGGCGCGACTGGCCCGGGAGTAAGCACCGATGACTGTTCCGCTTTCCCAGATGATCGCGGTGGCCCGTTACGTGCTGGGCAAGAAGTTGCGCGGAATCGAGCGCTACCCGCTGGTCCTGATGCTGGAACCGTTGTTTCGATGTAATCTTGCCTGCGGCGGCTGCGGCAAGATCCAGTTTCCCGCATCCATCTTGCGCCGTGAACTGTCACCCCAGGATTGCTTCCGCGCGGCCGACGAATGCGGAGCGCCGATCGTTTCGATTCCCGGCGGGGAGCCGCTGCTCCATTTCCGCATCGACGAAATCGTCGCGGGACTTGTGCAGCGCCGCCGATTCGTCTACCTCTGCACCAACGGCCTGAAGCTCGAAGAATCGCTCGACAAATTCCGGCCCAGCCGTTTTCTGGCCTTCTCCGTGCATATGGATGGCCCCCGCGAGGAACATGATCGTGCAGTCTGCCGCGAGGGTACCTTTGAGATTGCCGTCAACGCGATCAGGGCTGCCCGGAGTCGCGGCTTTCGTGTCACGACAAATTCGACATTGTTCGTCGGCGTCGATCCGCAGCGCATTCGCCGATTTTTCGATGAGATGTCCGAACTGGGTGTCGAGGGAATGATGGTGTCGCCGGGCTACCGTTACGAGAAGGCGCCCGACCAGCAGCATTTCCTGGCCCGCAATCAGACCCGGCGTCTGTTTCGTGAGCTGTTGCGGAACCCCAGCCCTCGCTGGCGGTTCAATCATACGCCGTTATTTCTGGAGTTTTTGCGCGGCAATTGGGAGCTCGAGTGCACGCCGTGGGGCAATCCGACCTACAACATCTTTGGCTGGCAGCGGCCCTGCTACCTGCTCGATGAAGGGTATTGCCAGAGTTTCCAGGAGTTGATGGAGACGACGGCTTGGAACAAGTACGGCCACTCCAGCGGCAATCCGAAGTGCCGCGACTGCATGGTGCATTGCGGATACGAACCGTCGGCCGTGGCCGCGACCTTCGGCAGCTTTCGCGGCCTGCTGAAATCGGCCTGGATCAGCCTGCGCGGATTCGAACCGCTCGACGAGCCCCACCCGCTGGACCACCCGCTGGACCACCGGCTCGACTCGACGCGGTCCCGCCGAGCGTCCGTTCACGCAGGTGACCTGCCACCGGCACCACCGGCACCCGCCGGGCGGAATGCGCAACGCCGCGCGGTCAGCGAACTGGTGACTATCGAAACCGGTTTGCCGGCCGACGATCGTTCAATCGCTGACCACCTGAAATAACTCGCCCAACTGCGGATCCGATTCCAGCGGCACAACCTGCAGGATGCGCTGCTCGCGCACCAGCTCTCCGCGGACCAGTTCCTTGGTCACAAACGGTGTAAACCCGTAGGTCGCTCGATACCGTTCGATCTCGCGCCAGTAAACAAACACATACGTAATGCCCGCCTCGCGCAAGGCCGCCAGTCGTTCCTCCCGCGACTTCCCTTTCAGCAGCAGCTCGAAGATGCAGTCGTCGAAACAGGTGTTGTACAGCGAGGGTGGCACGAGCGAGAACGGCTGGGCGTCGCCGACCAGCAATACCCGCATCGACGACTCGCGGTTACGTTCCAACTCCATCGCGTAACGCCGGTTGAGCAACTGATGCATGGGGTGCGGGGCGATCAGCCGCAGCGTCGACAGGGGCGCGAAGAAACTGGTGTCGGCAACGACGCCGGAAAAGCGCGACCCGAAGACCACCAACCCGACGACCACCCAGGCGACGACGATCGCTGCCGTTCCCTGCCGCCAGATCGATTGCCGAAATGCGGTAACGCCGAAACCGGCGAACACCGCCATCAACGGCAGTACCGGAATCCAGAATCGATCAATGCGATGCGTGAGCAACCACCAGCCCGCGAAATACACCAGCAGAAACAGGCTGATCGATGTCGCCGGTCCGCCTCGCCGACGGCGCATGGCAGCGGTCACGCCCAGCACCCCGAAGGGGACGACCAGCGGGCTGAGCCACTCGCTACGCAGCAACACCCGCGAGCACGACTCCCAGAGCCGCTCCACGGTGAAGCTGCGACCTTTGGAATCCTTGTCGCGATGCGCATCGCGAAACTGCTGGTCCTGCTCCGGCGTGCGACCCGTGGCGCCGAAAATCGAATAGGCCAACGGATAGACAGGATTGCCAGTCTGAACCCAGTTTTTCACGTACCAGCTGCCACCGCAGGCGAACGTCGCGACGAGAAAGACTGCCACCGATACTGCTCGCCGCCAGCCAGCTTGCGGCCGGATTCCAATCCAGATCGCCACGGGAATCACCAGCAGGACCACGGGCGGATATTTTGCGGCAATCGCGCCACCGGCCATTCCGCCTGCCAGCAGGAGCCAACCCCAGACTTCCCGGCGCTGGGCCGCGGTTGCGGTGCTGCCGGCCAATTGCGACCAACGGTAGACCGCGGCAATCGTCGCCGTAATGTAGAAGCCAACGACGCCATCAATCAGTCCCGTCATGCTGACGTGCGCAATCCAAGGTGTGGACAGGTATATCAACCCCGCGGTTCGCCCGGCCGCCGCCGAAAACAACCGACGGCCCAGACCGTAGATCAGGCCGACCGTCAAGATGCTGATGCCGCCCGTAACCGTCTTGCCGGCGATTGCCCCCCACCACCACGCGTCGTCACCCCAATGCATCACCATGGCCAGCAGCGAGTGCATTTCGGCGCCCAGCGGCATGTTGCCGTAGACGTTGTGTGGCAGGAAGCGAATCGAGCCCGCCAGGAACCACTCCTTGGGCACCTGCAGATGATATTCGCATACGTCGAATTCCCACGGCGGCAGCATGCTGCCCAGACCGATCACGATCGCAAAAAGGGCGATCGCCCCCCAGACCCATCGCCGTTCGCCAACGCTGTCTTTGTCCGCGTCGCTGTCGGTGTCCGCGTCGCTGTCAACGGCGCGGCGGTTGGGGGGGCCATCCGCGCGCCAGGAAAGGGCCGACGCCGCCGCGAAGACCATGAGCGGCAACAACATGGTCAGTCGATTCTGCAACTGCCCGGCCAAACCCATCCAAAGCGTGTAGGTCGACACGCCACATAGCCCGATGCCGACGGAAAACGCCGTCCGCTCGAACCCGTACAACCGACGAATTCCCATCAGCGTTAGCGCGCAGCGACCCAGGGAATAAGCCAGCGCGACGATCAACAGCCCGATCGTCAACGGCGCAATTCGCTCGGCCAACGCTCGAACCAGTTCGCCGCCACTGAACCACTCGCGGACGATCACGTCCGGCAATAGGGTCAGCGCCAGCCAGCCCGATCGGGGAGGAATCGCGAAGAACCAGATCACGTACGCGACGATCGCCAGCACCAGCGCCGGCACCAGCTTGCTCGAACGGCGTTCCTCGGGGTTCAAGATTGCCATGGCTCGCGATTCGTGTCGCAACGATTGGGGCTGACGTAGCGGTTATGCGTGGGGTGTGCAGCGTCGACGACGTTGCGTCCGGGAAACACCGAGCTATGATTGTAACGCAAACTCAACAATCCATGTTCCCCGGATCGGATCAGGCCCATGTCCCAACAGCGTCTCGCCGGAATCTTTACTCCCAATATTGTGCCGCTCAACGACCAAGGCGATATCCATGAGTCGGAAACGCGCCGGTATGTCGATTGGCTGATCGAACGGGGCGTGCACGGGCTCTACCCGAACGGATCGACCGGCGAATTCACGCGATTCACCGCCGAGGAACGGCGACGGATCATCGAGATCATCGCCGACCAGACCCGCGGGCGCGTCCCGATCCTGGCGGGCGCGGCGGAGGCCAACACGCGGGAAACGATCAAGGCCTGCGAATACTATCATACGCTCGGCTGCCGCGCGGTCGCGATCGTGTCGCCGTTCTATTACAAACTGACTCCCGCCGGCGTCTATGCCTATTTCAAGGAAATCGCAGTCAATTCGCCGATCGATATCACGCTCTACAATATTCCGTTGTTCGCATCCCCCATCGACGTTCCGACCGTACAACGCCTGGCCGACGAATGCGAACGCGTGGTCGCCATCAAGGACTCGTCAGGCGACCTGCCCCACATGATGCGGATGATCGCCGCCGTGCGGCCGAACCGCCCCGACTTCGCCTTCTTGACAGGCTGGGATGCGGCGCTGCTCCCGATGCTGCTGATCGGCTGCGACGGCGGCACCAACGCCACCAGCGGGATCGTCCCCGAAATCACGCGGAAACTGTTCGATCTGGCGCAGGCCAAACGCTACGACGACGCGCTCGATCTGCAGTATCGACTGCTGAAACTGTTTGACGCCATGCTGTTCTCGGCCGAATTTCCCGAAGGCGTGCGCGCGGCGCTGCGGTTGCGCGGATTTCAGACCGGCGAGGGGCGACAGCCCCAATCCGAGAATCAACAACTGCAACTGGAAAAAATCTCCGACCAGATTCAATGCCTGCTCGCCGCCGAAGGCTTCACCGGCGAACCGGTGTGCGGATGCCCCGTCGGTGGTGCCGTGCACGAAGAAGAAGTCGCTCGAATCGTCCTGGGCGTCGTCGGCGAACTGCGGCGACAAGGAATTTTGGGGGGATGAGGAACGGGGAACGGGGAACAGGGAACGGGGAACAGGGAACGGGGAACAGGGAACAGGGAACAGGGAACAGGGACAACCGTGGCTGGGGCATCTTGCCCCAGCCCCCATGAATCGCAGCAGGGATCAGGAAACAGATTACCGTGACGCTTGTGTTCCCCATTCCCCGTTGCACTCAACCCGTAACCCGTACTCCGTTCCCTGTAACCCTCTTCTTCCGCAGCTGATCCCGCACCGCCTTCGCGTACCGTTCATCCAGCCGCGCTAAATCGACGCGCCGCACGTCCAAAATCTCGACGTTGCCGAGTGGCGATCTTGCCAACACGAACGGCAAACAAACTGCCTTGACCTTCAGCGGCATACCGCTTCCAGCGGGAATCTGACGAATCCGCACCAGTTCATCCGGCTGAACGACGGCCGAATCGCACCACAGAAACGACGGCCATTCGACAATCTCACTCCGAATCGCGACGAAATCTCCGCAGCGCAAATCCTCGGGCGCAACGGTTGACGCCAACGTTTCGACGTTGTCAGCTGAACTCGTTTTTTTCGTGGTTGATCCCATATTACCGATCTGCGACGATGATCGAACAGGACAGCCCCAGTCGAAGGAAGGTTCGTTGGGGAGGGGAAACGGGTTACGGGAAACGGGTTACGGGGGAACAGGGAACAGGGAACAGGGAACAGGGGCCGTGGCTGGGGCATCTTGCCCCAGCCCCCCTATGATCCCCGTAACCCGTAACCCGTAACCCGTAACCCGTAACCCGTAACCCGTAACCCGTAACCCGTAA
>Ga0233425_10006259_pt1 | contig 17832 bp, 20 predicted proteins | sample Watercolumn_Towu_2_FD_181712 | JGI IMG/M metagenome (GOLD analysis project Ga0233425, IMG submission 181712) | Freshwater microbial communities from Lake Towuti, South Sulawesi, Indonesia - Watercolumn_Towuti2014_140_MG | ecosystem: Environmental > Aquatic > Freshwater > Lake | place... | reverse complement strand
AATCGACCGGACAGACATCCACGCAGTCGGTGTACTTGCACTTGATGCAGGGTTCGGTCACCACATAAGTCATGGCGTCGTTCCTTCGTTCTCTTTCGGGTGGTGGAATCAGGCTTTCGCATGTCGATATTAGCATAGGCGACCGGCCCGCCTGGCGGATGGCCGCGTCTTTCCCCTTGCCCTTCCCTTATTCCGGCTTTTTCGTTAGGATAGCCCGACAAGCACAAGCCCAATCCGCCAATCCCGGACTCCCGCTTTACCGCTAGAACCCGTCTCAAGAACCCGGTCCGCGCGCGACCGGACGTACAACGCATTGCGAGGAAACAATGAGCGAGCACATCCATTATGTCACCGATGCCAACTTCGAAGCCGAAGTGCTGCAGTCTTCCACGCCGGTCCTGGTGGACTACTGGGCCGAGTGGTGCGGCCCCTGCAAGATGATCGCCCCCATTCTGGACGACGTTTCCAAGGAGTACGCCGGCAAGCTGAAGGTGGCCAAGCTCAACATCGACGACAACCAGGAAACGCCGGCCAAGTTCGGCATTCGCGGCATCCCGACCCTGATGCTGTTCAAGAACGGCAACGTCGAGGCAACCAAGGTCGGCGCCCTCTCCAAGTCCCAGCTCACCGCCTTTATTGACAGCAATCTCTGAAAGTCTTACAGTCCGCCTGAGTATCACCCGCGCCGCGACTTGATCCGCGGCGCGGAGCCGGTTTCAAACCCCAAACCAAGCCCCAACCTTTTCCCCCGGAACTTTCGAAGTTCTCCTTCCCGCGTCCTTATCTCACCTCTCTCTAGGTCTTTATGCACTTATCGGAGCTCAAGACTCTCCACGTCAGCCAGCTGCTCGACATGGCCATCGCCAACGAGATCGACGGCGCCAACCGCCTGCGCAAGCAGGAACTGATCTTCGCCCTCCTCAAGAATCGCGCCAAGAAGGGAGAAAGCATCTTCGGCGACGGCACCCTGGAGGTGCTGCCCGACGGCTTCGGCTTCCTGCGCTCGCCCGACACTTCTTATCTGGCCGGCACCGACGACATCTATGTCTCGCCCTCGCAGATCCGCCGCTTCAACCTGCACACGGGAGACTCGATCGAAGGCGAGATCAGGACCCCCAAGGACGGCGAGCGCTACTTCGCGCTGGTGAAGGTCGACAAGGTCAACAACGAGCCGCCCGAGAACGCCAAGAACAAGATCCTTTTCGAGAACCTGACCCCGCTGCATCCGACCGAGCACCTCAGGCTGGAGCGCGAGATCCGCGCCGAGGAGAACATCACCTCGCGCGTCATCGACATGATCGCGCCCATCGGCAAGGGCCAGCGCGGCCTGCTGGTGGCCAGCCCGAAGAGCGGCAAAACGGTGATGATGCAGCACATCGCCCATGCCATCACCAGCAACCACCCCGATGTGGCGCTGATCGTGCTGCTGATCGACGAGCGGCCGGAGGAAGTGACGGAGATGACGCGCTCGGTAAAGGGGGAAGTGGTCGCCTCCACTTTCGACGAGCCGGCTTCGCGCCACGTGCAGGTCGCCGAGATGGTCATCGAGAAGGCCAAGCGCCTGGTAGAGCACAAGAAGGACGTGGTGATCCTGCTCGACTCGATCACCCGCCTGGCGCGCGCCTACAACACCGTGGTGCCGGCCTCGGGCAAGGTGCTCACCGGCGGCGTGGACGCCAACGCCCTGCAGAAGCCGAAACGCTTCTTCGGCGCCGCCCGCAACATCGAGGAGGGCGGCTCGCTCACCATCATCGCCACCGCGCTGATCGACACCGGTAGCCGCATGGACGACGTCATCTACGAGGAGTTCAAGGGCACCGGCAACATGGAGATCCACCTCGAGCGGCGCATGGCGGAGAAGCGCGTCTACCCCGCCATCAACGTCAACCGCTCCGGCACGCGCCGCGAGGAATTGCTGCTCAAACCGGACGTGCTGCAGAAGGTCTGGGTACTGAGGAAGCTCCTCTACAACATGGACGATCTCGAGGCCATGGAATTCCTGCTCGACAAGATCCGCGCCACGAAGAGCAACGCCGAGTTCTTTGATGCCATGCGCAGGGGCTAAGACGGAATTGCAAAGTCCCTGATAATCAGGGATAATGTTGCCTTTTTCCGGGCCGCCACATTCGCCGCCCCCCGTTAATCCGAGGACCCCATGAAAGCCGAGATCCATCCGAAGTACGTCGAGATCGACGTCGCCTGCAGCTGCGGCAACAAGTTCAAGACTCGTTCCACCAGCGGCAAGCCGCTGCACGTCGAAGTCTGCTCCGCCTGCCATCCCTTCTACACCGGCAAGCAGAAGATCGTCGATACCGCCGGCCGTGTCGAACGCTTCCGCCAGAAATACGGCAAGAAGCAGGCCGCCGCCTGAGTCGCGTCGGGCACATCGAAAAGGCAGCTTCGGCTGCCTTTTTGCTTTCTGCGCGGGCCATTTCGGTACAATCTCCCTGCCGGCAATATCAACCCGAACGCCACGACAATGTCCCTGCCGCGCCTGCCCTTCGCCTTCCCGCCGCGCGGCGCGGCGCTGACCGTTCTCTGCATCCTCTATCTGCTGCCCGGCCTCGTAGGACATGACCCTTGGAAGGGCGACGACGCGACGCACTTGGGCGTCGCGTACTCGATGCTCGACGGCGGGCACTGGCTGCTGCCGCGCCTCGCCGGCGAGGTCTGGCTGGACTCGCCGCCGCTCTACCACTGGACGGCGGCGCTGCTCGGCTGGACCTTCGGCCTCATCCTGCCCCTGCACGACGCCGCTCGGCTTGCCTCGGGCCTGTTCGCCGGATTGATGGTCGCCGGCCTGGCGGGGGCGGCGCGCCGCTTCATCGGCGTCGAGGCAGGTCGCGGCGCGGCGCTCATCGCCATCGGCTGTCTCGGCATGCTGGTCCATGTACACGAGGCACAGCCGGCCATGGCCTTCCTCGCCGCGGCCGCCGGCCTCTATTACGGCCTGGCCCTCCTGCCGCAGCAAGCCCTGCGCGGCGGCGCGGTGGCCGGCGCGGCGCTCGGCTTGGGTTTCCTCGCCGCCGGCCTGCCTGCCCTGATCACGCTCGGGCCGCTGCTGATCCTGTTGCCCCTGCTCTCGTCCCATCTGCGCACGCCGCAGGCCGCGCGGGGCATGCTCGCCGCCCTGACCGTGGCAGCGCCCCTTATCCTGTCCTGGCCGCTCGCCCTCTACGGGCGCGAGCCCGCCGCCTTCGGCATCTGGTGGTCGCGTGAACTGGCCGAACTGAAGACGGTCCCGAACATGGGGCTGGCCTTGTGGCAGTTCCTCAAGCTGCTCGGCTGGTTCGCCTGGCCAGCCCTGCCGCTCGCCTTGTGGACCTTGTGGCGGGAACGGCGCCGGCTTGACGAACCTCGCACCCTCATCCCCCTCGTCTCGTTCATCGTCGTGCTCGCCGTGCAATGCGTCTTCTCCGAGCCGCGCAGCCTGAATCTGCTGCCGCTGCTGCCGCCGCTGGTGCTGCTCGCCGCGCCGGCCACGCTCTCCCTGCGGCGCGGCGCCGCCAATGCCTTCGACTGGTTCGGCATGATGACCTTCACCCTGCTCGCCGGCCTGATCTGGCTGGGGTGGCTGGCCATGGTCTTCGGCATGCCTGCGCAGATCGCGAAAAACCTCGCCCGCCTGGCGCCGGGCTTCGTCGCCCACTTCTCCCCGCTGGCCTGCGCCGTATCCCTGGGACTGACTTTCGTCTGGCTCTGGCTGATCTTCGCCAACCCGCGCGCGCCGCAGCGGGGCACCGCCCACTGGGCCGCCGGCGTCACGCTGTGCTGGGCGCTGATGATGGCGTTGTGGCTGCCCTGGATTGATTACGACCGCAACTACCGGCCGGTGGCCCTGGCACTGAAAAACGCGCTGCCCGCACAGGCCGGCTGCATCGCAGGACGCGGCCTCGGCAGCACGCAGCGCGCCGCCTTCCATTACTTCGCCGGCATCCAGACCGTGCGCGACGGCAGCCGGGGCGAAGGCGCTTGCCGCCTGTATCTGATCCAGGGCACGGCGCGCAGCGAACCCTTGCCGCCGGGCACGGGCTGGCGCAAGCTTTGGGAGGGCGGTCGCCCGAGCGACCGCAATGAACGTTTCCGCCTCTACTTCCGATCATGATTCCGCTCACTCACTCGCCCGAATGGCAGGCGCTCGCCGCGCACCGCGATGACCTGGCAGGCCGTCACCTGAACGAGCTCTTCGCCACCGACCCGCTGCGCTTCGCGCGTTTTGCGCTGCGCTGCGGCGACCTGCTGGCCGACTTCTCCAAGCAGCGCATCGCCGCCGAAACGCTGGCCCGGCTGGTACGCCTCGCAGAGGCGCGTGGCCTGGCCGGCTTCCTGCGCCGCATGAGCGCCGGCGAGGCCATCAACGTCACGGAAAACCGCGCCGCGCTGCACATCGCCCTTCGCGCCGAGAAACCCTACCGCGTCGGCGGCAGGGACGTGCTGCCCGAGGTGAGGGCCTCGCGCATGCGCATGCGCGAGCTGAGCGACGCCATCCGCTCCGGCGCCTGGCGCGGCAGCGGCGGCGAACGCATCGACAGCGTGGTCAATCTCGGCATCGGCGGCTCCGACCTCGGTCCGCGCATGGCCGTTCAGGCGCTGGGCGAATACGCCGAGCCGGAACTCAAGGTACGCTTCGTCGCCAACATCGACCCCGCCGAGTTCGCCGACACGGTGCGCGATCTCGATCCGGCGCGCACCCTCTTCATCGTCTCCTCGAAGACCTTCACCACCCAGGAGACGCTGGCCAACGCGCGCGCCGCGAAAGCCTGGCTTGGCGACCTTGATCCCGCACGGCACTTCCTCGCCGTCAGCAACAACGTTGCGGCGGCGCAGGCTTTCGGCATTCCGGCGGCGAACTGCCTCGCCATGGCGGAGTGGGTCGGCGGGCGCTTCTCGATGTGGTCCGCCATCGGCCTGCCGCTCGCCTGCGCGATCGGCATGGATGCCTTCGAGGAACTGCTCGCCGGCGCGCGCGAGATGGACGAGCACTTCCTCGCCGCGCCTTTCGCCGAAAACCTGCCGGTGGTGATGGCGCTGGTCGGCCTGTGGAACATCGACTTTCTCGGCGCGGAATCTCTCGCCGTCATTCCCTACGCCCATCGCCTGGGGCTGCTGCCGGCCTATCTGCAGCAGCTCGAAATGGAAAGCAATGGCAAGCGCGTCACGCTCGACAACGACGAGGTCGGCTGCGCCACCGCGCCCGTCCTCTGGGGCATGGCCGGCTCGGTCGGCCAGCACGCCTTCCACCAGCTGTTCTACCAGGGCACGCGGTTGACGCCGATCGATTTCATCGTGCCGGTGGGCGAGGCCGGCCCGGAGCAGGAGGCGCTGGTGGCCAACGCCCTGGCGCAGAGCGCCGCGCTGATGAAAGGGAAGACGCACGCGGAAGCGAAGGACCAGCTTCTCGCCGCCGGGAAAAGCGAGACGGAAGCCGCGCGCCTGGCGCCGCACCTCGCCTGCGCCGGCAACCAGCCCAGCACGACGCTGCTGCTGCCCGCGCTCACGCCGCGGACGCTCGGCAGCCTCGTCGCCCTCTACGAGCACAAGGTGGCAGTGCAGGGCTGCCTGTGGGGCGTGAACAGCTTCGACCAGTGGGGCGTCGAATACGGCAAGCAGATGGCCCGCGAGATCCTGCCGAAAATGCTCTCCGGCGAGGGCGAGTTCGACGCCTCCACCGCCGGCCTGCTTGCGGCGATCCGCGCCTGGAGAAAGCCTACGGCCTTATGAAATTGTCGCGGTAGTAGCGCAGTTCCTCGATCGACTCGTGGATGTCCGCCAGCGCCGTGTGCGCGCCCTTCTTCACCACGCCCTTGAACACCTCCGGCTTCCAGCGCCGCGCCAACTCTTTCAGCGTGCTGACGTCGAGGTTGCGGTAGTGGAAATAGGCCTCCAGCCCGGGCAGCCAGCGCGCCATGAAGCGGCGGTCCTGGCAGATCGAATTGCCGCACATGGGCGAGGTGCGCTCGGGCACCCACTCGCGCATGAATGCCAGCAGGATTTCGCTTGCCGCTGCCTCGTCCGTCGTCGAGGCGCGCACGCGGTCGAGCAGACCCGACTTGCCGTGGGTGTTCTTGTTCCAGTCGTCCATGGCATCAAGCACCGCGCCGGCCTGGCGCACCACCACCACCGGCGATTCAGCCAGCGCATTCAGGGCGCCGTCGGTGGCCACCATGGCGATCTCGATGACCCTGTCGCGGTCGGGGTCGAGGCCGGTCATCTCCATGTCCAGCCAGATGAGGTTGTTGGGATCCTGTGCCATAATTTCGCCGCTATCGGAAAGCCTGCATTCTGTCACAGTTCGTTTCCGCCCATGACCCCGCAATGAGCACTGCTTTCACCGCATTGTTTCTCGCCGCACTGACCCTGACCACCCTGCTGCGCCTATGGCTGGCGCGGCGCCACGTCCGCCACGTCGCGGCGCACCGCGGCGCCGTGCCGGAGGCCTTTTGCGAAACCATTTCGCTTGAGGCTCACCAGCGCGCCGCCGACTACACCGTGGCCAAGGTGCATCTGGGCATGCTCGACGTCATCGTCGGCGCGGTTTTCGTGCTGGCCCTCACACTGGGCGGCATCCTGCAGGCAATGCACGCGGCGTGGGCCTCGTTCGGCCTCGACGGGCTGGCGCTGGGCCTGGCCTTCATCGCCGGCCTCGTCGTGCTGAGTTCGGCTGTCGACCTGCCCTTCTCGCTGTATCGCACCTTCGTCATCGAGGAGCGTTTCGGCTTCAACAAGATGACGCCGCGCCTCTTTATCATCGATCTCGTCAAGGGCTCCCTGCTCGGCGCGGCCATCGGCCTGCCGGTGCTCGCCGCCGTGTTGTGGCTGATGGAGCGCATGGGCAGCGCGTGGTGGCTCTACGTCTGGCTGTTCTGGCTCGCCTTCAACCTGCTGGCGCTGCTCATCTATCCGACCGTGATCGCGCCGCTGTTCAACAAATTCACGCCGCTCGCCGATGCTTCCCTGAAGGAGCGCATCGAGGCGCTGCTGGCGCGCTGCGGCTTCCGCTCGAGCGGCCTGTTCGTCATGGACGGCTCGACGCGCTCCGCCCACGGCAATGCGTATTTCACCGGTTTCGGCCAGGCCAAACGCATCGTCTTTTTCGACACCCTGTTGGAGAAACTCGCTCCCGAGGAGATCGAGGCGGTGCTGGCGCACGAGCTCGGCCACTACAAGCGTCGCCATGTCTGGAAGCGCATCGGCGTGCTGGCGCTGGCGAGCTTCGGCTTCCTCTGGCTGCTCGGCGTTCTCATTGGCGAGCCGTGGTTCTATGAGGGGCTGGGCATGACTTCGCGCGGCACCGCACCGGCGCTGGTGCTGTTCTCGCTGGCCGTACCGGTCTTCACGTTTCCGCTGGCGCCCCTGATGAGCGCGCTGTCGCGCCGTCACGAGTTCGAAGCCGACGCCTATGCGGCGCAGCAGACCCGGGCTGGCAATCTTGTGGCCGCCTTGGTGAAGCTCTACCGCGACAACGCCGCCACCCTGACGCCGGACCCGCTCTACTCCACGTTTTACGATTCTCATCCGCCGGCAGCAGCGCGCATCGCGCACCTGCAAACGAGCTGAGAGGAACAGGTCGCCGTGCTCCAGGGACTGACATTTTCGGAACTGGTCGGGCGCACCTGTCGGCCGCTGATCGGCGCGGGGCACTGCCTGGACGCGGCGGCGCTGGCCGAAGCGCTTGCGCTACTGCCCGGCTGGGAACGCGACGGCGAGACCATCGCCAAGTCCTTCGATTTCGCCGGGTACGAACCGACGCTGGCCTTTGTCAATGGCGTCGCGCGCATCGCGCTCGAGCAGGATCACCACCCCGACATCGCCTTCGGCTACAACCGCTGCCGCGTCGCATACTCGACCCATTCGGTTGGCGGCATCTCCCTCAACGATCTCATCTGCGCGGCGAAGATCGAAGCGCTGCCTCGACCTTGAGTCAGACCGGCACTGTCGTCGCGGCCTTCGGCCGGCAATACGAGATCGAGTTGGACGGCGGCGGCATCGCCCTCTGCTATCCGCGCGGCAAACGCAGCCATGTCGCCTGCGGCGACCGCGTCACGGTGGAACTCTCAGCGCCGGACCACGGCGTCATCACTACCGTGGCGCCGCGCCGAACCCTGCTCTATCGCAGCGACGCCTTCCGCCAGAAACTCTTTGCCGCCAACGCCACGCAGGCGATCGTCGTCGTCGCCGCCGAGCCGAGCTTCAGCGACGAACTGGTGACGCGCTGCATCGTCGCCGCCGAGCAGCAGCACCTGCGCGTCGCGATCGTGCTGAACAAGACCGACCTCGCCGACCGCGTCGAGCCGGCGCGGCGGCAGCTCGCGCCCTTCCGCGACCTCGGCTATCCGGTGATCGAGCTGAGCGCCAGACAGGGCGCGGAGGCGCTGCGCCCCCTGCTGGCCGGGCAGTGCAACGTGCTGGTGGGGCAGTCCGGCATGGGCAAGTCCACCCTCATCAATGCCCTGCTGCCCGAGGCGCAGGCCGCCGTACGCGAGATCTCCGAGGCGCTCGACTCCGGCAAGCACACCACCACCCACGCCCGGCTCTACCGCCTGGACGCCGAAACAAGCCTGATCGACAGCCCAGGCATGCAGGAATTCGGCCTGACCCACCTCAGCCGCGCCGAGATCGAGCAGGGCTTCCGCGAATTTCATCCCCATCTCGACAAATGCCGTTTCCGCGACTGCCGCCACGACCGCGAGCCCGACTGCGCGCTGCGTGCCGCAGTGAAAGCCGGCAGCATCAGCGCGCGACGGCTCCAGCAGTTCCACGCCCTCTGCGCTTCCTGCGGGAAGTAGTTCCGGAAAAGTCAGCCCGCCGGGCACGGCGGCAGAAAAGAAACGGGCCGGTTGCCCGGCCCGCTCGGAGCATCTACGCGAGCAGTCGCGTCAGAGGCGTTCCCAGACGGTCGTGATGCCCTGGCCGCCGCCGATGCACATGGTGGCGACACCGTAACGGCCGTTCGTGCGGATCAGCTCGTGCAACAGCTTGGTGACGATCACCGCGCCCGTGGCGCCGACCGGGTGACCCAGCGCGATGGCGCCGCCGTTGACGTTGGTCTTGGCCGGGTCGAAGCCGAGCCCCTTGGCCACCGTCAGCGACTGCACGGCGAAGGCCTCGTTCGACTCGATGACATCGATCTTGTCCAGCGTCAGGCCGGCCTTCTGCAGCGCGACCTTGGTCGAGGGAATCGGACCCTCGCCCATGACGTCGTTGGGCACGCCGGCGATGGCATAAGCAAGCAGGCGCGCGATCGGCTTGTGCCCGCCGGCAGCCGCTTTGGCGGCGTCGGCCAGCACCAGGAAGGCCGCCGCGTCGTTGATGCCGGAGGCGTTACCCGCCGTCACCGTTCCGTCTTTCTTGAAGGCCGGCTTCATCTTGGCCAGGGATTCCATGGTCGTGCCCGCGCGCGGATGCTCGTCGGTATCGAACACCACGTCGCCCTTGCGGGTTTTCAGCGTGACCGGTGCAATCTGAGACTTGAAGCGACCCTCGGCGATGGCCTTGGCGGCGCGCGCCTGCGACTCGACAGCGAAGGCGTCCTGCTCTTCCCGCGTGATGCCATGCTTGGCCGCCAGGTTCTCGGCGGTAATACCCATGTGGCCAACGCCGAAGGGGTCTGTCAGCACAGCCACCATGGCATCGATGGCCTGCGCATCACCCATGCGCGCGCCGGAGCGCAGCGCGGGCAGCATATAGACGCCACGCGACATGACTTCGACGCCGCCGCCGATGGCGAAGTCGGCGTCGCCGAGCAGAATGGCCTGGGCCGAGTTGACGATAGCCTGCTGCGCCGAACCGCACAGGCGGTTAACGGCGAAGGCCACCGAGCTCATCGGCATGCCGCCCTGGATGGAGGCCACGCGCGCAACATAGGCGAAGCGCGATTCGGTCGGAATGCAGTTGCCCACCGCGGCGAAACTCACCTGCTGCGGATCGACGCCGGCACGCCCGATCGCTTCCTTGATGACCAGTCCGCCGAGTTCGGCCGGCTCCATGCCTGCAAGCGAGCCGCCGAACGTCCCCACCGCGCTGCGCACGGCGCTCAACACCACCACTTCCCTCTTCTCAGCCATTTAGTAACTCCCGAAAAATTCATCCGGCCCAGCTGGCGATGCCCAGCAGGGTCAGCAGCAACAGACAGAGCACCAGTGTCCGCCACACCAGTCCGATTCCGCTCTGCATGAAATCGGCGTCGGCCTCCTCGCCTAGCCCCAGTTCGGGTCTTTCAGTCAATTCGCCCGATTCGATGATCGGCAGCCCCAGGCGCACGCCCAGCGCACCGGCCCCGCTTGCCAGCAGTATACCCTCAGCCTCGTCCGGCCAGCGGGCCGCCTGGGTGCGCCAGCAATACACCGCGTCCTCGAAATCGCCGACGATGGCAAAGGCCGCGGCGGTGATCCGCACCGGTAGCCACTCGATGGCCTCGAACGCCCGCTCGGCAAAGCGGCCGAAGGCGCCGAATTCGGCGTCCCGGCGCCGCCCCCAATGATTGCGGAAATAGAACGCCAAGCGGTACAGCAGGGCGCCCGACGGCCCGGGCAGCAAGACGAACCAGACCACCACGGCGAAGACATGCCGATGCGATGCAATCAGCGCTTCCTCCATGGCCAGGCGGGCGATCTCGCCGGCGCTGAGCCCGTCCGCCGAACGGCCGCGCCATTCGCCGAGCAACCGCCGGGCTCGCTCCGTCTCGCCCATGCGCAGGGCAAGATGGATGTCGGTGTAATAGTGGCTGAACTGTCGGAAACCCAGAGTCAGGTAAAGGATGGCGACATTCCAGACGAAGCCAAGCAGCGGATTCACCGCGACCAGCACGAGATAGACGGCGGCGCAGGCCAGGGTCGCCGGCAGCACGGCCAACAGCCAGGCAATCATGCCGTGGCGTTCCTGCCCGTCGTTGAAATGCCCCTCGAAGAAACGCGCGTAGTGCGCCAGCGGCACGGCCACCGCCTTGCGGTCGGCCAGGGGCCTTAACTGCTCCAGCAGCAGGACGACGATAAGGGAGATGACGGTCATGAGGTGTGCGGCAGGAAGGCAGCGGACGGCACGGCGCGATTATCGCACTAGTCGCCGTGGAGCAGGCGATGCAGGCTCACCAGCATGCCGGCCGTCGCGCCCCAGATGAAATAGCCCTCGTAAGGCATGGCGTAGTAGTGGCGCAGGATGCCGCCGATCTCCATGCTGTGGCGCTGATGATTGGCCGAATCGAGAAGAAAGGCGAGCGGCGCCTCGAATACCTCGGCCACCTCGAAGCTGTCCGGATTGAGCGCGAAGGGCGGTTGCACCAGGCCGACCACCGGCGTGACGCTGAACCCGGTGCCGGTCCGGTATTCGGGCAGAATGCCCAGGATTTCGACCGCGGCGCGCGCCAGGCCGATTTCCTCTTCCGTTTCCCGCAGCGCCGTGAAAATCGGCGAGGGATCGCCGAATTCGCAGCGCCCCCCCGGGAAACTGACCTGCCCGGCATGGTCGTTGAGATGGGCGGTGCGCTGGGTGAACAGCACCGTCAGCCCCGCGGGCCGCTCGATGATCGGCACCAGCACCGCGGCAGGCGTCAGCCGCTCCGGCACGGCGTCCTCGTCGACGCCCTTCAGCTGTCGCGGCCCGGCGAGCCGCTGCCGCAACAGGGCCACCGTCGGCGCAAAGGCGTGCTTGCCGGAATCGCGCAGCGGGGAGCTCAATTCAGTAGCGCTTGCGCAGCGTCAGCGTCTCCCCATCGCGCTTCATTTCCATGCGATTGAGGAAACTCATGCCGAGCAGGACCACCGGCATGTCGTGCTGGTGGATCGTGCCATCGACTTCGTGCAGCGTGACATCGCCGACGCGCACGCTGCCGAGCTTGACCAGCCAGGCCTGGACAACGCCGTTGGCCGTCTGCACCATGATCGGCCGGCCATTCCGGATATTGACGTTGGCGCGGCGCGCATCGGCCGCCCCCATCGCAACGCTGGTGGCGCCGGTATCGACCATGAACCGCACCGTGGCGCCGTTGATCGTGCCGGTGGTCATGAAGTGCCCGCGGCCGTCAGCCGTCAGGCTGACGGTCTGGGCGCCACCGCTGTCGCCGCCGGAATAGGCGTGCTGCCCGATGGCGAGGCGCTGGCGCTTGCCGCCGATTTCGACCGTCGCGCTGTCGCTCTCGACTGCGATCAGCCTGACGTCGCCGACCTTGGCGCCAACCTGAACGGTGCGCGGCGCGGCGCCGTCGATGACCAGCACCGCCTTGCCGGGAAACAGGCCAACGACGCCGACCTCGGTAGCCCAGGCCGGCAGTGCGGCCAACGCGCAAGACAGGGCCAGCAGGCTAGAATTCAAGCTCCGCCGTGCGCGCTTGCCCAACATGAAGCCTGTCGCCATCTTTCGCCACTTCCGTACCGAAGGTCCGGGCTATTTTGCCACATTCCTCGATCGTCACTCGATTCCCTGGCGGCTCATCCGCCTCGACGAGCACGAAGCCGTGCCGCCTTCCCCGGACGGATATTCCGGCCTCGCGTTCATGGGCGGGCCGATGAGCGTCAACGACCCGCTGCCTTGGGTCGAACGGTCATGCGCGCTGATCCGCGCCGCCGTCGAGCGTGGTCTGCCGGTGCTTGGCCATTGCCTGGGCGGCCAGCTCATCGCCAAGGCGCTGGGTGGCGACGTGACGAAGAATCCGGTCAAGGAGATCGGCTGGGGACCGGTTCGCGTGCTGCGAGGCGAAGCGGCGCGCGGCTGGTTCGGCAACCTCTCCGGCTTCGAGACCTTCCACTGGCACGGCGAAACGTTCAGCATCCCGCCCGGCGCCGTGCGCCTGCTGGAAAGCGAGCATTGCGCCAATCAAGCCTACGCCATGGGCAAGGTGCTCGGCATGCAGTGCCATGTCGAAATGACGGAGGAGATGATCCGTCAGTGGTGCCAGGACGGCGCCGCCGAGATCGCGGCCTCGGACAGCCCGGCGGTGCAATCGCCGGAGGCGATGCAGGCAGGGATGGGGCCGAAGGTGGCGGCGCTCAATGCCATCGCCGACCGGCTCTATACGCGTTGGATCGAGGGGCTGGCGCGCGACTGATCAGTCGCGGAAATTCTGGAACTGCAGCGGCACGTCGGTGACGGACTTGCGCACCAGCGCGATGGCTTCCTGCAGAACGTCCTTCTTGGCGCCCGAGATCCGTACCGCCTCGCCCTGGATGCTGGTCTGGACCTTCAGCTTGCTGTCCTTGAGAATGCGCACGATCTTCTTGCCCAGCTCGCCACCGACGCCCTCCTTCACGGCGACGGCCTGCTTCACCTTGTTGCCGCCCACCTTCTCGATCTCGCCGCGGTCGAGGAAGCGCACATCGACATTGCGCTTGGCCAGCTTGGCGGTGAGGATGTCGTAGACCTGCCCCAGCTTGAACTCGTCATCGGCGTAGAGTGTCAGGGCCTCCTCGCCCTGCTCGACGCGGGCGTCCGAGCCCTTGAAGTCGAAGCGGTTGGCGATCTCCTTGTTCGACTGCTCGACGGCGTTGCGCAGTTCGACCTGGTTGACTTCGGAAACGATATCGAACGACGGCATGACGGCCTCCGCGGGCGAAAATCGGGACTGGCTTACTTGAAGTGGCAGACGTAATCCAGCAACTCGATCGTCTCGATGTCGAAGCTGCTGTTGCCCGGCACGCTGAACGACTCGCCCGTGCCGTATTCCCGCCACTGACTTTCTCCCTTCAGGCGCACACGGCAACGGCCGGCATTGAGCTCCATGACTTCCGGCGCGCCGGTGTTGAACGTAAGTTGCGACGGGAAGATGACGCCGACGGTCTTTCTTGTGCCGTCGGCAAACAGCACGGAATGGCTGACGCACTTGCCATCGAAATACACGTTGGCCTTCTTCACCACGGAGACGTTGTCGAATTGCATCTCAGATTCCCCACATTTTCTTGATGATGGACTTGGCGGCAAAGCCGAGCATGCCGAACGCCAGCACGAAGAACAGGATGAACGTGCCCATCTTGCCGGCCTTCGACTTCCACGCCAGTTCGCCGATGATGAACAGCATGTACAGCATGAACCCGCCAAGCAGGAAGGTCATGCCGAACTCGGCGACCTCCGCCTCGCTGTAGCCGAAGATCGTGCCCGACATCGCTGCCGGGCGCTCAGCGTTTCTTGCGCCGGGCGCGGTTCGCGGCGATGCGCATGCGCAGGGCGTTGAGCTTAATGAAGCCGCCCGCGTCGCGCTGGTCATAGGCGCCGGCATCGTCCTCGAACGTGGCGATGGTCGGATCGAACAGCGAATCGCTCTTCGAGTCGCGGCCGACGAGGATGACGTTGCCCTTGTAAAGCTTCAGCCGCACCCAGCCGTTCACGGTCTGCTGGGTGTGGTCGATCAGCGCCTGCAGCGCACGGCGCTCCGGGCTCCACCAGTAGCCGTTGTAGATCAGGCTGGCATAGCGCGGCATGAGATCGTCCTTGAGGTGCGCCACTTCGCGGTCGAGACATACCGACTCGATGGCGCGGTGCGCCTTGAGCAGGATGGTGCCGCCCGGGGTCTCGTAGCAGCCGCGCGACTTCATGCCGACATAGCGGTTCTCGACCAGGTCGAGGCGGCCGATGCCGTGCTTGCCGCCGAGCTTGTTGAGGGCGGCCAGCAGCTGATGGGGCTTCATCTTCTTGCCGTTGATGGCGACGAGGTCGCCGGCCTTGAACTCGAGATCCAGATATTCGGCCTTGTTCGGCGCCTGCTCCGGCGACACCGTCCAGCGCCACATCGACTCCTCGGCCTCCGCCGCCGGGTTCTCCAGATGGCGGCCCTCGTAGGAGATATGCAGCAGATTGGCGTCCATCGAATACGGCGAGCCGCCCTTCTTGTGTTTCATGTCCACCGGGATGCCGTGCGCCTCCGCGTAGGCCATCAGCTTCTCGCGCGAGAGCAGATCCCACTCGCGCCAGGGGGCGATGATCTTGACGTTCGGCATCAGCGCATAGGCGCCCAGCTCGAAGCGCACCTGGTCGTTGCCCTTGCCGGTGGCGCCGTGCGAAATGGCATCGGCGCCGGTCTTCCGGGCGATTTCGACCAAGCGCTTGGCGATGAGCGGACGGGCGATCGAGGTGCCGAGCAGGTACTCGCCCTCGTAGATGGTGTTGCAGCGGAACATCGGAAAGACGAAGTCGCGCACGAACTCCTCGCGCAGGTCGTCGATGAAGATGTTCTGCTTCTTGATGCCGAACTTCAGCGCCTTGGCGCGCGCCGGCTCGAGCTCCTCGCCCTGGCCGAGATCAGCGGTGAAAGTGACGACCTCGCAGCCGTAGGTATCCTGCAGCCATTTGAGGATGACGGAGGTGTCGAGACCGCCCGAGTAGGCAAGAACCACCTTTTTGATCTTGTTCATCATGAATCCCGGAAGATGTCGAATTACTGGGTGCGATAGCTGCGGTGGCAGGAAACGCAGGCGCCGGTCACGGCCTGCAGCGCTCCCAGGGCCTTGGTCGTATCGCCGGACTTCGCCGCCCTGGCGAAATCGCTGGCGGAACCGTGCATGCCTCTCGCGATCGCGTGCATTTCGTTCGGCATGAACATGCCGGGCCGGGCGTTGGCCGGCGCGTGACGGTGCCGCCCCATGGCCGACAGACCCATCTGGGTCTCCGCCGTCGTGGCCGCGTCCTCGTACTTGCCCTCCGCCAGGGATCCGATGATCGCGTGCAGCGCCGTCTGAAAGTCGAGCATTTCGGCTCGCATCTCGGCGCGTGCCTCGGGCGGCATCTTCACGAGCTGGCGGGTGTCCTCCGCCGTGAGTGCCGGCGTGGCGGCAAGCATCATCACAGCACCAATTCCGATTCGGCGCATCAATTTGGCAACACCTTTCCAAGCAGCAGATATTCCATCAAAGCCTTCTGGGTATGCAGCCGGTTCTCGGCCTCGTCCCACACCACGCTCTGCGGACCATCGATGACTTCGGCCGCCACCTCCTCGCCACGGTGGGCCGGCAAGCAGTGCATGAACAAGGCATCCCGCGCAGCGGCCCGCATCATCTCGCCATCGACCTGCCAGTCCTCGAAATCGCGGCGGCGCTCCTCGTTCTCCGCCTCGAAGCCCATCGAGGTCCACACATCGGTGGTGACGAGGTCCGCACCACGCACCGCGTCCATCGGGTCGGCAAACTCCTCGTAATGGTCATCGCCGAAAAGCCCTGCGCGCTCGGGTTCGATCTCGTAGCCGGGCGGCGTGGAGACGTGCACATTGAAGTCGAACACCTCGGCCGCCTGCAGCCAGGTATTGCATACGTTGTTCGAATCGCCGATCCAGGCCACCGTCCTGCCCTGAATCGAGCCGCGATGCTCGATGAAGGTATAGATGTCGGCGAGGATCTGGCAAGGGTGGTACTCGTTGGTCAGGCCGTTGATGACCGGCACACTGGCATGCCGCGCAAAGCGCTCGATGATTTCCTGCTCGAACGTGCGGATCATGACGATGTCGCACATGCGCGAGATCACCTTCGCCGCGTCCTCCACCGGCTCGCCGCGGCCGAGCTGGGAATCGCGCGTGCTGAGGAAGATCGCCGCCCCGCCGAGCTGGTGCATGCCGGCCTCGAAGGAGAGCCGCGTGCGCGTGCTCTGCTTCTCGAAGATCATCACCAGGGTGCGGTCGAACAGCGGATGATAGGGTTCGTAGCGCTTGAACTGGTCCTTGATCCAGCGCGTGCGGCCAAAGACATGCTCCAGTTCCTCGCGGGAGAAGTCTTTCAGCTGCAGGAAGTGCTTCGGTGCGGCCATGGCGGACCGTCCTCAGGCGGCAAGGAATTCCCGGACCATCGGAACGAGAATGGACGTCAGCTCGTTCGCATCCTCGTCGCTGAAGACGAGCGATGGCAGCAGGCGAATCACCTTCTCCGCCGTGACGTTGATGAGCAGGCCCCGCTCCAGCGCGCGCGCGACCAATTCGCCGCAGGGCCGATCCAGTTCGATGCCGATCATCAGGCCGTCGCCGCGGACGGCGACCACGCCGGCCTGTCCGGCCAGCGCCTCGGCAAACTCCGTACGCAGCCGCTGGCCCAGGCTGGCGGCCCGTGCCAGCAGTCCGTCCTCCTCGATCACCGCCAGGGTCGTCAGCGCCGCCGTGCAGGCAAGCGGGTTGCCTCCGAAGGTGGAGCCGTGGTTGCCGGGCTTGAAAACGCCCGCGGCAGCACCAGCGGCGAGACAGGCGCCGACCGGCACGCCTGAGCCGAGACCCTTGGCCAGCGTCATGACATCGGGCCTGACGCCGGCGTGCTGTCCGGCGAACCAGTAGCCGGTGCGGCCGATGCCGCACTGCACCTCGTCGAACATGAGCAGCCAGCCGCGCTCGTCGCAAATGCGGCGCAGCCCCTGCAGATAGTCCGCATGAGCGACGTGGATGCCACCCTCGCCCTGGATCGGTTCGATCAGCACGGCGACGACGTTCCGATTGTTGGCGGCAACCTGCTCCACAGCGGCAAGATCGTCAAAGGGCACGCGCACGAAACCGCCGACGAGCGGCTCGAAGCCCGCCTGTACCTTGCGATTGCCGGTGGCCGAAAGGGTGGCCAGGGTGCGGCCGTGGAAAGCCTTTTCCATGACGACGATTGAGGGCACGTCGATGCCCTTCTGATGACCAAACAGGCGCGCCAGCTTGATGGCGGCCTCATTGGCCTCGCAGCCGGAGTTGCAGAGAAACACCTCTTCCATTGCGGACAGCGCCGCCAGACGATCGGCCAACTGCTCCTGTTCGCGAATGCGATAGATGTTCGAAGCATGCAGGATGCGGCCGGCCTGCTCGGCGAGGGCCTTCACGAGACGAGGATGGGCATGACCGAGCGTCGACACGGCAATGCCCGCCAGCGCGTCGAGATAGTTCCGGCCGGCTTCGTCAAA
>Ga0233425_10006258_pt1 | contig 17833 bp, 11 predicted proteins | sample Watercolumn_Towu_2_FD_181712 | JGI IMG/M metagenome (GOLD analysis project Ga0233425, IMG submission 181712) | Freshwater microbial communities from Lake Towuti, South Sulawesi, Indonesia - Watercolumn_Towuti2014_140_MG | ecosystem: Environmental > Aquatic > Freshwater > Lake | place... | reverse complement strand
CCGCTTGTGCGGGCAGCGTCGAGCAACTCCGCCTGCCGCGCCGGGGCGATCTCGAGGGGGTGCTCTGCGGCCACCAGGATGCCCTGGCCGCCGATGGACCAGAGGGAGACGCAGGGGAAGACCTCGCCCAGGCTGGCCGCGGCCGAGAGGACCTCCTCCGGCGCGATGTGATGGAGCTGGATCCACTGCTGCAGCACGCCACCCTGCGCGAGGTGCTCGCGGACCAGCTCGTAGAACTCCGTGCTGTAGAGGTTGCTGGAGCCGGCGAACCAGACCGAGGTCAGCTCGATCGAGACCACCTGGTAGCGTGCCCGGGAGCGCAGCAGGTGGTTGCGGCCGTCCTCGAGGTAGACCTCCACGTTCGGCGCCTCGAGCGCGCGGCGGTTCAGGTCGGAGAACCAGGTCCCGCCGGCCGTGAGGATCCCGGGCGCGATGTCCGCGACCTCGACGTGCTCGAACCCCAGATCGAGGAAGGACCGCGCGGTCTCGCCCGTGCCGAAGCCGATCACCAGCGCGCGTTCCCGACCGGCGGCATGCAGGGCCGGGAGCAGGGCGAAGCCCGCCTGCGCGGTGCGCTCCCCCGTGTTGCTCCCCTGGAACTTGCCGTTGGTGAGCAGCACGCGCTCCACGGAGCCGTCGGGCTGGGCGTTGCCCACCACGGTGGTGAAGCCGCCGTAGGCGTCCTCGTGGAAGAAGAGCAGCCGGGAGTCCGGACCGACCAGGCCGGTGCGGAAATAGACGTTGATCCCGGATGTCAGGAGCAAGCGGTCCCAGGGCGGACGCGCGTGGAGGCCCCAGCCGAGAGCCCCCGCGGCGAGCAGGCAGGCCGCCAGGACCAGCGCACCTGCCCCGCCATCCCCGCGACGGCGGAGCTCGAGCAGCCGCACGCCCGCGACGGTGGCGCCCACGAGCACGAGCAGCAGCAGCAGCAGGCCGTAGCAGGCCTCCGATCCGAGGCGCGGGAGGAGCAGGAAGCTCACCCCGAGCGCGCCCAGCGCGCTGCCGACGGCGTTGGCCGCGGTCAAGAGCCCGGCGAAGGCGTCTCCCTGGGCGACCGGGAAGGACCGGTGCCTGAGGAGGAGGGGGTAGAACAAGCCGAGCAGGGCGGCGGGCAGCCCCACCAGGGGCAGGCAGAGCGCCACGCGCAGGGCCTCGCCCGCGTAGAACCCCTGGGCATCGCCGCCCCAGCGGAGCAGGGCCAGGGGCGCCTGGCACCAGAGCGGGAAGGCGGCCAGCAACCCACCCGCCCCCAGCAGCAGGACCACCGGCAGGGCCGCGTCCGGGACCGTGGGCCGCGCGCCGAAGAGCCTGGCCATGACCGACCCGCCGACGAACAGGCCCAGCAGCACGGCGAACAGCATGTTGGCGAAGGCGTAGACCGAGGTGCCGCAGACGGCCCCGATCAGGTGCATCCACAGCACCTCGAAGCCGAAGACCTGGAAGCCCGAGTAGAAGGCCAGGGCGACCAGCGCCGGCGCCCCGGGATGGCGCAGCCCCTCGCGGGCCGCGCGCGTCCAGCGGGCCAGGCCGGGAGAGGGGGGGGCCGCGACCTCGGGCCAACCCAGCCGCCTCCCGAACCAGAGCACGGTCCCCACGACCCCTCCCTCCACCGCCACGAGGCCCGCCAGGGTCCCCGTCAGGCCGAGCCGGGGAAACAGCAGGTAGGGCGCCAGCAGCGTGCCCAGGAGGGCTCCGAGCAGGTTGAGGGCGTAGAAGGCGGAGATCAACGTGTGGAACCGCGCCGAGGCCTGGCGCACGACCCCCACGATGGCGGGGAAGGTCATGCCCATGGCCACGGTGGGAGGCAGGATCAAGAGCGCGCTGACCAGGGCGCGGGCCGCCGCCACGGCCAGTGGAGTCGCGCCGGCGGCGGCCACGATCGCGGAGGAGAACGACTGGAAGATCCCGAAGCCGAGGCACAGCGCCAGGGCCCACAGGCCGACCAGGCCTTCGAGCAGGGCGTACAGCAGCAGCGGCCGGCGCAGGGAGGCCGACACCGCGCCGTACAGCAGCCCGCCGAGCGTCAGGCCCAGGAAGTAGACCGCCAGCACGATGGCCCCCGCCGGGGTGCTGGCCCCCACGACGGTGCTCAGGAGCTTCTCGAAGATCTGCTCGGCCACCAGGCCGACCAGCCCCGTCGCCACGAACAGCACGCCCAGCGCGCGCAGGACCGCCCGCCCGGTCGTCTGGGCCGCCGCCCCGCCGCTCACGGCCGCGCCCCTGCCGGTGCGACCCAGGGCGCGACCCCCGTGTCCGGCCAGTCGGTCTGTACCCCGAGCAAGGCCGCGATCACGCGGGGCACCCCGGCGATGTGAGGCGTCCCGGCGGCCGCACCGACCGGGACGTCCGGCCCGACGACCACGAACAGCGCGGGTTGATCGTGCTCCATGGCGTTGCGGATGCCGTGGTCGGACATCACGATGAGGTGGTCGTCCTCATCCAGGGCGTCCAGCACCTCGCCGGTGCGCAGGTCGAGGTAGCGGTAGAACCACAGCAAGAGCCCGGCGCCGTCGTCCTGGCCGCCGAAGACGTCGGCCAGGTAGGCGTGGGTGGCCGTGTCGAGGGTGGCGAGGCGCACCAGCAGCAGATCGAGGTCCCGCCCCTGGGCCTGGGCGACGGCCTCGTCCATCACCGCTGCGGCCGCCTCGATCCAGGCCAGGTCGCGTTCGGGGACCTCGGGCAGGGGCGCCGGGATGGCACCGATCTCTTCGGGGCGCAACGGGCGCCGGGGGCTGAAGGCCAGCGGTGGCTGCTCCTGACCCCGCGGACCGAGCACCTCGCCGTTGCGCCCCGCCTCCATCGCTCCGTGGGAGAACAGCAGGTTGGCCGCCTTGCGATCGCCGCTCGCGATGGTCTCCATCAACCCCGCCGGCTGGACGATCAGCGCCTCCAGGGGGCTGAAGGGATTCTGCCCGGAGGGGGTCAGGTCCGCGACCTCCACCCCCATGCGGTAGGCGAAGCCCAGCAGGGTCGGTGGCTGCGGCCGGTGCGGGTGGACCAGCAGGTCGATGGCCGCGGCGGTATACGGTGGGTCGGACTCCAACACCGCGTGATGGCCCCCGCGCAGCATCGAGGCCAGCACGGGCAGCTCGCCGCGGGCGCCGAGGTAGCTCAGCAGCCGCCAGTCCATGCAGTCGTGCACCAGGACCCAGACCCGGTGGCGACCGTCGCCTGGGCGCGGCCGTCGGGTCCAGGTCTGCGGCGCCGCGGGGGTGCCCGCCGTGATCTCGACCTCGGTGTCGCGGGCGGCCTGCACCCAGGTCGCGCCCGAGGCGACCGCGCGGTCCGCCGGGTCGCGCAGCACCCAGCGGTAGGGGAGATACCAGGTGGCGAGGGTGACCTCGACCTCGCCCGACGCAGGGATCTGCAGGCGTTGGTAGGGGCCGTCGGGGGGGGCGGAGGCGCCGGGCGAGAGCAGGAGCGAGCCTGGGGGAGCGTGGAAGCTCAGGGTGCCCTCGGAGGTCGGTTGACCCAGGAAGGCGTCCCCGTAGCGGGCTGCCGCCACCTGGTCGGCCGAGAACCCCCCGAAGTCCACGCGCGCCGGGGCCGCCCCGATCACACCCAGGGCCTCGTCGTAGGCGTTGGCCTCGACGAGCTGGTAGACCAGGTGGACGTAGACCGAGCGCTCCAGTGCAGGATCGAGCGGGTCTGTCCCGCGCGCTACGATGGCGCGCAGCAGCTCGAGCGTGGAGCCCTCCGGGGCGACCAGTTGGTTGTTGGCCAGCGCGACGGCGTAGTTGGCCTCGACCAGGTCCCGGGAGGCGCCGCGCTCACGCCACTGGTCGGCGAAGCCGCGCACGCCTTCTGGATCACCGAGGCCCGCCTGGACCTCCATGCGCAGCGCGAACCACGCGCTCTCGGCCGGGCTGCCGGCGGGGGGAGCGGGGTCCAGCAGGTCGGCCGCCTGGTCGAAGCGACCTTCGTCCGCCTGGACCCTGGCCACCAGCAGGCGCAGCTCGGGGGCGGCGTTCGCGGTGGTCGCGATGCGCTGCGCGAGGTCGGCCAGGATCTGCTGCTCGGGCTCGACCGCCCGGCGGGTCTGCCACTCCAGCCAGAGCAGCGACTTGCTCTCGGGGTGGGCCTGGGCGCCGCGGCGGGCCAGATCCGCGGCGGCGGCATCCTCCCCCCGCGCCTGGAGCATCTCGACGAGCAGGAACAGCACGTCTGTTGCTGGGAGCCAGCCGTCGGTGGCAGGGAGCGCTCCGCCGCCGGGGAAGAGATCGACGCACTCGGCGCCTCGCCCCAGCGCCTCCAGCGCTCGGCAACGGCACTCCACCGAGCCCCGATCCCGTGGGCGCGAGGCGTCGATCCCCGCGCTCACCGCGAGGGCTCCCGCCCAGTCCTGCGCGGCGACCGCTTCGCAGGTGGCGGCCTCGCGGCGGACGGCGCGCACCCGCGCGACCGAGCGCCAACCGGCGCTGGCAGCGCCCGCGAGCAGCAGGCCTGCGAGCGCTGCGCGCGCGACCTCGCGTCTCACGGCGATCCCCCCGCGTCGAGCGCCAGCCGGACCTGATCGGCGGCCTCGCCCGCCGTGGCCTGCAGTGTCGCCGCCCGCCAGGGCCAGGCCGTCCGCGGGGTGTCCTCGGAGAAGCCCGCCGCCAGGGCCATGCGGCGCTCGGCCTCGCCCCAGTCGTCGAAGCGCACGCGGGCGGTGTGGGTGGTGCCAAGGTCGGCGGGCCCGGGCGTTGCGAGGGCGCGCTCCAGCGCGGCCCCGTTCCAGCCGACGACCAGGCTGTCCTCGGTGGCGACCCAGCAGGGGGCGAACTCCGGCATCACGTTGAGGGCGAGCAGGCACTGGCCCTCGGCCTCCCCCACGGCGAAGGGAGAGGGAAACACCCGCCAGTTCTCACCGATCCCACCCACGAACCTGCGCATCGCCGTGACGGCGACCACCCGCGCATGGAACCCCAGCCCCAGGGCCACCGCGGGTACACCGTGCCCGGGCTCCGGCGGGTAGATCACCGGCTCCAGCGTGCCGTCGAGGACGCCCTTCTCGAAGAGCTGCCCGCGCAGCCCCACCAGGTGATCCAGGTCGCCGCCCGGTGGGACCATGGCGGCGAGGTCGAGGCCACCCGCCGACCGCCAGCGGGCGTGCAGTACGGCACCGTCGTCACTCAGGACCGCGGGCCCGGGGGGGGCCTGGGCGGGGCGCAGCAGAGAGAGGCGCTCCGCACCCGCGGGGTGGGCCCAGCGGGCCCGGGCCCGCAGCGTCCCGTCGGCATCGACGTCGAGCCAGCCGCGGATCGACGGGGCCTCGGGCGGGTTCCAGGAGAAGGCCACCGCGCGGGAGGTCAGCGTGCGGGTGAGGGCGGCGCACTCCAGTCCGGGTTCGGCGCAGCGGACCGCCGCGCCCGTGAGCGCGTCCGTCTGATCCCCCGGGCCGGCGATGAAGCCGTCGCAGCCGGTGAGGCGCGCCTCGAGGTCCGCGGCCAAGCGCGCGACGGGGGTCTGATCGAGCGCCTGCAGGTCGCGCAGCAGTGTGCGGGCGGGGCGGGCCTGCCCGCACACCAGCAGCCCCGGCGGGAGCTGCCGGCGCGCCCGCGCCGCGCTGTCCTCGGGCGCCTGGGCACAGGCGGCGAGCATCGCCAGACCCGGGAGGCCACCCCACCGAAGGGGCGGCCAGGGCGAGGCGTGCCCACTGGCGTTCCGGCGCGGACCCACGCGGCTTCCTACACCCGGATCTGGATGATCTTGCGCATGATCAGGGCCCCGCCGGCCTGCAGCGAGAGCATGACCAGGATGAACAGCCAGCCGAGCCAGGTGGACCACATGCGGGCCACCAGCTCGTGGTCGAAGGCCCACAGCACGCCGGCCAGGGCGAAGGGCAGGATGGTGACGATCACGGCCTGGGACACGTTCTGGGCGGTCAGCGTCTTGATGCGGCCCTTGACCTTCTTGCGCTCGCGGATGGTGAAGGACAGGGTCTGGAAGGTCTCGCTGAGGTTGCCGCCCGACTGGCGCAGGATGTTGATGCTGGTGACCATGATCTGCACGTCCTCGGTGCCGATCCGCTTCTCGAGGTTCACCAGCGCCTCCTCGAACGGCACGCCCACCCGCTGCTCGGAGAGCACCAGACCGAACTCCTCCGAGATGGGGTTGGCGAGCTCCTCCACCACCATCTCCATGGTCTGGATGAGGGAGAGGCCGGAGCGCAGGCCGTTGGACATGAACGCCAGGGCGTCCAGCAGTTGGTCCTCGAAGCGCTCGATGCGCCAGTTCCACATCCACTGCACGATGTGGCGCGGCAGGCGGAAACCGAACGGGACGTTGAAGGGCGGGAAGGTCAGGAAGGCGACGATGCCCAGCCGCAGGCAGAGGTAGCCGAAACCCTGGGGCAGGGCCGAGGTCAGCCACCAGCCGAGGCAGGCGAAGAGGCCCATGGACACGAGGATGGAGGCCGCACACCAGCGGGGCTCGACGCGCATGAACATCGCGTCGAACATGTCGACCATCCACTTCACGTAGCCCGCGGTGCCCTCGCGGAACTTCTGGAACAGCCAGGGGGCCAGGGTCAGCCCCAGGCCGAACCAGCCGACGATGAACCAGAACATGCCGAAGAGGCGCCAGATGGTGAGGAAGTCCCACCAGATCGGCATGAACTGTGAGGTGTTGGGGTCGAACGCGACCGGGTCCATCAGCGCCTCCCCGCGGGCGGGCGGCCGGGCGACTTCCAGCCGCCTTGCCCACCCTGACCACCCGGGCCGCTCTGCACGTCGGCGAAGATGCCCTTGGGAAGGGCGATGCCCATCGCGTCGAGCCGGGTGATGAACTTGGGCACGAACCCGGTGGCCACGAAGCGGCCGAGCACCTTGCGGTCCTGGTCCATGCCCTCCTGCTTGAACACGAAGATGTCCTGCAGGGTGATGGTGGGGCCCTCCATGCCCGTGACCTCCGAGATCTGGATGATCTTGCGGGTGCCGTCGAGCATGCGGGACTGCTGGATGATGATGTGGATGGCCGAGGCGATCTGCTCCCGGATGGCCTTCGACGGCAGGTCCAGCCCGGTGAACATGACCAGGGTCTCCAGCCGGGAGATGCAGTCGCGCGGGGTGTTGGCGTGGATGGTGGTCAGCGAGCCATCGTGGCCGGTGTTCATGGCCTGGAGCATGTCGAGCGACTCGGCCCCGCGGCACTCGCCCACCACGATGCGGTCGGGCCGCATGCGCAGGCAGTTCTTGACGAGATCGCGGATGGTGACCTGCCCCTCGCCCTCGATGTTCGCAGGCCGGGACTCCAGCCGCACCACGTGGGGCTGCTTGAGCTGCAATTCTGCCGAGTCCTCCACCGTGACGATGCGTTCATCCTCCGGGATGAAGGAGGACAGGACGTTCAGCAGGGTGGTCTTGCCCGAGCCGGTGCCACCTGAGATGAGGATGTTGAGCTTGGCCTCGACGCAGGCCCGCAAGAGATCGGCCATCTCCTCGGTGATGGAGCCGAACTCCATCAGGTTCTGGACGGTGAGCGGATCCTTCGAGAACTTGCGGATGGTGAGCGACGGACCCTCCAACGCCAGCGGCGGGATGATGGCGTTGACGCGGGAGCCGTCCGGGAGGCGGGCGTCCACCATGGGGGACTTCTCGTCGATGCGCCGGCCGATGGGGTGCACGATGCGCTCGATGACCCCGAGCAATTGGGCGTCGTCGGTGAAGTGGGCGTCCACCTCGATCAGCTTGCCCTTCATCTCGATGTAGGTCTGGTCGCGGCGGTTGACCATGATCTCGGTGATCTGGTCGTTGGCCAGCAGATCTTCGAGCGGTCCGAGCCCCAGCGCCTCGTCGAGCACCTCCTTCACGATCTTCTCGCGATCGTGGCGGTCGGTGACGCCGCGGCCCTCGTCATCCATCAGGCGGCAGACGGCGGTGTAGGCCTGCTTGCGCAGCGCCTCTTCCTTCTCGTCGGAGTTCTCCAGTTCCTTGTTGAGTTTCTTGAGGTCGATGACCTCCACCAGGCGCTTGTGCAGCATCATCTTGAGGGCCGTGCGCGGATCGATCTCCCGGCGGCCACGGCGGGCCTTGGAGCCGCGGGCCTTCATCCACTGGCCGATCTGGGCTGCCTGGCGCGAGGACTCCTCGTCCAGCCCCATCATGCGCCCGCCCTCGATCTTGATGCCGCGGGCCCGCTGGATCTGCCCCATGGCGTCGAGCATCTTCGACTCCAGGAGCTTGGTGATGAACTCGTCGTAGCTCCGCGTGAGGGCGGCGCGCGGCATGTGGGCCACGAAGGGCTGGGCCTGCATGGACGCCTGGGCGCAGGTCGCGTCGTCCTGGACCAGGGTGACCAGCAGGGGACGCTGCAGCTTCTGGTTGATCATCTCCACCGGGACGCCGGCGCCCGCGTCGTAGCGGTTGAGCACCACCTTGATGAGCTGGGCCGGGAAGTGCAGGGTCTGCAGCCGCTCCACCAGCCGCCGGGTGTGGTTGAGCACCAGGACATCGGGCGTGGCCAGCAGGAAGATGCCGGAGGACTGCTCCATCATCTTCACGTTCAGCGGGTTCACGTCGACACCGCAGTCGACCACGACGTAGTCGCACAGCGGTTTGGCCAGCTCCACGATCTGTTCGAAGAGCTGCGGATCGGCCCCGCGGGCCGCCCTGGGCTCGGTGGCCAGCGGCAGGTACCCCACGCCGGTGGGGTGCACCGCGATCTGGCGCGAGAGGGCGGGCGTGTCGAGCTTGCCCACGTAGGGGGCCAGCTCCACGACGCCCCGGGCCGCCTTGAGCCCGAGCAGGGCGGCGACATCGCCCGCGCCCTCCGGGTCGGCCTCCACGATCAGGACGTTGGCCTGGGTCTCCTTGCGCAGGGACAGGGCGGCGTTGACCGCGAAGGTGGTCTTGCCGACGCCGTCCCGGGCGCCTCCGACCGCGATGATGCGTGCTGGAGCCCGCGCCATGGGCCTACTGCCGGACCTCGATCAGGTTGAACTTGTCCTGCAGGTCCCGGTTGGCCTGGGTGCTCGACTCGTAGACCTGGGGGGTGACGAAGACCAGGAACTGGGACTTGGACTTCTTGTAGTGCTTGCTCTTGTAGAGCGTGAACACGGGCTGGCCCGTGGAGGACGAGGAGTCGGGGATGCGGTTGTACTCGATGCGGTCGGACAGGCGCTGCAGACCGCCGATGACGATGCTCTCGCCCGCGCGGCAGAACTCGCTGGTGGTGATGCGGGAGGTGTCCACGGTTTGATAGCCGTTGGGGGCGATCTCACCGAGGGCGGAGGTCTCGACCGAGATGGAGAGGTCCACGTCGGAGCCCTGGGCGAAGGGGGTCACCTCCAGCGTGATGCCCACGTCCTTGTACTCGATGGTGGTCTGGATGCCGTTGGCCACCACGAAGGGGAACTGCACGCCCGAGAAGATCCTGGCGGTATCGGCACTCTTGACCGCCACGGAGGGGTTCTCCATCACCCGGGCGTAGCCGGTGGTGCGGGCGCGATCGAGCTTGGGCAGCAGGCCGTACAGCGTGGCCTCCGCGAAGCCTGTGACATCGCCCCAGCCGCCGCCCGCGGAATCGTACGGGGCGGTGAAGAAGAACTCGATGCCGTTCTCGGAGGCCAGCGGCGTCCAGTTGACACCCCAGGAATCGACCAGGGACTTGGACAGCTCCACGAAGTGGACGATGATGACCACCGTGTCGGTCCGGCCGGGGACCCGCTCGGCCTCGCGGATCTCGAGCACGTTGACCACGTCGCCGTAGTAGGCCTTCGCGATGGCTTCGGCGCGGGAGGACGCCATCTTGGAGTGCACCACGCCTTCCAGCAGGATCTTGTCGGCCACCAGGCGCACCTGCACGCCCGGGACGCCGATCTCGCGCTGGATGAGATCGGCCAGCAGGCGCTGGGACACCGGCGAGAGCCGCACCATGGAGACCACGAGCGGCTCGCGCTCGGCCATGGCGTTGACCCGCTGCAGATCCTCGTCGAGGCTGACCTCGCCCTGGATGTAGACGCGGTCGTTGATGACCCGGAACTGCAAGCCTTCGATGTCGTCCAGCAGCTCCTTCACGTTGGCCATGACGCGCGAGAGGTTGGCCGGGACGACCGTGACCTCGAACTCGTCGCGCCTGGCTCCCGAGGTGTCGTACACGATGAGGTTGGTCGTGCCCGCCTTGCGGCCGGCGACCAGGATCTGCCGGTCGTCGCGCAGCGGGACCACCCGGATGATCTCCTCCGAGCCGACCGAGACATCGCCGTAGGCGTACGGGACGTCGATGGGGACCTGGTTGGCGACCACCACGATCTGGTCGGGGATGTTGTCTTCGTCGGCCCAAGCCGGGTTCGCCAGGGCGAGCAGCAGCAGCGGCAGCGACGGTGCGAGCAGGGCGCGGGCATGCATGTCAGAACCCACCGGACTGGATCAGGCGGTAGCGGGGCCGGGGCGTGTAGCGGACCTGTTGGGGGATGCCGAGGGTGGAGTGGATGGTGGCGTGCTCGAGCTCCACGAAGCGGTCGGCTTCCCACAGCGAGCGCAGGGTGAGGCTCAGGCTGCCGAGCTCCTGGGCCAGGACCAGCTTCTGGGCTTCGTTGGGGGTGATCTCCAGGGTGACCGTGCGGGTGTCGCTCTGGGCCTGGACCTCCTCGCGGCGCTGGGTGCCGAACATGTCGTCGGCATCGACACCCTTCTCGAGGTCCTCGCCGGTGCGGGTGGTGGCCGCGGTGGGTCGGCCGATGTCGGCCCCGACGGCCAGCACGCGTACGTTCTGGAAGAGCGTCACCGTGCGCATGTCGGACTTCTCGCCCTGGCCGAAGTCGAAGGTGCCGACCACGTCCACGAAGTTGCCCGGTTTGAGGTGCCCGCCCACCGCCGAGATGTTGTCCACGGCGATGGCGAGGGCGCGGTACTTCTTCTGGACGAAGTAGGCGAGCCCCGCCTCCTGGGCCTGGACCAGCTTGGTGGAGACCACCTGCTCATCCTTGAAGACCGGGTTGGCGGTGATCTGCCCGAGGATGTCGTCCACCGACGAGAGGGCCTTGGGCTGGCGCCAGTTGCGCGGCACGTCGACCACCTTCACCATGGTCTCGTCGAGCTTGAACTGGGCCGGGATGTCCTTGGTGGCCACCAGGGTGGGGAGCGGCTCCGACTGCCACAGGAGCTTCTTCTCCCGCCGCGAGATGTAGTTCCACTGCAGCAGGGAGGCGATTCCGGCGACGATGAGCGCAACGAGGAGGGCACGCGGGTTCTTCAAGGAGCCTCCCGCTGTCGTGAGGGGCTGGGCGTTGCTGGGAAACCGGCCGGTGCAGGCCGGGTGCTCCTGAGGGAGCGCACACGGGCGCGAAGCATATCACGCCAGCACCGTTGGCCCGTAGCCCGATTGCCCGCCCCGCCCGCCTGCGCTATCGGCTCCCTAGCCATCGCGACCGAGGGATGGACCTTGCTCCGCATCGATCACCAGAATCAACGCGCCGTCTCCATGGCGCACTACCTCGAGCGCCATCTCGACCAGGCGGCCCTGCCGCCGGACCTCTGCGTGGTGCTCGGGGGGGATGGCACGATGCTGCGGGCCATCCGGGAGCTGGGTCCGGACTGGACCTTCCTCGGGCTGAACTTCGGGCGGGTCGGCTTCCTGATGAACGACGTGGAGTCGCCGAGCGCCGTGCGCGGTCTGCTGGCCGAGGGCCGCTACCAGGTCCATGACCTGCCGCGCCTGGCGTTGACGGTATGGATCGAGCCGGCCGCGGGCGAGCCCGGTCGGGGCGACGGCACCACGGCCTTGTCGGCGATCGCGTTGAACGACGTCTTCGCGGAGCGTATGACCGCCCAGTCCTGCCACCTGCGGGTCTCCATCGACGGGAACATCGTCGTGGATCCGCTCGTCTGCGACGGCCTGATCGTCGCCACGGCCTTGGGCTCCACCGCCTACTCCCTCTCCGCCGGCGGGCCAGCCTGCCACGCCCTGCTGCAGTCCCTGCACATCACCCCCATCTGCGCCTTCGCCCCGCGCCTGCTGCCGATCGCCCTGCCGCTGACCTCGAGGGTGGAGATCGAGCCGCTGGACCTCGAACACCGGCCGGTGCGCGCGGTGGCGGATGGGATCGGCTATCCGCAGGTGAGGAGGATGAGGGTGGAGAACTCGGGGATGGGCGTGCGGCTGGCGTTCCTGGAGGGGCACGACTTCACCGCTTCGCTCTTCAGGAAGGTGCTGCTGGGGTAGGCTGGCTGCTGGCCTCCTCCGGCGCTTCGGCGTATTCTTGGCCGCAGGCCGAGGAACCCGGACCCGATCGCCCCACTCCATGACCGCACCTCCTCCCCATCGCCCCGACGACAAGCCCCGCTGGCCCGAGCCGGCGGATCGGTCCGAGGCGTCCCGCAACACGGTGATCCTCGAGTACTACTCGCTGGTCCGCACCATCGCCTACCGCATCGCCAAGCGCATCCCCTCCAGCCAGGACGTGGAGGAGCTGGTCAACATCGGCGTGCTGGGGCTCATCGACGCCGTCGAGCGCTTCGACCCGACGCGTGGTGTGCCGTTCAAGTCCTACGCCGAGATTCGCATCCAGGGCGCCATCGTCGATTCGCTGCGGGCCTCCGACTGGGTGCCGCGGTCGGTGCGCCGCAAGGCCACCCTGATCGAGGTCACCCGCGAGCAACTCCGGCGGCGCCTGGGGAGGGATCCCAGCCGTGAGGAGCTGGCGGCCGAGTTCGGCTTGGAGCCCGAGGAGTTCGACCGCCTGCGGCAGGACGCCACCACCCGCAAGCTGGTGTCCAGCGCCCTGCCCGTGGGGCCCGACAGCAACGCCACGATCGAGGATCAGGTCGCCGGCACCGGCCCGGACATCGAGGAGGTGCGGGTCCGGTTCGAGGAGCGCCAGGAGGTGCTGGACGCGATCCGCCTGCTCCCCAAGAAGCAGCGCGCGGTCGTCGCCATGTACTACGTCCGCGGCCTCACCCTGAAGGAGATCGGTATGCACCTCGGGGTGACCGAGAGCCGCGCCTGCCAGCTCCGTGCGGAAGGGGTCCGGCAACTCCGGAAGAAGCTGAAGCTGGAGCTGCCCGAGCCGCGCTGACGGGCAAGGCCCCACCAACGCCTACCGGCAGCAACGAGGTACTTGGGCCGAAGCAGCATCGCCGCGCACTTCCCCCGGTCGTCGCGACCTCGCCATGCCTACACCTACGTTGTTGGGCAAAGACCTTTCAACTCACCCCCCCTCGCCGTTGCCTGCGTGGTGCGGGAGCCGGATCGATTACCGCAGCACTTTGCGGCGCGGTGGGCGCAGCGCGTCTTCGGCTGGCGGACCCTGGGGGCCGTCGAGCACCGCGAACACCTCCACGTGGGGGGTGTGCGGGAACATGTCGTAGGCCCGGGCCTCGCGCAGGCGGAAACCGCGGCGGGAGAACTCCGCCAGGTCTCGCGCCTGGCTCCCGGGGTTGCAGGAGACGTACAGCAGGAGCTCCGGCTCCAGCCCCACGATGCCCTCGCCCACGCCTGGCTCCAGGCCACGGCGGGCGGGATTGACGATGATCACGGGTCGCCGTCCGGCCAGGCGCAGGCGCAGCTCTGGCAGCAGTTCCTCGACGCGGCCCGACAGGAACTCCGCGGGCAGGCGGTTCAAGGAGGCCGCCGAGCGCGCGTGGGTCACGGCCGACCCCAGTCCTTCGACCCCCAACGCCCACCCCGCGCACCGGGCCGCCGCGAGGGTGAGGCCTCCTACGCCGCAGTACAGGTCGAGTACGGCCCGCTCGGCTGGCAACCGCGCGGCCAGGTCGTGCAGGAGCGCTTCGGCGGTGGCGGGGTTGGTCTGGAAGAAGTCGCCCGGCCCGATGGGCAGGCGGATGCCGTCGAGGCGATCTTCGATCTCACCGACCCCTTCCAGGCGGACGGTGGGGACCGAGCCCTGCTCGTCCAGGGCGTAGAAGGCGTTGCCATCGCTGTCGTTGAGGTGCAGGTGCACACCCACCACGCCCTCGACCTGTTCCACCAGGGCGCGGGCCAGATCGCCCAGCATCGGGGTGCGCCGGGCCGCCACCAGGGTGATCAGGATCTGGCCCGTCGCACGGCTCTGACGCAGGACCACGTAGCGCAGCACCCCGCGCCGCCGGGCCGCGTCGAAGGGCCAGATGTCGAGGCGGATCACATGGTGCGCCACACCGGCCGTGGCGCGCCGGAGGGCCGGCGTGGCCGCCAGGCAGCCTGGGATGGGCACGACGTTGCGGGAGGACCGGCCGAAGGCACCGAGGCGGATGTGGCCCTGGTCCGAGCGGCCCACCGCCAGCTTGACGAGGTGGCGGTAGCCTTCGAGGCCATCCGGGCAGGGCTGCAGCGCGGCCGGCGCGTCGGCCTCGAGGCCCGCCTCGACCCAGGCGCGGCGGATGAGCCCGAGGCGCGCCTCGGCCTGGCCGGCTGCGTCCAGGTGCATCCAGGGGCAGCCACCGCAGACGGAGTAGCGCTCGCAGCGGGGTTCGATCCGGTGGGGGTGGGGCGGGCCGACGGCGCGCTCCCAGCGGGCGAGGGTCCGGTTGCGCCCCGGGGCGTACACGTGGACCTGGCAGGCTTCACCGGCGATCCCCTGCCAGACGGCGACGGGCGGGCGCTCGGCGCTGGCCAGCGCCTCTCCGCGGGGCAGGTAGCCGTCGGGCGTCACCCTGGTCGTACGCTGGCCCATGTTCGCCTCCTGGTCGCCTGCCCTGCGGGACGCGGCGCTCTCTCGCACGGCGCACACCCGCGCGCCACCTCGCCGCTCGTTGGCCTTCCGCCCCACCCCGGCGGGGGGCGCACCGGCCTGTAGGAAATGGCTCGCGATAAATCCACAAGAAAAGCATGAAAATCATGGTTCACGGCTTCCCGCGCGAGGAGTTTCTGGATTTTTCTTCAAGAATTTGCCCTTGACATTGCAACACATGCTATAGGTCAGCTAGCGACCTCCCCCTGCCCACCTCCCCGGGCGGGACCCCCTGCCGCTCCCCACTCCCCCCTGGAATCCCCATGACCACCACGGATGTCAACGTCTATGACGATGCCCCGGCCAGCGAAACCGCGGTCGGCGTCATCGAGAGGATCAGCGCCGCCCTGGACGCCGCCGGGGTCGACGCCAGCCCCGCCCTGTACGAGGAGGCCCTCGAGCTGGCCCGCAGCGGTCTGCTCGGCGCCGCCCGCGATCGGCTGCGCATGCTGCTGTGTCTCGACCCCGAGAACGGTGACGCCCGCCTCCTGCTCGCGAAGGTCTTCGTGGGCCAGCAGCGCTGGGCCGACGCCCTGTCCCAGCTCGACGCGGCGCGCACCCTGGGGTTGCAGGTGCCCTCCTCGCTGCAGGCCAAGGTGGACGCCGGCCTCGAGTGCGAGCGGACCGCCGCCGATTCGCTGCGCGAGCGCACCGCCACCCGGGAGCAGGCCGAGCTGCAGGCCCTGCGCGCCGAAGCCCGCAAGCTGCGCACCGAGAACACCCGGCTGGCCCGCGAGCGCAAGCAACTCAAGGGTCGTGCCAACCTCTGGTCCGCTACGACCGCCGCCCTCGCGGGTGTGAGCCTGGCGCTCGTCTTGTTCACCTGGCTCGGATCGCCCGACGCCGCCTCGGTGGAAGAGAGCGCCCTGGCGCTGCTGCCCAGCGGCGCGGACGTGGTGATCGAACCGCCCGCGGTCCAGCCGCCTGTCGATGTGGCCACCGATGCGACCGACGCTGCAGCGGCCCATGCTGCCGTCGCCGAGATCCTGGCCCCCGCGGCCGCCGTCCCAGCCCCCGTGGCCGTGGTTCCGGCCCCTGCCGCCGTGCCGGCCCCTGCCCCCGCTGCCGCACCGACCGTCGCCGTGGTGCCTGTGGTGGGAAAGGGCCCCTGGAAGCACAAGGTGCAGGAGGGCGACAGCCTCTACACGCTTGCCCAGCGATACCTCGGTGACGGTGAACGCTGGCCCGAGATCAAGAAAGCCAACGCCGGCAAGGTGCGCGGCGCCGCGGGCCTGAGCCTGGGCTCCGAGCTGACGATTCCCAAGCGCTGACGAAGCCGCCAGCCCACGCCGACTTGGGCCCCCGCCCGCCGTGGTCCTGTCGCCGAGCTCCGGGCCGGAGGTCTGGGGCGGCGAGCATGGCGCCGGTCTGGACCCCCGGGGGACCGCGCGGATTCCCGCGGGGCTACTCCACCAGCCCGCTGTGCTCCGCCGCCTCGCCCGCCACCTCGTACTTCGCCGTGATCACGGCTCCCCGGACGGGCACGGCGCTGCCGTGGAAGGTGAGGTAGGTCGTGGCGCTGTCATAGGACCACCCGTTCTCCTCGGACTTCACCACCTGGAGGCCGTGGTCGGCATCGCAGGGCTCGTCTTCGCAGACCCAGACCTCCAGGGTGTCCTCGACCGCGGCGTAGCTCAGGGGGAAGGACGAGCGCACGCCGGAGACCGAGAGCCCCAGATCGTCGAGGATGCCTGCGAATTCCTCGGAGCAGATGCTGCCCGCCAGCCCCCCGAGGCTGCTGGCCATCTCCATGTACCGGATGCCGGGCAGGGTGTCCTCGCAGGCGGAGGTGTCGAGCGGACCCACGATGGCGAAGGCAAGCACCAATTCGGGGTTGCCCTTGATGGCCCGGAAGCCGTCCACGTACTCCGCCACCGCGATCAGGTCGTCCTGGTAGGCTTCGAGGTAGCAGTAGTCCTCACTGGGGAGCGTCCCGCGGTCCGAGCAGTCGTTCTCGTCGGAGACGTAGATCAGGACGAGCATGGCGTCGGGGCGCAGGAAGCCGGCGTTCACATCGGAGACCAGCGGCTCGCTCAGGGCCGCCCAGGAGGCCTCCAGGCCCTGCTCCATGCCCGATCCCCCGATCCCCACCTGGACACGCTGCTTGAACAGATCCACCCACCCCTCCACGCTGCGGGTCAGCACGGACGGCTGGCCGAGCAGGCGGCCGCGCAGGGGGTTCTCGCCGGACATGTCGGTGGTGATGACCCCGAGGTGGAAGTCCATCAGGGTCTCGACCTCGTCCATGTACTGCACGAAGGTGTCGAAACGGCGCGCGAGCCGGGTCTGCTCGGCCTCCATGGACTCGGAGTTGTCCACGACCCAGAGGATGTCCACCTCGGCCTTCGGCTCCTGGAAGAAGGTGTCGATCTGGGTGCGGCGGTGGAAGTCGGTGTCGTGGACGCAGCCCAGCAGGGGGAGCAGCGTGAGGGAGGGCCAGGGTCTCATGGGGTCATCCAGCTTGGTGGGTGAGCGCAAGATAGGCCCGGGAGTGGCCTGCTGGCAACCACGAAGCGCCCACTCGGTGGCAGGTGCCGGTCGAGGAGATCCCTGCGGGTCGGTTAGACCCCTTCCTCCCCAGCGTGGTGCCATGACCGGATTGCGGACCTCCGTGCTGTTCTTCCTGGCCGGCTGCGGCCCCCCCGATCCGGTGGACGCGCTGCTGGCCTGCGGCGATCCCGCCTGTCGCAGCGCGGCGCTGCAGTCTGCCTGGGAGGCCGACGGCCCGCGGGTGGAGACCTGGCTCGCGGCGCTGTCGCCCGATCAGGGCCGGGACCTGCTGGTGGAGCAGCTCGCCCTGGCCGCGCCCAGAGAGGCGGACAGGCTCTGCGGGTTGCTGCCCGCGCACACCCAACAGTCCTCGCGCTGCACGGCGCGGGTGGTCCGTCCCCACCTGGGGCCTGGCTCGGGCCGCAAGCGCGGCGGTGAGGAGGTCGCGGCTGGCTCGGCCGCGGGCCCGCGCTCCTCCACGCTGGCGGTCCCCACGCTGCCGGCGCCGCGCTGGGTTGCGGCCACCGAGGCGGAGTACGGCGCCGTCCTGGCCGGCTGCGACCAGCCCGATGCTGCGCTGTGCGGGCGTTTCCAGGCGCGCGCCCGTGCGGCCGATGGCGACGCGGAGGGGGCGGGCCTGGCCTGCGTGGCCGCCGATCCCGGTCGCGGCCAGGTGTACGCGGAGTGCCTGTT
>Ga0233425_10006257_pt1 | contig 17836 bp, 15 predicted proteins | sample Watercolumn_Towu_2_FD_181712 | JGI IMG/M metagenome (GOLD analysis project Ga0233425, IMG submission 181712) | Freshwater microbial communities from Lake Towuti, South Sulawesi, Indonesia - Watercolumn_Towuti2014_140_MG | ecosystem: Environmental > Aquatic > Freshwater > Lake | place... | reverse complement strand
TCTCTGCATTTCCAGTCCCTCGAGAGTGACTCGACGAACTTCTCTATGAAGTTTGACTTCACCGGAGAGCAACATCGGATTGGTAGGCATGGCGGTTTCCTTTCGCTTGTTTTTCAAGAACCAGAATCCGGACGAAATATCATATCATACCTTGATTGTTTTGTCAATGTGGTAAATGAAAGAAAGAGAATATGAGAGAGGAAGTGAATGGGATATTTTGTAGTAATTGGATATACCTTGGCTAAATTATAACAAAAAACTGCTCGATTTAAAGCAGTTTACTTGGTCGGTTAGTCTATGATCTGATTGAAGACATCAGCTGGCAGTGGTTCTTCTTTTTGTGAAAATAAGCGGATTCCCAATGATTTTACTTGTTCGATTTTTTCTTTATCAGCACAAAAGGCTTCATTGAAGATGATTTCACCCAAGAAACTTACAAGATATCGGTTCCATCCCCAATAACCATAAATCGCGCTATTGCCATTGAAAGAAATAAAGGTTGCTTGCCTCAAGAAAAATTTTCGAGGATCTTCAGTCTGCATTCGAGCCAGACTATCCTTTGAATACTTTAACTTTTTCCATTCATAGAAAAATGCCTCAAATCCGCAGTCCCCAAAGTCTTTTACATGTCGCAGCCAATCTTCACCCTCAATTTTGGCCATTATTTCCAGGGCGTTTTTTTGCCAGATGAAAAGAGCCATGATGATCTCCTTGTTTGTGCTATGAAGTGGTATGATAACAATATTTTGATAATTTGTCAATAGTATGAGGTGTGAGCGATTAGGTCGACTACGAAAATACAAAACGCTACAAAATTACAAAAAAGGATTAAGGGATAAGGAATTAGGAATTAGGAATTAGGAATAGGTATGAGCTGTTAGGTGTGAGCTATGAGGTATGAGTATTACTTAGTAGATGATACCGCAATTACCAGTTACTAATTACCAATGTCTGATTACTCATTACTAATTGCTAAAAACGAAAAACCACAGCTCTGCTGTGGCGATGGTTACTGAGAGAGATTCATTTTGAGAAGATCATCGCGATTCTTCACCGTCGGGGTGGTGAGGTTTATGACGCGTTGGAATTCGGCGACGCAGGCATTGAAGGCGCAGACCAGGAGCGGGTTTTCTTCCGCGTCACAAAGATCATCCCACTTGTAGAAAGTGTCCGGTCCGACAGTGAGTCCATCGTGTTTGAAGTTTTTGCCTTCATAAAAGAAATTGACTTTTTCTTCTATGGAGCTTGACTTTGTCGGTGCGCGGAAGACGCAGGTAGCTCCTGCCATGGCAGTTGTCGCCCCAATTTCCATTTGAGCCAGGACAAAGGTCTCCTCGGCGACTTTGCATCCAATCTTCGTAGTCGTCGGATAGTCGAGTTTCAGTTGAGAGAATTTTTCGACAGAAACTTTGGTGATGTTGACGCCATCAGCGAGGAGAGCGTCGGTCGGCGGATTGCGCATGGGCATGAAAGTACTAACCTTGAAGGCCTGATCATCAGTGCTGTCAGTATGGCAACGGTTGGCTGCATCGTAAACAAGGTTACCAAGGAGCATGCTGAAGACAAGGATGATAATACTAAACACTACAATTTGAGTCCATTCAGTTTGCTTTTTGGCTGGCGCCGGGCTAGATGTACTTTCCTTTAGCTCGTCCATGGTGCCTCCTGGTGAATGAAAGGAACTGAGGCTATCTTACTAAAGTTGTATATGTTTGTCTATAGGCAATATTTTGGTATAATATTTCCATAAATGTTAAAAATTAATTTATGTCTTTGAGTAAATCAGAACAAGAAATCCTTAAAAATATCATGGTGCCATCTGAAAATGATCCTGATAAGCCAGAGTTTCCGCCGAATAACCCCAGATTTCCCGCTACGCCGACCTTTAAAATTGATGTTTCTGGTTTTGACAATGTATGGATCAAAGATGAAAGTATAAACCCGACAGGCACCCATAAAGATCGCATGGCCTGGGAAATGGTAGTGAGTTATAGACAGCTCTTGATGGCTAAAGATGCTGGACGTATTGATGTTCTGCCGCAGATGTCAATCATTAGCTCTGGGTCTGCTGCCAATGCTATACAGCATATGTTACGAAAGTATGGCCTGCCGAATTTAAAAGTTTTAATGGACTATCGTGCCGATATTAAAATTAAAAAGGCTTTAGAAAAATTGGGTTGTGAACTGTATGAAACTGATTTAACGAGAAGTATTTTATATACCAATGATATTTTAAAATTAACTGACAATGTGAATGGTATTGATATTACCTCAGATGAATCATTGGGGCCACATAGTGTTTTTTATGATTGGTTGAGCTATGAAGTCATCAACGAGAATCCTGATTATGTTTTTGTTCCTTATGGCACGGGCAACCTTTATGAAAATGTTATCAATGTGGCGGTCCGTGAATCAAAAAGTTTCTTCATTCATGATAAAAGATTAAAAATAAATTCTTCAGAGATCAAAAGAATGAATTTTTTGGGTGCCACGACCAATAATCCCAATACCAAAGCCGATAAGCTTTATTCGCCGCACTTGCCATTTGTACATTTTGATACTCATTGGATAAAGTTAGCTATTCAGAAAGGTTATATTGGCGCTGACTCTAGCGTGCATACGGTGCAAGAGAAGTATTTTGAAGAAGCGATGAAAATTGCTAAAGATAATAAAGTTAATTGTGAACCATCAGGTATTGCTGGGATGGCGTTACTGTTACAAATGCGAAAGCTGTTTGATAAGGATAAAAAAATATTGATTGTTAACACTGGCAGAACCAGATACGACGCGCCGATAAAATAGTATATGTAAAAACACCGGAATTTCCGGTGTTTTGGTTTTATATGCCAAGGAAGGAGATGCCACAGCTAAAGTGTGAGGAAGGGAAAGCATTTGAAGTGCGAAGTTGCACTCCTGAGATCATTGATCGGAATACGCTAATTGTAAATTCGGGATCAAGCGGAGAAAGTGCTGCAGCCAGGTGAAAGTTCGGTGCCTTGAGATTCCCGACGAAATATTCCGGGAAGGCGGCTATTGTGGCCAAGAATTCGAACCCCATAACCACGGTTGGCGGATTGAACACTTCAGCGACAAAAGTTCTTGCGTCTGTCGCCAGATAACCGCCAAGAGCCGTCGGAAAACAGATCCCACAGATTGAACTTTGGCAGACAATTGTTTCAAACACTGCGGCTGCTTCGGTGAGCGACATATTTTTGCAATATAAGTAGGCGTCGTCTTGAACTTCTCTGGATATGGTGACGTGGTATCCGTGGTCGGAGACACCTTTTATGAACGATGTGAACAGAACTTCGGTGACATATGCTTTGAAGCCAGTGTGCGATTGAGGGATGATGAAGGGAAAATACGCGCCGTTGGTAATGTTGCTCCATTCGTCTCGACTGGCAATTTCGTCAAGGATCTTTTGACACTTGGTCTGGAATTCAGACTGAGAGGAGATCTTGCTTCCAAATAAACGTTGATATCTATTCCATATCTCTTTGAAATCCAACTCTGGTTGAATAATTGGAATTCTTTGATCAATTCGGGCCACTCTCAATCCCAGCCAGTCTCCTCGCCCGACCCCGAACTGGTCGAAGTACCCGTCTTCCGGTTCTTCAAAATAACGATCTTCTCCCATGATAGGTCTCCTTTGATGTTGGATGTTACAAAACCAAGAGAGCTTGTCCTTCTTGTGGTTGAATTGTAACGAACATCTATTTTGAACTTAATATTATATACAATGTATTTAATATTGTCAATATTGTTACCAACAAAGAGTTGGTATATTGACGTTTTTATTCTAATTTTATACAATAATATTGTCGAAATAATTTCCACAACAATATGCAATTAAAGCAAGTATTAGAAAAAATGGGATTTACTCCAAAGGAAATAATGGTATATGTGTCATTGCTTGGAAAAGATAATATTACGGCCACGGAAGTTGGAGTAATTTCAGGAATCAACAGGACTAGCTGTTACGATATCCTGGAAAGTTTGATTGCAAAGGGATTGGTTAGTAAGACTTTAAAGAATAAAAGAACATATTTTAATGTTTCCAATCCAAAAGCATTGGTTGGTTATCTGGATCGTGAAAAAGAAGAAGCGTATAGCAAAATTGAAAAACAAAAAGAAATGATCAATTTAGTTATGCCGGAAATAATGTCATTTTCTCGTGTAGGAGTAACCAAGCCAAAGGTTCAGTATTTTGAAGGTGAGAAGGGGATGCGCGAAGCCTATGAAGACACACTCACCGCGGAAAATATATATTATGCCTATGCCAATATTGAAACTATGCATGAGGGGTTACCAAATTTATTTCCTGATTATTATAAGCGTCGAGTAAAAGCCGGGATCGTTGCCAGAGGCATTTTCCCTAATAATAAGGAGACGGTAGAACGTCTGCGCCATAATTATGAAGAAAAACGAGAATCAATTATTTTCGGAGATCAGAGTCTCACATTTTCACCGGAAGTAATCATCTACAATAATAAAATGTTAATGATTTCTTGGAAGGAAAAAATTGCCATCATGATCGAGTCCAAAGAGCTGGCAGATTTGCAAAAGCTGATATATGAGCAATTATGGAAATCATTGAAAAGTGACCCAAAGAATATTATTTCTGTGTAAGTAAAAAAGAACTCCGTTTAAGGCGGAGTTCTTTAGTATAGATATTATCTCGCGTATTCAATGATGCGATTTTCGCGAATGATGGTGACTTTGATTTCACCCGGATATTTGAGTTCAGCTTCGATTTTCTTCGCCAACTCTTTGGCCAGTTTCTCAGATTGGAGATCAGAGAGTTGATCAGGTTTGACGAAGACTCGGACCTCACGACCGGCTTGAATGGCATAGGTCTTGTCCACGCCCTCAAAGGTCTGGGCGAGAGTTTCCAGCTCAGTCAATCGTTGCAAGTAGCGTTCATAGGTATCCTTGCGAGCGCCCGGGCGAGCGCCGGAGATGGCGTCAGCAGACTTCACGATCATGCCCTCGAGAGTTGATGGGCGATCCTCATGATGTTCCATGGCGGCAGTGATTACTTCTTCCGGAATGCCAAATTTTTTACAAATGTCCACCCCGATTTCCGCGTGAGTGCCTTGCACTTCATGATCTACCGCCTTCCCGATATCATGGAGGAAACCGGCCTTGCGAGCAATGCTGGCGTCAGCGCCGAGCTGTTCCGCCAATAATGCGGACAGGACGGCCACTTCAATCGTATGTTGCAAAACATTCTGGCCGTAGCTGGTGCGATATTTCAAGCGGCCGATAATTTGAATGATCTTGGGATCCATGCCGACGATACCGACTTCATAAGCCGCGTCTTCACCGGCTTTTTGAATCTCGAGCGCGATTTCTTTTTTCGCTTCTTCCACGGCGTCCTCGATTTTCGCCGGATGGATGCGGCCGTCCACAATCAATTTTTCCAGGGCTTTCTTCGCGACATGGCGACGGATCGGTGAGAAACCGGAAATGGTGATGGCGTTGGGAGTGTCATCGACTACGATTTCCACGCCGGTCAGCTGTTCAATGGTGCGAATGTTGCGACCTTCGCGACCGATGATTCGGCCTTTCATTTCATCGTTGGGAATATCAATGGTAGTGGTGGTCATTTCCGCGGAATGGTTGACCGAGCAGCGTTGAATGACATTGGCGAGGGTCAACTTTGCGCGGCGTTCCAACTCAGAAATCGATTCCGTGTCCGCTTTCTTGATGCGATTCATAATCGCTTCTTCGCTTTCACGTTCCACGTTGTCGAAGAGGACTTTTAAAGCTTCTTCTTTGGTCAGGCCGGCAATCTTTTGTAATTTTTCCAGCTGATCAACTTTGATTTTCTTAATTTCTTCTTTAATGCCTTCGATTTCTTTGCCTTTTTCTTGAAGCTTGGTCTGCTTGTTTTCGAGGTCGAGTAGCTTTTGGTCAAAAAGTGTTTCGCGTTTTTCCAAGCGGTGTTGAGTGGCTTGCATTTCTTGACGGCGGTTGTGTTCTTCTTTTTTGGCTTCGTCAATAATGGCAATGGCCTTGTCTTTGGCTTTGATGAGGATTTCGCGTTCTTGATTCTTGGCTTCTTCGATCAAAGCGATCGTTTTGGCCTCAATGGAATTAGCCTCAGTTTGCGCCAGTTTTTTGCGCAGGAAATAGCCGGATGGGATGCCAAGTGCCAATGCCGCGACCGCTAAAATCAGGTAATACATATAATTCTCTTACTTGGTCGGTAAGAGAAGCTTTGAGAAAAGAATGGTTTTTGGCTAAATAAATTGAAAATTAAAAGGCTGACAGAGTTATCTGAGAGGATTAAAGTCCGGCTGTCCTGAGCCTGTAAATTTCATATTTATGAGAGGAATAAGTCAAAATTTTTTCAAAAATAGCCAATTTTTCTTTTTTCGAAACGCTTCCATTACTGGTCCAATATTTATTTGTAACTGCTGCCATTTTAGCATAGATGAACAATTTTGGCAAGAAGGAGTAATTTTAGAGAAAAGGGATAAGGTGTGAGCGGTTAGGTAGATTACAAAACTACAAAATATTACGAAAGACTACCTAAACTACGAAACAGGAATTGGCGATTAGCTGTGAGGAATAAATTAGCTATTAGCTATGAGCGATTAGGTGTGAGGAATGAGGAATGAGGAATGAGGAATGAGGAATGAGGAATGAGGAATGAGGTTTCCTAACAGCTCATACCTGACAGCTGACACCTATGCTTCCGTGCCTACGGCAGGCAGGCATGTTATGTGCTATGTGTCCCGTGCTAGGTGAACGCCCGTTTGGAATTTGGGATTTGGTGCTTAGAATTTCTCATGTTTCGTGAACATCTTGACGTTCTTCATATAAGGCAGTACTTTGTGAAAGAATAGTTGGGACTGGTTGAACCGCTTGTCCATTCACAAGGAGGAGTCCATGAGCTTCAAAGGCCGGTCACTGTGCTCGATCGATGATCTCAGTCGAGATGAAGTGCGGTACATGATGCGTCAAGCTGTGGCGGTGAAGAAAGCCCTGGAGGCGGGTGACTCGTCGATCTATCGATTGATTGATAATTCTGATTTTATGATCGCTTCAGCCTTTGTTGAGGATAGTACTCGCACCAGAATCAGCTTCGAAGAGGCGATTGAACGGCTGGGCGCGCGGATCAAGGGATTTGGATCAAGCGAAGGTACCTCGATGGCCAAGAAAGGGGAATCCCTTCGTCACACCATTGAGATGTTGAGAGTCTACCACACCAAGGCGATCGTGATGCGTCACGTGCTGGATGGCTCGGCCCGATTTATCGCCAATTTGATGGCCGGTTATGGCGTACCGGTGATCAATGGTGGCGACGGTCGTCACGAACACCCGACGCAAACACTGCTCGATCGGTTTTCGGTGTTGGAGGCGTTTGATCGGCTGCGTGATGATTGCGAGCATCCGTTCAGTTTGCGTGGTCTGACCATTACCCTGTCCGGCGATCTGTTCTATGGTCGCGTGCCGCATTCATTGGTTAAAGATTTCAGTCAGGATGGCGTACATTTCATGCTGGTGGCGCCGGAAGAGTTTCAGATGCCCGAGGCCTATCTGCGCATCATCGAGAAAAACGGCAGCACCTGGGAACAAGCGGAAAAGATCGATGGTAGTGTTATGAGTCGGACCGACGCCATGTTTGTTTTCCGTTTTCAGACCGAACGCATCGCGGACACGACCAAACTGTCACTCGCGCGGCGCAACTGTCATCTTCGTTACGAACATCTGGCGCTCGCCAAGCCGACCATGCGCATCTTCCATCCGCTGCCAATCAATAGCCAGTTCCCGGAAATCGATCCGCTGATCGACGATACAGAGTTTCAATACTTCTTTAATCAGGCTGGTAATGGCGTACCGATTCGCATCGTGGTGCTGGCTTGTTTCCTCGGAGTCATGGGCGAAGATTTCCAGGGAGAAAGTCCGGCGTCGCGCGTTCTTAACGATTATTTTATTCATCGTCGTGAACCGCGGGCGAGAGCTGAGACTGATGAGGAATTGAACCTCAAGCCGATTCGTGATTGGGGAGTGGTGATCGATCATTTTCCGGCCGCGCGGCTGAAGTTGCTCGTGGACTATCTGGTGCGCGATGGCGAGGTGTATCGCGGTGGGGTGGTGCGCAAGCACAGTGATCCGACGAAAACCAAGGGTCTGCTCATGATCGAGCACCGCACTCTGACAGACGCCGAGAGACGGATTGTGGCCGCCATGGGCCAGGGAGAGTTGACGGCCGGTGAGTTGCCGACGGTCAATGACATTGTTGATGGTAGCGTCGCGGAAAAAGTCGATCTGACCATCCCTGATTTGATCGAGGGGATTGGCCAGTGCACGAACATCATCTTCGATCGTGAGACCGGCAAACCCAAGGGCGGTTGCATTTCGCGGCCGGAATTCCATCAGCATGCTACTCCGCGATTTTATCGTGTCGATGATCAGCAGGTGCAGTGCGCGTACTGTGACACGGTGATGGAGAGCTATCGCATTTTCGAGTAAGAAAAATACCTACGCAATGACGTGGGTTTTTTAATTTGGAAAGTATGTAAGTTCGTCAGTTTGTAAGTTAGTACGTAAATTACGTAATAGTGATTAGCTTTAGCTTGCATACTTACCTGCTTACTAACTTATAAACTAAATAAAAAACCGCTCCCGTTCAGAAGCGATTGAATTGACTAACTGTGGCGGAGGAACCAGGGCATCTGAGGCCTCACCTGTCCACGAAGAACATTGAACAGCGTTTGCTGGGCGTCTTGGATGGAGCAGGCGTTGATTTCAATAAGCATTCGATGTGGTTCATCTTTGCAGGGTAAATTGCGGATCACCGCCGATGAATTCTTGGCGTCATCTCTCCAGATACCACTGTACAGGAATTCGTTGGCTCTGGGATTGACGTTGATGTGGGTCCAGATATTGAAGGTGTGCGGGTGCAAATTCAAAAAGTCGTCGAGATCAACCAGTTCTTCAGTCCTTGGATCAAAGAGCAACTTGCAACAAACTTCAATGTCATGTTCGGTGAACACAAAGTGGCCAGGATTTTCAGGTTCGCCCCATGTCAAGCGGAATTGTTTCAGCGGTGTGTCTTTGAAGAGATCTCGAACCAGGTTTTCTGTCTCCGATGGGATGAATCGGTCGCCAGGTTTGATCGGGATTTGGCTTCTCTGGACACCGAAGTTCGCACAAGGAATTGTCAGGACCACCGCGCCGCGCAATCTCACCTTCATCGCACCCTCCTTCCATCAAGTCGTCTCGGCCTCAGCCGGACTTGGATGGTACTCATCGTGGCCACCATGGCACACGACAGCACCGGTATTTTACGATAAAATTTGGGAAATGTCAATGGTTGTTAAGGTATGAGCTGTGAGGTGTGAGCGATTAGGTAGAGTACGAAATTACAATATATTACGAAATACAAATTATACGAATTTACGAATTATTAACAACTACGAAATACAAAAGACTACTTAAACTACGAAAAAGAGTTGGTGATTAGCTGTGAGGAATAAATTAGCTATTAGCGATGAGCGATTTCCGCCAGAGGCGGATCCGCCTCTGGCGGAAGGTGTGAGGAATACAATAGGTAGAAAGAGAGTAAGAGAAATGAGTGAAGGGGAGAATTCATAAAGATATTTGCTTACAGCTCACACCTCACAGCTGACACCTATGTTTCATGTTTCATAATCACTGATTACTCATTACCAGTTACTAGTTACCAATGTTTGATTACTCATTGCTAATTACTAAAACGAAAAACCCCGTATTGGCGGGGTGGTGATTACGATTGTTCGGTGGGAACGGTGGCGGATTGTTTCTTCAACGCGCGCTGTTGCCAGAAGTAAGCGGCGATCATCAGGAGGAGGCGATCGTAGATCAGGAGGAACATGCAGGCCATAAGAAAACCGGAAAAAAGAGCGCCGGCGATTGTCATGTTCTCTCGAATGTAAGTTACCAGAACATAGACCAGGGTCATGATGCTACTAAGAGCAACCCAGGCGATGATACTAGATTTGAGAGCTTTGGCAGGTAGAGGGTCTTCGCGCAGAACAACTGAGTTCAATTCTTTCAATCGATCTTGGCGTTGCAGTTTGTGACATTCGATGAAATAGAAGCTCGAGACAATGATGATCCCGGAAATAGCCAGGAAGAAGGAAGCTATTCCTGGTACAGTGTTTGGGTCCCACAGCATGAGAGCCAGCAAGTAGAGTGTGGCCATACAGGCTTCACCGGCGTAGCTCAGGGATTTGAGCACCTTGTTCTGGTAATAACGGACCAGATGGATGATCGTCAGAGCCGTGGTGATGACCATGACCAGGAGATAGAGCTTCGTACTGGTATCCAGTTCCATGAATTGTTCGAGCATGATATTCTCCTTTGCTTCGAATGGTTGTCAAATATCCGCACCGTGAAAGTATAGTTTAGTATAAGTGGGATTTTTGTCAATAAAATGTAGGCTTTTGGGGGCCGCAAATTTGCGGCCCGTACAGAGCATCGCTGGGCTTTCCTTCGGTGCGGGATAACAAAATACCACGCCTCGCGGCGTGGTATTTATATGTGAGAAAATTATTCTTTCACTTCTTCAGCCGGCTTTTCTTCCTTTTTTTCTTCCGCTTTCTCTTCTCGAGCCGGGCGTAGGGACAGGCCGAGGCGGTGTTCTTTCGGTTCAATGGAAACGATGCGGAAGCTCAGAGTGTCACCGGCCTTGGCAATGGCGCTGACATCGGTGACCGGCTTATCGGAGAGTTCAGAAATGTGAGCCAAGCCATGGATTTCATCATCGAGCTCGACGAACAGTCCGAACGGATTGGCTTTTTTGACTTTGCCTTCGACCATCTGACCGATGGTGTAGCGCTTGTCAATATCGATCCATGGATCGCGTTGCAATTTTTTGATTGATAAGAAGATCTTGGAGCCTTCGATGTTGATGATTTCCGCTTTGATGGCTTGACCGACTTTGAACAATTCGTTCGGGTCGTCGATTCTCTGCCAAGCCAATTCGGAAATGTGCACCAAGCCTTCGAGGTTCTCACCGAATTTCACGAAGACACCGAAATCAGTCACAGCAGTTACGGTACCATCGATCACTTCATTGACCTTATACTTGTCAAGAATATCTTTCTGAGTTTCTTCCCAAGCGGCTTTTTCGGAAACAATCAGTTTATTCTGTTCTTCGTCCACGTCAAATACTTTGACTTCAAAGTCTTCGCCCACATAGCTCTTCAATTTCTCAAGAATCTTATTCTTGTCGCCACCTGGTACGCGAGGATAGTGCTCAGGGTTGAGTTGAGATACTGGCAAGAAACCGGCGACCGCGTTGACCGAGATGAGCAGACCGCCCTTGTTGGCGTCGAGTACCTTGGCTTTAACGATTTTGTTTTCTTCACGTTGTTTGCGCAGGGTTTCCCAGGCTTTCTGGTGACCGGCAAAGCGCAATGACAATTCGACCATGTCGATTTCATTTTCCAGGTCAGTAACCATGGCTTCGATTTCATCACCAGGGTTCAGAGCAAGATCTTCGCCGTCATCGACTGACAGTTCTTTCTTGCGAATAATACCGGTGGTCATGCCGTCGAGGTCGACGAGCACTTCGCTCTTGTTCACACTGATGACCGTGCCTTTGACCATCTGATTGGTTTCCAGGGGTTTAAAATTGATTTCATGCTTCGCCACGATGTCTTCCATGGCTGACGTGTCTTTTTTCTTGGTAGTCATAATAAAAATGCCGCCTAGCGGCGGATTGACTTGAGTCCAAGTTAACCCGCCAAATTTCTTTGGCAAGTCCAGGCTCGAGACGCCTTGTTTCTGGCGTTTCACCTGGGTAAATAATAATAGATATATATTAGTATAAATAAGGAATCGTGTCAAGGGTTTAAGATGTGAGGTGTGAGCTATGAGGTATGAGGTGTGGAGTAGGAGGTGTGAATTATGATGGGTGCAATTACCCTAAGCGATCATAGCTCATAACTAATACCTAAAAAGTTTGTGCATACTCATATTTACAAGACACCACATTTTTGCTAAAATTTAGACATAATATTTTTTGCCTACGAATAACAAATTGGCTACGAAACTACGAATATATCGTTATATTTGTAATATTTGTAGTGATTTGTATATTTGTAACCTTTTATATGAATATATCTTGGCTGGGGCACTCATGTTTTGAAATTAGAGAAAAAATCGATGGCAAGGAAGTGGTGGTGGTCACTGATCCGTATAATAAGGATACCGGCTTGTTCCCGCCAAAGCTAAAAGCCGATGTGGTCACTATCTCTCATCATCATTTTGACCATGATTTCCTGGAAAAAGTGTCTGGTAACAATGAAGATAAATTTCAAGTATTCGATAATCCCGGCGAATACGAAACCAAAAAGGTGTTTTTGACCGGCATCATGAGCGCTCATGACAAGAACGAAGGTGATAAATTGGGTTTTAACACTATTTTTCGTATTGAGATGGAGGATATGATAGTCGTTCACCTGGGCGACTTGGGTGCCAAGCTGACTGAAAAGCAGGTGGAAGAAATCGGCGAAGTCGATGTTTTGTTGGTACCAGTCGGTGGTAAGTATACATTGAACGGTAATGAAGCGGCCGAAGTGGTGCGACAGATTGAACCGCGATTGGTGATTCCGATGCATTACAAAATTCCGGGTTTAACTATCGATATCGGTGATGAAAAAGCGTTTATTAAAGAAATGGGGAATAAAGCCGAGACACTGCCACGATTGAAGGTTACTCGCAAGGATTTGCCGGAAGACAATATTCGCGTCGTGGTGTTGGAAAAAGAATAAACTATAATAAAATATGCTTAGAAAAAGAGGCGGTCGGGATAAAAATCCCAAGCCAAAAAAAATCGAAACTGATGCCACTCCGATTCTGGATGAAAATGGCGCAGTCATGGAGAATGATAAGATTATTTCCCAGTCCATTGTTTCGGAAATGGAAAATTGCTATATCGATTATGCCATGAGCGTGATCGTGTCGCGCGCTCTGCCCGATGTTCGCGATGGTTTGAAACCAGTGCATCGCCGCATTCTCTATGCCATGTGGAATGTCGGTCTGCGGCCGTCAGCTAAATTCCGTAAATCCGCCACCGTGGTCGGTGAGGTGCTCGGCAAATATCATCCGCACGGCGATTCCGCGGTTTATGAGTCAATGGTTCGTATGGCGCAGGATTTTTCCATGCGCTATCCATTGATTCACGGTCAGGGTAACTTCGGTTCCATGGACGGCGATGGCGCGGCTGCCATGCGTTATACTGAGGCGAAGATGAAGGGCATTGCCGAAGAACTGTTGCGCGATATTGATAAAGATACCGTCGATTTCGTGCCAAATTATGATGGCGCTCACAAGGAACCGGTGGTGTTGCCGGCCTTATTACCAAACTTGTTGTTGAATGGCGTGTCCGGTATTGCCGTGGGTATGGCGACCAATATCCCTCCGCACAATTTGGGAGAAATTTGTGACGCGATTGGCGTATTGATAGAAAATCCGGATTGTGAAGTGGAAGATTTGATGAAGTGCGTGCTTGGTCCGGATTTCCCGACCGGTGGCATTATATATAATATTGATGAAATCAAACGCGCGTATTCCACTGGTCGCGGGCGGATTATCATGCGCGCAAAAACGGAGATTGTGGAGGAAAAAGAAAATCGTTTCCAGATCGTGGTCAATGAAATTCCTTATCAGTTGAATAAAGCGACATTGTTGGAAAAAATCGCGGAATTGGTTAAAGATAAAAAATTGGAAGGTATCCGCGATATTCGCGATGAATCCGACAAAGATGGCGTGCGCGTGGTGATTGATTTGAAGCGCGAGGCGTTTCCGCAGAAAGTTTTGAATCGGTTATTCAAATTAACTCCATTGCAATCCAGTTTCAACGTGAACATGTTGGCGCTGGTGGATGGCCTGCAACCAAAAGTTTTGACTTTAAAAGAAGTTCTCGAATATTACGTTAAACATCGTAAGGTCGTGGTGCGTCGTCGCACCGCCTATGATCTGGCGAAGGCTGAGGAGCGCGCGCATATTCTCGAGGGTTTGCAAATCGCCATTGATAATATTGACGCGGTTATCAAGTTGATCAAAGGTTCAAAAGATCGCGAAGAGGCAAAGAACGGTTTGATGAAGAAATTCAAATTGTCGGAACGGCAAGCGGTGGCGATTCTCGAAATGCGGTTACAGAACTTGGCCAATCTCGAACGGTTGAAGATCGAAGAAGAATTGAAAGAAAAGAAACTCTTGATCAAAGCCTTGAAAGAAATTCTCGCTTCTGAAGTCAAGATTTTGAAAATTATCAAAGAGGAAGTGCTGCAGCTCAAAGAAAAATACGGTGATGCTCGCCGCACGAAGATTGTCGCCGGTGATGTCGGTGAGTTCAAACAAGAAGACCTGGTGCCAAACGCGCCGACCATCATCTTCCTCACTCGCGACGGCTACATCAAACGCATGCCGCCGGATGCTTTCAAGGCGCAAGCGCGTGGCGGCAAGGGGGTGATCGGTCTGACCACGAAGGAAGAAGACGTGGTTGATACGCTGATGACGACCATGACGCACAACAACTTGTTATTCTTTACCACTCGCGGTCGCGTCTTCCAGCTCAAGGCATTCGAAGTGCCGGAAGGCAGTCGTACGGCCAAAGGTACGGCGATCGTAAATTTCTTGTCCCTGGCACCAAATGAAAAAGTATCTGCTATTATTCCGTTTGATAATAAAGATGATGCTTACAAGTATCTCTTCATGACCACGACCAAAGGGACGGTCAAGAAAGTGGCGGCCGATGATCTGAAGAATGTGCGTCGTTCAGGTTTGATTGCCATTAAACTGCATGAAGATGACCATCTGCAATGGGTCGAACCGACCATGGGTAATGATGAGTTGCAGATCATTAGCAATCGCGGTCAATCCATTCGTTTCAGTGAGGACGATGTGCGTCCGATGGGACGAGCGGCTTCCGGCGTGCGCGGTATTCGTCTGAAGGGTAATGATGAAGTGGTGGCTATGATCAAGATTAATGCCAAGGAGGTGAAGAATTTACAATCAGCGGTGGTGACGGAGAACGGCTTTGGTAAACGTTCTGAATTACAATACTATAAAGTTCAAAATCGTGGCGGCTCGGGTATTCGCACGCAAAAGGTGACGAGCAAGACCGGTGCGGTGGTCAAGGGATTTATTGTTCACAAGAATGAAGCCGTGAATTTTGACTTGATGATTATTTCTGAAAAGGGACAAGTGATTCGCTTGCCATTCAATAGCGTGCCGGTGCTCGGTCGCGATACCCAGGGCGTGCGCGTCATGCGGTTTAAACTGACCGGTGATAAGGTGGCTAGCGTCACTCTCGTGCCGCGAGAAAACAGTAAAGCAGAAGAATAAGAGATATACAAAAGAAGGCGATGAGCCTTCTTTTGTTTTATTTCCGTAGGCGGCATTCCGGAATGTCGCCTACGGGTATGAAGATGCCATTAAACCAAACTCCAAATATCAAAGGTGTCATTGATCGTACCATTGATGGTGAACCCGGCGGCTTTTTTGTGGCCACCGCCGCCGTGGCGCTTCGCGATGGCGGAGACATCGACATCAGCGTGCGTGGTTCGCAGGCTGCCCTTGATAATATTATTTTCCAGTTGAGATAATACCAATATCACTTTGGCCTCATATAAAGTAGTCAAGAAATTGGCGATGCCTTCGAGGGCATTTTCCGGTACGGAAATTTCTTGGAGATCGGCATGGTATATTATGGCGATGGCAATTTTTTTCTCTTCATTATATTGCAAGCGATCGAAAATTTTGCCCCATAATTGCAATGTTTCAATGTCTTTATTTTTCCAAATACTCTGGGTGATATCCTTGATCTTCGCGCCAGAGCCGAGGAGGTCGGAGGCGGCGCGGATGGCTTCGATGGTAGTCGCTCCGTTTGAGAAATAAGTAGTGTCACTCAAAATTCCGGTCAATAAAGCATTGGTCATGTGACGATCGACCGGGACTTTTTGTGATTTGAAAATATGATACACCACTTCGCAGGTAGACGAAGCGACAGAGTTTACCAGATTTAAATCACCATAGCTATCATTGGTATAATGATGATCAATGTTGATGAGGAAGGTGTTGGGGCCGCGCTGTTTGAGAAGATCCGGAATTGATGTTTGTTTTAGTTCGCCGCAGTCCACGGCAATTACCAAATCATAATTGTTTAAATCTAACGAGGTTGAATCGTGAAGAATTTTTGTTTTGTTTGGAATAAGAAATTGCAAATTGCCCGGAATCTGATCAACGCAAAAAAGGGCGGCATCTTTGCCCTTCTCTTGGAGATATGACAAGAAAACTCCGGATGATCCCAAAGTATCACCGTCCGGACGACGATGAGAGATCATTAATATATGGTTACTCTGATCAATTAAGGAAAATATTTTTTCTTCGATTAGCATAGCCGTAGCAGGTGACAAGCGACCGGCGGATTAGGAAGCATTGGCTTCGTCAATAATACGATTGATGTGACTGACGCGCTCTTCAGTGTCGTCAGGTTTATAAGTGATAACAGGCGTAAATTTTAATTTAATCTTGCGTCCCAATTCTCGTTGAATAAACTTTCTCTGGCGGATAATGTGAGATAAAGCTTCAGTGGTCATGGCAAAAGGCAGCACACTGATATAAACATTCGCGGTCTTTAGGTCGGCACTGGTTTCCACGCGGCTGATGGTAGCCAAGAGATTGGTTGGCAATTCTAATGATTCGTTGAATATTTCACCGAGACTTTGGGCGATTAGACTGTTTACTTGGAGGAGACGGTCAGACATGGTATTAGGGGTTAGTTTGTAAGTGGGTAAGTTGGTAAGTATGTAAGCAGATTGTTAAATTTGAAGTAATATTGCATTGGCAGTGTTGATTGTTCGTGATTGCTGACTAGCTGACAAACTTACAAACTGTTTCATTTCTCAACTGTTTATCTTACTCAATTATATCTCAATCGTCAATGGTTGACAGTCAACTGCTTTGATTATATCATAAGACCACCTGTTCTTTAACTGTGCAAGGGGAAAGGTCATGGAAAAGAAGTCTGGCTCGTCGAAGATGATTTGGTTGCTCATTGGGTTGCCGATTGTTGTGCTGGCAGTGATGTACCTTCTTTTGTATCAGAATGTTACCAGAAAGGCGACTGAACCTAATCGAGTGGCGACCGCAGAGTATATCAGCGATCAAATCGTGGTGGTCCCGATGCGGGATTTCACCGGTCAATGCTATTCGATATTCCTCGTTCCCAGCAACCATTACGTGTTTCAAGTCGTGGCGGTGGCATGTCGCGATGGGGTGAATTACGGTGAGTTGCGCGATTTACGTGCAGAAAAACAGAAGATAAACCAGTAAGAAAAATCATGAAGCGTGTTCCGATCGAACTATCTCCGGTAGTCATAAAACCACCCACCGTCAAATCCAAAAGTCCAATCACGCCAGTATCAATCACTTTGCAGGGAATTCGTCGGATGGGATATGTGATGGGGCTGGATAGTGACGATTTTTCGAAGCCCAAAAGAAAAGCCTCTCAACGTTAATTGATCCGTTCTTAAATGAACGGATTTTATTTTGTGAAAAGAAAAGAGTCGACGGTGGTCGACTCAGTGTTCATCACAGATCGCGGAACTTGACGTACTCGAGCTCGTTGCAGAAGTCGGAGAATTCTCGCGTCTGCATGAGTTCTGGATGCCAGGCCAGCCCCATCTGTACGAGATTATAGGTTTCGCGAATGATAGAGCCTGGGATCGGATCACCGGTTTCCGGGTGGTGCTCGAAGCCGAGCAGCCAGATCATGTCCGAGATCGCGACTGCCGATCGGACGTCGTGGGTGACAAAGACGACGGTATTT
>Ga0233425_10006256_pt1 | contig 17839 bp, 8 predicted proteins | sample Watercolumn_Towu_2_FD_181712 | JGI IMG/M metagenome (GOLD analysis project Ga0233425, IMG submission 181712) | Freshwater microbial communities from Lake Towuti, South Sulawesi, Indonesia - Watercolumn_Towuti2014_140_MG | ecosystem: Environmental > Aquatic > Freshwater > Lake | place: Indonesia... | reverse complement strand
ACGACAATCCGGCCTCGACCGAGGATCTCCGCTGCGGCCAATCCGCGACTTCGCCATGGGACGAGAAACGAAACTCCTGCTCGGCCTGCTGGCCCTGCTGGCCGGCGTCTTCATGGGACTCTTGTCCATGAAGCTGCTCGTACCGAGGCCGCCGGCGGGCACAGGCCCCGACATCCACACCGATGTGGCCGTCGCTTCGGAGCCCCAGGATCTCGTGGAGCCGCCGCGACTCGACCGCCCGTCGCCACCGGAGTACGCCCCGCCACCGAACGACACGATCGCGGGGCAGCCGAGTCGCTTCGTCGCTCCTCCGCCCGTGTCAGGTGCCGCGGCGTCCATGTTGGGTGCCGTGCCGCCCGCCGCGCCCACGCGCAGCGACCCGTTCGTATCGACGGCGTCCCACGAGCAGCCTCCGGTGGGGGAGGATCTGCTCCCACCGACGCCTCCCACCGGGCGATCCCTGCAACCCGCGGCCTTCACGGTCCCGGCGGAAGCAGCGTCGATACCGATCGCGCCGACGTCCGCCGCCATCAGCGGCGCGTACGTGGCGCGTGACGGTGACTCCTGGTGGTCGGTCGCCGAACGCGCATACGGCGACGGTCGTCTCTACCGCGCGCTCTTCGCCTGGAATCGTGCCATCGATCCGCGCGTGTCCCTCGTGCCGGGAACATCGATCGAGGTGCCCTCGCTGGATCGTCTCCGCGCCGCCTGGCCGGGCCTCCATCCGCGCGAGTCTCAGCCCGGAAGCGATCGCCCATGAAGGACAAGTCCGAGATCGTCCGCGACTGGCTGCCTCGCTACACGGGCCGTGATCTCGCCGATTTCGGCAGCCACGTCCTGCTCGTCAACTTCTCGCAGTACGTCGAGGCGTTCGCCGAACGCTTCGGCGTGCCCGTGTGCGGCGAGGGCTGCCCGATCCAGTCGGCAACCGCGGACAACATCACGATCCTCAACTTCGGCATGGGCAGTGCGATGGCGGCCACCGTGATGGACCTGCTCTCGGCCATCTGCCCTCAGGCCGTGCTCTTCCTCGGCAAGTGCGGCGGCCTGAAGAAGACGAAGGTCGGCGACTTCATCCTCCCCATCGCGGCCATCCGCGGCGAGGGGACGAGCAACGAATACTTCCCCCCGGAGATCCCGGCGCTGCCGTCGTTCCGCCTCCAAGCCGCCGTCTCGACCGCGATCGCCCGTCACGGCCACGACTACTGGACCGGCACGGTCTACACCACGAACCGCCGCGTCTGGGAGCACGACGCGAAGTTCAAGGACTATCTCGTCACCACCCGGGCGATCGGCATCGACATGGAGACGGCCACGCTCTTCGTCGTCGGCTTCGCCAACCACATCCCGAAGGGGGCGCTCCTGCTTGTGTCGGACAACCCGATGAGCCCGGAGGGCGTGAAGACCTCCCGCAGCGACCGCGATGTGAATCGTCGCTACATCGAGACCCACCTCGGCATCGGCATCGACGCACTGCTCGAACTTCGCAACTCAGGCGAGTCGGTCAAGCACATGCGGTTCGAGGACCGTCGCTGACGCCCGCCCGCGGCTCACTTCACGCCGAACTTGTAGGCGGCGTTCTTGGGATCGAAGTCGGCGTCCGTGAAGCCGTTGTTCACCTTCACGTTCATGTAGGTGTATTCCTCCATGAGCACCGGCTGCCCACCCGGCTCCTGCGGCCAGTCGTAGGCCTCGTAGCGGATCGGGATCAGGTATTCGTCGTCGATGAACACCCTGGCGAGGTGGAAACGGAAGTTCCGCCGCGGCACCGGATGGACCACCTGCACGCAGGTGCAGACCCGGCCGTTGACCTTCGCGTCCTTGAAGAAGTTGACCTCGCACTCGCCGAACTGCTTGTCGTGTTCGGCGACCTCCACGAGACGCTTGGCGAGGTTCTCCACGCCGATCTCGGTGATCGCGTAGCGGTTGCCCTGCATGGCAAGGGCGCCGTTCGGCTTGAGTGACACGGTGCCCACCATGGCCCGTACGCCACTGCCCGCATGGGCGAGCATGTTGCCGTCGTTCTTGCCATCGACCCAGATCACCTCCTGGCCCTTCACCGCGTCGGGGGCCAGGAAATAGAGGTAGACGCTGAAGGGCTCGTGGCGGACCTTGGCGAACATGTACTCGTGATCATTGAGCTTGCCGTCGATCCGCTCACGCTTGACGACCGTGCAGGAGTAGTCCTTGATCTTCGTGCGCAGCTCGGAGAGGCCCTTCTGGGCGAGTTCGAGCGCGGGCTGAAGGGGGTGCACGGCGCCGGTCGTCACGGTTTGGGCGTCGGCCGCGCCGATGTTGCCCTTGGCGACGTCGCCGTTCGGCACGAGCCCGGGCCCCTGCGGAACCTGGGCCACCGCGAGGCTGACCGTGAGGAGGAACCCGGCGGCCGCGACCGGGCCAGCGCCACGGCGGAGCATCGCCGCCAAGAGCCATCGCGAGCAAGCACTGCGAGCCATCGATCCCTCCATGGATCCGCTGATGTCGGGGCCATCACCACGGGCGTCAGGGCGATCCCAATCCCGAACGGTGCCGGCTGCCATACCTCTATCGCCGGGAGCGATCGTCAAAATGCATTGACGCCGCCCACTCCCGCACGCCCGGCAGATTCGCGAAGACCCCCCCGGACGCTGGTGGAGCGAGGGGAGTGTAGCGGTGACGGCACCGGGTCGCCATGCCATTTCCCCGCTGCAACCCCCTGTTTCGTGCGATTCACCGCCGCGCCTTGCCCGCTGCCGTCACGGCAACGATGCTCCATTTCCCGCTCGCCTGCTCAACCCGCCGCCTCCCAGCCATGGCCACGACCGACGTCTTCCACCCGGCGGCCGACCTCGAGGTGGCCTCCATCGAGTCGCAGCCCTTCGGCCAGAACACCTACGTCGTCCGACGCCCGACGGCCTCGGAGTGCCTCGTGATCGATCCCGGGTTCGAGCCCGCGGCGATCGTCGAATGGATCGAGTCGAGGGGCCTCGATCCTCGCGCGATCCTGCTGACCCACGGCCACTCGGACCACATCGCCGGCAACGCGGCGCTCCGCGAGCGCTGGCCCGGGCTGCCGATCGTCGTGGGCCGCGACGATGCCACGAAGCTCACCGACCCGAACGGCAACCTTTCGGCCGCCTTCGGCCTGCCGTTCACGACCCCGGCAGCCGATCGGCTCCTTGATGACGGCGACACGGTGCGGTTCGCCGGCCTCGACCTCGCCGCGCGGACGATCCCCGGACATTCGCGTGGTCATGTGGTGTTCGTGGTGGAAGGTGGCGTGCCCCCGGTCGTGTTCGGGGGCGACGTGCTGTTTCGAGAGGGGGTCGGTCGCACCGACTTCCCCGATGGCGACTTCGCCAGCCTCGCCGCCGGCATCCGTCGCCACCTCTACGTCCTTCCGGACGATGCGATCGTGTTTCCCGGGCACGGCGGCCCGACGACGATCGGCCATGAGAAGCGCCACAACCCCTTCGTCCACGCCGGCACGGGCGACGATTGACCATGTCGAGCGCCGCCGTCGAAGATGCCCCGATGCTCTCCCCCGCCGACATCGTCGCGAAGCAGGCACCCTCCGAGCGGACGGGACCGAATCGCTCGCCGCTGTGCCGCGCCGCAGGCCTCGGCCTGGCCGGCCTGGCCCGGCTCCTGGCGGGCGCGAGCGTCCGCTGGATCGCCAGTCAGCCCGACACCTGCCAGCGGGTCTACTTCGCCAACCACACGAGCCACCTCGACGCCATCGTCGTCTGGTCGTCGCTGCCACAGTCGGTGCGCGAGCGCACACGGCCCGTGGCCGCGAAGGACTACTGGTCGCGCGGGAGGCTGCGTCGCTGGCTGGCCGAAGAGGTGTTCGACGCGATCCTCATCGACCGCACCGACATCAAGGTCCACCAGAGCCCGGTCGACATGATGCTCCGAGAGGCGGGCACGACCCACTCGCTGATCGTGTTCCCCGAAGGCGGCCGAAGCGTCACGGGCGAGGTGGGCGAGTTCAAGAGCGGGCTGTATTACCTGGCCAAGAAGCGGCCTGACATCGAACTCATCCCGGTGCACATCGACAACCTCAACCGCGTGCTGCCACGCGGCGAGTTCCTCCCCGTGCCCCTACTCTCGTGCATCAGTTTCGGCCCGCCCCTGTGGCTCGAGCGCGGTGAGGCGAAACTCGACTTCCTCGCCCGGGCCCGCCGCGCCGTCCTGGCACTCAAGGAGTGACCGGGCCACCGCCCCGGGCCGCAATCGCGCCGGAATGAACGACAACCGCACCATCGCCCTCGTCGCCGGAGTGCTCGCCCTCCTCACCGCCGCCACGGCGGTCGGGCAGTTCCTCAAGCGGCATCCAGACCGTGGCCTCGACCCCGCCGCCGTGCGCACGTTCAACAGCCGGCTCCGCGGCTGGTGGATCCTGTGCACCGTGCTGGCGGCCGCGTTCTGGCTGGGCACGACCGCCACGGTCGTGCTCTTCGGCCTCGTGTCGTTCTGGGCCCTCCGCGAGTTCATCACGCTCACGCCCACCCGCAAGGGCGACCACCGGGCCCTGTTCTGGGTGTTCTTCCTGTTCACACCACTCCACTACGTGCTCGTGGGCCTGAACCGCTACGACGTCTTCAGCGTGTTCCTGCCGGTCTACGCCACGCTGTTCGTCCTCGCCCGGGTGGCGTTCGCCGGCGACTACAAGCGGTTCCTCGAACGCACGGCGAAGGTGCAGGCGGGGCTGGTGGTGTGCGTCTACTGTCTCTCGTTCGCGCCCGCCCTCCTGCAGATTCCGATCGAGGGCACGACGGTCGGGCCAAGCGGCAACTTCCGCCTCCTCTTCTTCCTCATCCTGCTCGTGCAGTTCGCCGACTGCATGCAGTACGTCTGGAGCCGGATGCTCGGCCAGCGGCTCGTGGCACCGGCCGTGAGTTCGAACCGCACCTGGGAGGGCCTGCTCGGCAGCGCCACGAGCACGGCGCTCCTGGCGGCCGCGCTGTGGTGGGCGGCGCCGCCCTTTCAACTCTGGCAGGCCACGCTCGCGGGGCTCGTGGTGGCCGTGATGGGCTTCGCCGGCGGAATGACGATGAGCGCGATCAAGCGCGACCGCGGCGTGAAGGACTACGGCACGCTCGTGGTGGGGCACGGCGGCGTGCTCGACCGCATCGACTCGATGTGCTTCGCCGCCCCGGTCTTCTACCACATCACGCTGCTCGTGACCGGCGCGAAGCCCGGCTAGCGGGTCTTCGTCGCGCCCTCGGCGCCGCGACGGGCCTGGGCGTAGATCGACGTGCGAGCGGCGCTCGTCGCCACGGGCGCTGCGGCCTGCGGCACGGGCGCCGCGGGCACCGGATCCGGGCTCTGGCCACGCGTCGTCGCCGACCACGCGGCGGCCGGAGGCGGAACCGCGGCCGCCAGCGAAGCCGGCGGCGCCGGGCAGCCCTGCTTCACCCAATCCAGCCAGACATGCTGCATCTGGGCCACGCTCGTGACGCCATAGTGCTTCGAAAGCGCGGCCGACCAATCATCGCTCCTCATGCCGTCGCCCACGAACGCGACGTACTTGTGGCGCCCGCCGCGCTCGATGAGGTAGCGGGCCAGCGAGTAGCCCTGCGAGTAGAGCGGGAGCACGTCGGCCGGATACTCCTTCATCGCGAACATCTGCGGAAAGGCGATGCCGCGGCCGGTCGTGAGAAACTCGATGAGCAGTCGGTGCTGGCGGGCCCGCTCGACGGGATGTTCGACCGTGGTGCAGGCCCCCTCGTCGGCCCACCGGGGCAGCGGGCGGCGAAAATGGCTGGCAAAGATCGTGTGCGTGACCTCGTGCGGGAGCACGGAGTCGAGGATGCGCTCCTCGCTGCCCTGGATCGTCATGGTCCAGTTGAAGACCTCGCCCTTGTCGAAGACGAAGCTCGTGGCGCCGCCGGCGCCGAGATGCGGCGCGACCTGCGCGGTGATCGGGCAGGGACGACTCCATCGCGGCAGCGGACCGCCAACCCATTCGACGGCGAGCGTGTGGCGGTATTGCTCGGCGGCATCGCCGATCCGGCGGGCGAGCGCCTCGCTCGGGGCCTCGACCACGAAGTTCGCGGTGCGATAGCCGGCGGCCTCGACCCCGGCGGCGGCGAGGACGCCCCACGCCAACACCACGATCGTCGCCACGCCGCGAAGGGCCGCCCGTGCTCCACCGATGCTTGCCACCACCATGCCTTCGTTGCCTCCGTGCGTGGCGGCCGTGGGGCCGCCGGATCCGTTCCGTCTGGGGCCCGTGTCGTGCGTGACGTGCGCACTTCACCTGACCGACCGATCTCCCGATGAGGGGGCGGACGGTAGCGGCGGCTCTGGAGGCGGGCCAGACCGCTTTCGATCCTTGCCAGGCCCGCCCGTATTCCCGGGGCGTGCCGCGGATAGCCGTATCAGGGAAGGAGATACGTCTGCGTTGATTCGGAACCCGGCTGGACGGCGACCGCCGGCACGGAGGGCGGCGTTCCCGCCCGGGCGTCCTGCCACCATGTCGCCACCGCGAGCCCGCCGATCACGACGAGCAGAAGACCAGGGATCGCCGGCGTGAGTGTCGCGATCCAGAGCCCGCCAGCGATCACCGCCCCCCAGGGCCACACGGCGCCGATCACCGCCGACCACGCGCCCGGCCAGCGGCCCGCGAGGCTCCAGCCGACGGCGAGCGCCGCGACGAACGCGATCGTCGCGAGGCCTCGCGATGGCGTCGTCGCGTCCGGAATCCGCGCGACACGGATGACGGCCGGTTCCCCGGCCCCCGTCGCGAAGCGCACGCGGCCCTGCGAGGCGGTGGCCGCCGCGATGCGCTGCCATTCCCCCTCGAGTGCCGGAAGGTGGTCCTCGCTCCGCTCTGCCGCGAAGACCTCGAGTCGTTTCCGCTCGATGTCCGTCGTCGCGCGGAGCGCCGCCTCGAACATCGCCCCGACGCGCTGCCGCACCGCAGCCTGCGCCTCACCCCACGCGACGGCGTCGAGAACCCGGGCCGGCGGGGCGACCCGCGCCTGCATGCCAGCCGGCGGATCGATCGACCACAGAACCTCACGGCACGGCAGGTTCTCGATGGACGGTGGCCGGAGCATCACGGCCCCGCCGTCGTCCGGCCGGCCGCCCACGTCGCCGGCGAACACCGCGACGAGGGTCCGCGGCCAGCGGACGTCGTGAAGGCGCACGTCCCACACGTCCGCCGACCGGGGATCCGCCTGGGTCTCGCGGCCGTCCACGAGCACGCCAAACAGCCGGCATCCCGCCGGCACCCGCAACTGCACCGTCGCATCGGATGACACGACGTTGAATCGCGCCACGCCCCAACTCCGGCCGCGGAGGTCGAAGGCGAGGTGAATCGTCGTGGCCTCCACGCCCGCGTCGATCATCGCCGACATGTCCTCGTCGGATGGCGACGCGGGCTCGACCGCACGTGCGTCGCCCGACGGCGTCTCGCGCAACGAGTACACGGGCCCCGCGACACCGGGTGGAATCTCACGAAACTCGGCGGCATCGACTCCCGCGGACCGCTCCCCGGCGGGCCCCCCCGCGGCAGCAGCGGCGGCCGGCGCGACCTCCACGTCGAGCCCCGTCGCCGATCGCCATGTCACGACCAGCGGAACTCCGGCCGGCATGCCGCACCGCGCGATCGGCATCGCCCCCGACGCCGCCGGCCTGCCGGGTATGCGGGCCTGCATCACGAGACGGAACCGACCGGGGCGCGGCCGTTGCACGATCGCGACCACCCGCGTCGGCGCGGGACGCGACCAGAACAGGTCGAGGGGCTCCTCATCGCGGTCACCTTCTTCGACGAGCGTGAGCCGGTCGATCGTCGCGGCCTTGGGCACGTCGATCGGCAGTTCGACGAGCGGCGACGCGGCCTCGATGTGACAGTCGAGCGAGAAACCGACGTGGTCCTCCGCAAACTCCACGGCGAGTTCATGACCAACACGATGCGGTTGCGGTCGACGCCGCACGGCCACGCGGGCCACGCCACGCGACACCTCGTTCGTCGTTCCGGGCCAGCCCGGCGGCCCCGGCACCGGCACCGTCTCGGATCGCCACACGGCCACGGCTTCGGGGCCGTCCTCGTCGCGCGGGCGGAGCAGTGCCACGCCGGGAGGCATCTCGGGCGTGACGTCGAGATCGGGATCGGCGAGGCAGCGAACGGTGCGTACGTCGTTGCCGACTCCCTCGAGCCAGGCGGTGGGGACGTCGAACACACCTGCCGCATCGTCGAATGGCATGCGAAATACGAGCTCGACGCGCGTGCGGCCCATCGTCGGCTGCGGGAGGTCCATGAGATGCCGGCCCGAGCCGAGCGGCCGGAGTTTCTTGGCCGTGTCGCCCCAGGGCGCGAGCCCGGGATGCGCGCGGATCACGATCGACCGCACGATCCCCGGGCCGGCGTCGATGTCGTAGGCCGCGCTGAGCCGGCAACCGTCCTGCCGCCACTCCACCGCGTTCAGGCTCGCGGCCGCAGTGAGCGTGGTGGCGAGCGGATGGGCGGGATCGACCGAACGTGACAGGCGCACGCGGGCGGCGCGGGAGACGTCGAACGCCCCTCCCGCGGGCGTCGATGCGACCACCGGCGACCAGGGGCCGTCGCGGGCTGCTGACTCACACTGCCATGCCCGCGGATCGGCCATGGGAACGCCCGATGCGGATGGCGCGACCTCCACGATGGAGCGTGCGGCGACGGGCAGCGTGATCACCGCCGATTCCACGGAGCCAACGCGACTGACCGCCGGAACGGCGGCGAGTTCGACCTGACTGCGTCCCGGTCTGGCTGTCACGACATGGGCGTACCGACCGTCTCCGCGCACCTCGACGGTGGCGCCCACGCTCCGCCCCACCTCGGACGGAACCCAGCGGCCGCCGTCCGCTCCCTGATCGAGCACGAGCACGCCACCGCGCTCGGCGTCGATCTCGATCACGAACCGCCAGGCCGCGTCACCCGCCACCACGCGGCAGCCAAGCACCCTCACCGCCGATGCGGCGGCGGACTCGTCCGCCGCGAGGAGCCGGAAGAGCGGTTCCGGCACGAGGGCCACACCGCCGTGTTCGTCGGCCGAAAGATAGACACGATACGGCTCGACGTCCGGCTCGGCCGCTGCCGCGGGACCGCCCGCATGGCACAGGCAGCCGAGTCCGGCCGCGGCGGACACCATCGCGACACGCGATCCACGCCGCAACCCCGCCCACCACGTCGCCGCGAGCGCCGCCCACCACGCCGACCGCGCCACGGCGACGAACGGAGGGGAGAGCCAGAGGGTGGCGATCGCCGTGGCAATCAGGAAGATGATCGCGGCTGATGGACGACGCCACAGGAGGGACGCCGTCACCGCGGCCGAGGCGAGCGCGGCGCCGACGGCCACCGAGGCCACGAGCCCGCGCCGAACGACGACGACGTCGCGCATCGCGAACCGCCCATGTGCAGGCAGCAGGATCGCGCGAAAACCCTCGGACGACGGGGTCTCGTGGGCGAGCGGCCGGTGGCGCGGCGCGGCGCCGAAGAGCCGCTCGAGCCAATCGCCCGCGGCACCGGGATCCACGGCGGGCCATGCCACTCCGAGGTCCGGCGGCAGCATGATTCGCGCGGATCGCGCCAGCACGGGCACGTCGATGCCGAGGGTGGTCGGCTCGAGCCGCCAGAAGCCAGCCCCCACCGTCCGCTGCCCGAGACAGCGCACCAGGATCGTCGCCCGCCCGCGTCCAGCGGCCAGCGGCACGCGCACGTCCCCCCCGACCGCCGGCACGCCGTCGAACGGCACCGCTTCTCCATCGACGAAGATCTCCTCCAGGTGCAGACCACGCGGCACGGCCAGCGTTACGGCCCGGCGCCCCCGGTTCTCGACTTCGAACTGCGTCTCACACTCGACACGTCCGGACGCATGGCACCACGCCGTCGTCGATTCCTGCCACGCCCAGCCTCCTGACGAAGAGGCGTTCGGGGGCACGAGTTCGAGGGCCGGTCCGTCGCGTTCATCGGGAGTGGTCGCGAGCGCGTCGCCGTAGGCGAACTCGGCGACCACGTCCGCTCGATCCGAACCCGCGAACACCGTCGGCGGCAGTTCGCGCAGCCGACGATTGACGATGCTCGGCCTGGCCGCCTCACTGCCGACCACCATGATGGTGGCCCGCGTGGTGGTCGCCCCCTCGACCCAGGCCATCGTCGCGGCCGCCGGAGCGCTGAACGGAACGGCACGTGCCGCACGGAAGGTGACGTCTCTGCCGAGGGCCGGACGAATCTCGACGAGCCACGACTCGGCGACCGCCGGAGAGCGGGCCGCCTCGCCGCGGCCGCCCTCGGCTGCGTCGAGGCGGCGAGCGAGGATCGTCGCCCCCTCCGGCGCCACGAGCGACCAGTCCACCGTGTCGCCGAGCGGTTCCGAGAAGTGGACCACGACCGCGTCGATGTCGCCGGCATCCGCGCGGCACGTGAACGCGAACGACTCGGCGAGCCTTCCCTCGCCTGCCGCGAGCCGGACGTCGACAGCAGCCTCGAGCGGCGGCCGGCGCTCCACGAGTCTGGCCTGCCGTGGGGCCGCGCGACTGCCGCCGCGAATCCGACCGCGAGGCGCCCCGGGCTCCGCGAGCGCCGCGAGCCGGCCCTCGATCGGCAGGACCCCGATCGGCGCGTCGCCGATCTCGATCACGGCCTCGGGGCCCACGCGGAAATCGATGACGGCGGCGTCGGCGGATTCACCCTCGAGCTGGACCATCTCCATCTCGGACGTGAGGAACACCCCGCCCAGAGGCATGCCGCGTCGATGGCCCGTGATACGCAGCCCCAGCGGGCGGCTTCTCGTGGCGGCCTCCGCCAGGCCGACACGCAGTTCGTTTCCCCCGCGACCACGCACCAGCCGCCAGTCGATCGACCGGCCGCCCGCGGCGAGCGCGGCGCGGAGTCCATCGGCCGCGGCCGACTCGGAACCGGCGGCCGCGACGGCCGACCAGTCGATCGCCTCCACGGAGTCGATAAACCAGCCGTCTCCCACCTTCGCGGTGACGCCAAACGCCTCGCCGGCGACCACGCGCACGTCGCAGGCGGCGCGACCGAGGACGGCACCGGGCGACATCTCCACCGTGGTCACACGGACGGAGTCGAGTTCCGCCTTCCGTGGCCGTAGCCGCACGACCACGCGGGCGGCTGCCGACTGCTGCTCGAAATGCATGCTCGCGGCGACGGCGCCCGTCCGTGCCGGACCGACGCGGAGTCCCACGTCGAGTGGCGGTTCTGGCCAGCGCGCCGCGATCTCGGGCGAGACCACCACGCACTCCTCGAGCGTCAGGCCCTCGATGGCGAAGTCCGGATCGGCGGCCACGGTCAGGCCACCACCGGCCCAGCGCTCCGCCGCGGGTCGAACCGTCGGCACGAGCTGCGGCGTGCCGGCCTGCACGTCGGCCACGCCCGAAACGTCGATTGGGACCATCGTGCCGGCGAGCGCCGCGGGCACGTCGATCTCGAACCGTCGCGAGTCGGAAGCCTGCGGAACGAGGTCGAGGGGGTCGGGGGTCGCGGCGCGCACGCGGGTCGTCGTGAATCCCGGATCCTTGCGCAGCGCGATGGGCCCCACGGTCCACGGCGTGTCGGGAACCACCCGCGCGACCACCTCGAGTTGCCGTCCGTGAAGCAGCGCATGGCTCCAGACACGAAGCCGCGGCTGACGCACGCCGCGCGACACGAACGCGAGGACGAGACGGGGGGCGGACGAGACGTCGATGCGCCACGCGCCATCGCCATCGTCCGCCGTCGGCGCCACCACGCACGCCTCCGGCGCCGCCCTCACGATCGGCCGCAGGCCCGCGGGCAGCCGCACGTTGATCTCGACCGACAAGGCCGGCACCAGCGGGAGCGAGACGGTGGCCGTGCCCACGGCCGTCGCCGGGCACACGAACGAGCAGGAGTACGTGCCGGGGCCGGGCGTGCGCATCGCGAGCGTGCCATCGGGCGTGCCGAAGACCACGACCTCCCCCACGCCGTCGCGGGTGCGCAGCAAGCCGCCCGACGCGTCGATCTCGCCAAGCGGCATCTGCGACGTGAGCGCCGCCGCGGCGGCCGAGAGGTCGAACGAGAGCGTGCCGACGAGGCGACCGCGATCGTCGATCGTCGCGTCGTAGGTCGCACGATCCGCCAGCGGTCGCGGCGCCAGCACGGTCGCGGGACGCGAGAACCGCGCGACGGCCTGCTCGAACTCGTCCGTCGGCATCGGCACATACCGTCCCTTGGACACGGGCACGTCGCTCAGCCGGCCCGAGGGCACATGCACGCGAACAAACTCCACGTCACCCGATGCAGGGTCGGTCGCCTCGGCCCCCGTGGCGATCGGCCATCCCACGAGGCACGCCGCCACGAGCAGCACGGTCCGCGGGCACCGTCGTCTCGACGCGATCATGGCCACCTCGGTCGGGCGCCGGCAGGCGTCTCGGCGATGCTCGCGGAGACGATCAACGACGGCGACGAGTCCCGCCGCTGCGTGAGCGAGCTGGCGGAGGCCAAGTGACGCCGTTGGGATCGACGCTCGGTGAGGACGCGCAGCAGCCACGCGATCGCCGCCAGCGCGGCGCCCGGGGCCGCAGCCTGGCCCACGAGCGGTGCGAGCCGCGGCGCACCTGCGGCGGCGAGGCCGAGGATCGCCACGACGGCGACGAGGATCCGGCCGCGTCGGGCGAAGGGACGGTAGACGACGCCGAGCCCCACGGCCAGCGACACCCCCGACGCCACCAGCACCGCGAACCAGGTGGGGATGATCCAGCCCGTCGCCGCTCCCGGCGTCCCGACGCCGGCGTACACGAACGTGCTCTCGACGAGCCGCGGGGGGAGCGCAGCCGCCCCCGCGGCGACCGACGCGCCGGCGGCCGCGGTGACCCACGCCGCGAGCTCGTCGTCCCCCACCGCCGGCACGAGCCGCCAGCCCGTGACCGACGGCCGCCAGTTCTGTTGCGACGTCCACGTGACGGGCAACCCGATCAGATGCTCGTCGGGCCGAGCGTGGATCGTCCAGTAGAAGCGCTTCTCCAACACGGGACCATCGAACACGGGTGGTTCGAGCCGCAACACCGCGGGCAGGCCGAACCTTCCGGCGATCGCGTTCCAGCCGCGTTCCCGTGGGGCCGTGGAGTGGATGTCGAGCCGCCAGCGTCGCCCCGGATCCGCTCGCGGCAGAGGGACGACGATCCGCCCGCCGGGCGTCAGCGCCCCGGGAACCACCTCGCCGTCAAGTCGGACCTCGGTGACCGCGTCCCGCGCGACCGAGGGAAGGCCGAGGACGATGCGTTCCCCAGCCGACGAGACCACGTAGGTGACCGCATCCTCACGAACCGTCGGCAGGACCCGCGTGCGCAGCCACGCAGCCTCGACCGCCATCATGCGGGCCGCATCGCTGCGGCGAGTGGAGAGCGTCAGCGGGAGGGCGGCCTGGGACTTCACCGCCGAAAAGGCCTGCGGCCCGCCGCCGACCGCCGCCGCCACGTCGCGACGCCACGCGTCCCCGCGAACACCGACCGCGAGGGTCGTGGGGGCCTCGACGACGACCGTCTGCCGCCCCACGCCCGCGGCCTTCGGGAGCACGAGGGGCAGTTCGTAGACGACGGTCGATTCCGGAGGAATCGCCGGGGCGGGCATCCGGTAACGGACGGTCACGATGCCGTCGCCGAGCAGCGGCGTGGCGAGGATGGCCCGAAGACACGTGGTGCCGGGAGCCTCGTGGTCGCCGTCCACCGGCTCGGGGATCTCCGTGGGATCGAGGAGCGCCTGATCCTGCCGAACCTCGAGCGTGCCGGCGGCGATGGCGTCGGGAACGAGCAGTTCGATGAACTCCAGCGGCACGTGCTGGACGCTCATGCGGATCGTCTGCTCGACGATCACCTCGGCGGCATCGAGCGCAGCGCGTGCGGTGATCGCGGCCTCGACCCGGCGCGGCAGAAACCGGCGGCTGGCGGCGAACGTCCCGTCTGCAGCGTCGAGCCGGTAGACGAGGGCCGACGCATCGGCGTCGGCGATCGCCACGGCGGCGGCGGTCTGCCTCACGAGCCCCTGAATCCCCTCGTTGTCGGGCAGGAGTTCGATGTCGCTCTGCGAAGCGATGACGACCACGGCCGGGCCCACGAGGTCGGCGCGAGGCAGCGGCAGCCGCCATGCGACACGATCGTCGTCCTTGCCGATCGGCCGGCTCGCACGCACTTCGATGACCGTGTCGCCGGCGAGCGGCTTCGCGAAGGGTACGACGATCTCGCCGGCCTCGGTCGACACGGCCGCGCTGTCCACGACGCCGGTCGGCCCCACCTCGTCGATGCTCCACGCGGGGTCGAGCGCGAAGCTCATGCTGCCCACGGGCGCGCCGCGAACCGCCACGCGAAATCGCGCGTCGAGCGTGATGCGGCTGCCGCCGACGGCGTAGCGATACTCGGGCTCGATGACGACGCGGCTCCGCCGCGGGCGGACCTCGAGGGCGAGCGAGGAGGGCTGGGCGTCGTAGGCGAACGCGGCCACGAACCCCTGCTGCCTCACGTCCACGGGCGGATCGACACGGCGAAGCGTTGCTGCATCGCGCCACCAGATCCGCCAGTCTCCCTCGACCACGAGGCTGACGCGGCCCCACTGACGCCAACTGGCGATCCCCTCGACCGCGAACCCGATCGCCTCGAAGGCCAGCGCGCCGGAGGGATCGACCGGCCGCTCACACGAAAGCTCGACGAGCGCCCGTCCCTCGGCATCCACATCGACGGAGACATCGACGGTCGATGTCTCCGGTGTGCCACCGCGGCCGGCGAGCACGGCGGGTGGCCGCACGCCCCGCAGCGTCGCCTGAGGGGGCAGCGTGATCCGCAGCCGCGCCGGCCCCGGCGGCAACTGCGCGAGGCGGATGACCCCATCCGTGAACGCGTTTCGACCATTCACGCGAACCGTGCTCTCGGTCACGGCCTCGGCGGCCACCCCCCGTCGATCGATCTCGTCACGATCTTCACTGATGCGGATTCGTGCGGCGCCGGCAAGGCCCGCGATCGAGACGACGCTGCCGAGTTCCTCGTCGGCGGCCGCCTCGACCGTCTCCTCCGGGGCGGCGGGACGGACATCGACGACCGGATCACGGCGCGCCGATCGGATCTCCACGCGGGATGCCACGGCCACGGGCAGCCGCACCGTGAAGGATTCGGCCGCCGGTGCGGCGTCGCATGGCAGGCGCCCCTCGAGGACGATCGTGTGCGTCACGTCGCCACCGGCTTCGGGCACCGCGTCGAACCATGCCCTGTAGCCTCCGTCGGCCGTCGCATCGACGAGCATCCGGCCCGGCCCGTCGTGTCTGGGCGGCGTCGTCAGGAGCAGGCCACCGAGATCGAGCGGCACGGCCGCCCAGCCCCCGGCGGACTGTCGCACCGTCAACTCGACGACGGCCGGCGCGGTGGGCGTCGATGTCCGCGCGGTCGCATCACCGGGCGCCAGGCCGGTGGCATCGATCCGCACGACCACCTTCTCGAGCACCGCCGCGGGTGGTCGAAGCGCCCCGCCCAACCCCTCCTTCATGCGAAAGAGATCCACGAAGTCGCGGTACCGGAAACCGGGCACCGGCACGAGCCGGCCGGCATCGTCCTCGATGTAGAAGAGTTCCGGAACGCTCTCGTCCAGGGCCGCGGCGGTGCGCGGCGGGACGGGCCGCTCGTCGGCTCGCGCTCCTCCAAGCCGACCGCACGCGGCCGCGACGGCGACGGCCAGAAGAAGCCGCGATACCGCGCGCGGCGGCGCGCCACGGGCCGGAAGGTGGACCACCGGAGGAGCGGCGTGACGGAGGCGCATGCGGGAGTATCGCGCGAGAAGCGGAGTCGGGCGACCGCTCCAAGCCTAGCCCGAAACGCACCGCAAAGCGTCCAGATTTCGCAGTCGTCGTAGGCCGCAGGGGCCGCAGGATCGGCGCGATCCGTGCGACCGGCCTCGCGACGGATGCTTCGCGGGCATCCCGCCGCTAGGCGTTCGGGGGTTTTCGCCATGGGGCGCGGGACGTAGCCTCAAGCATCCAGCCCTCTCCTCGCCCGGCGCACGCAGACCGTCGCTCCGCCGCGCGGCGACGAACCTTGCCGGACGCCGGATCCGATGGCCACTTTCCCTCGTGACGCGGCGGTGATCGTGCTCCTCGCGCTGGGCGTGGTCGGCGCAGCCTCCCGCGCGAGCGTCGCGGTCGGTCAGGACGGGGCGGACACCCGGTCGCTCGCGACGTTTGCCGACCGGCGCCGGGCGATGATCGACGCCACCTGGCAAGACTATCGGCAGCGCATCGATCGGCCCGGATGGAAGAACGCGTTTCTCGTGGCGGGGGCGCTCTTCGAACTCGGCCGGGTCGAGGACGGGCGCCGCATGGCGAACTTCGGACTGGACGGCCTCGAACCCGGGAACCGGATCAATCGCTGGTATCTCGGTGGCAACAGCGGATTCACCGTCTGGCCCGGAATCGACTGCTTCATCCGCTACGGGCACCTCATGGACGACGCCCTCAAGGAGCGTTTCAAGCAGGTCTACACGACCGGTGTGTTCTACCGCCGATTCACCACGAGCAACCACGTGACGATGGCCGGCGTCACCCGCTTCCTCGCGGTGCAGACGTGGGGCCGCGACTCATTCACACCGCATCCCCTCTATGCCGACAAGGTGTACGAAGCCCTGCCCCGCGACCTGCAGAAAACCACCCGCTGGCCTCCCTCGCAGCTCTTCGCCAACGGCGATCCGGATGCGGAGGCGTTCGTGCCCCAGCTGGTCGAACGGGTCGTTCGACAGGGCCCCGGCGAGTATGCCTCTCGCCCGTACGGCGCCGAGAACACGCTGCCTCTCCTGACACTCGCGGAGTGTGCGAAGGATCCCGAACTCCGCCGCCGCGCGGCGTTCGCCTACGAACTGACGCTCCTCCAGCTCGCGCCGGCGTACCTGCGCGGCCACCTCGCGACCTTCTCGCCTCGGAGCTACCCGGACATGGAGTCGCAGCGACCGTGGGGCATCGCGGCCTTGGCATGGCTCTACTTCGGCGGTGTGCCTCCGGCCCGGATGCCCCAGGAGTGGGCGCTGCGTGCGGCGACCTCGTCATACGAACTGCCGGCGGCGGCGACGGTCGTCGGCACCGATCGCTCGCGGCCCTACAGGCATCGCGCGCTCTTCGGGGGCTGGGCGCTCGACCATTCCGTCACGCCGCACTACGTCGTCTTCTCGCGCTCGCCCAAGAACGCGCTCGAGCGGAAACAGCGGTATCCGTTCCAGGGCCAGAGCTACCCCTGCGGCGTCATGTGGGACGAGCCCGACGTGTCGCGATCGAGCCATCTCTGGGTGACGTGTCCCTCGGCCGACGACAACTCCGACCCCAGGAACGCCCCTTCGGGACTGCACACCCACGGGGTCACCCAGTTCGAGCAGGAGGTGCTCGGCGAGAACGCCCTGCTCTGGGTGTTCCACATCCCGAAGGACTTCCGCAACCCCTATGCGCTGGGGTTCGTACCGGGTGGCCACCGGGCGTTCATCAACGAGGCGGCTACCACCGGGAGGATCTACCTTCACTTCGGCAGCGTGCTCGTCGCGGTCATCGCGTCGCACCCGTTCGCCTGGGATCCCGCGGGTGGCATCCACGCTCCGGCCGGCACGCCGCCTCCCGGCTCGTCGGAGTTCCGCATCCGTGAGCTCGACTGCGCCGTCGCGCTCGAGACCGCTCCGCCCGAGGAGTTTCCGGGAGCCAACCCGGAGGAGCAGCTCGCCCGCTTTCGTGAGCATCTTCTCGCGGCCAGGATCGAGCTTCGCGTGGGCCAGACGCCCACGGGCACGTACATCGATCGCCGCGGCCGCGTGCTCGAATGCACGTTCAACGGCACCGACCGGATCGACGGCGCCGCGATCGACTACGGCCACTGGCCGATC
>Ga0233425_10006255_pt1 | contig 17840 bp, 17 predicted proteins | sample Watercolumn_Towu_2_FD_181712 | JGI IMG/M metagenome (GOLD analysis project Ga0233425, IMG submission 181712) | Freshwater microbial communities from Lake Towuti, South Sulawesi, Indonesia - Watercolumn_Towuti2014_140_MG | ecosystem: Environmental > Aquatic > Freshwater > Lake | place... | reverse complement strand
GAAGAGGAAATCGCACCTGTATCCGAGCACGAAGAAGAGGGAGAGGGCCTGACTCCCGTCGAGAAGATAATAAAAGAAAAATACGGGGACGTAGGCATAACTGTTTACACGCTTATAGATGGCCAGAGGACCGCAGAAGAAATAATGAAACAGACAGGACTCACAGAATCCAAACTGGTAGAGATACTGGATTTCATGGATGAAGAAGGTATCATAAAGTTGGAATATCCGGGAGAGAAGAAGAAAACTGCTCCTGTAGAACAAAAGCCTTCTGCGCAGGAAAAAGAAGGATTCAATCTTCTTGTAGAAGAAAGCGGAGAAGCGCCAGATAAGGTGAAAGACAAGAGTCCGATAGAAGTTCCGATGCGTGCACCATTGAACATGGTCGAAACCCTTTACACGAAATCAAAAATACTCCTGAAATTCGGAGATAAAGGAGGAAAAGTCTTCGAATCCATAAATGGGAAGACAGACGTGCTTGAACTCGCATTGAAGAACCAGGTTCCTATTTACGAGATAAACGCGATGATAAATTTCTTATTGGAGCAGAAAGCGATACTTTTGAAGCCATTGACCCGCGTGGAAATCCGGAAAAAATACGGAGACGAAGGATATTCGGTCTACAAGGTTTATGGCAAAGAAGGGGTATTGCTCTATGAATTGGTGGATAAGGACATGCGCATAAAGGAGATGGCCAAATACATCTATGCCGATGTTCCTGCAAACAAAGATAAATTATCCGAGATGTTCCTGTTCATACACCAGATACTCAAGATAGATCTTCCTGTAGATAAGGATCTGCTTAGAAGGGAATTCGAATCTGCTTAAGTTAATTGCTGATCCTGCTCAAGGATATACTTTCCAGTTCTGCAGGGGATGCTTCTTTTTCCAGGTCCAGTTCCAGTTTTTTATCCGTAATTTCGTCTATCAGTTTACGGCATCTTTTGAATGAGATAACTAGCATGTCTCTTGCATCTGCGAACAGCATGTCGTCCAATGCACGGGAAATATCTTTTCTCCCTGCAAGCCATAGCAGGAATTCCAGATGCAACCTTTTCGAGATGTTTGTTCCTTCACTCACTGTAGTTTTCGCAAGATGTTCTGCAAGGTGCAGAGACTGGAGCGATCGTACTTTCTTCGGGTCTAGCAGAAGCAATTCGTTCTTTACTGCAAGCTCCAACAGGACTTTCTTATCTATCTTGCTTGATATTCTTGAGAGAAACATAACAATACACAAGCATTTTAAAGAAATACTATTATAAAAACCTATACGAATTTGCAATGTAATTGCATATTGATGAGGAATATTTATGGACCAATATCACAAAGGTAGGACAAAAAAAGTATCTGCCGGAACAGGAGGCAGAAGAAGGAAGTTCTGCAACAAGAAACTATCTCATTGCGGAAGAGTGTTCACAGCGACCAAAGTTGGAACCAGCGAAGTGAAAATCTCTGTGAGAAAAAGAGGCGGAAATTCTGCTATTAGGCTGAAAAAGGCATTGTTCGTCAATGTTGTCACTTCCAACGGAGTGAAGAAAGTCAAGATTCTTGGTGTAATGGACAGCCCTAATCCAGAATATGTGAGACAGAACATAATCACAAAGGGAGCCGTGCTCAATACAGAAGCCGGAAAGGTGAAAGTCACCAACCGCGTTGGGCAGGATGGCGTAGTAAACGGAATCCAAATCTAGTTTTTTCATTTTTAATCTGCTTTTTCTTTTTCAATATCCAAAAATCAAGCATTTTAAACACGTTTGTTAATATATAGACACATGGCTCATAAAACGGCAGAGAAAGTCCCACCTAAACTCTTAGCTATACCTCCAAATCCTTCAGCATGGACATTATTCAAACGTTTCTTCATGGGTGACATTCGTGAGTCATATATCAAAGAGATGCTGTTTCATCATAACGAACAAGAGTTCACAAGGATAATATATGAGAATCAGAAGAATCCGACAGCTCTTGATAAACTTGAGCGTATGCTATACTCTCTTCTGGATGATAAAACCCTTACAGCAGAAACAAGGGCATTCGGTCTTCGTATGCGGCAACTTGTTATGGCTGCGAGAACAAAGTGCGGCTAACCTACTTTTCCATCTATTACATTTTCTGTTTTCAGTTCTTCGGAATCCGTGACTACTGCTTTCCCTTCACAAAGAACGATCCCTTTCTCCACTTCTATTTTCACTTTGAAGAAATCATCCACGGTTATCTCTTTCTTTGGTTTGGGTTCTTCATCGCTGAGTTTCACTTTTTCCCCAACCTTGGATTTCTTTGGAGAAAGCACTTCCACAAGGCCCTCCTTGTTCTCAGCAGCAAGCAGCATCCCTTCTGACAATGTTCCACGAAGGACTGCGGGCTTCAGGTTTTTCACGATCACAACCTTCTTTCCAAGCAATTGCTCCGGTAGGTAATGTTTCGCAAGGCCGGAAACAATTTGGCGCACTCCATCTGAAAGTTTTACTTTCTCAACATAAAGCTTCTCTGCATTCGGATGTTTCTGGACCTCTGTTATCTCGCCTACTTCCAGGTCGAAATCAGAGAATCTTGGTTCAACTGCCTGTTTTCCAGAATATTTTTCATGGAGCGCTTCGATCTCCTTTTGCTCAAGTTTTTTGAAAAGTATCTCTGGTTTCCCTAGCTTCGCTCCTGAAACAAGCATGAATTTTCCGAGATCATCCCATCTCCTTGTTTCTATTCCAAGCTGTTTGAAGATTGACACGCTTGTCGTTGGAAGATATGGCTCCACCATTATCGCAAGGTCCTTTATCTGGTGCAGCAGAACGGAGATTACAGTTCCGCATCTTGCCTTGTCTTCTTTGATTAACTTCCATGGAGCGTTGTCCTGAAAATACTTGTTCGCTGCTGAAGAAAACGCAAGTATTTCGTGCAATGCTTCCTTTAATTTCACTTTCTCAAGGTGTGCAGTTATCTTCGCTATGCGATCAGACTGCTGACTGAGGAATGTTTTATCTGACTCGTTGAACGATGCTTCCGGAACTTTTCCATCAAAGTTATTGCTTGCGAAAACCATGGTTCTGTTGACTAGATTTCCAATGTTCGCTACCAGCTCATTATTCAGTTTCTCTCCGAAATCCTTCCATGTGAAATTAGTGTCTGCGCTCTCTGGCCTGTTAACAAGCAGATAATATCTCCAGACGTCTGCAGGCACTCCGCTTTCAACCGCATCATTTCCGAATACTCCTATTCCGCGTGATTTTGAAAATTTACCTCCTTCGTAATTTAGGAATTCAGTAGTGTTTATGTGGTGGAGCATCGTCCAGTTTTCTCCGGTTCCGATAAGCGTAGAAGGGAATATGACCGTATGGAACGGAACATTGTCTTTTCCCATGAATTGGTAAAGATCCACCTGCGCAGGATTCAGCCACCAATCCTCCCACTTTTCAGTATAATTTGCGGTTATCGATATGTATCCAATCGGGGCTTCGAACCAGACATATAGCTTCTTCTGTTCATATCCTGCAAGAGGAACGTCCACCCCCCATTTCAAATCCCGTGTTATCGCTCTTTTCTTCAACCCTTCTTTCAACCATGCCTTCGCGATGTTATAAGAATTCTCTGACCAGAATCCTTCCTTTGCTGTTTTTTCTATCCACGGCCCAAGTTTTTTCTCTATTCCGGGGAGATCTATGAATAAGTGTTTTGTCTTTCGTATGATCGGTTTTGTCTTGGATACTTTGCTTATTGGATCTATCAGTTCCTGGAATGTGAGCAATTTTCCGCATTTATCGCATTGGTCTGCACGCGCCTGTTCTGATTTGCAGAACGGGCAAGTCCCTTCTATATAACGGTCTGCGAGGAACATCTTCGCTTTTTCATCGTACGGTTGTTCTACTTCTTCCTCGATTACATATCCATTCTTATGCAATTTCAGGAATATGTCTTGGGTTATATCAGTGTGCTTTGGCGTGGATGTCCTTCCGAAATAATCGAACTTTATACCGAACCATTCGTAAATATCCTTATGTATCTTGTGATATTTGTCACAGATCTGCTGTGGCGTAATGCCTTCTTCAAGCGCTTTTATTTCCGTAGCAGTCCCGTATTCATCTGTCCCACAGATATAAAGGACGTCTTTCTCAGAGCTTTTGCAGTATCTGGAGTATACATCTGCAGAGAGAACGCATCCGATTATGTTTCCGAGATGCGGCACGTTGTTGACATATGGTAATGCTGAGGTTATGAGTATTTTTTTATTATTCAATCTAATCACCTTCATCTATTCATCATATTTGCTCAGCCATATTTTATTAGCATATGCAGCAGCGCAGCGTTTTAAACACTATTCCTATTATTATATATTCTTGAAATAAAAATTCCTAAAGGAATAACGTGATCAGATGGTCTCATTCGAAATAGAAAAAATCGGCAGCATAAGGAGACAACTCGGATTGACACAGACTGAGCTCGCGAAATTAGCAGGGGTCAGCCAGTCGCTAATAGCTAAGATAGAATCCGGAAGGATAGATCCAGCATATTCCAAAGCCAAGCAGATACTGGATGCGTTGGAAAACGAGATAAGCAAGAGCAAGGGAGTGAAAAGCGCGAAGGAGATAATGTGCACCCACGTCCTCTTCCTGGGCCCGGATGACAAACTTTCAAAGGCAATGAGATTCATGAGGGAAAAAGGGTTTTCCCAGATCCCTGTTTTCGATGGGAATACGAATGTCGGGAGCATTTCCGACGACCTGCTTATAGACATTGTTTCCAAACACGGGAAGGATGCAGGCAACATCAAGGTCAAGGACATAATGAGGGAAGGTTTCCCGATCCTGCCTGAGAATGCGAATCTTGATTCTGTGACTGGCCTGCTTCGTTTCTACAAGGCAGTGCTCATAAAGAATGATGCGAAGTTCATAGGCATAATCACAAAAGCAGACCTGATCAAGGCCATAAAATAGTCGTGATGCGAATGATGGAATTAGAATATCTTTCAAAGGCTGACGGCATAGGTGGTTCTCTCAAATCACAACCAGAGGATTTCATAGTTGAGGAGATAACAGAGGATGGAGATGTTCTTGAATTGGATAAACCTGTCAAAAAGAACGAAGAACCAGGGAAATTCACGCATTTCGTACTCCAGAAAAAAGACTGGTCAACTGCGGATGCGATAGCGCAGATAGCTCGCAGCCTTGGGATAAGCCATTCACGTTTCAATTTCGCAGGAACAAAGGACAAACGTGCAGTGACAACGCAGTTAGTTTCTGTCCTTGGCATTTCACCAGAACGCATGTTATCCCTGAAAATAAAAGACATTTACATAAATGGAGCATGGACAGCGAAAGATAAAGTTTCTCTGGGTGCTCTTCTTGGAAACCGTTTTAAGATACGCGTGGATGGCGCTAAATGCGACCGAGAGCATGTTGATATAATCTATGAAGACCTTGAGGGAAAATTCCCGAACTATTTCGGGGAGCAGAGATTCGGTTCTACAAGGAAGAATACGCACGTAGTCGGAGAGAAACTAATCCGAGGGGATCTCGAATCCGCGGTTATGGAATATCTCGCGAATTCTGAAGGGGAGGAGCACGAAGAAGCAAGACTTGCGAGGAGAGAGTTGAGTGATACGCAGGATTTCAAATCCGCACTGAAAACATTTCCGAAGCATCTGCGCATGGAACGATCTATGCTCGCCCATCTTGCAGAGAACCCAGAAGATTTCTCAGGTGCATTGAAGAAACTCCCGAGGAATATACTTCTTCTTTTTATCCATGCGTTTCAATCTCATATGTTCAATGAACTATTGTCTCAAAGGATAAAAGAAGCCGCATTTAAGCCAGAAGAAGGAGAATATCTATGTGCAGAAAATGATTTCGGATTCCCTGATCTGGAAAAAAGGGATGGCCATTGGCTCGTTATGAAATTGATCGGATACGAAACCTTCGATCTCAGCGACAGGGAATACGACGTCCTGGAGAAACATAACATCACTCCAAAATCATTTCGGATAAAAGAACTCCCGGAAATAAGCTCGAAAGGTTCCTATCGCACCGCATTCGCTCCGCTCAAAGAATTCGCATTCAAGGATTGCATATTCAGATTCTCTATTCCTTCTGGAAGCTATGCGACAATCGCACTGAGAGAATTCATAGATTTGAAAAATAAATAGAAAATAAAAAAAGAGATTATGCCTTCTCCTTTGTGACGAAGTGAAGCACAATTGGTATCGCCAGTATGGCTATGACTGCCGCGATCTGCCAGTATTCTATGGGCACTTTGGGCGGTGCCATTATGGCGGGAGTTTCAGGCTCTTTGATAACCTGCGCAGGAGGTTCGACAGGCTTTGTCTCCTCTACTGCTTCTCTCACTTCCTCTCCACAGCTGCATTCCATATCGTATGAAAGTTTGTTGAGACAGTTGTCTATACAAACCCCCGTCTTGTATCCTGTCTTCGAATCTTCACTACAGATGCATGGCCCCCAAGTCTTTGGAGTGCATCCAGTGCTTTTGCATTCTTCAGGAGTGATCTCTACGATTACGGAATCTGTTTCGTTAGGGCCATAGCTGGTATCTCCATCTATGTTCACGCATGCAACGTATTTGTATACTCCTGGCTGATTTGGTATGGAGAATGTGCAGTTGTTTCCATTGCTTCCTATATTGAATGCGCATGCAGCTCCTCCTGTGCAGCTATCTTTTCTCACGAACACGACGTTTCCATCACAATTCTCAAGCCCGACTATCTCTGCAGCCATCAGCTTGTTGAGCTTATCATAATAGTATACATTCAGTCCTATCTTTCCAGAGCAATATGCCTGTTTTGGTGCACTATCCACGCATTTGTTTTCAACACAAATCTTGTTTTTTCCGCATCCCGCATCAGCGCAGCATTCAAAGCTTTCCCATGCATGGTTGACTATCTGCCCGCAACTTTTAGTTTCTACTTCGACGCAGGTATTTCCTGCGCAATATTTGTTGGCAGCGCATTCATCGTTGACACAGCATTCATAAGAAATCCATTTATGGTCCGCGACATATCCGCAGGTTCCGGTCACTTTCACGCATTTATTCCCGGTCGCAGCAGCAGCGCAGTATTCATCAGCAGCGCAGCTCTTGTCGGTTGAGCATTCATCTCCTGCCTTGCATACATTATTGACACAGTTAGTTCCATACGGGCAGTCTTTCTCAGAACAGCATTGATGTTCGTTCCATTTATGGTTCGCTACATATCCACAGTCGCTTGCAGCGACTACAGGAGTGCATGCGTTTCCTGCCTTTGCTATTGCGCAGTATTCACTGTCCTTGCATTGGGAATCTTCTGTGCACCCTCCTGTTTCAGGAATCTTCCAGTGGTCTTTTGAATATAACTCTCCTATGCTTCCAATTCCGAAAGGCCAGATGCTTTGAGCAGCATTATTATTGCTGTATCTTACTATGGCCCCGCTTATCGTATCTGAGGTCGTAGTGAAACTTAGATAACTGAAAGGAACGCAGAATTCACCTTGCCACCCTCCAGTTGCCTCTACCTTTTTGTATTGGAATTCATCGGAAAGCGTTATCGCATTTCCGGTTGAGTCATATATTCTCGCATTCCTTCCGAATTTCAATACTGGGTGTTCGCTATCTACTTTTGTATTATATACAGAAAGATAATCCAGAGCAGCGTTATTAGGTACATCTGCCATCCAGAAATATCCGCACAACATTGTCTTCTCAGTTTTTGTGTTAAGATTTTCCACTTTGTAAGATAGCATGAAATAATCTTTTGACTCGGTTCCAGCAGGAACTGCAGTAAGATACTGTTTTGGCATGCTTTCCCATCCATCAGAATATCCATCCACAGTCATATGAGAAATGTAACCTACTTCATATGTCAGTGAAAACCCAACGCTTGCTAAACATAGCAAGATCAAGAATATGTTATTGATTTTCATGCCTAAAGCCTCTGCGGTAATCTTATTAAAAGTATCCTTCAAACCATTTTCGTGAACGAGGAGAAAATAGTTTTCGATTGTCCGGAAGGGATATTCTACAATCCCAAGATGCGTTTCTGCAGGAGCATCTATTCTTTGGCTATAGGTGCAGCGGATGCCAAGCTTAATGTCATTGATGCTTTCTGCGCCAGTGGTATCCGAGGAATACGCTATGCGAAGGAGAATAAGAACGTGGTTTCAACAGTATTCCTTGATTGGAGCAGCAATTGCATGAAATTCGCCAAGAAGAATGCGAAGAAAAACAAAGTCAAACAGGTGAAGTTCATCAGCAGTGATGTAATCAGTTTTTTGGTTGGTAATTTCTACGACTCGAAAATAGATTTTGATTTTGTTGAGCTTGATCCTTTCGGAACTCCTGCACCTTATCTCTGGCCTGTTTTCTTTTCAATGCAGAAGAAGAAATCATTCTATCTTTCCGCTACTGCGACGGATACTGCGGTGCTCTGCGGCCCTGAAGCCAAAGCGTGCCTGAAGAATTATCATTCGCGGAATCTGAACAATGAATTCACCCATGAGAACGGATTGCGCATACTGATAAAAAGGATCGCTGAAGTCGCTGCAGAATTCAATTTCGGGATTACTCCGTTATTTTCTCTATCTGATCGCCATTATCTCAAAGTGCTGGTAAAATGCGAGAACAGCGCAGTTAAGGCTGATGAATCAGTGAAGAAATTAGGTTACATACATTATTGTTCCTGCGGCTGGAGGGATTCCAGCAGGAGAGTCAGGGAGAAATGTCTCATATGCGGGAAAGAGCCCGATTACGGAGGACTGCTCTGGCTCGGTGATACTTCTGATAAGGTATTCGTAGAGAAGATGCTTGAGCTGAATAAGAAAAGAGGATATGCTGATGAGAATGAGATCTCTAAAGTTCTTGGCAATGTGAAGAACGAGATCAGCCTTCCTCCCTGGTATTTCGATCTGCATCGGACATGCAAGCGTCTTGGCACCGGAGGCGTGCCTAAGATGGAGAACGTCCTCAGCGAACTGAGGAAAAGGGGATTTGCCGCATTCCGCACACATTTCTCGGATGTTTCAGTGAAGACAGATGCCAGTGTTGATGATGTCGAGAAAGCAGTCAAGGCGGCGAAAGTATAATTTTTAAATAGAGCGTTGATATAAATTACTTCAATGGTTCAAGAAGTAGTAGTATATCTGGCGCTGATATTCGCCATACTGGTAATTACCTACTTTGCAACCCGATGATTTAATCTAGTTACGGGCCCGTAGCTCAGTCCGGTTGGAGCGTTCGACTGATATTCGATTTTCGAATTGGAAATCGAAAGGTCTTGAGTTCAAATCTTCGATAACTTGTTGGCGAATTTTTCAACAAGCGAAGCGAAGTTGAAAATCTCAACGGGCCCAATTTCTGTTTTCGGTTTTGGGTTTCCAGTTCCCGGTTGACGTTGGTTGTGTTATTTTCTACCTTGTTTTTCTTAGATTGTGCTTTTGATAGTTTTGGGCCCATAAAAACTGAATTCTTCCAGGATGCTTTCAACCGCTAGCAAATCCCTTTTAAATCCTCATTATTTTATCATATGTCAGATAATCAAAGGTAGAAAAATGGACATTTCAATTACCATAGCCACGCTCAACGAAGAGCAATGCATAAGACGCACTATCCAGTCTATCCTTGACCAGAAGACTGACAAGGATTTTGAGATAATACTCGGAGACGGGAAAAGCAAGGATAAAACAGTCGATATCGCAAAGGAGCTTGGTTGCAAAATCGTTAGCGTCGAACCAGGCATAATCGCAGTTGGTCGTCAAGCTGCGGCAGAACATGCTAAAGGTAAGATAATCATCTCTGCTGATGCGGATACGATATACCCACCTAATTGGCTTGAAGAGCTCATCCGTCCGATAAACAAGGAGGTCGTAGCCTCCTGCGGAAAGATACTTCCATTGGATGGGAACACTGTTGAAAAGGTGTTTGCAGAAGCAGTCCTGAACAACGTTGCTTCATTCACATACAAAGTTAAGATTCCATTCGCAGCTGCAGGCAATATGGCCGTATCAAAGGATGCGTTCAGAAAAATTGGAGGATTCGACACCTCTTTGGTAACCTCAGAAGATACTGATCTCATAAAACGGCTGATGAGCGAAGGGAAAGTGGTCTACTGCCCGAACGCAGTATGCTATGTTTCGATGAGAAGAGTGCGCAAATGGGGCTATGCGAAATACCTTTCGTTCCATACCAAAAATTTCATAAAAGCCCATATCGGTGAAAACCCATTTAATATCTACGAACCAATAAGGTAACCGATGAAGATTTCGATAATCTCCGATATGCATCTGGGTTACCCTCGTTTTGAAGAAGACAGCTTCATCCAGGCAGAGAATGCTTTCTTGGATGCTGATTCAAAATCTGATCTGATCATCTGCGCTGGGGATGTTTTCGATACAAAAATACCGAAATTGGAAGCAATCAAACGTGCAGCAGCTATCTTCCGCAAGGTTAGCAAGCCGATATTTGTCATTCATGGGAACCATGAGAGGCGGAGCAGTGGGATGACTAATCCAGTACAGCTTCTTTCAGAGATGGATTCAGTCAGGTATCTCCATGCAAAAGGAGAGGAATTCGTACTCGATGGGGAAAAACTATTCATATTCGGGATAGGCAGTGTTCCAGAGGAATTGGCATCAGCAGCTTTATCCGCTGCGTTGAAAGGCAAAATCATTCCTCAGGATGCATTCAAGATTCTTGTTCTTCATCAAACCGTAGCAGGAATAGTCCCCGGAGAGCACGGACACATAACATTGGAAGAGCTTGACGCCTCCCCTTTTGATCTGATAGTCAATGGTCATATTCACGAAACTAAATGGGAATTGAACGGGAAACTGATAATTCCAGGCAGTACAGTGGTTACGCAACTGAAGAAAGAGGAAACCGAGCCAAGAGGATATATACTATATGATACAAAAACAAAAAGCGCTGATTTCGTTCCTATAGTCCACAGAGCTTTCATCTTTGAGGAACTTGAATTCAAGGATGCGGGCATCGCAGATGTAAATGATGCGGTCGGAAAAAAAGTGGCTGAGCTTCGAGCAAAGGATCCAAACGCGATAATCAAGATCAAGATAAAAGGGAAACTTAAGGAGGGGATGCTTGCTTCGGACATAGGTTCCATACGTTTTGATGACAAGCTCGTATTCATAGACAATTCTCTTGGAGCAGTGAACATGAAGGAAAGGATAGAGAAAATAAAGAAATCTAAAGATGAACGGCTTTCGGTCAGAGAATTCGCATTGAAAGAGCTGGAAGCATCAGTCTCAGGAAAGATAACTCTGTTCAAACCTTCGGAACTGTTTGACAAGCTATGCGAAGGTGTTGAAGAAGCAGAAGTATTCCTGAAATCAGGGAAAAACTAGATTTTGAAGAACCTGCCAGTTTTTTTCCGCATATTCAAAGCGAAATGTCCGAAATCATTTTCATAGAATAAAAATTCCCCTTTTGCACCGGTTATGTTCCCGTCTATAGCTTCAGAGACTGCAAACCGTTTAGGAAGTTCGAATCCAAAATCATTTCTGCATATCGTTATCTTATCCAGCAGATACTCGCTGAATGGTTCTACCTTCAGCTCATCTATCTTCGCCTTAATTTCGTTCTCATCAAATTGTCCCATTGATTTTATCTTCTTGTCAGGAGTTACCGAGTTTCTTAATCCGAACATATCCTGCAATAATCTTTCCATCTGGTAGGCATCTTCTGCGTTGTTAAAATGCATCAGCTCTGCCCAGTAATCTGCTCCCTGTTCCAGTAATCTTTTTTCCACTCGTTCACTGCGGGTAACTCCGCATTTAAGCATGCCTGCGCCGAAATATGCGAGATATATAGAATATCTTTCATTCATCATCTTTGCAGCCATCCATTCAAAACCTGAGAAATCCAATCTTGTGTACACTTTTGAGATGTCCTTGTGCTTGCAATGGATGCACTGATGCGTTCCTTTAGATGAATGCGCGCATTTATGCCGGCCATGCCCATCATTATGGCCTATGCAATGCTGGTCTTCAGAGAACGAAGTGTGTATAACTCCAGAAAGTTTGGCTGAGCCCAGCTCATCGCCGTTCCAGAACATGACAGATGGGTGGGGGGTAGAGAGGAAAGATATCAACTGGTACATGTTTCTTGTTCGTTTTCCTTTATTTAAAAAGCTAAGCAGGGGTGGTTTCCAGTGGATTCCAATTAGAAAAAATAATTGCAGGGAGAAGGAAATTCAGTTTCCGGCATTCGGGTTTCAGGAAACATTTGAACCTTCGAAGGCGCTAAGCCCGCGTTCCGGCTCGGATATCATCCGATTTTTGCGACCCGTCACGCGTTAAGCCAGCAGATTTCCTATCCCGCTATCGAGATTGGAACAAACGAGATCTTGAGTCTGGCGCGTTTGACCGCTTCGCTATCCCTGCATGAGTATGAACTCCCAAAACTAATATATTTTTAGTTTCACTTGTTTTTTAATTCTTGCTTTTGAGCATCTGCTTGATCTCTTTTCCATCTTTCAGCTTTTCGTATTCATCTAATCTTCCGATATCCACCCATACTCCGTCTTCCATCTTATACGCTGCGATCTTCTGCTTCTCTTTGAGCAATCTTGGGAAAACATCTTTCGCAAAATCCTCTTTCTCTTTTATGAAGTCGAATATCCTGGGGGAGAATATGTATATCCCGATGTTTATGTAATGCTCTATCTCTGGTTTTTCCTGGAAGCTCTTTATGTAACCGTCAGTCAGATTCGCAACTCCATAATGGACTTTTGTAATGTGATGTTTCACTGCTACGGTCGCTACTGCGCCTTTTTTCTTATGCGTCTCTGCAAGCTCTTTGAGATTTATGTCCGTTATGGCGTCCCCCATTATAACTAAAAAAGGCTCTCTCACTTTTCCTTTATGCTCAAGAATGGAACCAGCCGTGTTCTTTGCTTCTTTCTCTATAGAATATGTTATCTTCACTCCGAATTTTTTTCCATCTCCAAAGTAGCTAACTATCTTTTCATTTAGGTATCCCGCAGTTATCACTATCTCATCGAATCCATGCTCTTTCAGATGTTCTATAACATACTGCAATATCGGCTTTTCACCGATCTTAAGCATCGGTTTCGGATTCTCGTAAGTATATGGCCTTAATCTCGTTCCGAGCCCTCCGCAAAGTACAAATGCTTTCATAGTATTCCTCTAATGGATCAACAATCCTGCCAACGCCCCTGCTATCGAGCAGATAAGGTTTGTAGTTCCTTTTGTTCCGATCCCTTTTTCTTCAAGAATTCCTACTATGCTGTCGACAAGGCTCCCGAAAAATCCAGCAAGCCCTATTAGAAATGCTTGGTTAGGAGTTACATTGAATATGATTATCGCTGAAACACCGAGCAGCATCGCACCTGCCAAAGACATCAGGAATCCGAATACGCTCACTGCACCACTCGTTCCCGGTTTTACTGGCTTCAATGTTTCCAATGAAATCGGGTTTCCGCTGAGCACTCCTAGTTCTGAAGCGAATTTATCAGATGTTATCGCTGCTATTGAACAGATGAATGGCATGGGCCCTATTAATGGATTTGCTACTGCTGCAACAGTTGGCACAATTCCGTTATAAAGAACGTTTTCCCATCCTCTTTCATGTTCATAGATCCCCATCTCTCTTTTTGCAGCATGCTGGTGTTTCGTAGCTATCACTGCAAGGAGCAGGAATACGATCATCAGAAAGAAGTATTGGAGTCCGCCGAAAAAAAGCAGGGCTGCACCCATTATGGCCGCAAGCACTGTGCCCTGCTTGTCCAGCATGAACGCCAATCGGCTCACCTAAAAATAAAAAACTATTTCTTCTGCAGAAATATCTCTATCGCAGAAACATTGTTCTTGGATCCGTCTTCAGAAGTCAGTTCCTCGGTCTTTATCTGGATGTCTTTAACTCCGACGTTCGGGAGGAATCTGTTTTTTACTATCTCAGCTACGTCTACTGCTCTGGATATCAATTTGCCTCTTGCTTTCACCGCTACCTCGGGAGCCCCGTTGTTGAATTGGGTGACTACTGCCAATACATAGCCCATTACTCCTTTCTTTCCAACGTAGATGGTGTTGTCTTTTCTTACCTGCGGTTGCTCTTGTGTTTCTTCCATATGTTTCACCTTGTTTTCCTTGACAATTCAAGTCGGCAGAATACTCTTATTAAATCTTTATCATTTATATATTTTCCCATACTCAAGGCAGTTGTTATTATCTCGATCCAGATTGAATTCTGGATCGATCTACACCGAACCCTCGAGATAAATACAAAGATTTTAAATCGGTAGCACTTATTTGGTTCAGTATATGACGAAAAGAGTAGCGGTTATCGACCGTGATGTCTGTACGCATACAAAATGCGGTTACGTTTGCGAAAAATCCTGTCCAGTAAATAGAATGGGCCAGGAGTGCATAATCACTGACAAGGATACTGGATTTCCGATAATCTCTGAACCCTTATGCATAGGGTGCGGAATCTGCGTTAAGAAATGCCCCATGTCATGCCTTTGGATAATCAATCTTGCAAAAGAATCGGGAGAACCAGTATTTCAATATGGATTGAACGCATTCCGTCTTTATGGGCTTCCATTGCCCAAGAATGAAGGTGCGGTTTCCCTTGTAGGAAAGAACGGGATCGGGAAGACCACTGCTTTGAGGATACTCAGCAAGCAGATCACCCCTAACTTCGCGATATTCGACAAAAAACTGGATGAAGCGAAGATTATGGATAAATTCCCTCTTGAAACAAGGCGTTACTTCCAGCAACTTGGAAAAGAGCTTCACGTAAGCATGAAGCCTCAGCATGTTGATCGATTGCGAGGAGCTTTCAAAGGAACAGTGAAGAAAATGCTGTTGGAGGTCTGCGGAAAGAAAGATCTCGAAAAGGCAGTTGAACAATTCGGAATATCAGCGATACTCGACAGGGATATCGCCAATCTTTCAGGAGGAGAGCTTCAGAAAGTGGCCATCGCGGCTGCTTACCTCAAAGATGCAGATATCTATTATTTCGATGAACCGACCAACTACATGGACATAGAAGAAAGATTGCGTGTTGCTGTATTACTGAAGGAATTGTCTGAAAGGAAAAAAGTGATGCTTGCAGAGCACGACATGGTCATACTTGATTACGTCAGCAGTTACGTGTATCTCTTCTATGGAGATGAAAATATATATGGAACAGTATCCGGAGTAAAAAATGTCCGTGCAGGCCTGAACGAATACATTGCAGGTTTCCTGAAAGATGAGAATGTGAAATTCAGGGAACGCGAACTTAAGTTTTCATCTCACAGCGAAGGCGAGATACGCACCCCGGTGAAAATAAAGTACGAAGGCCTTACAAAATCGTTTGGCAAGGATTTCAGGTTCTCAAGCGATGGCGGAGAAATCCGTGAAGGCGAGATAATCGGCCTGCTTGGGAAAAATGCTTTGGGTAAATCGCTTCTGATCAAGATGCTTGCAGGAGTCGAGACTCCTGATGAAGGGGAAACCAAGAAATTCAAGGTATCATACAAGCCCCAGTATATCTCTGCTGAAGATGTAGTGGTTGAAGAGATGTTCCGTTCCCAGTCTTTGAACGGAGCGGTTTTCGAGGAAGCGAAAAGAAGGCTGTCCATAACGAGATTGATGGAGAAGAAGCTGAATGAATTGTCTGGTGGTGAGCTGCAGAGAGTCGCATTGACGCTTGCCTTAAGCAGGGATGCTGATTTCTATCTGTTCGACGAGCCTTCAGCATTTTTAGATATCGAACAAAGATTCGCATTCGCAGAATTATTGCGTCATGTGGTGAGTGAAAGCAAGAAAAGCGCTTTTGTTGTTGACCATGACGTTGTGTTCATAGATTCGATAGCCAATCGTCTCATAGTATTTGATGGAAAAAGCTCGGTTAAAGGCCATGCATCTTCTCCGATGAACAAAAGAGATGGCATGAACTCGTTCCTTAAGATGACAAATATAACTCTTAGAAGAGATAAAGATACAAAACGTCCAAGAATAAACAAGCCTGATTCTGCTTTAGACCGCGAGCAAAAAGAGAAGGGGGAATATTATTACTCTATTCAAGACGATTGACCACAATTAACGCCCAACGCCTCTGTTTTTTACCCTTCCCATTTAATATAACATTATGGGAGATGTGGACGATCTTGAGACTAAGCTAAAGATCTATATGCTCATCACTAATCGTTACAAGGACCTTATAGCCGAAAAAGAGGAGCGTTCTATTTCTGAAATAAGGCAAAAGGTCTCTCCATACAATGATTTCATAAGGCAGAAAAAGGATTCCATTGTAGCTGATTTCAGGCCTTACGAATACGGGAAACATTTCTTCACTGCTGTCCAGCGTGCGCTGAACTATGTTCGAACGATACGCAACTGTGAGTTTTTGCTTACATTCTGGATGAGTTTTGAGGAAATGGAAAGCCTTAGAGCGGCTGATGTCATGGACAAATGCATACTGTTCGCTGCATTATTGCGTGCTTTGGGCTCAGAAGACGTCAAAGTCCATGTGACTCGGGCGAAAAGGGTTTTTGTCGGCTTCAACTGGAGCGGGATTTTCTATCTGGTAGATGTGAAAAATGCGGCCATGCTCAGCGGTCCTGAGGCAGACGGCATATTCCTGAAGGATCCGTTGGTCTATGAGTTTAGCGATCTTGTATACGAGAGCTTTGAGGAGTGAGGTTTCCATCTTATAAATATTTTCGTGCTTGTTTATTAGAACCAATAAGGTGAAATTAATGGACCTGGAAACAAAGATAGAACTTGTAAAAAGAAAACCAACAGAAGAAGTCGTCACAGAGAAAGACCTTAAAGAGATATTCGAAACGTATTCCCATCCTCACCACTACATAGGATTCGAGATTTCAGGGCACGTCCATATAGGGAGCGGCATGACTACGATGCTGAAGACTCGTGATCTTCTTGAGGCAGGATGTAAGTCCACGATATGGCTTGCGGATTACCATGCATGGATTAATGGCAAGTTTGGTGGCGATCTCGATAAAATCCAGAAAGTAGGGGAAGGTTATTTCAAGCATGCGTTTGTTTCGCTTGGTCTTCCGGAAGACAAGGTTCAGTATCTTCTTGCTAGTAAAACTTATGATAAACACCCGGAATTCTGGGCTGACACGTTACGTATCGCAAAAGATACAACAATGAACAGGATGCTCAGATGCGTAACTATTATGGGAAGGAAGGAAAGCGATACGTTGAATGCGGCAAGCATGGTTTATCCAGCAATGCAGGCAGCAGATGTATTCCTTTTGGACGTGCAGATAGCCCATGCAGGAATGGATCAGAGAAAAGTCCATATGCTTGCGCATGAAGTCGCACCCAAATTCAAGAAGAAAATCTGTGCTATCCACCATCATCTTCTTGCAGGTTTGCAAGGACCAGGAAGGATGAATGCTCCTGGGGTAGAGACTGGAGTTAAGGAAACAGGAGTCGACGCTAAAGTTGATGAAGCAATTGAAGCCAAGATGAGCAAATCTAAACCGGATTCAGCGATATTCGTACATGATTCTGTTGAGGATATCCAAAGGAAAATCAAGAAAGCGTATTGCCCTGAGAAGATTGCGGATGGCAATCCAATCATCGAATATGCAGAATACTTGGTGCTACGTGACAAGGCCCTTAAGATCGAAAGGCCTGCAAAATTCGGCGGAGACGTCGAGTTCGCTGATGCAGATGAGCTAAAGAAAACTTACGTAGAAGGGAAGCTTCATCCAATGGATTTGAAAGCAGCTGTTGCACGAGAACTGATTGAAATGCTCAAACCATCACGAGATTACTTTGTGAAGCATGCGGATTATCTTGCTCAAATAAAATCCGCGGAGATTACTAGGTGATTTTTTTTATTATTTTTTTACTTTAATATTTTCACAG
>Ga0233425_10006254_pt1 | contig 17846 bp, 12 predicted proteins | sample Watercolumn_Towu_2_FD_181712 | JGI IMG/M metagenome (GOLD analysis project Ga0233425, IMG submission 181712) | Freshwater microbial communities from Lake Towuti, South Sulawesi, Indonesia - Watercolumn_Towuti2014_140_MG | ecosystem: Environmental > Aquatic > Freshwater > Lake | place... | reverse complement strand
TGCCGTCGTAGACCGACAGTTCCAGCATCTTGGGATCGACCATGATCAGGCGGCACTCCTCCGGCTTGAGCCGGTAGAGCAGGCTGAGGATCATGGTGTTGATGGCCACCGACTTGCCCGAGCCGGTGGTGCCGGCGACCAGCAGGTGCGGCATGCGGGCGAGGTCGGCGATGATCGGCTCGCCGCCGATGTTCTTGCCGAGGCACAGGGCGAGCTTGTGCTTGGTCTCGACGAAATCGACCGATGCCAGGAGTTCGCGCAGGTACACGGTCTCGCGCACCGGGTTCGGCAGCTCGATGCCGATCACGTTGCGGCCGGGCACGACGGCGACGCGGGCGGAGACGGCGGACATCGAGCGGGCGATGTCGTCCGACAGGCCGATGACGCGGCTCGACTTGGTGCCGGGGGCCGGCTCCAGCTCGTAGAGGGTGACGACGGGGCCGGGGCGAACCGCCAGGATGTCGCCGCGCACGCCGAAATCCTGCACGGTCTGCTGGAGGTTGAGGGCGTTCTGCTCCAGCTCGTCCGCATCGACCTCCTCGCCGTCGGGCAGCGGCGGCTCGGCCAGCAGTTCGAGCGAGGGCAGCTCGTAATCGGCGTTGCCGACGAACGACGCCTCCAGATGACGGCCGGCGGGGATCAGCATCGGGCGCTCGGGCAGGATCGCCCGCGGACGGTTCTCGGGCTCGGGCTCGAGTCCGGGCTCGTTTGCGATCAGGAACTCGGCGTCGGCCTCCTCGAACGTGTCGGCGGCCTCCGCGGCGCTCTCCTGAGCAGCCTCCTGGATCGTCGCCTGGATCGTCTCCTGGATCGTCTCCTGGGCAACCTCCGGCACCGTCTCGAGGACCGGCTCCTCGACCGCCTCGGCCCCAGATTTGGTGCGCAGCAGGACCGGCCGGGCCGGGATCGTCAGCGGCGCCGCCGCCTGCGGGGCAGGGGAGGGGAGCTGCGGAGCCGGCGGCGTCGGGATGGGCGAAGGAGCCGCCTGTGCCATGACCGGTCGCGCGGCGAAGGGCGCGGGCGCCGGGGCGGCTGGAACAGACGTCACGGCGGGCGGCGCGGTCTCGGCGAGGGTCGAGCGGGCCGGGCGGATCGCGGCGCGGGCGGCCATGGCGTTCAGCGCCGGGCGCGGCGCGGCGGGCGCGACCGGCTCGGCGACCTCGACCATGGCCTCGGCCGGGCCGAACCAGCCGTGCAGGGCCGACCAGTCCGGCACGTCCGACCAGTCGGACGGCTCGGCCGGGACCGGCGGGATGAAGGGCGCGTAGAGCGGGGCGGAGGAGGCGGCCGCCTCCGCCGCTTCCGCCGCGACGGGGGCGGCGGCCGGCAGGCTCTCGGGCGCGGCGTTGTCGAGGCGCGGCGCCTCGATCTGACCCGCTTCGGTCGCGAGCGCAGGCTGCGGCGCGACACCGGTCCCCTGCATCGGAACGACGGGCTTCGGCCGCCGGTCGGGCGTGCGGAAGAAGCTCACGCCCGGCGGCGGCACGAACGGGCGGCGCCAGCTCGGGACCTCGGAGACGGCCTGCTCGGCGCGCAGTCGGGCGGCCTCCGCCTCCTCGGCGGCGAGTTGCGCCGCGCGCTCGGCGGCCTCGCGCTCGGCGGCCTCGCGGGCCCGCTGGGCCTCCAGAGCCGCGGCCTCGGCGGCGGCCTGGGCGTCGAGCAGGGCCTGGGCCCGGGCCTGCGCCTCGCGCTCGGCCTCCAGGGCCTGGCGGCGGCGCTCCATCAGAACGGTATCGGGGGTGCGGGTGAAGCGCACCGCCTCGGGCAGGGGGGGCTGCGGAGCACCGTGAGACCCGGCCGGGGCGGGGAGGGCGGCAGGCAGAGCGGGCGGGACCGGAACGACGCCAGCCTCCGGGGCGATCGCCGCCGGGCGGCGCGGCGTGCGCACCAGGACGCCGGGGCCGGAGGCGCGGGGATCGATGCGGCTCTCGAACGGCAGCTCCGAGCCGCCGTCGCCGTAGGTCTGGCCGGGGTGAGCAGGGGCGGGCATCTCGAACGGCCCCTCCCCCGTCGCGGGCGCCCAAGCGTCCGAAGCCCAAGCGTCCGAAGTCCATGCCTCCTGTGCGGCCGGCGCACGGCCGAGCATCGTCCCCGGCGGCACCAGCCAGCTCGGCACGCTTCCCGCGTCGAATCCCTCGGCGCCGGGCTGCGGCAGGGTCGGGTGCGGCAAGGGATGGGGCAACGCGTGCGGGAGCGCCCGCGGCGGGGCCGGAGGGGCGCCCGCGATGCGCCGGGCGAGGTTGGAGCGCAGGCTCATCAACCGATGGGCGATGCCGCCGATCGACCGGTCGAGGCGGTCGCCGCCGCGGCTCGGCCGCGACGGATCACGATGGGAATGGGGAGGCCGTCCCGATGCGCGCATGATCTGTGAGATGACTCGAAACAAGGTCCGGCTCCTGCGGAGCGGTTCGAGCCCCAAGCTAGGCGGATCGTCGTTAACGAACGCTTGCCCTCCCCTCCGCCGAGCCGTCCCGGCGCGCCGGTGCAAGCCTTCGGTGCAAGCGTGGCGCGAACCGGATATCATCGAGCGCGGTTGGCGCTTTGCGGTGAGGTTTCGAGACCCGGTGACAGAGACCGCCGCCGTCGCGGTCGTGTCGTGGACCGGGCTTGAGAAACAACGATCCGAGAGACCCTTGGCAGGGTATCCTGCCATATCAGGTGAGCTTCGAGACCCGGTGACGATGGCGAGCCAAGAACCCGTGACACCGACGACCTTCCGCTCGCTCTATCGGCACGGCTTCGCCCGCGTGGCGGCCTGCACCGGGCGCAGCCATCCGGGCGATCCGGCGGCCAATGTCGCCGACATCCTGGGGCTCGCGCGTCAGGCGCACGGGGCCGGCGCGGCGCTCGCGGTCTTCCCCGAACTCTGCGTCTCCTCCTACGCCATCGAGGATCTGCTGCTGCAGGCGACGCTCCTCGACGCGGTGGAGGCCGGCGTCGCACGCCTGGTCGCCGAGAGCGCCGGGTTGACGCCGCTCCTCGTCGTCGGCGCGCCCCTGCGCTGGCGCAACCGGCTCTACAATTGCGCCGTGGCGATCCGGGGCGGGCGGCTGCTCGGCGTCGTGCCGAAGAGCTACCTGCCGAACTACCGGGAATTCTACGAGAAGCGCCACTTCGCCTCGGGCGCCGGGATCGCTGGCGAGACGATCCGCCTGACCGAACTCGAGGCGCCCTTCGGTACCGACCTGATCTTTTCCGCCGACGATCTGCCGGGCTTCCGCCTCGCCATCGAGGTCTGCGAGGATCTCTGGGTGCCGCAGACGCCGGGCATGGAGGCGGTGCTGGCCGGAGCGACCGTGATCGCCAACCCCTCGGGCAGCCCGATCACCGTGGGCCGGGCCGATTCCCGCGCGCTGCTGACCCGTGCCGCCTCGATGCGGGGCCTGTGCGCCTACGTCTACGCCGCCGCCGGCACCGGCGAATCCACCACCGACCTGTCCTGGGACGGGCAGACCAGCATCGACGAGAACGGTGTGCGGCTGGCCGAGGGCGCGCGCTTTCCTCAGGCGCCGGTGGTGACGATCGCCGATATCGACCTCGACCTGATCGCCCAGGAGCGGCTCCAGGCCGGCAGCCTCGACGACAATGCCCGCAGCCGGAGCCTCCGGCCCTGGCGCACGGTCGCCTTCCGGCTCGATCCGCCGCAGGGCGATCTCGGCCTGGAGCGCCGGGTCGAGCGCTTCCCCTTCGTGCCCTCCGATCCGGCCCGCCTCGCGCAGGATTGCTACGAGGCCTACAACATCCAGGTCGCCGGCCTTGCCCAGCGTCTCGCGGCGACCGGCACGAAGCGGGCGGTGATCGGCGTGTCCGGCGGCCTCGACTCGACTCATGCCCTGATCGTCGTGGCCAAGGCCTTCGACCGCCTCGGGCTGCCGCGGAAAGACATTCTGGCCTACACCCTGCCGGGTTTCGCCACCTCGGACGCCACCAAGACCAATGCCCACGCCCTGATGCGGGCGCTCGGCACGACACCGGAGGAAATCGACATCCGCCCGGCCGCCCGGCAGATGCTGAGCGACATGGGCCACCCGTTCGGGCGGGGCGAGGCGGTCTACGACGTCACCTTCGAGAACGTGCAGGCGGGGCTTCGCACCGATTACCTGTTCCGGCTGGCGAACCAGCACGGCGGGATCGTGATCGGCACCGGCGATCTCTCGGAACTGGCGCTCGGCTGGAGCACCTACGGCGTCGGCGACCAGATGAGCCATTACGGCGTCAACGCCGGCGTGCCCAAGACCCTGATCCAGCACCTGATCCGCTGGGTGATCTCGTCCGGGCAACTCGGGGCTGAGGAGAACCGCACCCTCCAGGCGGTGCTCGACACCGAGATCTCCCCCGAACTGGTGCCGGCCTCGGAGGGCGAGGGGCCGCAGAGCACGGAAGCCAAGATCGGCCCCTACGCCCTGCAGGATTTCAACCTCTGGTTCACCCTGCGCCACGGTTTCCGGCCGTCGAAGATCGCCTTCCTCGCGCTCCACGCCTGGGGGGATGCGCGGAGCGGCGACTGGCCGCCGGACTTCCCCGTGCCGAAGCGCGTCGCCTACGATCTGCCGGAGATCCGGCGCTGGCTCGGCGTCTTCCTCGACCGCTTCTTCCGCTTCAGCCAGTTCAAGCGCTCGGCGCTCCCCAATGGCCCGAAAGTCTCGGCCGGCGGCTCCCTCTCGCCCCGCGGCGACTGGCGCGCCCCGTCGGATGCCAGCGCCAGGGCGTGGCTCGACGAGCTGGAGCGCAACGTCCCGAAGGCGTGACGGCAGCCGGACCGCCCTCGCCCTCAGGGTGCCTCCCGGTTCCGGCTCCCGCCGGTCCACGGCCCGCCGCCCGCGTCCGGGGCGGGTTGGAAGCCGTCGAGCGTCGCGACGGAGGGCGTCCGCCCGGCCCGGCGCTGGGCGACGTAGTCGAGCACGCCCGCCACGGCGCGCTCGGAATAGGGCTTGGCGATCACGCCCAGCGCGCCGGCGAAATCCGGCGGGATGCGCTTGGCGTTGGCGGTCATGAACACCACCGTGACCCGCGGGTCGCCGCTCAAGGCGCGGGCCACCTCCACGCCGGTCGGGCCGTCGACGAGGTGGATGTCCACGAGCGCCACGTCCGGCCGGGCGGTGCGGCCGAGCGCGATCGCATCCGCCGCGCACCCCGCCACGCCGACGCTGACATGGCCGAGGTCTTCCAGGAGACATTCCAGTTCGAGGGCGATCAGCACCTCGTCCTCGACCACGAGGATGCGCAGGGGCGCCTCCGTCACCTCTGCCATCGCGGCGCTCCCGCTCCCGTGCCTGACTTCGAACCGGCGTGATCCCGCCGATTCCTGCGGCGCGGAAGCGCCACCCGCGGCGCGAGCCGACCGTGGTGAGAGGGAACCGGCTGGCGAGCGGACGGGCGGGTCACGGCGCGTCGGCCCCGGTGAGCGGGATGGTGATCGCGATCCGGGTGCCGGGGCCGGCATCCGCCCATTCGAGGGATCCGCGCAGCTGGCGCACCACCATCTCGACGAGGGTTCGGCCGAAACCGGCGGGATCGGGAGGCGCCGAGGCCATGCCGACGCCGTCGTCCTGGATGACGAGGCGCATCCCCGCCTCGCAGCGCCGCGCCTCGATGGAGACCCGTCCGCGGCGCTCGCCCGGGAAGGCGTGGCGCAGGGCGTTCGTCGCCAGCTCGTGGATCAGCAGCGCCAGCGGCGCGGCCATGGCGGCGGAGAGCGCCAGCGCCTCGGTCTCGGTCTCGATCCGGATGCGGTCCTCGTCGAGGCCGGCGGCGAGGTCGGCGATCAGGTCGGTGGTGAACTCTTGGAAGTCGAACCGGGAGACGTCTCCCTCCGAGTAGAGCATCCGGTGGGCGGTCGAGAGGGCGCCGATCCGGTCGGCCATGGCCTGGAGCGCGTCGCGGGCCTCGCCCTCGGGCGTGCGGCGGGCCTTCAGCAGCATCAGCGAGGAGATGACCTGGAGGTTGTTCTTGACCCGATGGTCGACCTCGTGGAGCAGCGCGGTCTTCTGCTCGAGGGCCGAACGCAGATCGGCGGTGCGCTCGTTCACCTCGCGCTCCAGCGCGTCGTTGGCATCGCGCATGGCCAGTTCCAGGCGGTGCTTGTCGGTCATGTCGGCCTGGGCCGAGAAGAAGAACACCACCTCGCCCGCCGCGTCGCGGACGGGGTTGATCGTCATCCCGTTCCAGAACGGGGTGCCGTCCTTGCGGTAGTTGAGCAGCTCGCCCTCGAAGGGCCGACCGGCCCGGAGCGCCGCGCGCATCGTCTGCAGCACGCCGGCATCGGTGAGGGGGCCCTGCAGCCGGCGGCAATTGTGGCCGTAGAGCTCCTCGCGGTCGTAGCCCGTGAGCGTGAGAAAGGCGGCGTTGGCCCACACGACCGGGTTGTCGCCGCGCCGCGGATCGGTGACCACCATGGGCGTCGGGCTCGCCTCGAAGGCCGCCGCGAAGACGTCCACCGTAACGCCCGAGGGCAGACTCGCTCCTTTGGGGAAACCCGTCATCTCTACGCCGGCACAGGCGCGCCGCGAGGGACCGCGGCGCGTGAAACGGAGTCTCCGGGCGCATTCCGCAGCGTCCGGCTCCGCGACTGAAACGAGCCCGGCCCTCCCCCGTTCCGTGCGGCCAAGCACGGAACGTCCCCTGACCCTGACACGCGACGGGGGCTGTGATTACGCTTTCGTCAACCATGTCCGGCCCATAGGAGAGGCAGGATTCCGAAGTCGCGCGCGCTCCGCAGGGGAGGCGGACGGGGGCAGGCGGCCGCAGGACGGTCATGTTTCCCGCCGTCATGTTTTCTGCGGAGTCGGCATCGACAATAGGCGCGTGTCCGGGCGCGCGCGTTTCGCGGCGTCCCCAGATCCATGAAACCCCGCCCCGTCCGGGGCCCCAGGGAGTTTGACGCGATGGCGACGGATGCGGCGGATTCCAGGATGCCTCCGAAGCAGACGCCCCCGAAGCCGCGCAAGCTGCGCCTGCGCGACATCACCGAGGACAGGCGCGTCGCGCAGATGCTGGCGCTCGGCTTCTCCTCCGGCCTGCCGCTGCTGCTCGTGCTCGGCACCTTCACCCTGCGGCTCGCCGATTCCGGCATCGACATCAAGACGATCGGCCTGTTCAGCTACGTCGCGCTGCCCTACTCGCTGAAATTCCTCTGGGCGCCCTCGATCGACCGGGTCGACGTGCCGTTCCTCGCCGCCCGCCTCGGCCGCAAGCGCGCCTGGATGGTGACGACGCAGATCGCCACCGCCCTGGCGCTGGTGCTGATGGCCTTCGCCGACCCGAAGGACCAGCTCGCGCTCCTCGGGGTCGGCGCCTTCCTCGTCGCCTTCTGCGCCGCCACCCAGGACGTGGTGATCGACGGCTGGCGCATCGAGGCGGCGGGCACCGACCTGCAGGGCATCATGGCCGCCACCTCGAACCTCGGCTACCGGTTCGGGCTAATCCTGGCCGGTGCCGGCGCGCTCTACGTCGCCGCCTATGGCGGCTGGACCCTGGCCTATCTCTCGATGGCCGCGCTGATGGGGGTCGGCCTGATCGCGGCGCTCCTGGCCACGCCCTACGACCGGCCGCGGGAGGCGGCACCGGCCAAGCGCGACCTTCCGACCGCGGTCCGCCGCGCGGTGCTGGAGCCGCTGACCGACCTCCACGCCCGGATGGGCAACGCCCTGTTCGCGGTGCTGGCGCTGGTCGCGCTCTACCGGATGCCGGACTTCGTCTCCGGCGTGATGGCCAACCCGCTCTACATCACACTCGGCTACGGCAAGGCGGAGATCGCCACCATCGTCAAGCTGTTCGGCATCTGGGTCGGGATCGCCGGCGGCTTCGCCGGCGGCTGGTCGATCGCCCGGTTCGGCATGTTCCCGACGCTGGTGACCGGTGCCTTCATCGCCGCCGCCTCGCACCTGTCGCTCGCCTGGCTGGCGCTGGGCGAGCCCGAGCAGTGGCGGCTCGCCATCGCGGTGTCGATCGAGAGCCTGTGCGGCTCCTTCGCCGGGATCGCGCTGATCGCCTACATGTCGAGCCTGACCACGCCGGGCTTCGCCGCCACGCAATACGCGCTGTTCTCCTCGCTCTACGCCCTGCCGGGCAAGCTGGTCGCCGGCACCTCCGGCTTCGTGGTGGCGGCCTACGGCTTTCCGACCTTCTTCGCGATGACGGCGGCGGTCGGCATTCCCGTGGTCGCCCTGTGCTTCGCCGTCGGCCGCATCCCGCAGCGCACGGCGCCCGAGGAGGCCGTGACGGAGGCTCCGCTCGAGGCCGCCCCCGACACCGTGCCGGGGAACCCAACCGGCCCCGTCGGTCTTGCCTCAGCCGAAGCCAGCCCCGAGATTTCGCCAAAAGCCGCGAGGGCGCAGACGTGAACGACCTTGCCGTTGTCGGAGAAACCCTGCCGGTCCCGATCGATCCGCCGGCCGGACGGCCCCTGTCGGAGGAGGACCGCGCCGCCCTGCGGCGCGCGGTGACCGTGCTGGAGAAGCCGGGCCTCGCCGCGCGGCTCTCGGCGGCGGCGGGCGCCCCCCTCGACATGATCGGCCGCGCCCTGCCGGCCCCCGTCACCGAGACCGTGGCCAGCGCCACGGAAGGCGCGATGCGCACGGCCCTGCGGGTCGCGCTCGCGACCCTGCCCGACAAGGACGTGAAGCCCGCAGGCACCGCGCTGAAACGCGTCGAGACCGAAGCGGGCGGGCGCCTGAGCCGCCTGCTCGGGTCGAGCGATGCCCGCCACAAGGCGCTCGCCGCCGTGACCGGCGCCGTCGGCGGCGTGCTCGGCCTCGCCACGCTGGCGGTGGAATTGCCGGTCTCCACGACGATCATGCTGCGGGCCATCGCCGAGATCGCCCGGCAGGAGGGCGAGGACCTGAACGATCCCGAGACCGCGCTCGCCTGCGTGCAGGTCTTCGCCCTCGGCGGACGCGCCGGCGCCGAGACGGCGGTCGCCGACAGCGGCTATTTCGCGGTGCGCGCGGCGCTCGCCAAGACCATGTCGGAGGCCGCCCGCTACGCCGCTCACCGCTCGCTGCTCGATGCCGGCGCCCCGCCGCTGGTGCGGCTCACGGCGCAGATCGCCGCCCGCTTCGGCCTCGTCGTCTCGCAGAAGGTCGCGGCCCAGGCCGTGCCGGTGATCGGCGCGCTCGGGGGCGCGGCCGTCAACGCCGCCTTCATGGACCACTTCCAGTCCATGGGCCGCGCCCACTTCACCGTGCGCCGGCTGGAGCGCGCCTACGGCAAGGAGGCCGTGCGCGCGGCCTATCTGGAGGAGAAGGCGGCGCTGGGTCTGGGCTGAGCGGGGACCGGCATCACGGCCAGACCTTGATCGCCACCGGCCGGCGCACGAGGTCGCGGTCGGAGGTGATGGTGCAGCCCTCGAGGCGCAGGGTCGCGAAGGTGAGAAACGCGCCCTCGCCGACATCGTCGAAGTTGCGGCCCTTCGCCCCCGGATCGAGCAGGGAGGGGTAGGCGATCAGCCGTCCCCCGGCCCTGCACGGGTCGTCGTAGAGCGTGGCGCCGGCGATCAGCAGCCGCGGCACGTCCCAGACGAGCAGGTCGCGCGACGTGCTCCAGTAGAAGCCCGATTCCGCGAAGGCCCCGCCCTTGGCCGCCATGAACACGGCGATCCAGGCGCCGCTGCCGCGGTGGCGCACCACCGCGCCGACGGGGGCGGGAAACGGCGCGACCGGCTTGCAGGTCTCGGCGATCTTGAACGCCCTGCGATACGGATCCGGGAAGGCGGCGGTGAAGCCGGTGCCGGTCCAGGCGCGCCAGCTCCCCGGTTCGTCCGGCCGCTCGGTGCGGAACAGGCAGACGCCCGCCGCCTGGTCGCTGCCGGGCCGGTCCCAGCCCGTGGTCGAGGCGAGGAAGTAGCGGTAGCGCCCCTCGCCAAAGATGTTGGAGGGATTGAAGAAGCCGCGGTGGCGGCCCTGGCCCTCCTCCTGCCGGAACGGGGGGGCCGCCACCACCGCGGGCGGCGCCGCGCGGGAGAAGTGCAGGCCGCCGTCGCGGGAGGCGGCGGCGGTGATCGTGTTGTACCAGCACTCCATGTAAACCTTGGAGCGGCAGCGGCCCTCGTGCTCGTTGGCCTGGTACTCGTGGTGCAGGAGGGCGGCGACATTCGTGCCGTCCTCGGTCCAGGTCGCGGTGATCCACGACCGGTCGTCGTAGAGCGCCGGATCGGGCTTTTCGCCCGAATCGAGCACGACGCGGCAATCGATCCTGAGGTGCTCGAAGTCGGGGCCGCGCAGGGCCCGGTTGCGGTAGTGCAGGCCGTAGAGCGCGATTCCGCCCGAGGCGTCGCGGAAGGCGCGGGCGGGCGCGTCGGGCACGTCGGCGCCGTCGCAGGCGTCGCGGCTGGCGGAGAACAGCGTCCGCTCCGGTCCGGTCAGGATCAGCGCCGAGAGCGGCGGCTCCGGGGCGGCGCGGACCGGCGGTACGGCGCCGCACGAGAGCGCGAGTGCTGCGACGAGGGGGCGAGACCGTCTGGACATCGCCAGAAGATTGCGTTTTGAACCGTTACAGGGAGCTTGTCCGCATCCGCCGGAGCGAGCGCCGTCCACAGGCTGCCCCATGCTGGTTCTGATCCTCGGCCTCGTGCTGTTCCTCGGCACGCACGCCTTCTCCATGGCGCGCACCAAGCGCGCGGAGGTGATCGGCCGGATCGGCGAGGGGCGGTTCAAGCTCGGCTACACCCTGCTCTCGGCGCTCGGCCTGATCCTGACCGTCTATGGTTACGGGCTCTACCGTCAGGAGGGCATGATCCCGGTCTGGTCGCCGCCGCTCTGGACGCGCCACCTCGCCGTTCTGCTGACCTTGTTCGCCTTCATCAGCCTCGCGGCGACCTACCTGCCCGGTCATCTCCGCACCCGGCTCAAGCACCCCATGCTGCTGGCCGTGAAGATCTGGGCGACGGCCCATCTGCTCGCCAACGGCGATCTCGGCTCGATCCTGCTGTTCGGCTCCTTCCTCGCCTGGGCGGTGGCCGCCCGCATCAGCGCCAAGCGCCGGACGTTGACCGCGGGGCAGGTGGCGCAGCAGCACGGCGGGCAGGCCGCCCCGGCCGGCTGGCGCAACGACGCCATCGCCGTGGTGATCGGCATCGTGGCGTGGTTCGTGTTCGGCAAGTACCTGCACCCGCTGCTCATCGGCGTCGCCGCCTGGCCGGGACAGGCCTGACCCGGCAATCGCTTGAAGCGATCGCCGTGGTTTTTTGCTGGCCTCAGTCGCCGGCGCCCGCCTCCGCGGGCTCAGGCTTTCGCTCCGCTCGATGCCTTCCGGGGCTCAAGCCCCGAAAAGCCCGCTGCGCGCGGCGCTCTTCGCGCCGCGAAGCCGCTCGAGCGGCTTCGAGCGAAGGCCCTGACAGGTTGAGCTCTCCATTCGCCAAAGCGGGGGCGCTGTGCTAGGCGCCCACGATACGACGACAGGCGAGGCGAGCGCGCTTCCGCGAGGGGCGCCCGGATTTTTTCGAAGATGGCCGAGAACAACGAGTTCATCCGCGAGGTCGACGAGGATTACCGCCGCGACCAGATCGCCAAGATCTGGAAGCGCTACAACGCGCTGATCATCACCGGGGCGATCCTCCTCGTGGCCGGCGTCGGCGGCTACAATTACTGGCGCCACGCCGAGCGCGTCCGGGCGGAGGCGGCCTCCGAGCGCTACGATGTCGCCAACCGCCTCGCCAAGGACGGCAAGACCGAGGAGGCGGACCGCGACTTCGCGGCGATCCGGACCGACGGACCAGGGGGCTACGCGCTCCTCGCCCGCTTCCGCCTCGCCGCCGAGACGGCCAAGCGCGACCCGGCCGCCGGGGCCGCGGCCTATGACGGGCTCGCCGCCGATACCGGCATCGGCGATTCCCTGCGCGACCTCGCCCGCCTGCGCGCGGCCCTGCTGCGCCTGGACGGGTCCGATCCGAACGCGGCTCTGGCGAGCCTCCAGGGGCTGGCCGCCCCGACCAACGCCTTCCGCCACACCGCCCGCGAGATGCTCGGCCTGACCGCGCTCAAGCGCGGCGACATCGAGGGCGCCGGCCGCTGGTTCGACCAGATCAGCGCCGACGCCGAGACGCCCCAGGGGCTGCGCCAGCGGGTCGAGGTCTACGAGGCGCTGGTGGCCGGCGGTCCCGTCACCGTGACGGAGGCCAAGCCCGAGAACGCCGCCCCGCCGCCGCCGATCACCCGCTGACGGCGCGGCCGGAACCGCCTATCTTCCGAAACGGATAACGCGCGGCGGGCCCCTCGCCCGCGCGCCTGACGAGACTGTTGTTTCCCATGGATCTGCCGACCGTCGCGATCGTCGGACGCCCGAATGTCGGCAAGTCGACCCTGTTCAACCGGCTGGTCGGGCGCAAGCTCGCCCTGGTCGACGACCGTCCCGGCGTGACCCGCGACCGCCGCGAGGGCGAGGGCTTCATCGGCGACGTCGCCTTCCGCGTCATCGACACCGCGGGCCTGGAGGAGGCGGACGCCGATTCGCTGCTCGGCCGGATGCGGGCGCAGACCGAGGCCGCGATCCTGGAGGCCGACGCGGTTCTGTTCGTCATCGACGCCCGCGCCGGGGTGCTGCCGGCCGACCGGCCCTTCGCCGAGCTGGTGCGCCGCTCCGGCTGCCCCGTGATCCTCATCGCCAACAAGGCCGAGGGCGGCGCCGGGATGGCGGGCGCCTACGAGGCGTTCTCGCTGGGGCTCGGCGACCCGATTCCCTTCTCCGCCGAGCACGGCGAGGGACTCGGCTCGCTGCAGGATGCGCTCCGCGAGGTTCTGCCCGAGCCCGACGAGGAGGACGAGGACGAGGAGGGCGGCAAGGGCCTGCGCGTCGCCATCGTCGGGCGGCCGAACGCCGGCAAATCCACCCTCATCAACCGGATGATCGGCGAGGACCGGCTTCTCGTCGGTCCCGAGGCCGGCATCACCCGTGATTCGATCTCCCTCGACTGGGAGTGGCGCGGGCGCCGGATCAAGCTGCACGACACCGCCGGCATGCGCCGCCGGGCGCGCATCGACGACAAGCTGGAAAAGCTCGCGGTCTCGGACGGCCTGCGCGCCGTGCGCTTCGCCGAGGTCGTGGTCGTGCTCCTCGACGCGACGATCCCGTTCGAGAAGCAGGATCTCACCATCGTCGATCTCGTCGAGAGCGAGGGCCGCGCCCTGGTGATCGGCCTCAACAAGTGGGATCTCGTCGCCGACCAGCCGGGGCTGCTCAAGAGCCTGCGCGAGGACTGCACCCGCTTGCTGCCGCAGGTGCGCGGCGTCTCGGTGGTGCCGCTCTCCGGGCTCGCCGGGGAGGGCATCGACAAGCTGATGCAGGCGGTGGTCGACGCCTCCGAAGTGTGGAGCCGGCGCGTCTCGACGGCGCGGATCAACGCGTGGCTCACCGACGCGCTCCAGCGCAACCCGCCGCCCGCCGTCTCGGGCCGGCGCATCAAGATCCGCTACGCCACCCAGGTGAAGAGCCGCCCGCCGCACTTCGCCCTGTTCGGCAACCAGCTCGACGCCTTGCCGAAATCCTACACCCGCTACCTCGTCAACGGTCTGCGCGAGGCCTTCGACCTGCCCGGCACACCGATCCGGCTGTCGCTGCGCACGTCCAAGAACCCGTTCGACAAGGGCTGACGGCCGCGGCGCTGCGGCCCGCCGTTCCGGAAACCGGCCGTCGTTCCAGAACCGACCTCGGCGTTCCACCGCCGAACGAGACATTGTCCTTGTAACCTCACGTTGCGGTCTTCAGAATTCGGCCAGTCACGCCGGAGGAGGACAGCGATGACTGCAAGGCCGCATCGTCGTCTCGTCCTGTTTCTGGACGGGACGTGGAACAAGGACGATGCGGATCATCCGCCCACGAACATCGTGCGGATGCGTGAGATCTTGAAGATCGGCGTCGATCAGGCGCTGGCCCAGGCACCGCCGAGACCATCGGCCACCAGCGGCTCCTCCGCCACCGGATCGTTCATCGAGGAGAACGACCGCCTCGTCGAATACGTCGTCTATTACGATCGCGGCGTCGGCACCGGAGCTTGGCTCGATCCGATCAAGGGCGGCGTGCTCGGGCGGGGTCTCGGCCGCAACATCCGGCAAGCCTATCGTTTTCTCAGCGAGCACTATGCCGAGGGCGACGAGATCTACGTCTTCGGATTCTCCCGCGGCGCCTTCACCGCCCGTAGCCTCGTGGGCTACCTCTACGCGATCGGGCTCCTGAAGCCGCGCTCCTGCACCCCGGAGAACGAGCGCCGCGCCTGGCGCCATTACCGGCGCAAGCCCCAGGACCGTTACTGCGCCGAGTGGTTTGCCCTCGAACCCTTCGTCTTCGACCGCAAGGCGCTCCGGATCGCCTGCCTCGGCGTCTTCGATACCGTCGGCGCGCTGGGCGTGCCGCTCAGCTCCTTCCGGATCGCGAATGCGGAGCGCTTCGCCTTCCACAACACCGAACTGTCCTCCATCGTCGATGTCAGCCTGCACGCCGTGGCCATCGACGAACGCCGCCGCCCCTTCGAGGCCGCTCTCTGGCAACGGCCCAAATTCAAGCGCGACGAGCGGGCCACGGTCGAGCAGGTCTGGTTTCCCGGCGCCCACGCCGATATCGGCGGCGGCTACGCCGACTGGACCCGCGACGGGCCCGCGCGGACCGGCCGGGAGGAACTCGCCCTCGCCTGGATGATCGCCCGCGTGAACGCGCTGACGCCGGGACTCCACTTCGCCCGCTTCGAGGATGCCGGCCACCGCCCCCTGCGGCTCGACCTGCCCGCGGCGGTCGGGGCGACGATCCACCGGCCCTGGCGCAGCATCACCCGCTTCCGGCGGGCGGCCCGCTGCATCAACCAGATCCCGCCGCTATCCCAGAGGGGCACGCGGACGGTCGGCACGAGGCCGCATGCCGATCCGATCCACGAGGCGGTGCATATCGGCGCCCTCGCGCTGCTGGCGCATCCGGACGGCGTGCCGTACGAGGGCGACGCCTGGTCGACCCCGTACCGGCCCGTCAACCTCGTCGCCGCGCTGCCGGCCATCGCCGCGACCTACCGCGCGGCCGGGCCCGCCATCTGGCAGGCCTGGGCGCCCTTCGCCCGCCGCTTGCCGGACGGCACCGTCTCCGAGCCGGAACTCTGCGTCGTCGATTGGGACGGGAGGCGCATTCCCCCCAGCCGGACCGCCGGCGACCCCCGCGGCCTCTCCGTGTTGAGGCTGCTGCCGGCCGAGCCCGCGACACTCGGCCTCCCCGACCGGAAGACTCCGCCGGCGGGACGATCGGCCATGACGGCCCCTTGCTGATCCCGGTTCAGGCGCGCCGGAGAAGGACAGTCCTGCGCAGGCCGGCGGCGGAGAATTTTGACCTCGGCGCGCGTTGAACTTTGGAAAACCCGGAGCCTTGCCTGACTCGGCCGAGTCCTTAGCTTGTCGGCTCCTTCTCGCACGGATCGTTTTCCGATGGCCGGATCCTCCGCCGCCGCGCGGCCGACGAGGTTCGGCGAGCCGCGCACGCTCGCCCTCCTCGGCCTTGCCGCCCTCGCCACCCTCGCCGTGATCGCGGCGGTCTGGGCCCTGCTCGCCCAGGGTGCGAGCGGCAGCGCCGTCCATGCGGTGACGGACGGCCTGACGAGCCGCGGCTTCTGGACCGCCGTCGCGGTCGGGCTGGCGGCGCAGACCGTCGATGGTGCGCTCGGCATGGCCTACGGCATCACCTCGACCACCTTCCTGCTCTCCACCGGAGTGCCGCCGGCCGCGGCCTCGGCCTCCGTGCACGTGGCCGAGATCTTCACCACCGCCTTCTCCGGCCTCTCGCACTGGCGGCTCGGCAACGTGGACGGAGCGCTGTTCCGGCGCCTGCTGATCCCCGGCGTGATCGGCGCGGTGGCAGGCGCGTATCTCCTCACCTCGGTCGACGGCGAGGCGATCAAACCGTTCGTCTCGGTCTACCTGCTGGGGATGGGGCTCTACGTTCTGTCGAAGGCGTTCCGCACCCTGAAGACCCGCCGTGAGCCGCCCCGCGCCGTGGTGCCGCTGGCGCTCGGCGGCGGCTTCGTCGATGCGGTCGGCGGCGGCGGGTGGGGTCCGGTGGTGACGACGACGCTGGTCGGCGGCGGGCAGGACCCGCGCACCTCGATCGGCTCGGTCAACGCGGCGGAGTTCTTCGTCGCGCTGGCGAGCGGCCTCTCCTTCACCCTGCTCGGCGGGTTGACCCACTGGACCACCATCGCCGGCCTCATCCTCGGCGGGCTGTTCGCGGCGCCGATCGCCGCGCTGCTGGTGCGGGTGATCCCGGCGCGGGCGCTGATGGTCGTGGTCGGGCTGCTGATCGCGTCCTTGAGCCTCGTGAACCTCGCCGGGCTGTTCGGCTGAACCCTCGGCTCCTTACCTTTGGATCCTCACCCGGCCCGCGTCGTCTCGGCGAGCCAGTCCACCACCGCGTCGAGGGCCTGACGGTTGCTGGTGTCGCCGCCGCGGGTGGCCTCGAAGGCGGCGATCTGCCGGTCGGCGCTGGTGCCCTCGCGCAGGATGCGGCGGGCATCGGCGACCTCTTCGGTGCAGCCGAGCGCCTCCGCGTCCTCCGCGATCAGCGAGAGCAGCGTGTCGAGGGCGGCGTCGAAGGGGAAGGCCTGCTCGGAGGCCTCGTCGATCAGCTCGGCCTCGATCCCGCTGCGCTGGGCCCGCCACAGATTCTCCGCCGCGATCGCCCGCGACACGCCGGTCAGGTCGGCGTTGATGTCGGGCCGGCGCTCGACCAGCCGCACGAGGCAGCGGAACAGGGCCGCCACCACGATGGCGTCGGCGAGCCGGGTGCAGGAATCGGCGATGCGCAGTTCGAGCGTCGGGAACTTGATCGAGGGGCGCAGGGACCACCACAGGAAGCTCGCATCCTGGATCGAGCCGGCATTGGTCATGATGCGCACGTAGCGCGCATAGGCCTCCGCATCGCCCATCAGGTCGGGCAGGCCGGTCCGGGGCAATTCGCCGAAGGCGCTGAGGCGGTAGGCGGAAAGCCCCGTCGGCTTGCCCTGCCAGAACGGCGAGGAGACCGACAGCGCGAACAGCAGCGGCTGGAACGGCAGCAGCCGGTCCATCAGCGCCACGCGCCGGTCGGGATCGGCGACCTCGACATGGACGTGCATGCCGCAGATCAGGCTGCGCCGCCCGGCGAGGCCGACGTCGCGCAGGATGCCGCGGTAGCGGTCGCCCTTGGTCGGCAATTGCCGCGCCCAGTCGGCGATGGGGTGGGTGCCGGCGGCGAAGACGAGGAGTCCGTGCTCGCGCCCCAGCTCCGCCAGCGCCTGCCGCTGCCGCATCAGCGACTCGCGGGCGGCGGCGAAGGCGATCGAGGGCGGGGTGCAGACCTCGACCTGGCATTGCAGCAGCTCGCGCCCGATCTCCGGCAGCCGCTCTCCGGCCGCCTGATGGAACGGCTTGACCGATCGGCGCGGCGTGCCGCGGGTTTCGGCATCGGCGAGGAAATACTCTTCCTCGATCCCGAACCGGTAGGGATGGGCGCTCATGCCGTGCTGACTCCGACGACCGGCCGGTGCGCTCTCTCACCGAAGGGGAGACCGGTCCGGCGAGGGGAGCGCAGCGAAAGGACCTTGGCCGGGAGCAAGCCGTTTGCGGGGTCTAGGGTTCCGCGCCGCTCCGCCGGGAGCGCGACACCGTGGACGCGCGGCGCCGCTCGCGCCGGGGGTGGGGAGGGCGCTACAGCATCCCGGTCCTCCTCTGCTTGCCGCCCGCGACCATGCCCGAACTGCCCGAAGTCGAGACCGTGCGCCGGGGGCTCGCCCCCGCGATGGTCGGCGCGCGTTTCGCCCGCGTCACCCTGCGCCGGCCGAACCTGCGCTTCCCGTTCCCCGAGCGCTTCGTCGAGCGGCTGGAGGGCACCACCGTGCTCGACCTCGC
>Ga0233425_10006253_pt1 | contig 17848 bp, 10 predicted proteins | sample Watercolumn_Towu_2_FD_181712 | JGI IMG/M metagenome (GOLD analysis project Ga0233425, IMG submission 181712) | Freshwater microbial communities from Lake Towuti, South Sulawesi, Indonesia - Watercolumn_Towuti2014_140_MG | ecosystem: Environmental > Aquatic > Freshwater > Lake | place... | reverse complement strand
GTGGCCGCCGGGGTGGCTTCGTAGAGTTCGGCGAGCACGGTGCCCGCGCCGCTGCCTACGCCGCTCACCTGCACGGTGTAATCCCGGGCGGGGGTCGAGGCGCTGTAGAGGGCGGCATCGCGCGAATTCAGGCTTACAAAGGCAAAGGCGCCCACCTGGGCAAACACCGCGCTCAGCCCGGTGCCATCGCCCCAGTTGTCGTTGCGGGCGACAACCGTAGTGCCGGAGAGCATCTCAACTTGGGGATCGGCGAGGGCGTCGGCGATGCCGAAGGGCGCGAGAGACGGGCCGGCGGCGCGGACCAGGAGGGGGATTTCGCCGGAAGTGCCGGCGCCACCGACGACCGTGCCGAGGGTGAACGATGGATCGGCGGATGAAAGCGTGGTGCGGATCGAGAGGTTGCTCAAACGGCCGACGTCGGCGGGAGCCGCGCCGACGACGGTGAGGGTGGCCGGTGAACTTGCGACCGTGCCCGAAGCGTTGGTGGCGAAGACCACATAGGTTCCGGCCGCCTCCATCTCGACCGCGGGAAGAACGAGCATCCGGCTGGTGGCGCCGGCGAGCGGGGCGCCGTTGCGCTGCCACTGATACGTCGGGGAATTGCTGGCGGCCGCAGAGAAAACCGCGGTGCTGCCGCGGGCGATTGTCTGCGATTGCGGTTGGGCGGAGAACGTCGGGGCATTCGTGCCGCTGACCGTGAGCGTGGCGGTCGAGCTCGTGACGCTGCCGAGGGAGTTGGTCGCGGTTGCGGTATAGGCGCCGGCGTCGCCCACCTGCACATTCGAGAGCGCCAGGGTGGAAGCCGTCGCTCCGGGGATGATCTGCCCGTTGCGGCGCCATTGGAGGCTGGGAGCAGGATTGCCCACCGCCGTGGCGACCAGCGTCGCCGACTGGCCGGTACTCACGGTGACGTTGGCCGGCTGCGCGATGAAAGCGGGGAGCGTGGGGATCCCGGGAATCGACACGCGGTAGACCAGCACCATGTTGTCGATGTTCAGGCTGGCGCGGTAGCTCTCGCCGTTCTGGCGGCCGTCCGTCGTCGAAAAATCGTTGTCGTTGCCGATGAGCAGGAAGAAATCGTCGGGCGCGGACGGGTCGAGCGCCGGGGTGAGGGCGAGGCTCTCCCATTTTTCGGCGAGGGTGTCGGAGTTGTCGTTCGAGCTGTTGTTCAGGTTGAATTTCGTGAGCTGGTTGAGGTCGTTGATGTCGACCAGGACGACCGACGTTGCCGGCACGATGGTGGGGGAGAGGACGCCGCGCGGCGCGGCGGAGTTGTTGGGATTGTCGAACGCGGAACCGGCGAGGTTGGTGGCGGCGGCGGTATCGTACACGAGCACGGCGCGAGAGAGGGAGCGGGCGGAGGCGGAGCCGCGGCCGTTGCCGTCGCGGGTCAGCACGAGGAAGTGGCGCGCGCTGAGGGCGACGAGGTCGCCGACAGAGGCGACGTGCTGCCCGCCGTCCTCGGTGTAGAGGGGCAGGGGCAGGATCCACTCGCTCCGGAGGACGGGGGCGGCGGGGTTGGCGAGATCGTAGGCCAGCAGCCGCGTATGGCGGCGCCCGGCGCCGCCCTCGGCGCCTCCCTCCTGGCGCAGGGCGGACTGCAGGAGCGCGTACAGCGTCGTGCCGTCGGGCGAAAGGGACAGCCCCTCAAAGCCCTGGTTGTTGGCGCGGCCGGCGAGGGGATCGGCCGGGGAAGGGGCGGGCTGGCCATCCCCGGGGTTGTTGGAGGAAAAGGATTCCTGCGCGTTGCGCTTGGGGATGAATGCCTCGGGTGGCCGGACGGCGCCGAGCAGGGCGCCGTTGGCGGAGAAGCGGTAAAGGTACGGGCCGTATTCGTCGGAGACGAAAAAAGTGCCGTCGCCGAGGCGCGCGAGGCCCTCCGGGTCGATCGAGAGGCGCCCGTTGTGGGCCTGGGGCAACGGGGGAAAACCGCTGCGCGTGCCCGAACCCGTCGGCGAGGGATCCAGCGAGGTGAGGGGCGTGCCGTTGGCCTCGGCGAAGAGCACGGTGTCGCTGAGCGTGAAGCGCAGTTGGTTCTGGTTCGAGGATCCGTTCGGGGCGGGAGTGAACGTCACGCTGAACTGGTGCAGCCGCGGCCGGTAGTTCGTGGTGACGCCGGAGCGGACGTAGCCGCGGTCGGGCTGGGTGAAGAGCGTGGCCGCGAACGAGCCGTCGGCATTGCGTCGCCACGAACGCGGGTCGAGGGCAAGGCCGGAAAACGATCCGAGGGTCTCGCCGAAGCGGTCGCGCTGGGAGGCCGACACGCGCCCGACGCCGACCAAGCCGCGGTTGACAAAGGTCGTGCCGCCAAAGGTGACGCTTTGGGCGGGGCTCGACACGGGCAGCGCCAGCGCGGTGAGGGCGAACAGAAACGGGCGGCAGCAGGAGAACCGGGGCATCGGCGTCGGGTTATTGCGGAAGCGGCAGGCAAGTCCATTCCAATTCCGCGGAAGTTGCACCTGGGAGCGGTGACCGGCGCCCGCACTCCTTCCGATGGGGCTTGCACGGGAGGAGAACATGACTTCTTTTCCGTCCTCCCCGATGAAAGTCGATCGAGCACAGCGCCAGCGGCGCGAGATCAAGTACGTTATCCACGAGGACACGGCCCGGTCGATTCGGAGTTATCTTTCCAGCTATCTGGATCCGGACGAGAACGCGGTCGGCAAGGTCGACAACTCCTACGATGTGCAGTCGCTGTATCTGGACTCGAACAACCTGCACACGTTCTACGCTGCGAAGGAGGGCGACCGCAACCGGTTCAAACTTCGCATCCGGTACTACGACAACGACCCAAACTCGCCGGTGTATTTCGAAATCAAGCGGCGGATCAACGAAGGCATCGTCAAGCAACGGGCGCGGGTCCGCCGCGAGGCGGTGAAGTCGCTGTTGGTGGGTGCGAGCCCCTCGACGGATCACCTGTTTTCGTGGAACCCGCAGCAGTGGTCCGACCTGCTGGATTTCTGGCAACTGGTCGAGCGGTTGGAGGCGGCGCCGCGGGTGCACAACGCCTACCTGCGCGAGGCCTACGTGACTCCCGGCAAGGCGACGGTGCGGGTCACGATCGATCGCAATGTGCGCGCCGAACCGGAATTCGGAGGCGAACTCGGGACCGAGTTCCGCCGGCCGGTCGAGTTGTTTTCGGGGGTGGTCATCCTCGAGCTGAAGTTCACGGAGCGGATGCCGACCTGGCTGATCGAGATGGTGCGCGGGTTTTCCCTCAAGAGCTGTGGTGCGGCGAAATATGGGGATGGGGTCGAAGCGCTCGGGTTTCACCGCGTGGCCCGCCGGCGGACGGGGTTTGAGTGGGGCCATTCGGAAACGGCTGCCGCGACCAGTGCGCCTTGGCTTGACGCGTCGGCGGCATTGCGCAATGCGTTGGGGCCCACCCGTAGATGAACGCCTTTTTGCAAGGAGATATTGGTGCCTCGCCGACCAGCTACCAGGCTTTGCTGCTGGCGCTGCTCCTAGCGTACTTGATCGGGCAGTTGTTTGCCTGGGTTTATGTGTTCACGCACTCGGGGGTGTCGTACTCGCGCTCGTACGTGGTGGCGCTGATCGTGCTGCCGGTGCTGGTTGCGCTGGTGCTGCTGGTGATGTCGAACAGCCTCGTGACGGCGTTCGGCCTGATCGCGGCGTTTGCGATCATCCGGTTTCGCAATGCCATTCGCGACACGCTCGACCTCTGCTACGTGATGGGGGTGATCGTGCTCGGCACAGCCTGCGGGTCGCTGAAGTTCACCACCGCGGTCATCGGCGCGTTGTGCGTGGCGGGCCTGCTGATCTTCCTCTGGATGACGGCGTCGGGCACGCGGCACCGTTTCGACCTGATTCTGAACATCCGGTGGATGCGGTCGCCGGAGGAGTTGTCGGCGGTCAAGCACCTGCTCGAACGGCACAGCCTGCGCGTCCACATTGCGAACCAGCATTTCGGCGCAGGGATGGAGGGCGCCGATCTTTCGTACCGGGTGCTGTTGCGGGATCCCTCGCGGGCGGCCGAGTTGCTGCGGGAACTGGCAGCCCAGCCCGGAGTGGACCGGGTCTCGAGCGTGCAGGCCGCCGACGAATCGGAAATCTGATTTTTTCGCATGGACCCGCGCCTGCTCCCGCCCATCCCGACTCCCCCTGCGCAACGCTGGCGCGAGGTGCGATTGCTTTACCTGCCGCGGACGACCTTCGTGTTGGGCTTGATCGCGGCGGCGGTGATCTGGACGCGCTGGGTGGCTCCGGCCACGTTTTTGGCGGAGGCGGACATCGTACAGGCCGACGTCCGGCCGACGATGCCTGGCGTGCTGGCGAGCTTGAAGGTGGGAATGCAGCAGACGGTGCGGGCCGGTGAGGTCATCGGCCATGTCACGGCGGCGAATCCGCGGATGCTCGAGGCGACGTTGGCGGTGATTCGAGCAGAGGTCGGGATGCTGTCCGCGACGATGATGGGGGCGACGGACCGCCAGCGGGTGACGCTCGAATCCGAGCGGCTGCAGCTCGACTGGATGAGCCACCGGGTGGAATTGGCGGCGCTAAAGGGGCGGCTGCAACAGGCGGCCGGGGATCTGGCGCGGGCCGAGCCGCTGCACCGAGCCGGATTGATCACGAACGAGAATTTTGATTTGCTGAAAACTAACCGGGAGACGCTGGCAGCGCAGGTTGAAGAGCAGTCGAAGCTGGTCGCGCAGTCGGAGCCGGTGATTCGCAGTTTTGGATCGACCGACAGCCGGGTGGCCGGATTGTCGCAGGAAACGGCGTTGGCGGCAGCAATCAAGGTGCAGGAAGCGCGCTTGCGGCAGACGGAAGAGGAGTTGGCGCCGCTGCCGCTGCTCGCGCCGATTGACGGGGTGGTGTCACTGATGCTGCGGCGGCAGGGGGAGGCGGTGATCGCGGGCGAGATTATCGTGCGGATTAGTTCCACGAAGACGGAACGGGTGACGGGATACATCCGGCAGCCGGTGCCGTTCGAGCCGAAGCCCGGGATGGAAGCTGAAGTGCGCACGCGGGGAAATTCGCGACAGATCGGTACGACCAAGGTGCTGCACGTGGGACCTGCGATGGAGCCGATCTCGTTGACGGTGCTGGCGGCGCTGCGCCTGCCGCAGACGACCGTGCCGGAGACCGGGCTGCGGGTTCAACTGGCCCTGCCGCCGGGAATGAAGCTGCTCCCGGGCGAGATCGTCGACGTGATCATCCGCTAGCCCGAAGATTTCACACTCCGAGGTGTGCCCCGACAGAGTCGGGGTCGTCCCTGTCGGGCCGACGAAGTCGGGGCAAGCCGCGACAACCCCGACCTTGTCGGGGCAAGCGTCGCCCCGCCCAACCCGCCCCGACTGGTCGGGGGAGGGCGGGCGGAAATTTCTCTGAAAGATCTCTTGGAGGGCATGAAATTTCCGGGCTAGCGGCCAAACTGCGTTGGGCGGCCCTCAACCCGGAATCTCGGGTTCGACGAGGTGGGCAAGCTGGTCGAGCGATTCCTGCCAGCCGAGGTAGCACATCTCGGCGGGAATCACCGCCGGAACGCCGGCCTGCCCGATTGTGAGCTCGGTGCCGCACGACACTTTCTTCCACCCGATCGTCACCGTCATGTGCCCGGCGAGATTCGGATCGTCGAACTTGTCGGTGTAGCGCAGCCGTTCGGACGGTACGAGTTCGAGGTAGTCTCCACCGAAGAAATGAGACCGGCCGGTCGTGAAATTCGTGAACGACATCCGGAAACCGCCGCCGACTCTGGCCTCCAGGTGATGAACCGTGCAGGTGAATCCGTGGGGAGGTATCCATTTGCTCAATGCGGAAGCATCGGGGAACGCGCGAGAGAGCTTTTCGGGCGTCGCTCGCACGACGCGGTGCAATCGAATAGTGTGTGGGTGGACATGGGACTTCCTCCAGTGGCAAAATGGGGCGGGGTGGGGACCGACAAGGCCAATCGCCCGGCCGAGGGGCAAGGCCAGACTTGCCCTCCCGGCCCGGCGCAGCGCAGCGTGGGCGGCATGATGAGGCGTTTTTTTTGCGTGTCGTTCGGAGTGGTTTCCCTGGGGTTGGCGGCGGACTCGACCCCATGGCCGCGGGCGCACCCGCCGCTCCCGCGCGCCCATGCCCACAACGACTACCTGCACGCGCGGCCGCTGCTCGATGCGCTCGACCACGGTTTCGGCAGCATCGAAGCCGACATCTGGCTGGTGGACGATCAATTGCTCGTCGCGCACGACCGGAAGGAGGTGCGGTCGGGTCGCACCCTGGAGGCGCTCTATCTCGACCCGCTGCTCGCGCGTTTCCGGGCGCTGGGCGGCCGCATTTATGTCGAGGGCACGCCGCTGACTCTCCTCATCGATGTGAAGTCGGCCGCCGGGCCGACCTATGCCGCCCTGCATGCCCGGCTTGGCCGGTACGCCGAGATGCTCACGGAATTCCGCGGCGACACCATCCGGCCGGGCCAGGTGACGGTGATCGTGTCGGGCAACCGCGACGAGGCGGCCATGCGCGCGCAGCCGTCGCGTTACGCGGCGATGGATGGCCGGAAAGCGCATCTCGATTCCGATGCGCCGGCGTCGCTCGTCCCGCTCCTCAGCGAGAACTGGCGGACGCTTTCCTCGTGGAACTGGATCGGACCGATGCCGGACGACGTGCGCCGCACCCTCGGCGATTGGGTGACTCGGACGCACGCCCGCGGGCGGAAGTTGCGTTTTTGGAATGTGCCCGACCGCCCGGAGGTCTGGGCCGCACTGCGCGACGCCGGAGTGGACGTCATTGGCACCGATAATCTTTCGGCCCTGCGGGACTTTCTCACCGCCCGAGCGACCACCAGGCAGAGGGGTCGTCTGGGCGAGCCGGTGAAGAGGAACGGCAGCCTCGGGGCAGCCCAATGGATCCGCCCGAAACGCAATCAAGGCGCGTCGGGTGGAATGAGGACACAGACTGCAAGGCGCTGCCGTATCTCGAACGGTTGCCCGCGATTCCGATGCGGCGGCTCTATTGGGATGTCATCTGGAATCCGTGGCGCGCGGATCCGCGCTTTCAGCAGTTAATTCAGAAGCTCGGCTTCGTACGGGAATACGAGGTGGCCCGCGAGACCTGGTCGCGGATGCAGAAGGAGCCGCCGGCGCAGAAGTCGCAACTCGTTCCTCCGATCCAAAGAGATCGGAAACTCCCTTGTCAGGGTGCCGTACCCGGCGGGCTGCGTCTCTGCGCCGTAACCTACGCGCCAGTTGTGCTTCCCGGAACCGCGTTCGATCCAGGCGGCGGCCTTCTCAGCGGCCGCCTGGGAAAAGAACGCGCGCTGGGGCTGAAGGTCGACCACGGGTGTGTCCTCCAGGTCGTAGACAAACAGCACATGCAGCGTGAGGGTTCGCGCAGGCGAGGTATGCAGCAGCGCCTTGAGCGACTCGATGGTGGGCTGGTGGTGCATTTTTCCCGACAAGAAATCTCTGCGCGGTTTGCAAACCCAGGCTGGCAGCGGCGGTTCGTCGCGGGGGCTGGCGATCCGATTGCGCCGGTTACGGCCGGACGACGCGGATGCCGGCGGGGGCTTCGATCTTTGACTCGAGGCGGCCGTCCGCGCGGCGCTCGTGGCGCAGGGTCAGGCCTTCTTGATCTTCTCCGCGTTCTTGGAGATCTTCCAGACGGCGGCGACGATGTCGGCCATGTCCTGCCTGCTGCCGAGAAACATGCCCGTGCTGCTGAGCCAGACGGAAGTCTGGAACGTCTCGATGAGCTTGGGGCAGTGGTTTCGTTCCTTGTATTTCTCGAAATCGAGCTCTGCGGCGGGATAGAGTTTCCGATAGGCGCGCGAAGCCAGCGTCGCGCGCATCACCCCTTGGCTGTAAAGTGGATCGTTGGGATAGCCGCCGGTCACACTGACCCCTTCCGCCGCCAGGGCCTTGACGAATTTGTCGCGCGAGAGGCCTTGGAACGCCTGGGCATCATAGATGAAGGGGCACATGTAATAGGAGACGCTGTCGACGCCGTCGTAGAGCCGGACGGGTTTGATGCCGGGAATCTCGGCGAGTTTCTCCCGCACCCAGTTGCCGTTCTCGTTGCGCGTGCGGTGCTGGGCCTCGAGCCGCTTCAACTGGACGAGTCCGATGGCCGCCTGGTATTCGGCCATGCGGATCTTGTTGCCGAGGCGGAACGAATGAATGGTGCTGGCGTAGGTGCCCGGCGCAATGTTGGAAGCGTAGCCGTAGTTGTGGTAGGAATAGAGCCGGTCCTTGAAGTCGGCGTCGTCGGTCGTGATCGCCCCGCCCTCGCCGATCGGCATGATCTTGCTCGTCTGGAAACTGAAACAGCCCGCGTGGCCGTACGAACCCATCTTGCGGCCTCGGATGGACGAAAGGTGCGCCTGGCAGGCGTCCTCGACCACGAACAGGTTGTGCTGCTGAGCGATCTTCATGATCGCCTCCATGTCGGAGGGGAAACCGCAGATGTGAACGGGCAGGATTGCCTTGGTGCGCGGCGTGATCTTCGCGCGGATCTTCTCCGGGTCGACCTGGTAGGTGGTGGGGTCGATGTCCGCGAAGACCGGGATCGCCTTCTGGTAGAGAATGCCGAAGATCGACGCGCTGAAGGTGTAGGGCGACATGATGACCTCGTCGCCGGGCCCGACGTCGAGCTCCATGAAGGAAGCGCTGAGCGCGTTGGTGCCGTTGACCACCGCCAGGGCATGCTTGTTGCCGACGAGCTTGGCCCATTTCTCCTCGAACTCAGTGACCAGTTTCGCCCGGGACCAGACGCCGCGCTTCATCACCTCAGCGATCTGCGGATCGTCTGCGTTTTCCCAATGCGGCCATTTCGGCCAGCCTCCCTTGTGGGCGGGTGGACCGCCGAGGATGGCCGGCGTGGCGGCATCGGACTTCTTGGCGCTGGGGTTGGCGACGGCGGTGGCGGTCGCCAATCCGAGAGCTCCGCCGATGACGCCGACTGAACCCGTTTTTAGGAAACTGCGTCGGGAGTGATTCGTTTGCATGATAATCGTCCTCGATCTGATCATCATAGTCTTCGTGCGCGGGTTGGCAACGGGCAAAGGTGGGCGGCTGCCCGCGTGACGGACAAAACAGCCTGTCCCTTCTACGCTATCAAGCGTAACCGCAACGATAGTCTGTCCCCTTCGTAGTGGGGTAATAGAATTAGCGTGTCATCTTTGAGATGCGCACTCGCGAATTGAAACAGCCGGTCCCTTTCGCTCCGGGGTATGCTTTCGCAGGAATAGACTATCCCCCAAGAGTTTGCAGAACTGAGAAATAGCCTGTCCCCTTCAGCAGAGAAATAGCCTGTCCCCTTCAGCACCACGGTTCTTCAGCAGCAACTCCAAATCCTGAATCGGTGTGCTTGTCGCAGGAATTCGTCTTTGCGCTTCAGCCGGGGAAATCACCCAATGGCGTCATGAGATTGCGCCCTCCCCTGCGCTCTTCCGCCCTGCTGGCGCTCGCGGGCCTGGCCATTACCCCCGCGGTTCGCTCCGCGCAGCCGGGGTCGCCCTCCACCGCCGAGGAAGCCGTCCTGCTCTCCCCGTTCCACGTCGATGCGACGAGCGAGCGGGGCTACTACGCCACCCAGACCTTGAACGGCACGCGCCTGCGGACCGACCTGGAGGACATCGGGTCCTCCCTCACCGTGTTCACCGACCAGATGCTGGAAGACCTCGGGGCGAACAGCATCTACGACATCATGGCCTTCGCGCCCAACACCGATCCGTTTGTCATGTCGACCTCGGACATCACGGGCAACGGGAACGACTTCATCAACATCCCGACGAAGTTCGTCTCCCGGGGTGGTACGAGCACGGTGGTGGGCCAGGATTTCTTCGCCAACAACATTCCCCAGGACCGCTTCAACTCGGAGGCCATGACCTTTACACGCGGTCCCAACGCCATCCTGTTCGGCCTCGGCGACGCCGCGGGTGCGTTCCTCTCCTCGACCAAGCGGGCCAAGTTCCGGAACGCGATGACGGTGGAACAGCAGATGGACAGCCGCGGCGGGCATCGCGCCACGGTCGATCTCAACCGCGTCGTCGTTCCGAACCATGTCGCCTTCCGCTACGCCGGGGTCTTCGAGGGGCTGAACGACTTCCGCCTGCACAACAACACCTACCAGCGCCGGCATTTCTCGACCCTGACGTTCACCCCGTTCCGGAAGACGACAGTGCGCGTCAACGCCGAGCGGGGTCATATCCAGCAATCGGGCGTGCGGCCGTGGCCCGACTACGACGCGGTGTCGCCGTGGTTGGCGGCGGGTTCGCCGCTGCTGGCCACCTTTGTCAACACGGCGGGCGGCAAGCCGAATGGCATCCAGAACTTCGGCTACGCCGGCCTGGTCTCGACGGAGTATTCGCCCGGCGGCACGCCGATTCCCACGCAGCGACTGCAGAACCAGGGGCAGAGCGTGCCCCCGAGTTTCTCCAATGGCTTCGCCGTCAACGGCGCGACCTTCCGCTCCCTCGTGAACGAGTCGATCTACCCGACTTTTGCGAGCGCGTTCGGCAATTCTGCGTACCGGCTCACAGACTACCACAACTCCTCCGTGTTCTTCGAACAGCAGATCACCCAGGATCTTTTCGTCGAGGCCGCGATCAACCGGGTCGACAGCAGGCTGAGGGCCATCAACGGATTCGTCGGCCAGTTGAGCTACATCTACGTTGATCCGAACCGCCAGCTCCCCGACGGCGCGCCCAATCCCAACGTCGGCCGACTCTACAGCCAGTCGCAGTCCACGATCATCGATGCGCCGAACTGGGCGAAAAACGTGCGCGCGATGGCCTCGTACCAGTTTGATTTCTCCACCCGCGCCCGCGGCTGGCTCCGAAATTTCGGCCGCCACCACGCCGCCGCGTTCGTCGAGCGCGACAACACCAATGGCTGGTCGAGCAACAACGGCCTCTGGAACACCACGCCTTTCGCCACCACCGGGGCCGCGGCCACCATCACGAACGGGGCGAATGCGATTCAGTACCGCTACTATTACGATCCGGCGAACCACAAAGTGGGCACGTCGGTCGGCCGACACCTCGAGGCCATTCCCGTCCTCTATGCCAACGACCCGCTGCCTCCCCGCCACCCGAGCGGGGTCACTCCCGCCTTCATGTCCCAGCAGGGGCTCAACATCTCGAAGACCATCATCACCACCAAGGCGATCGCCCTGCAGAGCTTCTTCTGGAACGACCGCATCGTCCTCACCAACGGCTGGCGCACGGACAACCAGGTGAACTGGGCGGGCTATCCCAATGATTTCGCCGCCATGCGGGACGCGCGGGGCATTTCGCCGCGCGGTGACGACATCAACATCCGCGACTTTGCCGCCGGCAGCCGCAACGAGCGCGGCGGGCGCACCTACTCGCGCGGGCTGGTGTTCCATGCCCTGCGCTGGCTGAGCCTGAGCTACAACACCTCGAACAACCTCCGGGTCAACGGACTGGCCCGGAACGTATTTGGCGACCTCCTGCCGAATCCGCAGGGAGAGGGGAGCGATTACGGCGTGAAGCTCGCGATCCTCGGCGGCCGTGTCTACGCCGGCGTGACCTACTACACGAACAGCAGCCTCAACGCCAGCGACTCGATCTCCAACAACGCCGCCGGCAACTTCAAGCAGTTCGACCAACTCTGGATCGCGGTCGCGACCCACACGGGGGATGTGAAGTACCTGACGTCGCCCTATTCCACGCTCAGCACGGTGTGGTCGGACGTGGTGTCGACGACCTCCAAGGGTTGGGAATTCTCCCTCACCGCCAATCCGAGCCGGCAGTGGCGGGTGACGATCAACGGCAGCAAGCGCGGGAACAACACCACGACCGCGCGCGGCACCTACATCAACCAATACATGGCGCAGTACATCCCGATCATCAAGTCGCACCCGGAATGGCAGCCGCTGGACGCCTCCGGCCAGACGGTCGCCCAGCGGGTCGCCGACCTCGAGAACACGCTGGTGAACTTCAACGCCATCCGAAACAGCCCGTCCGCCAACTTTGCCTCCAACTGGACGCTGAACCTGATCCAGACCTACGAGTTCGCCCGGGAAGGCCCGCTCGGCGGCTTCGCGGTCGGCGGCAGCATGAACGCCCGCGGCCGGGCCATCAATGGCTTCGCGGTCGATTCCCGCGCGGTCCTCGATCCCAGCACTCCCTACCATGCCCCCAGCTACGCGAACTTCGGCGCCTGGGTCAGCTACCGCCGGAAGATCTTCCGCAACCGCCTCGATTGGCGCCTGCAGCTCAATGTGCGCAATCTCCTCGACGAAAACACCATCTTCCCGTTGGTCGCCGTCGACCGGCGCGACGGCAAGCACACCCCGGAGGTCGTGATCTACAATCTGAAGGAACCGCGCACCTACCTCTTCACGAGCAGCTTCAGGTTCTGAGGAAAGACAATGCTCGTCTTCGTGCTCCGATCACCGCGCACGCGGCCGCGGAACGTCGGCACGAAGCGCTGCCGGGTGAATCGCGTGCAGTCGCGCAATTCACGGTTGTCCGCTGCTTGGAACCGGTGATCATCGCAGCGAATCCTCCGCCGATGCGCCTGCTGCTGCGTTCCGTTGCCATGGTCTGGCCGCTCCTTGTCGCGGCCGCGGACGCTCCGCGCGAGTCGCTGCTGCTGCTCGACAACGGCACCGCGCAGGTCGGCCTCGACCCGGCCAAGGGCGGTTCGATCACATGGCTCACCTGGACCGGCCAGCCGCGGAATGCCGTCAACCACGCCGACCCCGGCCGCTTGATCCAGCAGTCCTATTACGCGGGCGCCCGGCTGGATCGCCGCGCGGAGGGCCAGTCGAAGGCGTGGAGCCCCTGGACGTGGAATCCCATCCAGGGCGGCGGCGTGAAGTCGTGGGCGCGTGTCATCGAGAGCCGGCGCCTGCCCGACGGCAGCCTGTACGCCGAGACCGTGCCGCGCCTGTGGGACATGCCCGGCGAAGAGGCCGCAGCGCGGATGCGGCAATGGACCGCGTTCGAACCGGGCATGCCAAACGTGATCGTGGTGCGCTGCGAATTCGAGGCGCAGCGGGCGCCCGGGGATCGCTGGGGTCCGGCGGTCGAGCGTTCGCAGGAAATCCCGGCCTGCTACTTCACCCGGCGGTATGACGACGTGCGGAGCTACTTGGGCGACGGCCAGTGGTACCAGGAGACGCAGCCGCCGGGCCCGCCGTGGGGCAAGGCGAGCCCGCCGCGCAAGGCCATGGCGTGCTTCTCCCCCGCAGGCCAGGGCGTCGCGGTGTTCAGCCCGGCGTCGACCCAGCCCTGGAATTTCGGTCCGCATGCCGGGGGCGTAAGCGACGACCCTGCGGCGGGGCCCTGCGTGCACGTCGCGCCGATTGACCGCGTGCCGATGGGGCCGCGCTCGACATATCGCTACCGCTACTGGCTCGTCGTCGGCGACGCGGCGCAGATCGCCGCGCGGCTCGAGGAACTCTGGCGGCGCTGCGCCGGCGAGCGCGCCGAGCTGCGCAACGGGCCGTGACTTTTCCCCCGCTGATCACCATGCATCGAATCCTGCCAACCGTCTGGTTGTCCTTCACTGTCCTGGGTTTTTCCGCCCCGGCGACCAAACCCGCCGCCGACCGGCCCAACGTCATCTTCATCCTCGCCGACGACCTCGGCTGGCGCGATCTCCGCTGCTACGGGAGCACGTTTCACGAGACGCCCAATCTCGACCGGCTGGCCGCGCGGGGAGTTCGGTTCACCCAGGGCTACGCGGCGAGTCCGTTGTGCTCGCCGACGCGCTCGAGCATCCAGACGGGGCAGCATCCCGCGCGCATTGGGATCACGTCGCCGGTCTGCCACCTGCCGCAGGTGCAGCTCGAGAAGCGGCTCGCCAAGAGGAATCCGAATCAGCGGGCGTTCATTGCCGACAGCCTGACACGGCTCAAGACTGAGTACGTCACGCTGGCCGAGGTCTTTCGCGAGGCAGGGTATCGCACGGCGCATTTCGGCAAATGGCACCTCGGGTACAACCGCCCCGAACATCCGGAGGACCGCTACGAGCCCAAGGACCAGGGATTCGACGTGGATTTCCCACATACCCCGAACGCGGCCGGTCCGGGTGGAGGTTACCTCGCGCCATGGAAGTTCATCCGCGATCCGGCCATCACCGGCCAACCCGGCGAGCACATTGAGGATCGCATGGCGGCCGAGGCCGGGAAATTCATCCGAGAGAACCGGGTGCGCCCCTTCTACCTCAACTACTGGGCCTACTCGGTGCACTCGCCTTGGAATGCGCGCCGCGATTACATCCGCGCGTTCGAGGCGAAGGTCGACCCGGCGAACCTGCACCGCAACCCGCTCTACGCCGCCATGGTGAAGAGCCTCGACGACGCGATCGGCCGCATTCTCGCCGCGGTCGACGAGGCGGACATCGCCGACCGCACGATCATCGTGTTCACCTCGGACAACGGCGGCTGGGCGTACAAGCCGCGCGCCACCGATCCCGAGGGCTACACCAGTGTCGCAGCGACGAGCAACCACCCGTGGCGCAGCGGCAAGGCCTCGCTGTACGAAGGCGGCACGCGGGAACCGCTCCTCATCGCCTGGCCGGGCCGCGCGAAGCCGGGAACGACAAGCGACGCGCTGTTCCAAAGCACGGACTTTTATCCCACGCTGCTCGCGATGGCCGGGCTCGCTCCGCGAGCCGGCCTGCAACTCGACGGCCACAACCAGGTGCCGGCGATCCTGGGCGAACGGCCCGTGCGCGACCTGGTCTTCTGCCATTTTCCCCACGGCAGCCCGGCGCAGGCCGTGGAAATCCCGGGGTTTCTGCCCGGCACGTATGTGCGCCGCGGCGATTGGAAGCTGATCCGGTTCTACTGCGCGAATGAGGATTGGAGCGATCGGCTGGAGCTCTACAATTTGAGAGAGGATCCGGGTGAGACGCGCAACCTCGCCGCCCAACAACCGGAGCTCACCCGCGAGCTGAACGAACGCATCGCCGCTTTTCTGCGCGACACCGAGGCGGTGGTGCCGATGAAGAACCCCGACTACCGGCCCGGCGCCGCCCCGGCCGGTGCCAAGAAGAAAGCCCAGAAGAAATGACGCTCGCCACCTTCCGGAGTTGGCTCCTTCCCGCCGTTTCCATCCCGTTCGCCCTTGCGCGCGCCGCCGCCGCCGATCCGCTCGTCGCCGGCTGGGAGCGGCCGCCGGCCGAAACCAAACCGTGGTGTTACTGGTATTGGATCAGCGACAACCTCTCGCGCGAAGGGCTCACCCGCGACCTCGAGGCCATGGCCCGCGTCGGGATCGGCGAGGCGCTGATCGGCAACATCTTTCTCGACAACCAGCCTGCCGGCCGCGTGAAGGTGCTGAGCGACGAGTGGTGGGAGCTCGTCCGCCACGCGCTGCGTGAAGCCGATCGGGTGGGCGTCAACCTCGGGCTCTTCAACTGCCCCGGCTGGAGCCAGTCGGGCGGCCCGTGGATCAAGCCCACGCAGGCGATGCGGCACGTGATTTCGTCCGAGACGCGCGTGGCCGGGCCGCGCCGCTGGCAGGGCCGGCTGCGGGCGCCGGTCGCCGACTTTCAGCCGATCGCGCTGCACGCATTTCCGGCACCCGCGCACGACGCCGATACTCCCGTCTCGCGGGGCGCACGTCTCGTGTGCGTGCCCGCGGTGGAAGGCGCAGAGCGGCTGATCGATGGCGACGCCGCCACCACCGTGACTTTTCCGGTCGACGCCGGGCGCGGCGAGAGGCCGTTCACGGTGGAATTGCAGTTTCCGGCCGCGCTCACCGCGCGCTCGCTGGAAATCATCCCGGGCACGGAGGCGTTCGGCGCGGATGCCGAACTGCTCGCCGAGCAGGCCGACGGGAACTTTCGCTTGGTGAGAAAGTTCAAGTGCGACCGATCGAACATGGACACCAAGGTTGGGCCCATGCCGCGCGGGCCGGTCGCGATCGCCTTCCCCGCTGTCACGGCCTCGAAGTTTCGCGTCGTATTCACGGGGTTTGGCGTGCGTGGCAAGCCGCCGGCGCCGGCGCTGGCGGAGATCCGCCTTTCGCCGGCCGCGCGGCTGGAATCCTACGTCGAGAAACAACTGGGCAAGATGCACCCCACGCCGCTGCCGCTGTGGGATGCGTATCTGTGGCCGGCGCCCGCCGAGCCGGAAGAAGCAGCCCTGGTGATCCCCGAGTCGGGCGTGCGCGACTTGACCGCCCAGATCGCGGCCGACGGCTCCCTCGCTTGGGACGTGCCGTCCGGCGAATGGATCCTCCTGTACTCGGGCATGGCGCCGACGGGCGTGCTCAATCACCCGGCGTCCCCCGAAGGCAAGGGTCTCGAGGCCGACAAGATGAACCGCACGGTGGCGAACGAGCACTTCGCGGCCTTCATCGGCGAGGTGCTCCGGCGCGTGCCGGCAGCGGAGCGGCGCGCCTTGCAGCGGGTCGTGGCCGACAGCTACGAGACCGGCTCGCAGAATTGGACCGACGGCTTCGATCTGCTCTTCCGCCAGACCTACGGCTACGATCCGAAACCCTGGCTGCCGGTGCTGACGGGGCGCATCGTGGGCAGCGCGGACCGGAGCGAGCGCTTTCTGTGGGATCTGCGCCGGCTGGTGGCGGATCGCGTGGCGATCGACTATGTCGGTGGGTTGCGCGAAGCCTGCGCGCCGCACGGGCTCGGGCTCTGGCTCGAAAACTACGGGCACTGGGGTTTCCCCGGCGAGTTCCTGAAGTACGGAGCCGAGTCGAATCGCATCGGCGGCGAATATTGGGTGACCGGCGACCTCGGCTCGATCGAGTGTCGGGCGGCGTCCTCCTGCGCCAACATCTATGGCCAGCGCCTCGTGTCGGCGGAGGCCTTCACGGGCGGCCCGCCGTTCCAGAACGCGCCGGCGGCGCTCAAGGCGCGCGGTGACTGGTCGTTTTGCGAGGGCATCAACCACCTGGTGTTGCACGTGATGATCCACCAGCCGTGGGAGGATCGCGTGCCTGGGGTGAATGCGCCGTGGGGCACCGAGTTCAACCGGCACAACACGTGGTTCGACCGCAGCGCCGCCTGGGTGGACTACGTGCGGCGCTCGTGCTGGCTATTGCAGCAGGGGCATCGGGTGGCGGACGTCGCGTATTTCATCGGCGAGGACGCGCCCAAGATGACCGGAGTGCGCAAGCCGGAGCTACCGGCAGGCCGCGACTTCGATTACATCAATGCGGAGGTGATCGTGCGCGACCTGGCGGTGCGCGACGGCCGGCTGGTCCTCCCGTATGGCAGCTCCTACCGCGTGCTGGTGCTTCCCGAGCTGGCCTCGATGCGGCCGGCCCTCCTGCGCAAGGTGCGCGAACTCGTGCGCGCGGGGGCGACCGTGCTCGGTCCGGCGCCGGAGCGTTCGCCCAGCCTGCAGGATTACCTGGCGGCCGACCGCGAAATCCAAAAGCTGGCCGTCGATCTGTGGGGACCGGTGCCGCGCTCCGTCGCCGGCGAACGCCGGATGGGCCGGGGCCGAATCGTCTGGGGACGGTCGCTGGAGGAGGTGTTCGCCGCGAACGGCCTGGCGCCGGACGTGGAGTTCCGTCCCGCCGCGGCGGATGCGAAGCTGCTTTTCACGCACCGGCAGGCGGGCGCGACGGATCTGTATTTCCTCAGCAACCAGCGCCCGCGCCCCGAACGGGTCGCCTGCGTGTTCCGCGTCGCCGGGCGCAGGCCGGAGCTCTGGGACGCCGTGAGCGGGGAGCGGCGGAGCCTGCCGGACTGGCGGGAGGAGGGCGGGCGCACCGTCGTGCCGCTCGAGTTTGCCGGCCACCAATCCTGGTTCGTCGTGTTCCGGGAAGCGGCGAAGCCCGCGGCGCGGCCGGGCGTCAACTTCCCGACGGTCACGACGCTGGCGACGCTCGGGGGCGAGTGGGAGGTGAGCTTCGATCCGCGGTGGGGCGGCCCGGCCCGGACGACGTGGGCGGAGC
>Ga0233425_10006252_pt1 | contig 17849 bp, 15 predicted proteins | sample Watercolumn_Towu_2_FD_181712 | JGI IMG/M metagenome (GOLD analysis project Ga0233425, IMG submission 181712) | Freshwater microbial communities from Lake Towuti, South Sulawesi, Indonesia - Watercolumn_Towuti2014_140_MG | ecosystem: Environmental > Aquatic > Freshwater > Lake | place... | reverse complement strand
TACGACCGTCCGGCCGCCGAGGAACTGATCCGCTGGCGGCTGTGGGACCGCACCGGCGGCGGCCTGATGGCCGAACTGGGCAGCCACCAGCTCGACGCGGCCAGCCTCTTCATTTCGGCCATGCACGGCGGGCACAAGCAGATGCCGCTGAATGTGATGGCCGCGGCCAACCGCCCGCTGTTCCCGCCCGACCGCGACGCCGAAGACCACGTCTATTGCCTCTTCGAGTTCCCGGCCCCGGGCTACTTCGACGACGCGAAAGACGAGAAGAACCGCAAGGTGGTGAATCCCGACGCCAAGATCACCGTGCAATACTCGTCGATCAACGGCAACGGCTTCGGCGATTACGGCGAGACGGTGCTCGGCTCGGAAGGTACGCTACTGCTGGATCGGGAGTCGGAAGTGCTGCTCTACAAGGGCGCCGACCTGAAGAGCAAGATCAAGGTGGTCGAGGACGGCAAGACGAAAAAGCCCGTGCTGAAGGCCGAAGCCACCGGCGAGCCCGATACGGCCTCCGTCGGCCAACTCGGCCTCTCGCCCAACGAGCGCGGCTACACCGCCGAGATCGAGCATTGGGCCTGGTGCATCCGCAACAGCGACGCCGCCGATCCCGAGAAGCCCAAGCCCCGCTGCTACCCCAAGGTGGCCATGGCCGACGCCGTGATCGCCCTGACGACGAACATCTGTGCGCGGATCGGCGGACGCATGGACTTCGATCCCAACTGGTTCAAGATCGAAAGCGACGCCACGCCGGAAGGAACCCCGCCGGACATCTCGAAGTACGAGTAGGGTGCGTAAAACGCACCGTAGTCTGCCATGAATTGGTGCGTTTCACGCACCCTACACAAGGAGCCTGACGTGGAACCCTGGGCAATTGGAGTGTTTGCCAGCATCGATGCCGGACTGGGCGTGAAACTGGACGTGGCCCACGAGCTGGGCGTGCCGACCGTGCAATTGCACGCCCCGCAGAAGACGAGCCGCACGCGGCAGGCGGCCGAGCGGTTCTTGAACCGGCTCGAAGAGCTAGGCATCACGATCACCGTGGTGTTCGGCGGCTTCGAGGGGGAGAGCTACGCCGACATTCCCACCTGCGTGCGCACCGTGGGCTTGGTACCGCCGGAAACCCGCGCGGCGCGGACGCGGGAGATGAAGGAGATCGCCGATTTCGCCCGGTTGTTGGGCGTCGACGCCGTGGGCCTGCACCTGGGTTTCGTGCCGCACGACGCGGCCGACCCGCTGCGGCGCGAGGTGATCGCGGTGACCCGCGACATCTGCGACCACTGCAAGAAGAACGGCCAGCGATTCCACCTGGAAACCGGCCAGGAGACGGCCGACACGCTGCTGGGCTTCCTCGAAGAAGTCGGCCGCGATAACCTGTTCGTCAACTTCGACCCGGCGAACATGATCCTCTACGGCTCGGGCAATCCCATCGAGGCGTTGCGGAAGGTCGGTAAGTACGTGCGCAGCGTCCACTGCAAGGACGGCAAGTGGGCGGCCAATCCGGGCAAGGAGTGGGGCGCCGAAGTGCCGCTGGGTGAAGGCGACGTGGGCATGGAGGACTTCCTCCGTACGCTCAAGGAGATCGGCTACCGCGGCCCGCTGACCATTGAGCGGGAAATCCCCCAAGACCCCGTGCGGCAGAAGGAAGAGATCGGTCGCGGCATCCGCTTACTCGATTCGCTGAAGGCGAAACTGGGCTAGAACGATGTTGGGGCGGCAGTTGCACTGCCGCCCCAGCGTCCGTCGATCCGGGGCGGCAGTACAACTGCCGCCCCAGCTTGCCGTTTTCAGGAGACAGTCGCAATGCCCTCGCTCAACATGACCGCCGCACATGCCCTCGGTCGCGAAGAAGCCGTGCGGCGGCTGAAGGAGAAGTTCCACGTGGTCCGCGGAACCTACGGCCACAAGGTCAGCGACTTGAGCGAAGAGTGGAGGGACAACACGTTGGCCTTCGGTTTCAAGGCCACGGGCATGAAAGTTTCGGGCACGGTCACGGTCGAGGACGCCGAGGTGCGGCTCGACGCCCAGTTGCCCTTCGCGGCCGTCATGTTCAAGGGGCTGATCGAACGCGAGATTCGCGCCGAACTCGGGCAACTGCTGGCGTGAGAAAAGGACGGGGGGGATTTAGGGATTTGGGGATTTGGGGATTTAGGGATTTGGGGATTTGGGAACCGGGGTCGAACCAAATCCCCAAATCCCTAAATCCCCAAATCCCTAAATCCCCTTATTCCCCTGCCGCGGTCACCAATTGCTCCAGCGTTTCGATCAGCACGTGCTTCTCGAAGGGCTTGGGCAGGAAATCGGCGGCCCCTATGTGGAACGCCTCTTTGAGGATCTTCTTCTGGTCCAAGGCGCTGACAACCACCACCCGGGCCTCGGAATCGCAGTCCAAGATACCGCGGAGGGCGAAGAGTCCGTCGAACTCGGGCATGACTAGATCGAGCGTGACGGCGTCGGGCCGCAGTTCCCGGTAGCGTTCGACGCCTTGTTGACCGTCGGCAGCCTCGCCCACGACCTCCCAACCCGCTTTCGCTGCGGTGTCCTTGATGATCGTGCGGATGATCATCGCGTCGTCGATTACCAGCAGTTTCTTGGACATGGTGCGTCGGATGCCCCGGCGTTATAGGATGCGCGAGTGGTTGCCCGCAGTATCGATGGTCAATTGGCCGCTGTCGCAGTCCATGGTGATGCGGCGACCGACGGTGCCGCCGACGTCGCGTGCGGCCACGCGCAGCCCCTCGGCTGCCAGGACGGCGGTTACGGCCTCGATATTGGCGTCGCCGATTTGCAGCGGGCCGGTGGTGTTGAACATGCAAGCACCGCCGCAGATCTTCACTACCAGGCCGGCGCGGTTGGCGCCCTGCTTTTCCAGCAGTTGCAGCATGTGTGGAATGGCCGTGTCGGCGAACTTCCCTGGCGTTGCCGCGACCCCGTTCGAGCGGGGCAAGACCACGTGCGCCAGGCAGCCGAGCCGCAGTCGCGGGTGGAACAGCGCCACGCCCACGCAAGAGCCAAGCACGGACGCAAGCCGCGCCGGCGCCTGCGCCACGGCGATCTGGCCCATCCCGACCGTCTTGCTCTCCGTCAGTTCTTTCATGGTGCCAAGTGCCATCGTGTGGTTCCCGTTACTCCGGGGGGGGAAAAGGGGATAGGCACCATTTGCCGGAACGGCCCGGAGGGTGCTTCGCACAAATGGTGCCTGTCCCCTTTTTCCCTCGGATCATGTCGAAACTGGGCCTTTACGCGGTGACTCGCAGTGAGCCTTCCATTGCGGTGCGGAGCGATTGGGTGGGAACGAACAACACCCGCCAATTGAGGTCTTCGCCCGCGCGGTGAAAGCCCGTGCGGCAGACCAGCACCTGGTCGCAGGTCGCGGCCTGCACCATGAGCGCCTGTTGCAGTACGCTGGCGCCGTAGTCCTGGATGAAGTACGGCGGCGACGGTATCAGTTCGTGGTCGATCAGCCGGGTGATGGCGTTCACGTATGCACAGCCGAGGATGTTGCCTGTTTCCGTGAGCGCCGACCTCTCCAGTTCACTCCATTCAGGTCGGTCGTTGACCGGCATGCCCAACAATGCCGCGGCCAACTGCCGGCCGTTGACGTCGTCGAAGGTGAGGATCATCTCGCCGCCGATCTCTCCCTCCAAGTTGAGCACGACCATCGTCAACAGATCGTCGCCGACATTCAAGGCCGAGCAGACTTCCTCCAGCGGTAACTCCTGCACCTCGTCGAGGCTCAAGGTGATCAGCCCGTCGGTCCAGCGGCACATGGCCGCCGAAGCGTCGTGCGTGGCCGAGGCCAGCAGTTGCCGCAACACTTCGAGCTTCGGGTTGGCGACGCAACACGTTTCGGTCATGACGCAAACTCCTTTCAGGAAACCGCCACTGCGGCGCGCTTGTTGTTGGAGGCCATGTCGATCAGGGCGGCCAGATCGAGGATCAGCGATACCCGGCCGTCGCCCAGGATACTGGCGCCGGCGATGCCGGCCACGTTGCGGTAGTTGTCGGCCATCGACTTGATGACGATGTCTTCTTCGCCGAGCACCTGGTCGACGCAAAGTCCCAGTTCGCGGCCCGTCGCGCCCACGATCACCAACGTGATTTCATCGGACGTATTCTGCCGCGCGACCGGAGCGGCGCCTGCCCAGGAAAACACGTCGTCGAGCCGGGTCGTGGCCACGACCCGGCCGCGGACCTGCGCGACGCGGTTTCCGTAGACGGTGCCCATATCTTGCTTCCGCAGACTGACGATCTCTACCACCGACTCGAGCGGCATGGCGTACACGTCGCCGTCGATGTCGACCATCAGGCTGGGCAGAATAGCCAGGGTCAGCGGCAGTTTGATCGTCAGCCGGGTCCACTGGCCGAGTTCGCTTTCCAGATCGACGGTGCCGTTCAGATCCTCGATCTTGGACTTGACGATGTCCATGCCCATCCCGCGCCCCGAGACCTCCGTAACCTTCTCGGCGGTGCTCAGTCCCGGTTCCCAGATCAGTTGATAGATCTGCTGGCGGGTCATCTTCTCCAGGTCGGCAGCCGTGACCAGGCCCTTTTCCAGGGCCTTCTTGGCGATGCGGTCGGGGTCGAGCCCCTTGCCGTCGTCGGTCACCTGAATGACGATGCTGTTGCCGCGATGGAAGGCGTCGAGCGTCACGGTGCCTTGCCGCGGCTTGCCCGCCGCTTCGCGCACCTCGGGCGGCTCGATGCCGTGGTCGGCCGAGTTGCGGACCATGTGGATCAGCGGATCGCCCAGTTCGTCGATCATGCGCTTGTCCAGTTCGGTCTTCTCGCCGTTGATGACGAGATTGATCTGCTTGCCGTTGCCGCGGGTGATGTCGCGGATCACGCGTTTGAATCGCCCAAACAGCGGGCCAATGGGCAACATCCGCGTGTCCATCACGCTCTTCTGGATGTCGTTGCTCACCAGTTCCAACTGGTGGATCGACTCGAACAGGTCGTTGACCGAGGTGCGCATGTGCGCGAGCACGTCCACGTCGCGGCGGACGGCCTCCAACTCGGTCTGCACGCGCCGCGCCTGGGCGCGGATGTTCTCCAGTTCCAGCCGCAAGTTGGTGTGTTCGCCCGGCGCCGTGTCGGCCATCTTCTTCAACGTGGCGAAGACGTTTCCCAACGACTGCGACGACTGTTTGGACGTCAGGGCCTGCTTCAACCGCTCGCCGATCTGGTAGAAACGGGCTTTATTGATCACCAATTGCCCGGCCAGGTTCATCAGTTGGTCGAGGCGTTCGATATCGACGCGGAGAGTCTCGGTAGGCTTGTTGCCGGAATCGGCCGGTTGATTCTTGGCGGCGCCGGAAGCGCTGCCGGCGGTTTCGTCGCCCGCATTGGCTTCGGAAGGCGCGCATTGGACGGCCGGCGGCCGGTTCGTCTTTGGGGCCGGGGCCGTGGCGGGAACGGCGTCGCCGGGGGTGTTGGCTGCAACCGCTGCCGCGGGCTCCGCTGCCGGTCCTACGGCACGTTCCAGCAAAGGCTCGACCACCGTCCGGTCCACGCCGGCAATCCGCAATTTCTGCTGCACTTCGGCGAGCGATTTGTCGGTAGCCAGCCCGAAGGAAACGCCTTCCAAGGACTCCAGGTCGTCGAGTCCCTCGGCTGGCGGCTGAAAGAAACAGAGTTCGCCCAGGTTGGCGAGTTTTTCATGCACCAAGCGGGCCTTCAGGCCGACTAATGCCAGGTTAGGGTGGAACGTCACGCGGCCCACCAGCGTGTTGTCGCGGTCGGTCGCCACGGCCGCGACTTGGTTCCGCAGCACGGCGGAGACGGCTTCGGCCGCGGCGGACGGTAGTGTGCTAGGTTGCTGCGGCCGGGTTTCGGCGACCGGCGCCGGCGGTGCCGCCTCGCCGGCCTGCGCCGCGAGCAATTGCCGCGCTAGGCGGTTGAAGTGCTGTGACTCCGGCTGCCCGCGCTTGAGGCCCTCGACGTACTGCCGCAACCCGTCGGTGCATGCCAGCAGTGCGTCGGTCAATGGCGGCGTGAGCGCCCGTCCCGCCTCCCGCATGTTCTGCAGGAGGTCTTCCATCAGGTGCGCCAGTTTCGCGGGAAGGCTCAGGCCGACCGATGCCGCCGAGCCTTTGATGCGATGTGACGTGATGAGCAAATTCTCAAGCGTCGCCGGAGAGTCTCGGCCTTCCACGGCCAACAGGCACTCGGTCATGTGGTCGAGCGATATCTCGGTTTCGTCGACGAAGATGGAGATGTACTTCGAGGCGTTCTCGATCTCGTCGTGCAAACCGGCAAAGTAATCGACTTCCGGCAACGGGGCCGCTGCAGCAACCGCCGGCGTTTCGCTGGGCGCGGGTGGCGGTTCGACCGCCGGCGCTGGGGCGACGGTCGCCGCCGCCATTTCGGCCTGCAAGGCCCGCTCCGCGTCGGCCTGCGACGTCTGCTGGCGCTCCGCGCCTGCAGATTGCAGCAGGTTCTTGATCCCTTCGAGGACCGAGTCGCATTCGACGGGTGCGGAGTTGGGATCCTTCAGCGATTCCACCAGGCCGGTCAACCGGTCCACGGCCTGGAAGACGAGGTCCACCACGTCGGCGTCGATGGCCAGTTGGTTTTTGCGCGCCGCGTCGAAGACGTTTTCGACCTTGTGCGTCAGGCCGTTGATCTCGCTCAGCCCAAGCATCGCCGAAAGCCCCTTGAGGCTGTGGGCGGCGCGGAACATCTCGTTGAGAACTTGGGCGTTGTCGCGCGGCTCGTCGGCTGCGCCCAGGTCGCGCACCCACTCGTCCAGCTGCAGGAGGTTCTCGTTCAGGCGGTCGAGCAGTTGCGCCGACTCGTCGAGGAAATCCCCCAACAGGCTGTCGAAGAACTCGTCGCGGGCGATGGGTGCGGCCTCGCTCATACGAACTCCTGCGTCTAGCTCGGTTTGCGGAACAGCCAAGGCTGCACCCGCTGAAAGTTCTTAACCAAATCGGCCACGCCTTCGGCGGCGCCGGCGAGCAACAGTCCGCCGGGCCGGATGGCCGAACATACGTGGTTGACGACCGTCTTTTTCGATGCGCCGTCGAAGTAGATCAGCACGTTTTTCAGCAGCACCAGGTCGAAGTCCTTCTCCCGCAGCGGCTCCAGCAGGTTGTGTTGGCGGAAGCGAAGCATGGCGGTCAGCGCGGGTTTGGCGTGCCAGATGTTGGCGTCGGGGGCTTTGCTGAAGAATCGGGTGCGGTAGTCCTCGGGAACCAGGCGCATGGCGCGTTCGCTGAAGACCGCCGCCTTGGCCTGCTCCAGGGCGCCGACACCGATGTCGGTGCCCAGGATCTGCACCTTCCATTGCTGCAGGTTCGGCATGCATCCCGCGATGCAACATGCCAGCGTCACCGGTTCGTCGCCCGTGCTGCACGCCGCCGACCAGATCCGCATCGTACGGGTGTTAGTCCCGCCGCGGGCTTCGGCCGCGCGCTCGGCCAGGTAACTGTTGCGGAACCAGTTCCACTGCGCCTCGTCGCGGAAGAGATACGTCTCGTGCGTGGTGATTTCCTGCAGGAAGGCGTCCCACTCGGGGTCGGAGGCCCGCAGCCGCCGCACGTGATCGTAGTACTCGCCGAAGGAGGCGATGCCCGTCTGTCGCAAACGCCGCCGCAAGCGGTTCGACAGCAGCATCTTCTTCTGCGGCGAAACGCGGATTCCCGTCCGCTCGTAGATCAAATCGGCGAACTGCCGCAATTGGGCGTCGCTGACCTGCTCGAGGTTGGCGCCGGGGATTACCAGGTTGGCCAGGTCGATTTGCGTCATGGTGCGGTGGCTCGTGTGCAATCTGCCGCGGAAAACGCGGTGTCGTTACCGTCCGGCGGTCGCGCCGTCCAACGCCGTCGAGTGCTCTTCGCCCAGAATCTTGTCGATGTCCAAGAGGATCAGCAGGCGGTTTTCCAGTCTGACCAGGCCGGTCAGGTATTCGCGGCCCAGGCCGGCAATGGTCGGCGGCGGCGGGGCGATCTGCTCGTGCGAGATGCGAAGCACTTCGCTCACGGCGTCGACGACGATGCCGATCGTCTTGCCGCGGACGTTGACCACCATGATCCGCGTCTCATCCGTGGCCGCCTGCTGCTCCAGGCCGAACCGCAACCGCAGATCGACGATCGGAATCACCGTGCTGCGGAGGTTGATCAGGCCCTTGATGTACTCGGGGGTTTGCGGCACGCGCGTGATCTCGCCCACGAGGATGATTTCCTGCACCTTGGTGATTTCGATGCCGTATTCCTCTTGGGCCAGGCGAAAGCTCACCAGTTGCATGGTTCCCGTTCCTGCCTGGCAACGGTTCTCCTGGGTTACCGTATCTTGCATGGTTGTGGACACCGGCTTGCTCCTTGTTTTCGTTCGAGTGCGTGGGCGAGGCGGCCGACTGCTCCGGCGCAGCCGCGCCGCGGTACTGCCGGACGGCTTCTGCCTGCGGCGCCGAGGGCGGCGCCGCTGCCGTCAATCCTGTGGCGCAGCAACTATAGGTTACGAATTCGCGGCCGAGCGACTGCCGCTGGAGAAGGGATCGCCATGCCACTCCGAACCACCCGAACGTGGTGTTTCGGCGGCAATTGACTGGTCGCCGTTGCGACCTATGTTTCGGTAGGCCGCTGTACTTGCCGACGCTGGGCGGAGGACCACTCCCTCCCGGAAAAGACGGAGCGACGCGCCGTCCTACGGAAAGACCAACCGCGCCGGAGCGTCCGGCCCCCTTCTTACATCAGTCCACAACACCATATCGAGAGGGAACATCATGAGCGCCCGCGTTCTCGTAGCCGACGACTCCAGCACCATGCGCAAGATCATCATCCGCTCGCTTCAAGCGGTCGGGGTCGGTACGACGACCGAAGCCCAGGACGGCTCCGAGGCCGTCTCGCTGTTCAAGCCGGGCGAGTTCGATCTGGTATTGACCGACTGGAACATGCCGGGCAAGACGGGGTTGGAGGTGGTGCAGGAAATCCGCGCCCAGGACGCCAAGGTGCCCATCATCATGGTCACCACCGAGGCGGAAAAGGGGCGCGTCATGCAGGCCATCCAGGCCGGCGTTTCCGACTACCTCGTGAAACCCTTCACCGCCGACACGCTCCGCGAGAAGCTGCAAAAGCACGGTTGCTGATCTACTTCGCCGGGCCGACTTCCACCACGTTGCCTTGCCGGCGAAACTCCAAGCCGGCCGGCCGCGTCACGGCGCGGAGCAGTTCGTCGTCAGTGGCTTTCTGCACTTGCAGCGAAATCAACTGGTCGAGCGAGATGCCGGCCGCGGCGATGGCTTCCTGATCGAGACGCAGGTCGAAGCCCAGTCGTTTGGCAAGTTCCTGCAACACCGGCCCGACCGGCTTCTTCTCGATCCGCAAGGTATGCACGCGCTTCTCGCCGCCGGTTCCGGGGCGTTCGGGCGGCGCAACGGGCCGCCGCGGTTTGACCGTCGGCGACTCGCCGTCCGCATCGTCTTCCGCCGCCAAATCCTCGGGAATCGGCAGCAACGTGACGGTTCGCCCGTCGGCGCTCAACGAAAACGTGAGATCGAATTGCGCGGCCACGAGCGTCAGGCGGTCGACGAGCGTCAGCGGCGGCAAGTCGGCGGCCGCCCACAAATCGTGCGGCACGCGGTTCAAGCCGTCCAACGTCAAGCCGTTTTGCTGCGCGAGGTGGGCCAGGATGTCGCGGGGCGTGGCAAGATCGGCCCAGGCCAGCGCCTTCGGTTGCAATAGCGTCCGGCCTGCCGCCGGCGGCAGTCGCCGCGATTCCTGCGTCCGCTGTGCCGAAAGCGTGCGGATTCTAGCCGCGGCCGACGGCGGCCCAAAATAGGCTACCGGGCCGAAGAGGCAGAAGCCCATCTGCTGACGCGACGCAAGCTCCGCGAACACATCGCGAAGCGGCGCGCGGCTGACTTTCAACTGCACCTTGCGGCCAGGGTCTACGCGGCGGTCGAGCAGCACGGCCACTTGCTGGGCCTGGGAGAGCCGCTGGAGTGATTCCCGCAACGGGTTCGCCGGCCAGGAAATGTCGACCGGTTCGGCCAGCCGTCTTTGAAGTGCCGTGCCCGTCAGCCATGCGGCCATCGCCTCGGCCGGGGAAAGGCCGAAGCTGCCGAACCCGATCGCAGCCGCCAGCCACGCGGTGAATCTGATGTTGAGCCGAGCCATGCAGGCTTCTCCGTCTCTCTTCATTGTGCGTGAATTAAGAAACTTCGCATAGGGGAAAACTCCATGCGGGGGGAAATCCGTTGGCAACTTTTTTCGCTCCCGATTACAATGGAACTTATGCCGCGGACCGCGCGGCCACCAACGGGAGCAGCCGCCGTGAACCACAAACAAGCCCGAACCCCCTATCTGGCGGACCTTTACGAACGTTACCTCGACGACCAGAACGCCGATGGCTTCGTGGTCAAGGTCGCGCATCGCTACACGGTCGGTACGCTGCAACGCCTCTTGGCCGGGCATCCCCGCCGCGAGGTTCGGCGGGCGGCCGCGCTGGCGCTCGGCTTCCTGGCCGACTACCAGTCGAATCATGCTCTGGGCTGCGCCCTACTCGACGACGACCGCACTGTGCGGATGATCGCCGAAAACGGCATTCGCATGGTTTGGACCCGTACGGGAACCGAAGAGGAACGTCAGAAACTCGGGCTCGTCGCCCGCCTCAACGCGGCCCAGCACTACAAGGAGGCTATCCGCCGCGCCACCGAGTTGATCGAGAAGGCCCCCTGTCTCGCCGAGGCCTGGCACCAACGGGCGGTCGCCTACTTCCACCTCCAGCAGTACGCCGAGGCTGTACGCGACTGCCACGAGGCCCTGGAAATCAATCCCTACCACTTCCCAGCCGCTACGAACATGGGCCAGGCCTACCTCGAACTGGGGAACCAAGTCTCGGCGCTCGAGAGCTTCCGCCGCGCCCTGCGGCTGAACCAAGACCTGGAAGCCGTGCGGGCGCAGGTCGTGCGCCTGACGAGAATGGTCGAGGACCGTTAAGAAGAGGCGCCGGTGGGAGTCGAACCCACGAATGGTGGATTTGCAATCCACTGCCTTAGCCACTTGGCTACGGCGCCGTAAGCCCTAATACATTAGGCATTCTTGCCCCGGCGGTCAAGAGCGCCGGCGGTGCAGGACGATTTTTCAACCTCGTCCCTCATTTGGCAGTCCAACGGCTACTTTATTACCCGCGCGCAGCCTAGCGTGCTGCTTTCGTCGCGTACGGATTATCCATCCGTTGCGGCAGTGGCTTCTCCGCAGCGTCGGTGGCCGATTTGGCCGCATTGACCGCAAACGGATTCCCAATGACCGGCGCGGGCGGCAGTTCGGGCGTGAGAACTTCGGGTGGATAGGGAAATGGGCTAAACCCGTAAGTCCGCGCCACCGGGTAGCTGTAGTAGACCGGCGGATGCAGGGCAAAGTACGGCACCGACTCCTGTACGTACAGGCTGCCCGAAGGATAGAGCCAATTCGCTCCGCCCCAGCGGGCGAAATACGGGCCGTCGCAGGCATTGGCGATTCCCGCCATTGCCAGCAACGCCAGGGCCATCAACGCGGCGGTTTTCGAGTTCATCGTAGTCACCTCACGGAATCGGGTTCTGGGACTTCCCCCAGTTCACTAGGCTAATCCGACCGCCGGCAAATGCAACAGAAATGAGTTTTCCTTATGTGAACTACCCCGAAGGCCGTGCGGCACGGCCGTCTCGTCCGCGCCGGACCGCGGCCACGTCCAGCCTGCCCCCGGCGCCTCCGAGGTCGCGGCAGTGGTTGCAGCGTGGCTCGTCGCGTTCTACAGTAACACTCAGATCTCCCGCCGCCTTGCCCCCCGAGAACCCTCGCCATGTTCGCTGCATCCAGTCTCGTCGGCCGCCTGTTGTTCTCGCTGTCTCTGACTCTCGCGGCGCTGTTCGCTTCGGCGGTTGCCGCCGAGCCGCAGAGGAACCTGCTCGACGATCCGTCCTTCGAGCAGCCGAAGGAACGCGACCGCTTCGGGCTGGTCTTCGCGAAATGGGGCGGCTGGAAGTACGAGGGCGATTGTGACTTCGCCGTCGGCCGCGTCGCTCGCACGGGCAAGCACTCCTGCCTGTTGGTCGGCGGCCAAGGGGCCAAGATCCGTACCGCGCAGTTGCTCGATCTCGAACCGGGCCGCTACCAGATCACGGCCTACATCCGCGGGCTGGACATCGGCACCGGCATCTGGAACATGACCACCGAGTTCATGTTTGCCGACAAGTACATCCAACTCAACAAGAACGGCACCTTCGGCTGGACGAAGCTCACCTACGTCGGCGAGTTGAAGGAGAAGAAGAAGGCTGGGCCGTCGTTCGGGCTCATGGCCACGGGCTACTTCTGGATCGACGACGTGTCGCTGGTGCGCGTCGGCAACGACGTGCCGCTGACCGAGAAGCCGGTGCTCGGCGCCGAAGAGTCGCCCATCGCCCCGCCGGCCGAGCTCGGCCCGGGCGCCGTCCGCTGCCCGGAGTGCGGCTATAAGAACATGCCCGCGTGGAAGGTGTGCTATGCCTGCGGCACGCCGCTGGAGGGCAAGAAGGCCGCGGTCGGCGGCCCGCCCGTGAAGACGATCACGTCGTTCGAGCAGAAGAAGAACCCCTTCAGCGGCGGCACGATCGTTGCCGAGCGCGCCAGCGACGGCACGTTCTCGATGCGGCTCGACAAGTCGTACGCCATCATGGACGGGGCGCAGGACTGGTCGGGCTACGACTACCTCAAGGCCGACCTCTACACCGACGCGAGAGACCCGCTGGAACTCTACGTCGAGGTCCGCGACACGGCGACGACCGACTATTGGACCCGCGTGAACTACAACACGGTCGTGCCGCCGGGCAAGAGCACATTGGTGATTCCCGTCAAGCAGCTTTACGTGGGCGAGAAATCGCGGCCCGGGCGGATGCTGCTCCTGGGCAACGTCAACAAACTGGTGTTCAGCATCGGCGACAAACCGGCGGCCCCGCTGTTTATCGACAACATCCGCCTGGAGCGCGACGAGGCCACGCCCAAGGCGCTGTTCGACGGGCTCATGGCCTTCGATTTTGGCACCGGCAGCAGCCCGCTGATGGACGGTTTCACAGCCATCACGCCCGGCACGCGCTACAGCAAGGGCCGCGGCTACGGCCTGAAGGACGCGAAAATCTGGCGGACCTTCGACGCCCTGCAGCCCGACCCGCTCTACCAGGACTTCTTATGCATCGAGTCGGGCGGACTGGCCGTCGACGTGCCCAACGGCAAGTACCGCGTGTTCGTGAACATCGACAGCCCGTCGGGCTTCTGGGGCGAATACCAGGTCTACCGCAAGCGGACGGTGCTGGCCGAAGGCAAGCCGGTCGTCAGCGAGACCGTGACCTTCGACCAGTTCAAGAAAAAGTACTTCCGCTTCTGGAACACCGAAGACCTACCCGGCGACAACACGTTCGACAAGTACCAGAAGGTCCACTTCCAGGAGAAGACGTTCGACGTCGAGGTGGCCGACGGGCAGTTGAGCGTCGAGTTCCAGGGGGAGAATTGGGCGTGCTGCGTGTCGGCCGTGGTGATCTTCCCGCTGGAAAAGGCGGCCGAAGGCCAGCGGTTCCTCAAGCACGTCGAGAAACAGCGGCGGTTCTACTTCGACAACTACTTCAAGCGCGTCCTACACCGCCCCAGCGGCGATCCGCTGCGGCCGGAGCAACGCGGCTTAGTCGTCTTCCAACGCGACTGCATGCAGGACGTGTACTACAACGACACGCCGCGGATGGAGGAGTTCGTCCAGCCGTTTCGCGGCTCAGCCTTTGCCGGCGAGTACGCGCCCATCACCTTGGGATTGGTGCCGCTGAGCGACTTTGGCAACGTCACAGTGACGGCCGGCGACCTGACCGGTCCGGCAAGCACGATCCCCGCGACGGCCATCGACGTGGGTTTCGTCTCGTATCGCTTGAGCCGCGTGACGATGGAAGGCTCCGTCTATGCGATTGCGCCGCGGCTGATTATGCCCAGTAACACGGTCGCCATGCCCAAGGACGTGACGCGGCAGTTCTGGCTGACCGTCAAGACACCGGCCGACGCCAAGCCGGGCGTATATCGCGGCTTGATCACCATTTCGCCCCAACACGGCGGCAAGAGGCAGGTGCCCGTCGAATTCCGCGTCCGCAAGGGGACGCTCGACGCGGTCGATGTTCCGGCCGGCCCGTGGGGATACCACATCGGCATTCCTTGGCACGGCGACGACCCGGCGGCCGCGGCCTTCAATCGGCAAATGTCGTTGGCCAGTCTGCGCAAGATGCGGGAGTATGGCTTCACCACCTTCAGCGGCGTGCCGACGATCGCCTACCGCGGCTTCAAGGACGGCAAGCCGGTGCTCGATTTCACTGCGGCCGACGAGCAGATGAAGACGGCCAAGGAGTTCGGCTTCCTGGCCGTGGTGAGCTACGGCGGCGGCATCTCGGGCATCGACGCCTATTTCCAGGACACGGCGCAGATGACGGCTGCCGGCTTCAAGGACTACTCCGAGTTCATCAAGGCCGTTTACACCGCGGTGCAGCGGCACGCCGACGAGCAGAAGTGGCTGCCCGTTTTCTATAACCTGGGCGACGAGCCGTTGGGCGACGCGCTGGTCCGCTCGGCCGAGAACGCCGAGGCGTACCGCCGTGCGTTTCCGAAGGGACCGCCGTGGTTCACGGCCGCCAGCAGTTTCGCGGGGAACAACGCCGCCGACCCGCACTTCCGCCTCTCGAAGGCCCTGCACGTGGCCGACTGGAACCTGCACGACGAGGCGTCGGTCAAGCTGCTGCACGCGGCCGGCAGCGACTGGGCCTTCTACAACGGCGGCAACCGCTGGACCTTCGGCGACTACATGTACAAGGCGGCGAAGCAGTTCAACATGAAGTTCCGCATTTCGTGGCATTGGAACGTCGTGGCCGGCGACCCGTACTACGCGCTCGATTGCCGCGAGGACGACTACGCCTGGTGCAATTGCACGCCCGACGGCCGGCTCGTCCCGTCGGTCGAGTTCGAGCGGCTGCGGCAGGGGCTGGGCGACTATCGCCGGCTGCTGACGCTCGCCCGGCTGGCCAAGGAGAAGGCCGGCACGCCCGCGGCCACAGCCGGCGAGAAGCTGATCGCCGACCGCATGGCCTCCTTCAAGCTCGGCCAGCGCGAGCACGACGCCCTGTTCGGTCCCGCCGATTGGAACCCCTTCCGCCAGAAGGTGGACGACGCGATTGAGACGCTGCGATAGCCGGTGTGTCGCGCGTTGTCGGTGTGACAGTTGCGCGTTGTTGGGGTGGCAGTTGCACTGCCACCCCAACAGCGGTCTCTCTTACGCACGATTTCTGGCCGCCCCTCCCAAGATTCGCCCCCCAGCAACGAATAACCGGCAGGTTGGGCGGACGCCGTGCCGTCACTCTTGTTCCTTAGGGCTTTTCCTCGGAGGTCCGATTGTGAAGAAACTCCTATTGCTGCCGCTATTGGCCGTTTCCCTCTCATTGGGGGCATGCGGCTCGGGGGCGATTGCTGCCGATGCCCCAAAGCCCATGAAACCGCTGGCCGTGGTGTCGTTGGCCGGCTACGACGAACTGCTGGCCGACGCGGCCTTCATCGGCAAGTTGGCCGGCGATGCCGAGTTGGCCGGGAAGATCGAGTCGGGGCTGAAGCTCATCACGCAAGGCGAGGGGCTGGTCGGCCTCGACAAGGCCCGGCCGTGGGGCGTCGTGGTGCAGACCGACGGCAGCGCAACGAGCGGCTACGGCTTTCTGCCGGTAACCGACGCGAAGAAGCTGCTGTCGATCCTCGAACCGATCATTGGGACGCCAAAAGACGCGGTCGACGGCGTGCTGCAAGTCCAGAAGAACGGGCCACCCGCATATCTCAAGGTCAAGGACGGCTGGCTCTTCATCGCCCCGAGCATCGAGATCATGGGGCAGCTTCCGGCCGATCCGGTGGCCGTATTGGGCCGTCTCAACAAGCAGTACGACGTGGCCGTCAGCCTGCATCCGGCCAACGTGCCCGAGCAGGAACGCGAGCGGGTTCTCAACGCCATCAAGCAGCGAACCGCGGGCGGAAGCACGCCGCGACCGGGCGAGTCCGCGGCCCTGCGGGCCGTGCGGACCAAAGTCGAAGAAGAGACCGTGCGGACGATCCTCACACTCCTTAGCGATCTCGACCAGCTTACGCTCGGCTGGAAGCTCGACCGGCAGGCCGAGAAGACCTTCGTCGAGTTCAGCCTCACGGCCAAGGAAGAAAGCGAGACAGCCAAGCAGATGGCGGTGATGCACGACGCCAAAACCGATTTTGCCGGCTTCCGCCTGCCCGAGGCGGCCCTGAGCGGCAACTGGGTCGGCCAGATTCCGCAGCGGCAGATCGCCACGGCCAACAGCGTGGTGGAGATGTTGCGTGCCGAGGCTCTTAAGGGGATTGAGAAGGCGAACAAGCCCGACGACGAGACCAAGCTGGCCAAGGAACTGCTGGGCGACGCGATGGACCTGATCGAGCAGACGATCAAGAGCGGCCGGATCGACGGCGGCATGGCCGTGCTGTTGCAGCCCGAGGCGGTCACGCTGTTGGCCGGCGGCGCCGTGGCTAACGACGGCCGCATCGAGCGGATCGCTCAGAAACTCTCCGACATCGCCCGGCACGTCAATCCCACGACGGCCGACTGGGTGAAACTTAACGCCGCGGAGTTCAAGGGTGTGACGCTGCATACCCTGTCGATCCCGATCCCCGACAATGCCAAAGACCGCCAGCAGGTGATCCAGTTGATCGGTGACAAGATCGAGGTGGTCGTGGGCACCGGCAAACAGTGCGTCTACGTGGCCGCCGGGCGCGACGCCATGAAGAATCTCCAGGCGGTGATCGAGAAATCGGCGGCCGAGGCCGGAAAGCCGGTTCCGCCGCTGCAAATCACCTTGGCCACCACGCCCGTCGCCCGTTTCATTGCGGCCGTGGGCAAGGAGTCGGATCGGCCCAAGGCCGCCTGGCTGGCCGAGGAATTGGCCAAATCGGCCCCCAACGACCACGTCAACCTCATTGCCTCGGCCATCCCCCGCGGCGTAAAATACCGCCTGGAGGTCGAAAGCGGCATTTTGAAGACGTTGGGGAAGGTGACGGCGAATGGGCAGCGGTAGGCGGTTTGCTGCCGGCGTCCCATCTGGCGGCCAATCGTCCAAAGAGGTAGATTACCCAGAATGCCAACTGTATTGCGTACCGGGCCGTACCGGTTCTACTTTTGGAGCCACGAACTGGGCGAGCCGCCGCATATCCACGTGGATCGTGACATGCTATCGGCGAAGTTCTGGCTTCAACCGGTTTCGCTGGCTCGAAGCATTGGTTTTCGAGCACATGAGTTGCGCAAGATTCAAGATGTGATTACCGAGCACTTGGCCGAGTTTATGGAGGCGTGGAATGGGCGCATTGGCCCTGGCGGCGGATGAACGCGTTGCCGCTGTGGAGATTACTGACGATACGCTGACTGTCTCACTGATGGATGGCCGAGTGATCTCGGTGCCGCTCGTGTGGTATCCCAGGCTCTTGAATGCCACTGCACGGCAGAGGAAGAACTGGCAACTTGCCGGGGCCGGCTACGGTATCCATTGGCCGGACATCGACGAAGACCTGAGCACCGAGGGCCTTCTTCGCGGCGCACCGGCGCCGCGACAGGCTCCGCCGAAACGGCCCGCGTCCGCGGCCAAGAAGAAATCGCGAGGATCCCGCTAACTCTGACCGATGGTCTTGCGGGCCGACGAGACGGCCTGGAAAGGCCGTCCTACGGCAGCCGGCCCTGGTGGCTTGCCGGTTTTGCCGCTACACTGATGGCCGCTGTGAATGAGTTTCCCACATCCTTTGTTTCATGCTTTTCTGCAAGGAGTACCCGATCGTGAGAAAGACGTTGCTGTCGATGCTGGCGGTCGCCGCGTTGCTGGG
>Ga0233425_10006251_pt1 | contig 17856 bp, 16 predicted proteins | sample Watercolumn_Towu_2_FD_181712 | JGI IMG/M metagenome (GOLD analysis project Ga0233425, IMG submission 181712) | Freshwater microbial communities from Lake Towuti, South Sulawesi, Indonesia - Watercolumn_Towuti2014_140_MG | ecosystem: Environmental > Aquatic > Freshwater > Lake | place... | reverse complement strand
TTGGGGTGGCAGTTGCACTGCCACCCCAAGCGAGGAGAACAAAGGGGCGGCAGTACAACTGCCGCCCCAACCTATCGGCTGTGACGCACGGCCGGTAGCACAGCCATCCTGTCTGTGAAACACAGGCTGGAAGCCTGTGCTACTTTTCCAAATACGCCCGCATCGCCCGGGCGAGGTCGTGGCCGAAGGCGCGGGCGGAGTCGGCGGTTACGGGCTTGCCGCCGGCCGTGGCGTAGGGGATTTCGACGGTCACGGCCATGCGCACGCCGGGCAACAACCCCGCCCAGGCCGAGTAACTCCGTGGCTCCTTGTTCGTGTTCCAACCCTTGCCCCAAGGGATGTTGTATTTCGTGCGGTACGGCAGCGGGCCGGTTTGCACTTTCTCCAGCACCTTGCCGAAGTCCTGCTGCCGCTGCCACATCTCGGGCGACTGGTTGCCCACCAGCACGATCTGCTCGTTGCTGGCCGTCGCGCTGTCGCCGCGGATCCACGGGCAGTGCAGGTCAAAGGCCAACGTCGGCGTCCACTTCGTCACGAACTCCCGCAGCGCGGCCACTTCCGTGTAGATGCTCTGGCCCATGTAGTCGCGGTTATGGTCGTGCGGCTTGCGGTTCTTGCCCTGGTCGCCCGCCTCGACGCCATCCTTGTCCATGAAGGGGAGCACGGCGAACTCGACGTTCTCGCGGAACCAACGGCCGTCGGCGTCGTCGGCCAGCACGCGCTCGATGATCCCTTCAAGTTCCCAACTGGCCATCATCTCGCAGCAGTGGTGACGGCAGGCGATCAACACGCGGTACTTCGGCTCGCCGTCGAGCCGGCCCAGGCGGAGCCGCTCGACCTTGCGTCCCTTCTTGCTCGTCGCGTGCTCCTCGACCTTCAGGTGCCGGTTGCCGGCGTAGCGCTTCAAGAACGCCTGCAGGTTGGCTTCCGTGTACGGCACGGCGAGGCAGAAACGGACGTCGTCGGCCTTCTCGGCCATGCAGCGATGCCGGAAATTATCCTACCCGCGCCGCCGGTTTGCAAGTCTTGCGGCGGGAAACGGCGGCGGCTACCGGCTTGCGGCAACCAACCGCGGCCCCTCGCGCACCGGCCGTTGGCCCTCGTAGGCTAGGCTCCGCAGGAACTGCGTGGCGGCCTCGTAGTCGGCCGGCGGCGCCGACCGATACTGCTCCTTCAAGTCGTCGACCATTGCCAAGACGACACTGCGGAACGCGGTCATCTCGCGGGTGCTCACGCCGCGTTTTTCGGCCCGCGCGGCGAAGTACTCGTCGAGCGCTTCCCGGTTCTCGGCGTGCGTGTCGGCCGCCAGCAGCTTGGGCCAGCGGATTCTGCCGCTCTGGGCGTCGAGTTCCTGGGGCGACAGGGGCCGCGGACGCTCGACCTGCGCGACCTGGGCCTTGGTGGCCGTTTGCAGCCCGGGATGGCGTTCGGCCGCGCGATACTCGCGGTTCATCTTTCGCAACTCGAAATACGCTTTGACGATCGCCTGCCGGTTCTCGATGTTCTGCCGCAGGGCCTCGGCCGCGCTCACGGCGCCCGAGGCCGTGTAATAATTGTACGCCCCCTCGGCGCGGATCACGTTCGCCGTGCCGTTCAGGTAGCCTTCGGCCACGGTCGCGGATTTCGGGCCGTACGGAAACTGCCCGTAGGACATTTCGTATGGCGGCGGCAACACCGCGTTGCCGGTGCTCTGGGCCGCCACTTGACCGTCGGCTGCCAACAGGCCGACTGCCAGACCGATCGACATCACTGCAACCAACTGTGCATGAGAGTTCATCTTGCACCTCCCTTTGGAGACTCGCCGTTGTTCCCTATGCGACGTTTCCCGGCATGCCGCCCGGGGCGTTCGTCCACACGGGACAAATCCCGTGCAACGAATTGTATGCGCGGCCCAGCGGGCAGCCAACGTGCGACAAATGCCGCGTGACATAAGGGCCGGCCCCAACACTTCCGACGCATCCGCAGTTGCACAAATGGCCGGCATCGTCAACGTAGCAGAAGCCGTAGGCCTTGTGGTCGAGGCCGTGACTATTCTACTTGTACGATCCTGAACCCCTCGAACCGCATCCAGTGTTCCGCGTCGGCCGGGCCGTTGTAGCAGAGGATGGCGAGGTGGTCGTCGCCGGGGGCGGGAAGGGGGCCGGTGGCGACGGTTTGGAAGTCGCCTTTGCCGTCGGGGCGGAACTGGGCGGTGTACTTGTCGGCCGAGTAGACGATCCGCAGTTGCACGGTCTTGGTCTCCGTGGCGACCTTGCCGGGGATGATGTAGGTCTTGCCGTCGATCCGCTCGTGGACCAGTTTGAAGGCGTTCTTCCCGCCGTGATAGAAGGTCAAGCCGGCCTGTTCGAACTGGTTGGTGGGCGGTGTCTTGAAGGTGACGGTCACCTCGGCGGCGAACTGGCCTTTGCTGCGGTCGGGCAGCTTGCGGAGCAGGGCGTTGCGGACGTTTCCGGCCACGCCCGGCTCGACGCGGATTTCCAACCCGCCGTCGGCGATCCGCCACGCCGGCGGATTCTCGCGCAGCCAGGTCCAGCCCTCGCCCGGCTTGGCGGCGAAGCGCTCCTCGAAGAGAACCTTCGGCTCGGCCGCCGACAAGGACAGGTTGCACAGCAGCAACGCAACGACGGGCAGCAGCGGGCGTTTCATGGGTTCTCTCCTGGTGACTCCCGGAAGGTCTACGGAAATGAAACTGTCGGTTCCGTGTGCCACGGCCGTCTCGGCCGTGTTGGGAGCCGGCGATGTCTCCCCGGCCAACCAACGCACGGCCGAGACGGCCGTGGCACACAACCATGAATCACTGCTCTCCCAACCTCACGCGTCGGACGCGGGATTCGCGGCCGTGGGCGAATCGGGCGGGGGGGGCGGCGGTGGCGGCGGCGGCTCGGGTTCCTTCGCGGCTGTCTTCTCCGTAAAGTCGGCCACCACCTTTCCTTTCGTGTCGATCACCACGCGGCGGCACCGCTCGCCGTCGTCGTTGGTCACGCTGGACCGCAGCAGCAGATACTCGCGGTTGGGCGAGAAACTCCAACACTCGACGCCCTCGATGCGGATCACCTTGATTGGTTTGCCGGCCGGCTTGCCCGCCACGAGCGCGCCGGCGACCAACTCGACGTCGGAATACTGCGGCTTGGGCTTTTCGCCCGGCTCGGGCGGTTTGGGCGGCGCATCGCGCGGCGGGTCGTCGCGGAATTGCACCAGCAGGTCGGCCTTCCACGCCAACACGTCGACCTTGTTCTTCAGGGCGTAGTCGCGGCGCGCGGCGCAGGCCGGGTCGGGGCGGTAGTCGGCGGTCATCTTGGCCGCGTCCAGCCGGGCGAAGCCGCGGTGCGTGGGGATGCAGGCGACGGCGCCTTCCCAATGCGGCGGCGTGAGGTCGTCGTAGCCTCGCCCGCCCGCCTTCCGCAACTTCTCCTGCTCCTGGTGTTCCTTTTCCACGGCCTCGGTCAACGCCTTCGAGACCTTGAACGGTTGCTCGCGGCCTTCCCAGTTGACGAACACGGTCCCTTCCCAGCCCCGCGCGTTCTCTTCGTCGTCGGTCTTCTTCTTCCCTTTCTCCGCGCCGCGGAAGAGGATCGCGCCGCGCTTGTCGGGCGTGAAGGGCTGGAAGCCTGAAATCACGTCCTCCGGATCCAGGCCGAGGTTGGTGCAGAGCACGTGCTTCCGGCTGTCGCGGTCGTAGATGCCGAAGGTCGTGACCGTGACTTCGCTCGCTTCGCCGCCGAAGAGCTGCCGCTCGACGCGCTTGCCGTCCTTGAACAGCGGCGCTTCGACCTGGAAGAGGATGTGCTTGCCGTCGGGCGCCCAGAAGACCATGCCCGAGCGGACCAGCGGCTGGGGGCTGAAATCGGCGTGGCCGGGCAGGGGAAGTTCCTTCGACTTCTCGACTTCCTTGCCCGAAGCCAGATCATAGATCAGAATCTGCGCGGTCTCGGCGTCCTTCGACGACACGTGGCGGACCAGGGCCACGCGCTTGCCGTCGGGGCTGACGGCCGGCCGCTCGAAGACCTCTTCTTCACCGTGCAGCCAATCGAATTCCAGCACCGTGCGCGGCGTCTTCTTCGCCAGATCGTAATGGACCAGGGTGTGGTCGCGGGTGATGCACACGAACCCGCTCGAGTCGGGCAACCAGACGTTTTCGACGCAACCCGCCGCAAGAAAGCACAGCGGCGCCAGCAGTAGGCAGAATAGCGTGCGTTTCATCGTTGCTCTCCGTTGGGTAAGAGGCGGGGCCTGCTTTCAGATTATAGCTCCCGCGAGACGGGGTTCAAGGTTGCTGCTCTGCACACGGCGCGCGGTTTGGGGTAGAATAGCAATGCTACGCGGCCGGGCTGAAGTGCCCCCGGCGGTCTTCGTATCCCGCGTGGAGAAACGGCCACGCCTGGTTCGTTCCCGGACACGGCACCGTACCGCACATCACAAGAGGACGACTGCATGTCAAAGAGAACCTACTTTCCCGCGATGTTCGCGCTATGTTTGACGGCCGCGGCCGTGGCGGCCGACAAGCCGGCAGCCGGAAGCGATCCGATCGCCCGCATGCGGCAACTCACCGAGCAAGGATTTCCCGTGGTCGATTACCACGCGCACCTCAAGGGCGGCCTGACGCTCGACGAACTGTTGGCCCACGGCAAACAGACGGGCATCCGCTACGGCGTGGCGCCCAACTGCGGCAAAGGGTTCCCCATTACGACCGACGACGGCATCCGCGAATACCTCAAGTCGATGCGCGGCAAAGGTGTGCTCCTGGGCATGCAGGCCGAAGGACGCGAATGGGTGACCATGTTCTCCAAAGAAACCGTGGCCCAGTTCGACTACGTCTTCTCCGACGCCATGACCTTCACCGACCACCGCGGCCAGCGCGTCCGCCTGTGGATCAAGGAAGAGGTCGATGTGCCCGACAAAGAGGCGTTCATGGAACTGCTGCTCGGGAAGATCGTCGGCATCCTCGATAACGAGCCGATCGACATCTACGTGAATCCGACGTTCCTGCCCGACGTGATCGCCAAGGACTACGACGCCCTGTGGACGAAGCCGCGGATGGAGCGGGTGATCGACGCGGCCGTGCGCAACGGCGTAGCCATCGAGATCAACGCCCGCTACCGGCTGCCCAGCCCGGCGTTCATCAAGCTGGCCAAGAGCAAGGGGGCGAAGTTCAGCTTCGGCACGAACAATGGCGACCGCGACCTGGGCAGGCTGGAGTATTGCCTCGACATGGTGAAAGAGTGCGGGCTGACCGCGGCCGACATGTTTATGCCCAAGCCCGACGGCAAGAAGCCGGTGCAGATCAAGGGATTCAAGAAGTGACTGAGAGAATCTACCGCGTCGGCATCATCGGCTTCGGCTTTATCGGCAAGGTCCACGCCTACGGATACCTGAACCTGCCGCTGCTCTACGATCCACCGCCGTTGGTGGCGAAGATCACGCACGTTGTGACCGGCCGCCAAGAGACGGCGGAGAAGGCGTGCCGCGCGATCGGCGCCGACGTGGCCGTCACCGACTACCGCGCGGTGACTGAGAATCCCGACATCGACATCGTCCACATCTGCACGCCCAACCACCTACACCGCGAGGCCCTGCTCTCGGCCATGCGGCAGCAGAAGCACATCTATTGCGACAAGCCGCTTACGGCCACGCTGGCCGAGGCCGAAGAAATCGGGGCCGCGCTGGCCAACTACCGCGGCACGGCGCAGATGACCTTCCAGAACCGTTTCTTTCCCGCGACTCTGCGCGCGAAGCAACTCGTCGCGGCCGGCGCGCTGGGCGAGGTGCTCGAGTTCCGCGCGAATTACCTGCACGGCGGAAACGCCAATCCCGACGCGCCGCTGAAATGGAAGATGACCGCGGCCGCCGGCGGCGGCGTGATCGCCGACCTGGCCAGCCACGTCCTCGACTTGACCGAACACCTGCTCGGCCCGCTGCAATCGCTCTCGGCCGCCACGCACATCGCCTACCGGCAGCGGCCGGCTTGTGGCACGCAGGAGACAGGAGTCAGGAGCCAGGAGTCGGGAGGAAAGGAGTTGGCAGTGGGCAGTCGGCAGTTGGCAGTGGAAGAAGCGGGGGAAGAAGAGAGGAGAAGGTCGTCCGTCCATTGCCAATCTGAAATCATAAATCAGAAATCTGCAATTCCCCCAACCTCCAATCCCCGATCCCCAATCCCTAATCCCCAGCTTCCGGTGCCCGCGCCACAACGCTTGCTCCCCGTCGACGCCGAAGACAACGTAATGCTCTTGGCCCGGCTGTCGTCGGGCGCGTTGGGCACGATCACGGCGACGAAGCTGGCCACCGGCAGCGAGGACGAGCTGCGCCTGGAGATTCACGGCACACGGGGCGCCCTTCGCTTCAACCTCATGGACCCGCACCACCTGGAGTTCTACGACGCGACGCTGCCCGACGGTCCGCTGGGCGGGCTGCGGGGTTGGAACCGCATCGACACCGGCCAGCGTTACGCCCCGCCGGCCACCAGTTTTCCCAGTCCCAAGGCGGCCATCGGTTGGATCCGCAGCCACGCCGCCTGCCTGGCAAACTTCCTCGAAGCCGTAGCCGCCGGCCGCCCGGCAATGCCCGGCCTCGACCAGGGCATCCGCGTGCAGCGGCTCATGGACTGCGTCCGTCGCTCGGCCGCCGAAGGACGTTGGATCGACGTGCCGTAGGTTGTGCTTCAGCACAACAAGCGCCAGGACGCAGACGCCGGCAGGCGAATCCGGAGTCTATTCGTCGTCTTCATCGTAGTCCGGATACTGCGGCGGCGACTTGCCGTGCTTCTCGAGGATGCGCGGGTACTTGCCGCGTTCGCGGGGCGCGTCGACTGCTTCGACGGTGATGTCGTGCCACCACTCGTCGCCGAAATCGAAGAGATAGTGGAACTTCTGCCGCGGTTTCAGCCCCAGCGAACTCAAGGTCGCTTCGCTGGCGTCGGTGGGTGACGACCCAAAGGCCAAGCCGCCCTCCTCGCAGCAGGCCGGGTGCGAATACTCGGCCGCGTCGCGGATTCGGGCGCGGCCTTTGCTGCCCGGCTTGGGGAAGTAGAACGAGTACAGGTGTTCGTCGTCGCGGTCGAACGCACAGAAGATCACCCAACTCAACTCGTCCAGGGCCTGGTTGCCAAGCATGGCGATCCGCCGCCAGACGTCCTTATCGCCCGATAACGCAACTTTCAGCACGAAAACCGGTTCGCTCATGCTTGTACTCCTTCTAGCTCCTAACTCCTGTCTCCTTTCCGTCACATCAACTGCCACTCCCCCGTACTTACCACGTACACGCCCAACAACAAGTTCGTTACCGCGTGGGCAGCGACACAATCCCAGATGTTGCGCGTTCGGACGTAGAGCCAGGTAATCAGCGAGAACCACGCGGCGGCGGCCAGCAGCTCGCCCGGGTGCGCGGCCATCGGCAAGAGCGTGGCCAGCACGACGGCCGCGGCGGTGACCTTCCCTTGCGGAACTTCCCACCAGTTCGCTTGCTGCACGAACCGCATCACGAAGCCGCGGTAGAAGAACTCCTCGGCCACGGGCACGACAGCCGCCAGCCCGAAGAAGCGGATTGCCAGGAACGCCCAGGCCCAGGCCGGGTTGTCGGCCAACTCGACCAGCGGATTGAACCCGCTCCGCGTGCCGGCGGCGATCAAACCGCCCAGGCCAATCGGCTCCAGCAGCGGCACGAGAAACTGGCGTTCGAGATCGAGCCAACACAGGCCGACCCAGACGACCACGCCCACCGCGCCCACCAGCACGGCCAGCGGGCTCACGCGCAGCGGGAAGGTGCGGTAGACCGGCAGCACGAAGAGGATCGCGGCCACGGTCAAGGCGATCTTCAGCGTGTAGACCAGCGGATACGCGGAGTAGGGAATGGCCAACCCGATCGCGGCCCCGCCGGGCTTCTCGGGCGATTCGTCCGTCGCAGGCGTCGCTTCCAAGCCGCCCAACAGCAGAAATACGGCCAGCGGCAGCACAAACGGCAGCCAACGCGCCCGCGCGAAGAGCGCAATCCGGCCCTGCGCGTTGGGCGATTCGGGCGGCGGCGCGACGGAATCTTGCGGCAGTTCAGTCATATCGCACAAGGCTAACGGCTTGCGGCAGAATGTCAAGGCGGCTTGCACTTCCGGCCGGCAGGCGAGATACTGGACGCAGGGTTCAGTGGTCAGGGTTCAGGGTTCAGAACTTGCACTCGACGTTGGTGTTCAAGTGCTGAACCCTGAACCCTGAACCCTTACTCACCGCCGCAACATCCCGGCAACCGCGTCCCCAGCCCCCAGCCCCCAATCCCCAATCCCTCTCCTCCCATGTCCGACATCGTCCGCCTCTCCGTGTCGTTGGAAGAAGATCTCTTCGCACAGTTCGACCGCTACTGCCGAGAGCAACAGTTTGCCACGCGGAGCGAGGCCGTGCGGCAGTTGCTCCGCGAGACGCTGACCACGCACGCCTGGGAGTCGGAGTGCCAGGACGCGGCCGGCACGCTCACGCTGGTCTACGACCACCACCGCGCGCAGCTCCGCGACCACCTCACCAAACTCCAGCACGACAACACCGACCTGGTCGTCTCCACGCTCCACGCGCACCTCACGCACGATCTCTGCCTCGAGGTGATCGTCCTCCGCGGCCCGGCCGCGCGCCTCCAGAAGATCGCCGCCCAACTCCGCGGCCTGAAGGGCATCTACAAGGGCGAACTAGTGATGGCCAGCGCAGAGCATCAGTGACGCTAGTGGGTAGTGGGTGGTGGGTAGTGAGGAGTGGGCAGCGAGAGGTTGGGGCGGCAGTTGCACTGCCGCCCCCGCAGCGTCGTCCCGTGGCACTGGTCTCAGGCCGAGGACGAGTCCCAGCAGCGGACGTGCGACGAGGTACATCCGCACTTCGAGCAACCAGCCGAACATCGGGCCACTCCCAACATGCTCTTCGTCGGGCGCCGTGGTTTCTTAGGATCGGTCCATTCGTATGGGACCGGCGCGGAAGATGATCGTGCGATTGTCTTTCTCGAACGTCACCCTCTGCACGCTGCCCGCGGATTCCTCGCCAAGTAGTTCCCCCGTCTCGGCATTCCAAACTTGGATGCGGCCGACGTCGGTGGGGTTCTTCTCTTCCTTCTGCCGCGGCCGGCTGTAGCCCGAGCCCGTGACGACCAGCTTGCCGTTGGGGCTGAACGACCAGCAGGCAAACCGGAGTACCTGGTAGGTACTGCTAAAGATGCCGGCACTGATCTGCCGGCCGACAGGTTTGCCCGTGGCCGCCTCGACCACCTGCGCGTGTTCGCCGTCGTTCTTGAGCGTCAGTCGTCCGTCGGGCGATGTGGGCAAGGGTGCGAGGTCGCTCGGCTTGCTGTCTTCGTGAACGAACAGGAATCGCGGCACGGGTGCGGCCTGGTACGCCGGCGGTTTTTCCAACCCCAGTTCGGCGAAATCCTTCCGACAACGCTCGAAGGCTTTATTGCGGCTCTCGACGGTATCGAGAAGGCGAAATTCCACCGGATCCGTCACGTAGCGAACTCCGCGTCCCTTGCACGCCACGAAGCCGTAGGATCCGGGATCGGCGCCGCTGAGTTGAACGACGATGGACAGGGCCAGGTCGCGGAGCTCGGGCCGAAAGCGACGGTATCGCAGGCCGTCGACGACGTGCAGCGACAGTGGATTTTGGGCTTCAAGGCAGCGTGCCAGCGCCCGGACGTGCTCCTTCTTTCCCAGCCGGCCCAGGGCGAGGATCGCATACTCCGTGGGCTCGCCAGCCGGCTTGTGCTGCTGAACGAACCGCAAGCTCACGGGCAAGAGCGCTTCGTCGAGTCCGAACCGCGCCACGATCTCCAGGCGTGTATAGAGCATCTCCGGGCTGGATTCTCGCAGCGCCCACTTCGTCAGCAGCCGTTCGAGCACCTCCTGTCGTTGGACAAATGTCGAACGCCTGGTCCGCGCGGGCGCGTCCGCCGGTTCGACATAGCCCTTGACCCAGTCCGTCAGCAGGTCGCGTTTTTGTTCCGCCAGCGACAGCCGCTCCGCGTAGGAGGAGCCGGGCCTGCGGCGGAGATCCCGCCAGCGGTCATTGACCGAAGCCGACAGTAGGCCGGCGACAAGGGCGTCGCTGGGCAGCTTCAGCTTCGCGGCCTCGTCCGGCGGCCGGCGCAAGAAGTAATGGTTCGGGAACGGGCGGACGGCGTCGAGGTGCGGCCGCATATCCTCGCGGCATGCAACCAACACGGCGACGAGCAGGTTCTCCAGCGTGATGCGGAAACCGACGCCGGCGTTGCCGAAACAGATGCGGTCACCGCGGTATGTCAAGCCGTCCTTCGTCACCTCGGGCTCGGATCGGAGTGCGTACTGTGCGTCGATCCGCTGCCCGAGCAGTTTCGCCAACGACTCGGTGTCGCCGCCCATGGCGGCACACAGTTCCGGTTCCGTCCGCAGCATGTCTGCGAACACGGCGCGCGTTGCCGGCGTGTCGCCCACGAGTTTGCGGTAGTCGTTCCAGGCGGGGAAGTCGTGCGGCCGTCTTCCTTCGCTGTCGGCCAGAAAGCCCGCGATCGCCGGCGCCGCCTGTTCGGCCGCTGCCTTGGGGGCCGGGAACTGCGCCACACCTGCCGACCCGGCAACGAAGTAACACAAAGCAGCCGTCACGACAATCCAAACACTGCACGGGGATTTCATGCTTCATCGCCTTCTGCTTCGGACCGGCTCGATTTCCGAGCACAGGAAGACCAAGGTGGACCGAGACCGGCTTGGACGGGTAAGGGCCGCGCGTCTTCATTGCGGTTGTTCCGGCCACGGCCGGCCGCGCGGAGGCAACGTGTCGCTGTATGACGGCAATCGTTCTTCCCGCTTCCCACTACCCACCACCCACCACCCACTACCCGCTACTTCCGCCCCGCGCCAGCTTCAGATACTTCTCCAAGAGCGCCGGCACCTGGTCGGGCGTGACGTTGCCGTGGACGTCCTCTTCGACGGTCACGACCGGGGCCAGGCCGCAGGTGCCGAGGCAGCGGGCCGCTTCGAGGGTGAAGACGCCGTCGTTGCTCGTTTCGCCCCAGGTGATGCCCAACTCGTCCATGATCTTCTGCGCCACGCGGTCGGCCCCTTTCACGTAGCAGGCCGTGCCCAGGCAGACGTTGATCTTGAACTTGCCCCGCGGCTTGAGGCGGAAGAAGTGGTAGAAGCTGGCCACGCCCGCCACCTTCGCGGCCGGCACGCGGAGAAGCTGCGCCACGGCGTCGAGATGCTCGGGGCTCAGATAGCCGTATTGGGCCTGGACCTTGTGCAGCACGGCGATCAGTTGGCTGGCCGGCTGCGCGCCGCGGCGGCAGGCGGCGATGAACTCGACGATTTCCGGGCCGAGCGACTCGCGCGCGGCCGCTTCCACTTCGCTGCGGTTGTCGGTAGGACGCTTGTCGGTGCAGATGCTCATCGGATGCCTCGCGGCAATTTCGCCGAATAATGGGTGTGCAGCAGTTCGTGGGCCTTTTCGCTCCCCGGGCCGCCCAGGAACGCGTCGTAGAGCGCCTCGACGGCCGGGTTCTCGTAGGACTTGCGGAGCGTCTTGCCGCCGTCGATCGCGTAGAGCGCCGACGCCCGGCGCCGCAGCAGGCCCGGATCGAGCACCTTGACGCCCTCGGGCGGATAGGGCTGGCCGCCGCCGCCGATGCAGCCGCCGGGACAGGCCATCACCTCGATCACGTGGAACTGCTCCGTGCCGACGACGACCTTGTCCAGCAGCACCTTGGCGTTGGTCAGGCCGTTAGCCACGCCCACGTGGATGTTGTGCTCGCCGATGGCCACGTAGGTCTCGCGCAGGCCCTCGACCGCGCGGACCTCGGTGAACTCCAGCCGGTCGGCTGGTTTGCCGGTGACCAGTTCGCTGGCCGCGCGGAGCGTGGCCTCCATCACGCCGCCGGTGGTGCCGAAGATGTCGCCCGCGCCGCTGGCCGTGCCCAGCGGGTCGTCGAACTGGCCGTCGGGCAACCGCGTGAAGTTGATCCCGTAGCACTTGATCATCCAGATCAACTCCCGCGTCGTCAGCACGGCGTCGGTATACGGCCGGCCGTCGGGCCCAAAATGCTCGGGCCGCCGGGCCTCGTACTTCTTCGCCACGCAGGGCATGACCGCGACGACGTAGACCTTCGCCGGGTCGAGGCCCTTCTTCTCGGCGTAGTAGGACTTCACCAGCGCCGAGAGCATCGACATCGGCGAGCGGCAGGTCGAGGCGTGCGGGATCAGTTCGGGGTAGAACTTCTCCATGAAACTCACCCAGCCGGGCGAGCAGGAGGTGATCATCGGCAGCGGGCCTTCCTTCAACCGCGTGAGAAACTCGTGGGCTTCTTCGACGATCGTCAAGTCGGCGGCGAAGTCGGTGTCGAAGACGGCGTCGAAGCCCAATCGCCGTAGCGCGGTGACCATTTTGCCCGTGGCGGGCGTGCCCGGCGGCAGGCCGAACCCCTCGCCGATGGCCGCGCGGATCGAGGGCGCGGTCTGCACCACGACGTGCATCTCGGGGTCGTTGATAGCGTTCCACACGCCTTTGGCGCCCCGCTGTTCGAGGAACGCGGCCGTGGGGCAGACGTTGATGCACTGCCCGCACTGGATGCAGACCGATTTGTCCATGTCCGCTTCGTGGGCGGGGGCGACGACCGTGTGGAAGCCACGGCCGTGCTGGCTCAGGTTGTAGACGCCTTGGATTTCCGCACACACGCGGACGCAGCGTCCGCAGAGGATGCACTTCTCGGCGTCGCGGACCACCGAGTGGCTGGACAATTCGATGGGGAAGCGTTTCCGCTGGCCCTCGAAGTGCCGCCGCCGCACGCCCATCGAATAGGCCAGGTTCTGCAATTCGCAATGGCCGTCGCGGTCGCAGGTCTGGCAGTCCATGGGGTGGTTGTCGATCAGCAGTTCGACGATGTCGCGGCGGGCCTGGCGGATTTCGGGCGAGTTGGTCTGCACCTGCATCCCTTCCCACACCTGCGAACTGCAGGCCGCCATGTAAAAGCCCATCTCCTTCACGTCGACGATGCACACCCGGCACGATCCGGCGAGGCTCAAATCCGGATGGTAGCAGAGCCGCGGGATGCTGATCCCCAACTGCTCCGCCGCCTCCATGATCGTCGTGCCTTCGTCGACGGTGATGGGGTTGTCGTCGATGGTGAGGGTGATCTTCTTTTTTTTCTTGGCCATGTCTATTACATCCTCTTCACCGCACTGAACTTGCACACCTCGAAACACTGCCCGCACTTGATGCACTTTAACTGGTCGATGACGTGCAGCTTCTTCCGCTCGCCGGTGATGCACTCGACCGGACACTTCCGCGCGCAGGCGGTGCAGCCGACGCACTTCTGGGCGTCGATCTCGTAGTGGACCAAGGCCGTGCAGCGGTGGGCCGGGCAGTGCTTGTCGGTCACGTGGGCGAGGTACTCGTCGCGGTAGTGCTCCAGCGTGCTCAAGACCGGGTTGGGCGCGGCGCGGCCCAGGCCACACAGCGACGCCTTCTTCATCAGTTTGCCCAGCCGCTTCAGCTTGTCGAGGTCTTCGAGCGTCCCCTTGCCGGCGGTGATCCGCTCGAGGATTTCCAGCATCCGCGTGGTCCCTTCGCGGCAGGGCGTACACTTGCCGCACGACTCGTCCTGCGAAAAGGTCATGAAGAACTTGGCGATATCGACCATGCAGTCGTCTTCGTCGAGCACGATCATGCCGCCGCTGCCCATGATCGAGCCGGCCTTGGTGAGCGTGTCGAAATCGACCTCGATGTCGAGCCACTTGGCCGGGATGCAGCCGCCGGCCGGCCCGCCGGTCTGGATGGCCTTGAGCTGCCGGCCGCCGGCCACGCCGCCGCCGATGTCGTGGACCACCTCGCGAAGCGTGGTGCCCATCGGCACCTCGACCAGGCCCGTGTGCCGCACCTTGCCCGCCAGGGCGAAAACCTTGGTGCCGCCGCTCTTCTCGGTGCCGATGCGCGCGAACCATTCGGCCCCGTAGTTGATCACAGCCGGCACGTTGGCGAAGGTTTCGACGTTGTTGATGCACGTCGGTTTGTCCCACAGGCCGCTCTGCGTGGGATACGGCGGCCTGATCCGCGGCTGGCCGCGCTCGCCCTCGATCGAATGGATGAGCGCCGTCTCTTCGCCGCACACGAAGGCGCCCGCGCCCAGGCGGATTTCCAGGTCGAAATCGAAGCCCGAGCCGAGGATGTTCTTTCCCAACAGCCCGAGCCGGCGGCATTCGGCAATCGCCCGCTCGATGCGGCGGATGGCCATTGGGTATTCCGCACGCACGTAGAAGAACCCCTGCGACGCGCCGATGGCAAAGCCGGCGATGAGCATCCCCTCGACCACGTTCAGCGGATCGCTCTCCAACATGCTGCGGTCCATGAACGCGCCGGGGTCTCCTTCGTCGGCGTTGCAGATGAGGTAGCGGGTTTTTTCGGGTGCGGCGGCCGCCATGGCCCACTTCTGCCCGGTCGGATAGCCGCCGCCGCCGCGTCCGCGGAGCCTCGACTTCTTGACCTCCTCGATGACCCACTGCGGGTCGCCCTTTTCGAGCACCTTGGCCAGGGCCTGGAAGCCGCGGTAGTGGAAGTACTCCTCGATGCTGTCGGGATCGATCACGCCGTTGTGCCGCAGGGCCACGCGCGTCTGCTGGTTGAAGAACGCCACGTCGCCGTACATCTCGAAGAACTTCCGGCCCGCGGTCTTGCCGGGCACGATCAGCCTCTGGACGATCTTGCCCTTCTGCAAGTGCTCGGCGATGATCGCGTCGAGATCGGCCTCGTCCTTCACGCGGTACAGCACCTTGTCGGGGCGGACCAGCAGGTGGGCGAACTTCCCGGCCGACGCGCTACAGGCGCCGAAGCAACTCGCCGGGGTGATGCGGATTTGCTCGCGGGCGATGCCCGCCGCCGCGAGCTTCCCCTTCAACACGTCGCGGAGCGCCTTCGGCCCGTTCCACTGGCAGCGCGCGGAGCCGCAAACCAGGATTTCGTGTTGGTAGAGTTTCTCGACCGGGCCGTCGAGCACGCGGTCCAACAACGGTTTGCCCTGCAGAATGTGCTGCGTGAAGATGTCGTGGACCAGCTTGCGGTCCACGCGTTCGTACTTCACGGGCACCTGCCCAGGCACGAGCACGCCGACGATCGGCTCGCGGCTGCAGCGGCCCGTGCAGCCGGTCTGGTGGAGCGCGATGTCGTTGCGGCCCGCGGATTCGATGTGCTTGCGGAACTCGTCGAGCACGTCCATGCTGCCGGCGGCCTGTTCGCAGGTGGCCGAGCCGACCTGGATGCGGATGCGGTCGCCGTCGGCCCGTTTGCGCAAGACCTCCTCGGCCCGGGCCGCCAGGGCGGCGTATTGTTCGGTGACTTTGCTGTTCACTGCTGCCCCTCACGTGGGGGTGAATGGCCTGGAAAACTTCATTTCAGCAGAAAACGCCGCCGGCGCGAAGGGTAGCCGTCACTTCGCCGCAGTTGGGGTGGAAGTTGCACTTCCACCCCGGGGGCGACAGTGCAACTGTCGTCCCAACAGGCGAGCAAAGGATGCAGCCTACTTGCCGCACTTCGCCACAAACGCCCGATAGTCCTCCGGCGTGTCGATGCCGAAGGTCGGCTCGTCGACGACGCCGACGATAATTGCGTGGCCGGCTTCGAGCACGCGGAGTTGTTCGAGCTTTTCGATCTTCTCTAGCGGTGATTGCGGCATTTGCGCCAGGCGGAGCAGGAAGTCGCGGCGGTAGGCGTAGAGCCCGACATGCTGGTAGAACGTGGGCGGATCGGCCGCCAGCAACCGATCGTCCCACTCCCGCGCGTGGGGAATCGGGCTGCGGCTGAAATACATCGCGCGGCCCGAACGGTCGAAGACGACCTTCACGCAGGCCGGGTCGTTGAGTTGTTCGCGGCGGCGGATGGGCGTGGCCAGTGTGGCCATGACGGCCGCTGGCTGTTCCTCCAGCAGCCGAATGACCAGGTCGATCGACTCGCCCGCAAGTTCCGGTTCGTCGCCTTGGACGTTGACGACGATTTCGATTTCGGGCATCCGGCGCGCCACTTCGGCCACGCGGTCGGTGCCGCTGGGGGCCTGCGGGTCGGTCATTTCGGCCCGCCCGCCGAAACGGAGCACCTCGTCGTAGATTTCCTGGTGATCGGTGGCCACGCACACGCCGGCCGGCCGCTTCGCGCGCGAGGCCGCCTCGTAGGTGTGCTGAATCAGCGTCTTGCCCGTCTCGCGCAGCAGCAGCTTCCGCGGCAGCCGCGTCGACGCCAACCGGGCGGGAATGATGATATAGCTCTTGCTGCCGCGCGCGGATGCATCCATCGCCGAATCCTCCTGCGCCGCCAAGCATACGGGCGGAAGCAAGCGGCGGCAAGATGGCGTGCAAGAGTGATACGTACGGTTGGGGCGGCAGTTGTACTGCCGCCCCCGGTATCGCGCGTGTGAGGGGTGGCAGTGCAACTGCCACCCCAACTATTCCGCATCCGCCGCCTTCGCCCTTCTCCGCTCTCCCCTCTCCCTTCCCCCTTCTCCCTTCCCCCTTCCGCCTTCCGCCTTCCCCCTTCCGCCCTCCGCCTTCCCCCCTTCAGTTCCCTCGAATCGCCCTGTCCCTGCTGTGGCAATCTGGGTAGAATAAGCACGTCCGATTCTGCGCCTACGCGTGGCATACGATCCATAACCCGAGACACAGCAATATGTTACGTTACCTGACTGCCGGCGAATCGCACGGCAAAGCCCTGCTGGCCCTGGTCGATGGCTTTCCCGCCGGGGTGAAGCTCGATGTCGGGCCGATCAACGCCGAATTGCATCGCCGCCAGGGGGGCTACGGCCGCGGCGGCCGGCAGCGGCTCGAAGCCGACGAGGTGGACGTGCTGAGCGGCGTATGGCGGGGTGTCACGCTGGGCAGCCCGATCGCGCTTTTGGTCCCGAACAAGGACCACAAGATCGACCGCATGGACGAGCTCGAGCGGCCGCGTCCCGGCCACGGCGACCTCAGCGGCTCGATCAAGTATCTCGGGCCGATCCGCGCGATCCTCGAACGGGCGAGTGCCCGCGAAACGGTCGCGCGTGTGGCGGCCGGTGCGTTGGCCAAGGAGTTGCTGGCTGAGTTCGGCATCACGGCCTTCGGCTACGTGGCCGAAGTCGGGCCGATCGTGATCCGGCCCCAGCCCGGCACGCTCGCCCAACAGCGCGAGTTCCGCGACCGCAGCGAACTCTACTCGCTCAACCCCGACCAGGACGCTCCGATCAAGGAACTCATCGACACGATGCAGAAGCAGGGCAATACGCTCGGCGGGATCGTCGAGGTCCGCGTCGAGGGCGTCCCCTTCGGGCTCGGCACGCACGCGCAGTGGGACAAGCGGCTCGACGGCCGGTTGGCCCAAGCGGTGATGGCCGTGCAGGCGATCAAGGGTGTCGAGATCGGCATGGGCTTCGAGATGGCCCGCCATCCCGGCTCCGAGGTCCACGACCCGATCCACTACGACGCCGGACAGGCCAGCACGCCCACGCTCGGGTTCACGCGGCCGACGAACAACGCCGGCGGCTTGGAGGCCGGCATGAGCAACTCGCAGCCGATCGTGATCCGCGCGGCCAAGAAGCCCATCAGCACGCTTGCCCACCCGCTGCCGTCGGTGAACCTCAAGACCAAGCAATCGGAGGCGGCCTCCTACGAGCGGAGCGACGTCTGCGCAATCGCCGCGGCGAGCTGCATCGTCGAGAATGTGGTGGCCTTCGAGATCGCCGCCGCGCTGGTCGACAAGTTCGGCGGCGACAGCCTCACGGAAATGAAGGCCCGGTGGGATCTGTTCTACGAATTGGCGAGGAAGAAATTGAACGAAGGGCTCGCGCAGGAATAGCCGGCACAAGTCTGAAATCCGAAGCACGAAATCCGAAATCCGAAACAAATTCCAATTGGGGAAA
>Ga0233425_10006250_pt1 | contig 17857 bp, 18 predicted proteins | sample Watercolumn_Towu_2_FD_181712 | JGI IMG/M metagenome (GOLD analysis project Ga0233425, IMG submission 181712) | Freshwater microbial communities from Lake Towuti, South Sulawesi, Indonesia - Watercolumn_Towuti2014_140_MG | ecosystem: Environmental > Aquatic > Freshwater > Lake | place... | reverse complement strand
TGTGCATTTCGGCGTTGGTCAGGCCGAGGCCGCGTTTCATCAGGTCATAAACTTCGCAGATCAACTGCATGTCGCCGTACTCGATGCCGTTGTGGACCATCTTGACGAAGTGGCCGGCGCCGTTTTCGCCGACCCAGTCGCAACACGGTTCGCCGTCGGTGGTCTGGGCGCAGATTTTCTGGAAGATCGGCTTGACGTGCGGCCACGCGGCGGGGCTGCCGCCCGGCATGATCGACGGGCCTTTGAGGGCGCCTTCTTCGCCGCCGGAGACGCCGGTGCCGATATAGAGGAGGCCTTTGCTCTCGACGTAGGCGGTGCGGCGAATCGTGTCGGGAAAATGGCTGTTGCCGCCGTCAATGATGATGTCGCCGGCTTCAAGGTGCGGGATAAGCAGCTCGATGAAATCATCCACGGCCTTGCCGGCCTTGACGAGCATGACGACCTTGCGTGGCTTCTCCAGCTTGTCCACGAGTTCCTGGATGCTGTGGCAACCAATGATGTTCTTGCCCTTGGCGCGCCCGGCGACGAACTCGTCCACCTTGGCGGTCGTGCGGTTGAACGCGGCGACGGTGAAGCCTTTGCTTTCCATGTTGAGGATGAGGTTCTCGCCCATGACGGCGAGGCCGATAAGTCCGATGTCAGCTTTGTTTTTCATTGTGATTATTCCTTTCTTGAAATCTACTGTTCAACGCAACGCGATGGTCAGCAGCGCGCCAAACAGAACCGAATGCGCCACTTCCGACCATCCGAGGCGTTTGACGCGCAACGGCAACGCCAACTGCCCTATCCCGATGACGGCGCGTGTCGCCGATGGCGCGAACGCCAGCAGCAGGCGGTAAGAAAGCACATCCGCCGCCGCTAGCGCAAGCACGAACAATAGCAACGTTCCGTAGAACGCCAGCACCGGCCAGCGCGGCCCCGTCCGCTCAATGCGCAATCGCACGTAAAGCAATCCGCCGGCGAAATAGAGCGTGTTCCAGAGCCAGAGCCAGAACGCCGTTGCGTCCAGCGCACCCGTTGCCGCGTACCACGTTGCCGGCGCGGTCAACGTCAGGCCGGCCGTCGCCGCCAGTTGCATCGCGAGGCTGCGCGGGTTGGGTCGGGCGGCAAGCGCCGCAGCCACGAGGCTGAACGCAGCCAGCCACCAGAGTTTCCAGACAATAAGAAGCGGCGCGGCAGCCGCCAGACTTGCAGCCAACAGCAGCGCCATCCATGTGAATTGTCGCTTCAGCCAACTGGCGCGCGCGATGTAGAAGCTGAGCGTGCTTGCCAGCAGCAGCGCCACTTTTCCATCGAAGACGCCGGCCGTGGCGACGGCGGTGGCGAAGGGCACCAGCAACATGCCCCACGCGCCGTGTTCGCGCGGCATCGGTGGTCGGTCGGTTGTGTTCATCGTTGTGACCCTACAACGGCAGCGTGACGTTGGAATTGACGCCTGTCAACTCCTCTGGTAGTCTCCGCACCCATGAATACGACCCTCTTGCTCGTAATCGCAGTTTTTCTTTCCGCTGCCACTACATCTACAAAGAAAGCAGCCCCAAAGACCGTGTCCGCGCCGCCTCCCAAAGGTTCCATCGGCGTCGCCAGCGACACCAAATGCCAGAGGCTCTCCAGCTTCTGTCTCGACCGCGAAGACCGCTTCCTGCTCTGCGACCTGATGAAGAAACGGCTCCGCATCGTCACCGCCGACGACAAACTCGTCAAGGATTACGACCTCGATTTCGGCCCGCAAGTGGTTGCCTGCCGCACCGACGGCACGATCCTCGTCGCCGGCAGCGGCAAGATTGCGCTGCTCGATGCACAAGGCAAGAAACAACTTGAAGCCGCCCTACCCGACAGCGCCACCACCGCGACGGCCGTCGGCGGCAACGGCAAAGACATCTTCGTCTGCTGCATGTTGAAGACCAGCTTTGCCGTTTCGCGGTTCGACGACAAACTCCAGAACCCGACCACCATCATTCCCGGCTTGCGCGGCTGCTGCGGCCAGATGGATTTCAAAGTTCAAGGCGACAACATCTTTGTCGCCCACTGCACCAAGTTCAAAGTCGAGAAATACAACCGCGACGGCAAGTTGCTTTCCTCCTTCGGCAAACGTGACGACGGCACCTCCCAGTCGTTCAAGGGCTGCTGCGAACCGAAGAACATCTGCTTCGACAAGGACGGTCACCTCTACACCGCCGAGTCCAAGGCTTGGACCGTGAAGAAGTTCACTGCCAGTGGCGCCTACGTAAACTTCATCGGTTCCATCGCCGAACCCGGCGATTGTGTCCGCGCCGCCATTGCCTGCACCAAAGACAACCGGATTTTCTTGCTCGATTTTCCGCGCAATTTTATCCGGCCCGTCCTCCCCGGCAAGTCCAAGGACGTCTCCACCAGCCGCACCTGAGAACGTCGCTGTTCGGCGCAGGTTCGCCATCCTCACCCCTCGGGCGATCCAGAAAGGTAAAGTGAAATGCAATCAGTGAAACGAGCTAAAGTAATGATGGGGATAGTTGCGTTCGGTCTTTTTATCTCCGGCGTCACCATTTGGCCTGTGATCTGGGAGTTAAAGACAGCCGTCAGAATCGTGTGGGGTGATTCGGAGCCAACACTTGCCATTCACAAATTCGTCCTGTTTGCGATTGACGGCATACAACAGGTACAAAGAGAACACCCATTCATGATGTATCCGACCGATTGGTTGGCATTTGCGCTAATCGTGCTGGCCTTACTCTTTGTTGGAGCCATGAGAGATCCCGTGCGCAACATTTGGGTCGTGGAGTTTGGTTTGCTATGTTGCTTTCTGTCACCATTTCTGGCGATCATTTGCATTCCCATACGCAAAATGCCATTGTCGTGGTTCTGGTGCGATTTCATATTCACGCCGTTGGCTGCACTACCGTTGTGGGTCGCGTGGCGCGACCTGAAGAAAGCTGAAGCTGAATCGCCCTGGGGTTCTCATCAGAAGAAAGATGACGAGCCAGAATAATGTGATTGATGACCGCACTCGAACTCAGAGCCTCGCCATAACGCCGTGATTAACTTCCGCAGCCTTCTCCGGGCCGCAGAGCAACTCGACCAGCTTGAATGCGAACTCCATCGCTGTGCCGGCGCTGCGGCTGGTGATGACCGGTCCGTCCACCACCACGCGATCTTCGCTGTAATGCGCGGATCGCGCCACGACTTCATCGCGCGCCACCGGATGGGAGGTTGCCACCCGTCCATCGAGAACGCCGTATGCCGCGAGAACGCAAGGCGCGGCGCAGATCGCAGCGACACGTCCGTTGCGCTGCCGAATATTCTCAATGATGCGGCGGATGCGCAAATCAGCCCGGAGATTGTTGGTGCCGGGTTGGCCGCCGGGAAGGACGATCATGTCGAAACCGGCGGCGGTCACGTCTTCGAGCGAGCAATCCGGCAGGTGCCGCGTCCCGCGTGAGGCAACAATCGGTTCGGATGCTGTGCCCGCGGTCACAACTTCGACACCGGCGCGGCGAAGGATGTCAATGACGGTGATCGCTTCGATCTCCTCGAAGCCGGGCGCGAGCGGGACGAGAACTTTCATGGCATTGTGAGCGGCGGCAATGGGACGGTGTTGGTGTCAACCTTGATGCGGACGACGGTGTTGGAGGTGACGCGGAGCTTGAGGTAGTCGCCGGGTTTGAGTTTGTCGGCGCTGAGTTTTTCTTCGCCGCGGAAGATGTAGGTGCGCGGCGTGAGCCAGTAGGTGCGTTCGCCCTTGGGTGTTTTCAGGAGTAACTCGCCGGACTTGGGATCGAGACGGACAACGGCGCCGCGCACAAACGGAGCAACAGTGCTGGTCTGTGCCTGCACGGCAGCCGCCAACAGGATGACAGTGAACAGCAGAAACCAACGGGCGTTCATCGGCGGACGTTTGGCAACGGTAGCGGACCGGTGCCCGCGAAGGAGGCGCGATACGCGCCAGAGGAGGGCGCGGCTTGGCGGAGAACGACGGCGCCGGTGTTGGTTACTTCAAAGAAAAGGGTGGCGTTACCGACCTGGATGCGGTCGCCGGGAGCGAGTGTGCATTCGAAGACACGGGCGCCGTTGCGGTAGGTGCCGTTGGCGGAGCCGAGGTCCTTGAGGTGAAACTGTTGGTCGTGGTAGGCGATGCCACAATGGACACGGGAAATGAACGGATCAATCACCGGAATGTCCGACTCCGCCAACCGTCCTATCACCAACGGGGCGTTGCTGACCTCCAGGACCTTCTCTGTACCATCAAATTGCCTGTACACAAGGATCGCCATAAACTCATTACCTTCGAATGTTTATCTACCGGATTTCACAAACGCTGTCCACCCAAATGTCCGCTCTTGCGGGTAACACCACGAGTCTGCTACGGTGTAGAGCATGATGAGTGATGTCCGAGTTCGATTTGCGCCGAGTCCGACGGGGTTCCTGCACATTGGCAGTGTCCGCACCGCGTTGTTCAACTGGCTTTATGCCCGCCACACGGGCGGCACCTTTGTCCTGCGCATCGAGGACACCGACACCGCGCGTAACACCGAGCAATCGCTGCGGACCATCCTCGACGGGATGCGCTGGCTCGGCCTCGATTGGGACGAAGGCCCGTACTTCCAATCGCACCGCGCTGACATCTACAAACGTCGCGTTCAGGAACTGGTGGGCAAAGGGATGGCGTACGAACGCGAAGGCGCGATCCGCTTCAAGATGACCCGACAGCCCATTGAGATTCCCGACATTATCTGTGGCGGCGTGGTCCGCTCGCTCAACGAAACGGAAATGCTCGATCCCGATTTCGTCATCGTCCGCAGCGACGGCAACCCCGTGTTCCACTTTGTGAACGTCGTGGATGACATCGAGATGAAGGTCACGCACGTCATCCGCGGCGAGGATCATTTGTCGAACACGCCGAAACACATCGCGTTGTTCCGCGCGTTCGGGATCGAGCCGCCGAAGTACGCGCACATCCCGATGATCCTCAATCTCGACGGCTCGAAGATGAGCAAACGCGATCCCGACCCGGCCAAGGCGCGGCTCGCGTCGCTGGCCAGTTACGTCGAGGACGGCTTCGTGAGCGAAGCGGTCCGCAACTATCTCTGCCTGCTCGGCTGGTCGCCGAAGGACGGCAAGGAAGTCCGTCCCATCGAGGAGATCGTGGCGATGTTCGACCTGCCGCAGATTCTCCGTCACAACGCCCGCTTCGACATCACGAAGCTGACGTGGATGAACGGCGAGTACCTGCGCGCGATGCCGCTGGAGAAGTTCCTGCCGTTGGCGACGCCATTCGTTGCCCAGCCGGATCCGGCCGTCCTCGCGCTGGTGAAGGAAAAAGTAAAGCTGCTGAAGGAGTTGCCGGAGTGGACGAACTATTTCTTCACCGACGATTACCCGTTTGACCCTGCCGCAGTGGCGAAATCGTGCAGCGCGCCGCAGACCAGCGACCGACTGGTGACACTTGCTTCCGCCTATGATGTCGTCACCCCTTGGAACGCGGCGGGTCTTGAAGCGGCGTTGAAGGCGCTGGCGTCGCAACTCGGCGTGAAACCGGCGGAACTGATTCATCCGTGCCGTGTCGCGGCCAGCGGCAAGGGCGCGGGGCCGTCGTTGTATCACATGCTGGAGGTGCTGGGACGCGAGCGCGTGCTGGCACGGCTGCGTCGCGCGGCGGAGAGGTTTCGCGCGTGAACGACACCACCAACAAATTGACGCTCGCCAACAAGATCACGGTTTGCCGGATCCTGTTGATTCCGGTTTTCGTCTGGCTGACACTGGACTACATCCGCGACTACCAACGGGATGAGGCCATGGAGTGGGAACGCGCTCTCGCGTGCCTTGTGTTCGCGCTGGCGACAATCTCCGACGCCGTGGACGGCTACATCGCGCGGCGTTACAAACAGAAAACCGAGTTGGGATCATTCCTCGACCCGCTGGCGGACAAGACGCTGTTGGTGAGCGCGTTGATTTTGTTGAGCGTGCGTTTCAAGGACGGCTCGCCGTTTGCGCAACTGCCGTTGTGGTTTCCCGTGCTGGTGGTCAGCCGCGACCTGATCCTGCTGGCCGGCACGGTGCTCATCCACATGTTGGCCGGCAAAGTCACTGCCCGTCCGCGCATCGTTGGCAAGTGCGCGACGTTCTTCCAGATGGTCACGCTCGGCTGGGTGTTGTTGAAGGTGGACAAGCCATCGCACGAATGGGCGTTGTACGCAGCGGGATTCTTCACGTTGGTCTCTGGTGTCTGGTACGTCTTCGATGGCGCCAAGCAACTCAATACTGTCGAAAAACGTCAGTGATTTGAGGCTGGTACCGGAAGACATTCAGGTTAGTTTGTCCATCCAGTTGTCGTCCACTTCAACGTCGAGATCGAGGAAAACTTTGCGGTTCATCGCGACTTCAAGCTCCTTGCGGGCGAAGCTGCCGATGTCGCGAATCTTCCTCGCGCCTTGGCCGATGAGCATCCGTTGGTGGCGGTCATCGGTGGTGAGAATGACGGCCTTGATGTAGAGGAGTGGTTGGCCATCTTTGGTCTTTTTATCTTCGACTTTCTCCAAGCGGACGAAAGTGGTGTAGGGAACTTCCTGCGAGGTTTTGAGATAGATTTTTTCGCGGATGAGTTCGGTGATCCAGAATTCGTTGGTGACGTTGGTGACCTGGCCTTCGGGATAATGCGGCTGGCCAACTGGCAAGTGGCGGAAGATGGCTTGGATAACGAGATCAATGTTCTTGTCCTTGAGCGCGGAGACTTCGACGACGCCGGCGTATTGTTTGCCGCGCTCCATCCAACTCTGGCGAAATGGCCGGTCGAGGTCGAGTTTGTTGAGGACGAGGATCTTTGGTTTGGTGACGTGGCCGACAAGCTCAATGACGCGCTGATCCTCGGGACCGATGGGGCGCGTGGGATCAGCAACATGGATGACGACGTCAATTCCTTCAATCGCGTCGCGGACTTTGTGGTGAAGGTTGGTGACGAGTTTGCTGGGTTGAGTCTTGAAAATACCGGGCGTATCCACGAAGACGATCTGGCCTTCAGGGCGGTTGACGATACCGTGGTAGGTGTCGCGCGTGGTCTGTGGTTTCGGCGTGACGATGGCGATCTTGGTGCCGACGAGCGCGTTCAGCAGCGTTGATTTGCCGACGTTGGTGCGGCCGATCAGGACGGCGAGACCGGACTTGAAGTTGGGGTTGTCCATCGGGGGGCAGTGTAACGCCAAGGTTGCATCGGCGCGAGGATGTTTTATGTTCCGCCAACATGAAGAAGCTGTTGGCAGCGCATCGAAAGCACCCGCGCGAGTTCGAGGACTTCAAGTTCGTGTATCCGGTCCTCTCGCGGCGCAGCGGCGGCATTTCAATCGGGCTGAACGTAAACCCGGACCGCAAGTGCAGTTTCGACTGCATCTACTGTCAGGTGGACCGCTCGGCGGCACCGGCGACCGAACGGTTTGATCTGTCGGTGGCGGAGAAGGAGATGGCCGCGATGTTGGAGTGGGTGGCATCGGGTGGGCTGGTGAAACACCCGCAGTTCCGAGGCGTGCCGGCGGAACAATTGCAATTGAAGGACGTGGCGCTCAGCGGCGACGGCGAGCCAACGACCTTGCTGAACTTCGCCGAGACTGTCGAGATGGTCGCCCACCTGAAACCACGAGAGGTGAAGTTGCTGTTGATCACCGACGCGGCGGGGCTGGATCGCTCGAACGTGAAACGCGGCTTGGCAACAATGGATGCCCACAACGGTGAAGTCTGGGCCAAACTCGATGCGGGCACGGAAGATTATTTCAAGTTGATTGACCGTAGCGCCATCCCGTTCGCGCGGATTTTGAAGAACCTAACCGAGTGCGCCCAGGCGCGGCCCATCGTCATTCAGAGCCTGTTCATGAAACTGTACGGACACGGGCCGTCGGCCGAGGAGATCGTCGCGTATTGCGAACGGTTGCAGGGAATCCTGGCGGCGGGTGGGCGGATCAAGCAGGTGCAAATCAGCACCGTGGCGCGCCGGCCCATGGCGATGATCAACGGGCGTCCCTCTTGGCATTCAGTGACGGCGCTGGGCGACGTCGAGTTGGACGCGATTCGCGTCTGCGTGCAGCATCGGACAGGCTTGGCCTGTGAAAGTTATTACGGCGGGCACGGCTCGGAGAATTCTTGCGGTCACTAATCAGTTCAGGTAAGTAAAAACAAAAGGAACGGACATGCCAATCAAACCGAGCGAGAAAGAGGAACAATATTTCCGTGAGCAGGAACTGAAACGGCAGTTGGAGAAGGCCCGCGTCGAACAGGACGCGATGGCGGCCGCCGAGAAGAAGCGGCTCCAGGAATTGCATTTCATGCACTGTCCGAAGTGTGGCCAGAAGTTGTTCGTCGAGAACTACGGGCTGGTGGAGGTGGACGTCTGCGGTGGTTGCAAGGGACTGTGGCTCGATGCCAACGAACTGGAACAGATTCTCGCCGCCAAGGAACAGGCCGGGCCGTTACGGAAGTTCCTGAAGGTGCTCGGCGCCTGAAAACCGGAACGACCCGTCACCCGGTGATTACACCGGCTTCACCAAGTCCGCCAGCGGGAAGCGCACCTTGTGCGCGGCGGCGTATTTGTCCTCAGTGCTCCGGTAACCGAGCGCACAGCAGACAACCGCTGCGTAGCCTTGCGCCGGCAGGTCAAGCACCTTGTCGAACTCCGCGGGAACGAAACCTTCCATCGGGCAGGCGTCCACGCCGAGCAACGCGGCGCTGGTGAGCAAATTGCCAAGCGCGATGTAGCATTGACGCGCGGTCCAGTGCGGGATACGGGCTTTGGCTTCATCGCCAAGCAGGCTGCCGGTCATCATCTGCCGGTATAGGGCGAGCGATTCGCGGTTGACGCCGCGAACCTCAACGATCCGGCCCAGGAACCGGTCAATCTCCGCCTCGGTCATCGCCGTGCGCGCGGCAAAGACGATGAAGTGGGAGGCGTTGACCACCTGTGGTTGGTTCCACGCGTGCGGGAGCAGCTTCGCGCGCGTGGCGGGATCGTTGACGACGATGAACCGGTACGGCTGGAGGCCAAACGACGAGGCCGACAGCACGAGCGCCTGCTGCAACGTCGCCCAAGTTTCGGCGGGGATTTTGCGGTTGGGGTCGAACATCTTCGTGGCGTAGCGCGATTGCAACGCCTGCAACAACTGTTGGTCGGTGATGGTTGGATTCATAGCGAGCCTAACTTGCCTCATTTCCCGCGGCGCGCCACCAAAATCTCCGCCCATCACCGCAGGAACAGCCACGCCACGAGCGCGAAGATGACAATGAACCACGGAACACACGGAAGGACGCGGAATCAGCCGGAGGAACGAACACCGTCGTGTTCGCGCTTGTCGCAAAACGATGTCGGGGGTATTCTGTGCGCCGTTGAAGAAAGGACCAATCACAATAACCAGTAACCACTAACCAAATTCAATTCGCGTAGCTTCGGCTGCTGTCCGCCACGAAACTAGGGACTTCGTAAAAGCAAGGACGGCGCTTGAAAGCGCGCCCCGCAAGGGGCGTCGCTGACGAGCGTCCTTGCTTGGCACCCTAGTGCCAGTGGCGGGCGTGACTTGGCGCACGCCCCCTTCTTTTGGCACTGGTGACAGGCAAGGAAAGCCATCCGCAGACAGGGCTGAATCGCATCGCGAGCGAGAAAGCCATGGTGTGTCTGCGGCATGGGATCGAAGTACGAACATCTATCGCAGGAAGAACTGATTCGCCTCTTGGAGGCGCGCGACCGGCGCGATGCGACCAAGTTTGGGCTGGTCTGGGAGGCCAACGAAATCGAGCGCGACAAGGCGCTCAACAACGATTTCGTCGCGCTGGACCTCGTGCCCGAACTTTGTGTCGGCAAACCCGGCTGGCGCAACCTCATCATCGAAGGCGACAACTTCGACGCCCTCCGCTACCTTCGCATGGCCTTCGCCGGGCAGGTCAAGTGCATCTTCATTGATCCGCCGTACAACACCGGCCAGAAGGATTTCGTTTATAACGATCGCTTCGTGGACGTGAACGACCTGTGGCGGCACTCAAAGTGGTGCGAGTTCATCTACCAACGCCTCACGCTTGCGCGCGACCTTTTCACGCAGGACGGTGTGATCTTTGTCTCGATTGACGATCATGAAGTCGCCAGCTTGATGCTACTGATGAAGCGTGTCTTTGGCGAAAACGCCTTTGTCGCCACGTGCATCTGGCAGAAACGCTACTCCCGCGAAAATCGCGAAGCCATCGGCGACGCCCACGATTATCTTCTCGTCTTCTCGCTCAGTCCTGAATTGTTCAAAGCGCGGCGGAATAAGTTGCCACTGTCAGAAAAGCAACGCGCCTTGTACAAGAACCCGGACAACGATTCACGCGGGCGATGGCAAAGTGTGTCGCTCACCGCCCAAGGATACCGGCCTAATCAGATGTATGAAATCATAGCGCCAAACGGCAAACACCACCGGCCACCGGAGGGAACTTGCTGGAAACTTCTCGAATCGGAGTATCAGAAGCTCCTTGCGGACAATCGAGTTTACTTCGGCAAGGACGGCAAAGGTGTTCCCCGTCGCAAGTACTTTCTGTCGGAGGCCGAAGGTCTCGTTCCGTGGACATGGTGGCCGCATGAGGAGGTCGGGCACACAGACGAGGCGCGGAAGGAGATTCAAGAGTTGTTGGAGACACAGACCGCGTTCAACACGCCCAAGCCGGTACGATTGATTGAGCGCGTCCTGCAAATTGGTTGCGGCCCGGACGACCTCGTAGTGGATTTCTTTGCCGGCTCAGGCACGACGGCACATGCGGTCTTGAAGCAAAACGCTGCTGACAACGGACGCCGGCGGTTCATTCTGGTGTCGAACACGGAAGCGACAGCGGAAGAGCCAGACAAGAACCTTTGTCGGGATGTGTGCGCACGGCGAGTACGACGAGTCATTGAAGGCTACGCCAGCGTACCGGCAACGGCCGGCAATTTCGCCTACCTGCGGACGCGGCGGATTGCGCCGTCGCGGTTGCTGGAGATTGATCACGCGCAGGTGTGGACGGCGTTGCAGTTGATGCACGGCGAAACACTACTACCGTATTCGGATGCGCCGTTTTTGTGGGCGAGTGACGGCGAGGAGGCGGTGGCCTACATTCCGCGGTTTCGCCGCGAGGACGCGCCGGCGTTGCGGAAGAAGATCAAGGAAGCCGGAGCGGTGACATTGTACTCATGGCAGCCGCAGGCGGTGAAGCAGCACATCCGCGCCGGGCATGTGGTGCATCGGCCGATCCCCGAAGAATTGGCGCGGCGATTCGGTTTCCGATTTGAACGGACGGTGCCGGTATGACGCGCACGATTCCCAAAGGTTTTCAACAGACTGCGATTGACAGCGGTGCGGCGATTTTCAGCGAGTGCAAGCGGTTGCTCGACGCTGCCGGCAACGATACGGCAGGACGAGCGGCTGCGGTCGGCCAGCATGGGACGCTGTTGTTGGAAGCGCCGACCGGTTCCGGCAAGACGCTGATTGCCGGGCATCTGGCCGAGGCGTTTTCGGCGGTGGAGGGTGTCGTGTGGTTTTGGTTTGCGCCGTTCAGGGGCGTGACCGGCCAGACGGCGGCGGCGTTGCGAGCGGAACTGCCCGGCTTGCGGTTGCGTGAGTTGAGCGAAGACCGGCAAGTGGCGGACAGCCGCGCCGGTGATGTGTTCGTGACGACGTGGCAGACGGTGGCGACGAAGGTGAAGGACAGCCGCAATGTGCATCGGCCCGGCGAGAAGAACCTGACGGTCGAGGAGTTGGTGGCCGGGCTGCGCGAAAAAGGGTTGCGGGTCGGCGTGGTGGTGGATGAGGCGCATCATGGTTTTTTCAGCGCCAGCGCCAACGAGACGCAGGCGATGAAGTTCTTCCGGGAAGTGTTGCGCCCGGAGTACACCGTGTTGGTGACGGCGACGCCGGATGACGCGGACATCGAGCGGTTCCGGGAAGGTTTGGGGATTGCGCGGCTGAACCGGATCACGATCAGTCGCCGCGAGCCGGTGGACGAAGGCTTGATCAAGGAAGGCATCAAGTGCGTGGCGTACTTCGCGCCGCCCGGTCAGGAGAAGCTGGTGGATTTCGAGGACGTGGCGTTGCGCGGGGGCGTGGCGCTGCACAACAAGCTCAAAGAGCAACTCAAGTTGCTCGGCGTGGATTTGACGCCGCTGTTGCTGGTGCAGGTGGATTCGAGCAACGAAAGCGTGAAACGGGCGCAAGAACGGTTGCGGCAACACGGTTTCACGGAAGCGCAGATTGCCACACACACGGCGGACGAACCCGACAGCGGTTTGTTGGCGCTGGCCAACGACGAGTCGCGCGAGGTGCTGGTGTTCAAGATGGCGGTGGCCCTCGGCTTCGACGCGCCGCGAGCGGCGACGCTGGTCTCGATGCGCGCGGCGCGTGACGAGGATTTTGGGGTGCAACTCGTGGGGCGGATTCTGCGGGTGCATCGCCGTTTGCAGGCGCGCGCCCGCGCGAAGACGATGCCGCCGTTGCTCCGGTACGGCTATGTGTTTCTGGCGGACGCCGAGGCGCAGACTGGCCTCGATTTGGCCGGGCAGCGGATCAACAAGATGCAAACCGAGTACGCGAAGGTCAGTCCAACGACTGCGATTGTTCAGGTTGGCGGGCAAGTGATGGTGCAGGTACTCGAACCCAACGGGCAAACGCATCTTTTGCAGATGACGCCGCCGCCGTCGCTGGGAACTCCTGGCGAGCAAACTGGCGGCGCAGTGAGTGGTTTTACGTTGGAACTTCTGAGCGGCGGTCACTCGCTGAAAGATATTTTTTCAAGCACGGGCGAGAACGCGCTCAAGCCCGGGGAGACGTGCGCGATTCAAACGGCGCAAGGCTACCGGTACGCGTTGCGAGACGATGTACCGCGTCGATTCAAGACGCACATCGTGTCGGCGAACAACGAAGTCACCGAGGAGGAATGTGCGCAGCGATTCGTGGTGTCGGCGAGCGACCTGTTGCGGGCGTTGAACGCCAAGGTCAAAGTCGAGGAGCGGACGCTGGAAGTGTTCACGCATCAGATCGAGATGGCGTTCACGAACGCGACGATGGATTCAGAGCAGGCGGCGCGAGCGGCGTTGAAGGTGCTCACCAAGAACGATGTGTTCGATTGCCGGGAGTTGCGCCGGGCATTGATCCGCAAGCTCAAGGTCGTGCTTCGTGAGTTGGCGATGGACGAAGCCGAGGATGACGACAAGGTCAGCCACATGTTGAACGTGATTCTGTGCGGGCATCCGGAGTTGCTGTTCGACGCTCAAAAGGCGGCATTGGCGGCGCACTGCGAAGTGGAAGAAACGGAAGAAGAGTTGCCGGTGGCGCTGGTGAGTGACAATCCATTGGCAACGGCGCGATTGAACGTGTACCGGGTTTTCCCGTCGGGTTTGAATAGTTGGGAATTGCCGTTTGCGCAGTTCCTCGACGGCGATACCCAGAACATCGTCCGCTGGTGGCATCGCAATCTGCCGCACCAACCATGGAGTGTTCAAGTGACGCTGGATAATGGCGGCGGCTTCTTTCCCGACTTCGTAGTGGGTGTTAACGAGCGCAAGTCAGAACTCGGCGCGTTGCTTGCCGACCCGAAGTACTTCTTTGAGATCGCCAAGGAAGTGCCGAAATCCTATGCAGAACATCCCGCCTATGGGCGCGTGTTGATTCTGAATCGCCAAGGTTCCGGACAGTGGTTCACCGTCCGGTATGACGACCAACGGCAAAAGGCTGTACTAGACGAAGAATTTCGGCTGGCAGACGCAGCCGGTTACCGATGACCATCCCGTTTAGCGCAGGAACAACCACGCCACGAGCGCGAAGATCGGAATCAGGATCGGCAGCGAATACTTGAAGACGTAACCGAAGAAACTCGGGCACTTCACCCCGGCAGACTCGGCAATGCTCTTGACCATGAAGTTCGGGCCGTTGCCGATGTAGGTGTTGGCGCCAAAGAAGACCGCACCCAATGACACGGCCACCAGATACGCCGACGTGGCGGGGCTGCAAAGGAATTGTTCAACATGGGCCGGGTTCTCCAGCGAGAGACCTTGCAGGCCGAAGGCGGCGGTGAGAAAGTTCAGGTAGGTCGGTGCGTTGTCGAGCACGCTGGAGAGCGCGCCGGTGCCCCAGTAGAATTGCTGGACGGTCTTGATGCCGAGGTCGCCGGCGTGTTTCTCCAACAGATCAAGCGCGGGCACCATCGTGGCGAAGATGCCGAGGAACAGAAATCCAACTTCCTTGATCGGCGCGAAGGTGAACTCGTTTTCGCGGAGAGCCTCTTTCGTGGCAAACTTGTACGCGAGACAGCCGACGCCAATCATCGCCAGCGCGACGCCGACAGTCACGAGAGGCGCGTCAACTCCTTTCAGCCAATCGGCTTTCTGCACCAGCACTAGGCCGATGATGATGAACAGCCAGATGAAGTTGTGCGTGCCCTCCAGCAACACGCGGTCCTCGGCGCTGCGTTTCACCTCGGCCTTGTGTTTGCGGAAGTTGATCGCGTCGAAAACGCAGAACACCGCCAACAACGCGCCGACCGCAACGAGCCACGCGAGCAGGACGTTCGGTTTGCCGAGCAGCCAGAAGAACGGCACGCCCTTGAGGTAGCCGAGGAACAGCGGCGGGTCGCCAATCGGTGTCAGCGCGCCGCCGATGTTGCTGACGATGAAAATGAAGAAGGCAACATGATAGGCGCTGACCCGGTATTTGTTGATCCGCAGGAACGGCCGGATGAGCAGCATCGAGGCGCCGGTGGTGCCGATGAGGTTGGCGAGGATCGCGCCGAGCGCGAGCAGGCCGGTGTTGGTGGCGGGGGTAGCTTTGCCGGTCATGGTGATGTGGATGCCGCCGGCGATGACGAACAGCGAGCCGATCAGCGCGATGAAGCCCATGTACTCGATGGCCGTCGTCAGCATCCGCTGGCCGTTCTTCAGGACAAACAGGTAATAGACCACCACGATCAGACCGAGCGCGACGGAGACTTTCGGATAATGATTTTCCCAGTGGCGCTTGTGAACGAACGGCATCAGCGCAATCGCCAGCAACAGCGCGACGAACGGCGTCACCATCAACACATGCGGTTCATGCATCGAAGTCGAGCCTCAGTTTGCCGTTGGTCATCCGCACGTTGAAACCGTAAGGTTCCGGCCCCGGCTCGGCGTCAATGTGCCCGCCGGCCTGTTCGAGGATGAGTTGACCGGCGCAAATGTCCCAGAGCTTGATGCCGTACTCGATGTACCCGTCGAACCGGCCACACGCCACATAGACGGTGTCCAGCGCCGCCGCGCCCATCAAGCGCATCTTGCGGGCGCGACGGGTCAATTGCTGAAACGCTTCCAGCCCGCGGCGAATCGTGTCCTCGCTCTTGAAGAATCCGATGCCGACAATTGCCTCCGACAACTCCGCGCGGTCGCTGACGCGGATTGGCCGCCCGTTCAATGTCGGCGTGCCGCCGCGTTCTGCGGCGAACATCTCGTCCAGCTCCGGCGCATACACGGCGCCCGCAACCGTTTGCCAGTCGTCGCCGACACGTTGTTGCGCGCCGATGCTGACGGCGTAAAACGGGATACCGTAGAAGTAATTTACCGTGCCATCGAGCGGATCAATCACCCAACGCACCTCGGCGTCCGCAGGCCCGGAGACGCCTTCCTCGCCGAGGATGGCGTGCTGCGGAAAATCGGCGAGGATGGCTTTCGTGATGGCTTTCTGTGCCTGCACGTCCAGTTCGAGTTTGATGTCGTGAAGCGACGCCTCGTTGACGACAGGCGGCGTGCCGAAGTTCTGGCGCAGCAATTTTCCCGCGGTGTAGGCGGCTTCGATGGCGGTTTCCAACATGGCGCTTGGTTGTAAACACTTCGCGGCGGCTGTGCAACGGAGAAGTTTGTTGTCGCATGACCGGGAGTCTGTGGTAAGCTGGCCGCAACCGGAGGAATCCATCATGGCAGAGAGAATCGAATTGCCCGGTAATTGGCGTTACCTCAAATGGCGTTTCGGCAATGCGGCCAGCGCGCTTGGCTGGCTCATCATTATTGGCGGTCTGGGTTTGTGGTTGGCCAGTGGTGTGTACACGGTTGGCCCTTCCCAGATTGGCCTGGTCAAACGCTTCGGGAAATTCACGAAGTCAACCGGCCCCGGCTTCCAGTACCGATTGCCTACCCCCATCGAAAGCGTTGTCATCGTGGACCAACGCTCCGTGCGCACCGAGGAGATCGGTTTTCGCAGCCGCGCCGGCGTGGCCAGCGTCCACTATCCCCCGCGCGAGGAAGAAGCCTTGATGCTGACTGGCGACTTCAACATCATCCGCCTCGAAACCGTGGTGCAATACGATGTCACTGACGCCGAGACGTTCGCGTTTCAGGTGGAGGACCATCATCGCGTCATTCGCGAAGCGGCGCAGGCGGTCATCCGCGAGAGGGTTGCGCTTCACAAAGTGGACGAGGCGCTCACGGAGAAGCGTGAGGAGATTGCCAGCCAGATCCGGCAAGAACTTCAAGAGTTGCTCAAGCAATACGGCACCGGCTTGCGCATCATCAACGTCCGCCTTCAGGAAGTCACCCCGCCAACCAAACAGGTTGCCGCGGCCTTCGATGACGTGAACAGCGCCGTGCAGGACAAGGAACGATTGGTCTTCGAAGCCAAACGTTACACCAATGAACAATTGCCCCGCGCCGAAGGCATGGCCCAGAAGATCACGAACGAGGCCGAGGCCTACAAACAAGGACGCATCCTCACCGCGCAGGGCGAGGTTGCCCGTTTTACTGCCGTGCTGGACCGCTACAAACTCGGCGAGGACGTGACGCAGACGCGGCTTTATATCGAGACCATGGAGGCGATCCTGCCCAATCTCAACAAGGTCATCGTCAGCAAGGAAGCCGGCGGGACGCTGAAGTTGTTGAACCTCGATGAGTTTGTCCGGATGAAAGGAGGCGTGACAGGGAAATGAAGACTTTGATTATCGCTGTCGTGATGTTCGCGGTGGCATTTTTTGGCTACCGCGCCTTCCTGTTCAGTGTGGACGAAACCGAGAAGGCTGTCGTCCTCGAGTTTGGCAAGATCGTCCGCGTCATCGAGACACCGGGCTTGTACGCGAAGAAACCGCTCATCCAGAACGTCACCTACCTCGAAGACCGTCTGTTGAGCGTGGACATCAAACCCGCGCCCGTGATCACCGTGGACAAACAACGTCTCACCGTGGACAGCTACACGCTCTGGCGCATCAAGGACGCGCGCCAGTTCACCGAAACCATGCGCGGCCTGCGCAACAACGCCGAGCAGCGGCTCGACGACATCATCTACTCGCTGTTGCGCGACGTGCTCGGCCAGAAAACCTTCGAGGACATCCTGAAACGCGAGTTCCTCTCCGAGGTCCGCAACAACGCCCAGAAACAAGTCGCCGATTTCGGCATCAGTATTATTGATGTGCGCATCAAGCGCGCCGACCTGCCCGAGGCCAACGAGCAGGCCGTCTATCAGCGCATGATGAGCGAGCGCAAACAGATTGCCGAACGCTACCGCGCCGAGGGCGACCAGGAAGCCCAAGGCATCAAGGCCGAGGCCGACCGCAAAGTCCAGATCACCCTGGCCACCGCCCGCAAACAATCCGAGGAACTCAAGGGAGAAGGAGACGCACAGGCGCTGGAGATTTACGCGAAGGCGTACAATCGTGACCCGAAATTCTTCCAGTTCTGGCGCACGCTGGAGTCTTACAAGGTGTCACTGGCCACCAACAGCACACTCATCCTCTCCACCGACTCCGACTATCTGAAGCTGCTCGACACGATGTTGCCCAAGAGCGCCAAATAACATCAGGGAACCTCCGGTAACTGGTGTTACGCTGTAGGCCGCTTCTGCGAAGCGGCGAAATCCTTCGAGGAACCGCCGACTTACAAAGTCGGCCTACAATGGTT
>Ga0233425_10006249_pt1 | contig 17864 bp, 17 predicted proteins | sample Watercolumn_Towu_2_FD_181712 | JGI IMG/M metagenome (GOLD analysis project Ga0233425, IMG submission 181712) | Freshwater microbial communities from Lake Towuti, South Sulawesi, Indonesia - Watercolumn_Towuti2014_140_MG | ecosystem: Environmental > Aquatic > Freshwater > Lake | place... | reverse complement strand
TCCTGATCGCACAATTTCGCTTGACCTTTCGCTTCCGATTAGCCAGACTCGCGCCCCAGACCAGCGTAAGAGCACCGCCATGAACTACATCCTCCGCATCTGTGGACTGGTTCTGTCCGTCCTGTCCTGCCTTGCCCAGCCCGCGGCGCCCCAGCTGGACATCCAGCGCGATGCCGGCGACGACGGCGGATTCATTCTTCAGTGGGAACCGCTGCCCGGCTACGGCTGCTACGAGGTCCTGCAGTCCCGGGATTGCACGGGATTCCGCTACCTGGGCCGCAGCGCGGCCACCGCGGTGACCGTTCATCCCCGGCCCCAGCCCTGGGTGGAGGGGCCGCGCCGCTGCTATCGGGTGCGGGCGCTGGACAACTGCCTGCCCTCCGTGGCGCCGCCGGCGGACATGCTGGCCTGGTTTCCCCTGGACGGCAGCGGTGTCGATGCCACCGGCCACGGCTGGAACCTCTCGTCCGCCAACGTCACCTGGGTGGGCGGGCGCTTCGGTCAGGCGGCGGAACTGAACGGCGTGGACTCCTACCTCGAGTGCGTCGAGGCCACAGCCCTGTGTCCCGGCAGCGCGGGCTGGGCGGTGAGCGCCTGGGTGGCCGCCATCGACCTTCCCCTGGAAGGCGCCATCGTCAGCTGGTATCGGTGCGGAGCCAATTGGAACTGCAGCGCCTGGAGCGACGCGTCACTCTACCGTCTCGTGATCGAGCCCGGCGAACGCTTCCAGTGGAACGTGAGGGATTACGGAGGCCAGGACTGCGTCCAGACGGATCCATTAGCCGTGAGCGACCTGAACTGGCATCACGTGGTGGGAACCCTGAGCGGGACGGACCACCGCATCCGGCTCTATGTGGACGGCACACTGATACAAGAATTGGACGACTGCCTGATCGGGGTCTTGGAGGGGGGATCTGTGACGATTCCTCTCAGCATCGGCCGGGTCTTCCGCCAGTTCTGGGCGAATCCCCACCTGTACTTGCGCGGCCGGGTGGACGACGTGAGGATCTTCGCGCGGGGCCTCTCCCACGACGAGGTGCTTGCGCTCTACGAGTCGGATGGCTGGCCCTTCGCCGTGCGCTGACGGAGGATTAGCGGAACAGGTCGTGCGTGTCCGGCGGGCGGGTGTCCGGGCCGCCGCGGCCGCGACGGCGGAACCAGGCGGCCGCGAGAGCGGCCAGGCCCAGAGCCAAGGCGGCCCAGCCAGCCTGGCGGGCGCGGCGGCGCGCGGCGGGCTCGCCCGGAGGATGGGCGGGCCGGCGGAGGAGCAGGAGGAGCAGGACTCCCAGGGCGGCCAGCAGCAGTCCCCAGCGCCACATCGTCAACTTCCCTTCCGGTCGGCGGTGTTGCGCTCCCGGGCTTCCTCCCGCAGGCGCTCGCGCGGCGTCTCCATTTCCTCGCGCTCCTGCACCGTGACTTTGTGATACATGGCGTGCACGCCGCGGCGGAACCAGGGCATGTGCGCCTCGAAGATCTCCACCCCCACCAGCACGCCCACCTGGATGCAGGCCAGCGCGAAGGCCGCGCCGAAGAAGCCCAGACCCACCATCGAGCCCACCGCCGCCAGCATCCAGATCACCGCGGCGGTGGTGACGCCGTAGACGATGCCCTCGCGGATCAGCATCACGCCGCCGCCCAGGAAGCCGATCCCCGTCACCACCTGGCCCAGCACGCGGGTGGGATCCGTGCCGGGGCCGCCCAACTGGCGCGAGAGGTAGACGAAGACGGCGGTGCCCAGGCAGATGAGCACGCTGGTGCGGATGCCGGCGGGCTTGCCGCGCAGCTGGCGCTCCAGGCCGATCATGCCGCCCGTGACGACGGCCATCCCGACGGTCTTCCAGAAATGCGGGCTGCTGACGATGCTGTCGATCATGGGACGCTCCCGGTTGCACGCGCAATATGGCATAGGTGTCACGGGGCATGGACGGTGGGTCTGTGGCGCTCTGTCGCTGGTCTGGAGACAGGCCGGGGGCCGGCAGCCCTTCGCTACTTTCATCGCATGACGACACCGGATCCCCTCGCCGAGACCTGCCTCGAGAGCGTGCAGTTGCTGGACGGCAAACTGCTCAAGGTCTACGCCGACACGGTGCGCCTGCCCGACGGCAGCACCTCGCTGCGCGAGTGGATCCGCCATCCCGGCGCGGTGGCGCTGATCCCCTTCCGCCGCGAACGCGGCAGCGTGGTGCTGGTGCGGCAGTTCCGCTACCCGGTGGGGCGGGCTCTCTGGGAGCTGCCCGCGGGCAAGCTGGATCCCGGCGAGGGGGTGGAGGCCTGCGGCCGCCGCGAGCTGGAGGAGGAGACGGGCTGGCGCGCGGGCGCCCTGCGACCCGTGGCGCGGCTGCTGCCCTGCATCGGCTACTCCAACGAAGTGATTCACCTCCTCTACTGCGACGAGCTGGCGCCCGGCACGCGCGGACTGGACCACGGCGAGTTCCTCGAGGTGCACGAGTTCAGTCTCGTGGAGGCGCGCGCCATGCTGGAGCGGGGCGAGATCGAGGACGGCAAGACCCTGGTGGGTCTCTCCTGGCTGCTGCTGCGGGCCGCCGAGGGCCGTCTGTGAGACGCGCCTGGCGGATCCTGGAGCCGGCCGGGCGGGGCGGCGTGGCGGCGCGCATCGCCGCCGCGCGGGGACTGGATCCCGCGCTGGAAGTCCACCACGACCCGCTCCTGATGAAGGGCATGGACGCGGCGGTGTCGCGCATCCGGCGGGCCATCGAGTACGGCGAGAGCGTCTGGATCTTCGGCGATTACGACGCCGACGGCGTCACCTCCTCTGCCCTGCTGGCCGAGGGCCTGGAGGAGCTGGGCGCCCGCGTGACCGTGCGCCTGCCTCACCGGGTGGAGGAGGGCTACGGCCTGCAGGCGGGACAGGTGGAGGAGATCATTGCCGCCGGCGCGGGCCTGCTCGTCACCGCCGACAACGGCAGCTCGGCGCATGGGCCCCTGGAGGTGGCGCGCCGCGCCGGGCTGGACGTGATCGTGGTGGACCACCACAGCCCCACCGAGGAATTGCCCTCCGCCGCGGCGATTCTCAACCCGCGCCAGCAGGGATGCGGCTACCCCTTCAAGAGCCTGGCTGCGGTGGGCGTGGCGTGGAAGCTGTTGCAGGCGCTGGGCTGGCGCGGCCTGGAGCGGGGCCTGGACCTGGCGGCGCTGGGAACGGTGGCCGACCTGGCCGGCCTCAAGGGCGAGAACCGGCTGCTGGTGCGGGAGGGGCTCAAGCGGATCCGCGCCGGCGCGCGGCCCGGCCTGGAGGCGCTGCTGCGGCTGAAGGGCGTCACGCCCGCAACAGGGGCGGATGCGCGCACGCTGGGCTGGCAGCTGGGACCGCGCGTCAACAGCGCCGGCCGCCTGGCCGAGGCGGACCTGGCCTACGAGCTGCTGCGCGCCGCCGACCTGCGCCTGGCCGAGCCGCTGGCGCTGCGGCTGGACGGCCTGAACCAGGAGCGCCGCCGCGTGCAGGACGCGGCCGTTCAAGAGGCTGAGAAGGCCCTGGCGGCGGCTGGCGAGTTGCCGGCCCTGCTCGCCTTCACCGGCGAGGACTGGCACCTGGGCGTGATCGGCCTCATCGCCGGGCGCCTCAGCCAGGACTACCAGCGGCCCGCCCTGGTGCTGACACGCTCGCTGGGCCAGGGCATCGTCAAAGGCAGCGCGCGCAGCGTGCCCGGCCTGCACATCACCGAGGCCATCGCCCGCCACCGCCGCTTCCTGGAGAACTTCGGCGGCCATGCCGAGGCGGCGGGATTGACCCTGCGCGAGGAGCACCTGGAGGACTTCCTTGAGGCGCTGGGCGCGGATGTGGAGGAGCGCGCCGGCGCCCTGCCGCCCCCAGTCCTGCAGGTGGACTGCGCCGTGGATCCGGCCGAACTGGAGCTGTCGCTGGCGCGCGAGCTGGAGGCCCTGGAGCCCTGCGGGGCGGGCAACCCGCGCCCGCTGCTGGGCCTGCTGGGGGCCAGGGTGCAACGCATCTTCAGCCTCTCCGACGGCAAACACCTCAAGCTCTGGCTGGAGGCCGGCGGGCGCCGCCACGAGGCGGTGTGGTGGCAGCAGGGCGCGGCGGCGGCGGAGCTGCGCTACGGCCAGGCGCTGGACCTGGCCTTCGAGCCCACGGTCAACACCTGGAATGGCCGCAGCGAGCTGCAGCTGCGCGTGGAGGACCTGCGCCCGGCCCTGGAGGAGAGCTGACGTGTCCGACTCCAGCCGCCTGCTGCGCCGCTACCTGGACCACTGCCGCTTCGAGCGCGGGCTGTCGGAGAACACCATCGCCGCCTACGAGCACGACCTGTTGCGCTACTTCGAGTTCCTCGAGATCGACGACCTCAGCCCGCTGGAGGTGGACATCCGCGGCCTGGAGCGCTTCCTGGCGCTGGTGAGCGAACTGGGCCTCTCGGTGCGCAGCCAGTCCCGCGCGGTGAGCGTGCTGCGCGGCTTCCACGCCTGGCTGGCCGGCGAGCAGCTCCGTCCCAGCGACCCGGCGCGCCTGCTGGAGACGCCACGGCTGATCCGCAGCCTGCCGCGCACCCTGACGCCCCCGGAGATGGAGCGCCTGCTGGAGATGCCCGCCGCGCCGGCGGGCACGCTGCAGGACTGGCTGGCGCGGCGCGACCAGGCCCTGCTGGAGGTGGCCTACGGCGCGGGGCTGCGCGTCAGCGAGCTCTGCGGCCTGGGCTTCCAGAACCTGCTGGAGGAGGAGGGCCTGCTGCGCATCTTCGGCAAGGGGGCCAGGGAACGGGTGGTGCCGCTGGGCGATCCCGGCTGGGCGGCCCTGTGCGCCTACCTGGACCAGGCGCGGCCCCGCCTGGCGGCCCGCTCGCGCTGTGCCGAGCGCGGGCGCGGAGCGGCTTGGCGCATCTTCCTCAACCACCTGGGCGGGCAGTTGACGCGGATGGGTTTCTGGAAGGTCCTGCAGAAGCGGCTGGCGGCGGCGGGCCTGGCCGGCGGCTTCCACCCCCACAGCCTGCGCCACAGTTTCGCCACCCACCTGCTGGAGGGTGGCGCCAGCCTGCGCGCCGTGCAGGAGATGCTGGGCCACGCCGACATCGCCACCACGCAGATCTACACCCACGTGGACCGCGAGTTCCTCCGTGCCCAGTATCGGCTGCACCACCCCCGCGGCTGAGGCCGCGCTCACTCATCCCGGCGGGCCACCGCCAGCAGCGAGACCCCCATGGGGAAACCTGCCCAGGGCAGCCAGTGGCGCTCCAGCGCGAAGACGTGATACAAGAGGGCGTTGACAGGCGCGGCGGGCAGCTCCATGTCGTCGCCGTCGCGTCCCAGCAGGCGGCGCGTCCAGCGGCTGGCCAGCACCAGCGGCAGGAGGAGGGCGTTGTAGTGACTGAGACGCTCGACGCGCAGGCCCGCCTGGAGCAGCAGGCTGCGCAGTTGCCCGCGCGTGTAGCGGCGGAAGTGGCCGTGCTCCTCGTCGTGGCGCGTCCACAGGCCGGGCAGGGCCGGCACGGTGAGCAGCAGCCGTCCGCCCGGCGCCAGCATTCCGCGCAGGGCCCGCAGGGCGGATAGATCCTCTTCCACGTGCTCCAGCACGTCGGTGAGCAGGATCAGATCCTGGCCAACAGGCGGAAAGGGCAGGGGCGCGGGCAGGGTTCCCTCGCGCAGATCGGCCTGCGGCAGGCGGGCGCGGGCATGGACCAGGGCGCGGGGGCTGGCGTCCAGACCGGCCAGGATGAGCCCCGGTGGCAGTCGCGAGAGCAGCAGACCCGTGCCGCAGCCCGCGTCCAGCACGCGCAGGCCCGGCCGCAGCCAGGGCCGCAGCAGCCGCAGCAGGATGGCGGCGCGGGCGCGGAACCAGAAATGCTCCCGCTGTACGCGCTCCATCAGGTCGATGAGTTCGTCGCGCATGAGGGCAATATGCGTGAAAAGGGCCGCCCGAGGGCGGCCCCTGTTTTGAGAAGAAGAAGAAGGGGGAGCGTTACTTGGCGAGGATCAGGCGCGTGGCCTGCACGCCCAGCGCCGTTTCCAGGCGGGCCACGTAAAGGCCCGAGGGGAGGCTCGCCGCATCGAAGCGCACCTGGTGGACGCCCGCCTCCAGCATGCCGTCGACCAGTGTGGCCACCTTCTGGCCGGCCAAGTTGAAGATTGCCAGTTCCGCTTGTCCGGTGGCGGCCAGGTTCAATTCCAACGTGGTGGCCGGGTTGAAGGGGTTGGGGTGGGCGGCCAGCAGGTCGATGCCGGCGGGCATCTGGGCCTCCACATTGCCGTCGTCGGTGATGCAGACCGTGCCCAGCATGGCGTCCTCGCCCACGCCGTCATCCTGGTAGGATCCCGCGAACACGGCATAGTCGAAGCAGGTGCTGTTGGCCACGATGGTAGCCAGGGCCGAGAAGTTGTTCAGGGTCAGCTCATAGTCCGGGGCGGCGGCGGTGCCGATCCAGACGATCGGCCCCTGATGGGCCGGCAGGGGCGCGCCGAAGGCGAAGGGATGGATGGAGAAACCCGTGTGGACGCAAACCTGGTGGAGTGCGTCGTAACCGCTGTTGCCGGCCACCACGTCCCAACCGCCATCCTGGTCAAAATCGAAGGCGATGCAGATGGACTCGGTGGAGGCCAGTCCGGGCAGGTCAATGCCACCGTTGGCGGCCAGCCACAACGAGGTGGTGCCTTGGCCACCATCCCCATCCGCGTCGCCGGCGATGCCGTAGAACTCCAGTCCCACATTGAGCTGGTCGGCCGCCAGATCCAAGTTGAACACGGCGCGCTCCACGTCCCAGCCGGAAATGGTTCCGGGCGGTGCGTTGCCCGCCAGACCCACGTCGCCCAGCGGATCCAGATCCTGCACGTACGAGACAGCGCTGAAGTCCGCGCTCACGTCGCCCGTGTAGGCCAAGGCGAAGGCCGACGGACCGAAGGCCAACAGGCCCAGTGCGGAATAGACGAACTTCCTGACCATGGTGTCATCCCCTTCGGACTTGATATGTGTGTCATTCGCAGGCGACAGGGCAGGTCGGATGGCTCCGACGCTGGAACATAGAGCAAGGGCTGTGCCAAGTCACAGCCCCCTTGAAAATGCGGGATTTGACCTGCCGGCAAAGCCGTCTGACAGGCCGGGACTGCCCAGATCGCGCTCAGCGGGTGCCCTGATTTGAACACCGTGAACAAAAAAACGACGGAAGGCCCCCCGCAGGTGGCCTTCCGTTCTTGGCTGTGGCGAGAATTACTTGGTCAGCATCAGTCGCGTGACCTGCTCGCCCTGAGCCGTGCTCAGGCGGGCCAGGTACAGGCCGGAGGGCAGGCCAGCGCCGTCGAAGGCGATCTGGTGCTTGCCAGACTCCATCATGCCGTTGACCAAGGTGCGGACCAACTGGCCGTTGATGTTGTAGACCGCCAGCTCCACGTTCCCCGTCGCCGCCAGATCCACCGCCAAAGTGGTGGTCGGGTTGAAGGGGTTCGGGTAGGCCTGGACCACATCCATGCTGGCCGGGTTCAGCGCGGCCACCTGGCCATCGTCCGTGAAGCAGACCTCGCCGCTCAACAGGTCCTCGCCGATGCCATCATCCTGGTAGGAGCCGGCGAAGACAAGGAAGTCGAAGCAGACGGTCTGGGGAGTCGTGTCCCAAAGGCCACTGACGTTGTCCAGGGTCAATTCGTAGTCCGGGCCGTAGAAGTGGGCGCCCTCGTTGGCCGGCAGGGCCGGACCGAAGCCGAAGGCCGGCAGGATCGGCGAGCCGGTGAAGACGGACACATGGTAAACGGCGGTGAAGGCGCCGTCGCCCGCGATCACGTCAAAGGTGCCGTCCTGGTCGAAGTCGAAGGCGATGCAGATGGACTCAGTCAAGGCCAAGGCCGGCAGGTCGAAACCGCCGTTGGCCGCCAGCCAGAGGCTGGTGATGCCATCCGTGCCGTCGCCGTCGGCATCGCCCGCATAACCACGGAAGTCGAGGCCCACGTGCAGTTGGTCGGCGGTCTTGTCCAACTCGAACAGGGCAGCGGACATGTCCCACCCGGACACCGTGCCCATGGTCGCGTTGGCCGGCAGACCCACATCGTCAATCGTGTCCGACACTGACTGGACACCCGTCGCGGTGAAGTCGCTCGGCACATCGCCAGTGAACGTGATGGCGAAGGCCGCGGGACCGCACACGACAGCGCCCAGCAGACAGATGATCAACTTCTTGGACATGTCGTTCCCCTTCTAATTGTTACTCCCCACCACGACACAGCCGGCCGGAAGCAGGATGAATCAAGCTGGGAGAATTGCTGTCGACACCACTCGACTTGGCCCGCTCAGACGCAAGCCATGTGCCAAAGTAGAGATATCTGCGACAGACAACAAGATCGGCGGGAAGGGGATCGCAAAGCGTCGCGAGCTTTGTCCAATTTCAGGCAGTGAATGGACAGAATGCGACTCCCCGCAAGGCGGGAGCCGGACTTGAGGACAAGATGGGGAAGACGAAGCCGGGGGGTCGCGGGGACCCCCCGGCCTGGATCGGATTACTTGGTCAACAACAGCCGGCTCGTCTGCTCGCCGCGCTCAGTACTGAGGCGGGCCAGGTAGACACCGGAGGAAAGGCCGGCGCCGTTGAAGGCCAGCTCATGCCTGCCCGCTTCAAAGATGCCGTCCGCCAGGGTGGCGACGCGCTCGCCCTTCAGGTTGTAGACCTCCACGCGCGCGGGCCCAGTCTGGGAGAGATCCAGGGCCAGGGTCGTGCCGGGGTTGAAGGGGTTGGGGAAGGCGCTCAGCAGATCCACGCCGGCCGGCTGCACAGCCTCCACATTGCCGTCGTCGGTTAGACAGACCGTGCCGATCACGTTGTCCTCGCCGATGCCGTCGTCGTCGAAAGAGCCGGAGAAGGCGCGGAAGTTGAAACAGGTCGTGTTGCCCACCAACGTCAACAGGGGCGTGATGTTGGTCAGGGTGAATTCCACGTCGGGGGCCGCCAGGGTTCCGGCATAGAACCACGGTCCCATTTGCGCAGGCAGCAGCGGGCCGAAGGCGCGGTAGGGCCGGCTCTGCGAGCCTGTGTAGACGCTGACACGGTAGACGCCATCGTTCTCGCCCACGCCCGCCACCAAGTCGTAGATGCCGTTCTGGTCGAAATCGAAGGCCACGCAGATGCTCTCGCTCTCGGCCAGGCCGGGCAGATCCAGGCCGTCGTTGGCGGCCAGCCAGAGGCTGGTCGTGCCCTCGCCGCCGTCACCGTCGGCGTCGCCGGCAATGCCGAAGTACTCCAGGCCCACGTTGAGTTCGCCGGCGGTCAGATCCAGGTGGAACAACACGCTGGCCACGTCCCAGCCCGACACCGTGCCCGGCGGGGCGTTGAAGGCCAGTCCCACGTCGTTGGCAGCGTCCAGCACCTGGGCATAGCTGACGGAAGAGAAGTCCACCGTCGCGTTGCCCGTGAAGGTGAGGGCGAACGCGGCGGGGCCAAAGGCAACAAACCCCAACGCCGCCGAGAGCAATCTCCTGCGCATAGGCATCCCCCTTTCAAGGCATGTGATTGACATGATCTGCAAGTCTCAGGGCAAGGTTCGGCGGGGAGCCGAACCTGAACGCGGGGAGGTTAGCAAGCCGTGGGCCAAGTCCATCGCGGGGCATTTCAAAGCTAAACAAAGCTGAGTAGATCTGTATTCGTCCCGAACAGTGCCCGGAATCGCGCAGAGGGTGCTGAAAATTGGACAAGGTGAGCAGAGAAAGGGCCGTCCCCGGGGACGGCCCTTTGCTCCGAAGGGGAATCCGCAGTGGCTACTTGGCCAGGACCAGACGCGCGACCTGCTCGCCCTGCGCCGTGCTCAGACGGGCCAGGTAGAGGCCGCTGGGCAGGCCGGCGCCGTTGAAGGTCAGGTCGTGGTGGCCGGCCTCAAGCATGCCGTTCACCAGGGTCTGGACCAACTGGCCCTTGATGTTGTAGACCGCAAGCTGCACGCTACCCGTCTCCGCCACGTCAACCGCCAGGGTGGTGCTGGGATTGAAGGGGTTGGGATAGGCCTGGACCAGGTCGATGGTGTCCGGCGTCTCGGCCGCCACCTGGCCTTCGTCGGTGAAGCAGACTTCGCCGGCGAGCAGGTCTTCGCCGATGCCGTCGTCCTGGTAGGAACCGGCGAAGACAAGGAAGTTGAAGCAGACGGTCTGAGGATCCAGGTCCATCAGCTCACCCAGGCCGCTGAGCGTGAGCTCGAAATCGGGGCCATAGACATGGCCGCCGTCGTTGGGCAGCAAGGGGCCGAAACCGAAGGCCGGCAGGATCGGCGAGCCGGTGAAGACGCTGACGCGGTAGACGCCGTCCATGGCGCCCACGCCGGCGATCACGTCAAAGGTGCCGTCCTGATCGAAGTCGAAAACGATGCAGATGGACTCGGTCAACGCCAATGCCGGCAGGTCAAAGCCACCGTTGGCCGCCAGCCACAGGCTGGTCACGCCGTCGGCGCCGTTGCCGTCCGCGTCACCCGCGAAGACACGGAAATCCAGACCCACGTGCAGTTGGCCGGCAGTCTTGTCCAGCTCGAAGCTGGCGTTGGAAACATCCCACCCGGAGATGGTGCCGCCGGGCGCGTTGGCGGGCAGTCCCACGTCGTTGATGGCGTCCGTCACCACCTGCACGCCCGTGCCGGTGAAGTCCGCGGCCACGTCACCGGTGAAGGTGATGGCGAAAGCCGCGGGGCCGCAGACAAGGAAGCCCAAGGCGCAAGTCAGCAGTTTCTTGCTCATGTCGTTCTCCCCCAAAACTGAAAAGTTCTCGCTCCTTCTCGCGCAGCTCGACATCTTGTGCAGGGCACAGGTCGAGTCATGCGTGGCAAAGCTACGAGCAAGGCTTGTGCCAGAATTGCCAACGTTGTAGGTCAACACCTTCGCTGCGGCCGTAGCTTTGAGCCCGGCCAAGGCGCTCGGATTCTGGCCACTGCCCGCCGCATCTTGAACAGTGCGATGAGGCGCGTTAGCTTTAACGGGTCGAAAAAATGCATACACCAGAGGAGCCCTCCAGATGCTCGCCCGTTGCCACGATGGCGGCTTGGAAGGCCCCTGCCCGTGCTATATTGTTCCATAGCCAACAGCCTTTGCAGTTCAGGAAGCGCCCTTGCAACGCGTATCTCGCCTTCACCTGCTCCTGGCCCTTGCCCTGCCGACCCTCTTCCAGGCCTGCGACGAACAGGAAAGCACCCTGGGCGGCCTGCCCGGCGGCCAGGCCATCGCCTGGTCCGACACGCTGGCGGCGCTGGCCACGGCGGGCTTCCACCGTCCGCAGCAGATGGTCGCCGCCGCCCGCCAGACCGTGGGCCGCAGTGACTCGCTGGGCCTTGAGAGTGTGCTGGTGCTGAGGCTGGACTACAATCCCGTCGGTTCCTGGGCGGACCCGCCGGAGGCGCTGCCCGACATCCGTTTCACCTTCAAGATGGACCACAGCAAGAACTTGGCCTGGTTCCCCCAGTCCCACGACCCGGATTTCGTGGACGACGGCAGCGGCGAGTCGGACAACTACCTCTATCTAGAGTTGTCGCTGCTGCGGGACAGCCTGGGCTACGACTCGCTGGACTGGGAGGACGCCTTCGACGGAGCCGCGCCCCGCCTCTCCATTCTCGATCAGGTGACTTTCCGGGTCAGCAGCGCCGACACCGTCTTCGGCGGTGGCGACTACACGGACCCTCTGACAGGGCGCCGAACCCTTCGCCAACTCCCCAATTGGTGGTTCCAGCAGGCGGACACCACCACGCGCTGGCTGATGCTGCGGGCGCGGCCGGGCGAGCAGGGCTTCGTCCCGCTGCTGGCGGCGGGCTACACCAGCGCGCTGCGGCCGGGCTTGCGCTTCGCCAGCATCCAGGTGGACAGCGTGCTGGTGGACAACGTGATGGTGCCGGACACCAGTTGGGACACCACCTATGTGGCGGCCACCTGGCAGACCAGCCTGGTCCGCGACAGCGCCTCGCGCCTGACCCTTTCCAGCGGCTGGGCCAGCCAGGTGGTGACGCAACTGCCGCCCTTTCCCCCGGACAGCGCGGGCGAGACCTACGATCCCCTTGTCTCCACGCTGGCGGAGGCCTGGCTGCGGGTGCCCCTGGCGGGGGCGGGCTTCAACCTGTCCGGCGCCAAGGTGAACCTCTACCAGGTGGCGCGCTACGATCCCGCCGGCCCCTCCCTCAGCGCCGCCCCGCTGATCGCCTCCGACGTGCTAAGCGATTCCTCCACCACGCTGGAGTTCAACATCACGCCGCAGCTCCGGCGGATCTGGGTGGAGGAGGACACCCTTTCCAACGCGGACTCCATCGCCGTGGCCCTCAAGCTGGACGACTACACCTTGCTGCAACTGCGGCAGATCGGCCTGGCCGACCCGGCGCTGGACCCGCCCCGCCTCATCTACCACCTGAGCCAGGCCCCCGCCGGCTGGAGGCGCCCGTGAGCATGCGCCGGCACTTCCCGCGCCTGCTGGCCGCGCTGGCCCTGCCGGTGCTGGCGGCGGCGGCCGGCCCGCTGACCCGGGCCCCCTGGGGCGAGCCCCTCTGGCGGGGCGGCGCGGCGGACCTGGGCCGCGGCGGCGCGGGCCTGGCCCTGCTGGACTCCACCCGCCTGGGCGGCGACAACCCCGCCACCTTCCATTTGGGCCGCCTGACCCGCTTCCAGATGGATTTCAGCGGCGTGCGTTCGCGCGCGGGGGACGGCGCGCGCCAGGAAACCTTCAGCAGCGGGCAGTTCGACGGCTGGGCCCTGGGCTTTCCCCTGCTCTGGAAGGAGATCCACGCCGGCCTGCGCATGAGCTCCCTCAGCCACATGGACTACCTGCTGGCCCGCGGCGGCGCGGACAGCCTGGGCCGCGCCGACATCACCTCGCTCAAGGGCTCGGGGGGCCTGTCACGCGCGGGCCTGGTGCTGGCCCGCGCCCAGGGCCGCCTGCGCGTGGGGGTGGAACTGGGCCTCTCCTTCGGCAGCGTGCTGGAGGAATGGAAACACTTCTATCCGCAGTCCGCGCCACCCTACGACAGTTGGGTGGAGCGCCGCCGCTCGCTGACAGGCTTCCAGGGCCGGCTGGGCCTCCAGTGGCAGGCGCGCCCCGAGCTGGCGCTGGCCCTGGCCTGGACCCCGCCCGCCCGCGCCGAGCTCACGGTGGACCTGGAGAACCGCGCCAATGGCGTGGACGCGGAGATCCTCACCCGGCGCGTGGACCTGCCCGGCGAGCTGGCACTGGGCGCGGCCTGGCGTCGCGGGCCCTGGACCTGGCTGCTGGACCTGCGCCAACAGGACTGGTCCGGCACGCCCCTGCTGGACGATTCCCTCGACGCGGAGGCCCGCCTGGATCGCCCGTTGGGCGTGGCACTGGGGCTGGAACTGCCCGCCAGCGAGGACTTCGCCGCGCCCTGGTTCCGCCGCGCGGCCTGGCGCGCCGGCCTGCGCCATGAGGAGTGGTACGCCCGCCGCCAGGATGCGGGCGGCGCGTGGCGGGATCTGCGCACCCTTAGCGCCTCGCTGGGCGCGGGCATTCCCCTCAAGGCCTACGGCAGTTGGCTGGACCTGACGGTGGAGGCGGGGCGCGCCGGCGACGCGGAACTCAAGGACGACTTCGTGCGCCTGCGGCTGGGCCTGGGCGCGCGGGACCTGTGGTTCGTCAGGCCGCGCTACTGATGGCCGCGGGCGTGATGGGGCTGGCCGCCGACCATGCGGCCTTCGAGCTCAAGGGCGAACTGACGGCCTGGCTCAAGGCCCGCGGCTGGACCGTGCGCGATTTCGGCACGCACTCGCCGGAGGCCGTCGACTACCCCGACGTGGTGCTGCCCTGCGCCCGCGCCCTGGCCGCCGGGGAGTTGCAGGGGGCCGTGGTGGCCTGCGGCAGCGGCATCGGGGCCGCGATCTGCGCCAACAAGGTGCCCGGGGTGCGAGCGGCCCTTTGCCTGGAGCCCGAGCAGGCCGCGCTGGCGCGCCGGCACAACAACGCGGACTGCCTGGTCCTGGCGGGCAGGCTGCGCAGCACGGCGCAGAACATCGCCCTGCTGGAGGCCTGGCTGGCCGCCTCCTTCGAGGGCGGGCGCCACGAGCGGCGCGTGCGCAAGATCCACCAGGCCACCCGTTGCTGAGGAGAGCATGGACACGCTGAGGCACCGCGATCCCGAGGTCTGGCACTTCCAGGAGGCGGAACTGGCGCGCCAGCGCGAGACCCTGGAGATGATCGCCAGCGAGAACTTCACCTCGCCGGCGGTGATGGAGGCCCAGGGCGGCGTGATGACCAACAAGTACGCCGAGGGCTATCCGGGCAAGCGTTACTACGGCGGTTGCGAGTGCGTGGATGGCGTGGAGGAGCTGGCACGCGAGCGGGCCCGCCGCCTCTTCGCATGCGCCTATGCCAACGTGCAGCCCCACTCGGGCAGCCAGGCCAACATGGCCGTCTACATGAGCTTCATCAAGCCGGGCGACACGGTGCTGGGGATGGACCTGGCCCACGGCGGTCACCTGACGCACGGCAGTCCCGTCAACTTCTCGGGCCGCCTCTACCGCTTCGTCTCGTATGGCGTGGACCGGGAGAGCGGCCGCATCGACTACGGGCAGGTGGCTGCGCGGGCCCGTGAGACGCGGCCAAGGCTGATCGTGGCCGGCGCCAGCGCCTACCCGCGCGCCATCGATTTCGCCCGTTTCCGCCAGATCGCCGACGAAGCAGGAGCACACCTCTTTGTCGACATGGCGCACATCGCCGGGCTGGTGGCGGCCGGCGAGCACCAGAGTCCGCTGCCCCACGCCCACGTGGTGGCCACCACCACCCACAAGACCCTGCGCGGCCCGCGCGGCGGCCTGATCCTCATGGGCGCGGACTACGACAACGTGCTGGGCGAGACCGCCGCCAAGAGCGGGCGCCTCAAGCAGCAGAGCGAGATCATCGATGGCGTGGTGATGCCCGGCGTGCAGGGCGGCCCGCTGATGCACGTGATCGCCGCCAAGGCCGTGGCGCTGGGCGAGTGCCTGCAACCGGCCTTCGCCGCCTACATCCGCCAGGTGGTGGCCAACGCCCGCGCACTGGGAGAGGAACTGGTCTCGCTGGGCCATCGCCTGGTCTCGGGCGGCACGGACAACCACCTGGTCCTGCTGGACCTTTCCGGCCGCGAGATCAGCGGCAAGGCCGCCGAGAGGGCGCTGGAGGAGGCGGGCATCACCGTCAACAAGAACATGGTCCCCTTCGACGAGCGCGGCCCGCTGGTCACCAGCGGCGTGCGCATCGGCACGCCGGCGCTGACCACGCGCGGCATGGGGGAGGAGGCCATGCGCGCCATCGCCCGGCTCATCGACCGCGCCATCCGCGCCGCCAAGGACACGGACGAGCTGAGGCGCATCCGCGCCGAGGCCCGCGAGCTGGCGGCCGCGCACCCGCTCTACGCCGGCCGATGAAGTGCCCCTCCTGCGGCCATGAGGAGGACCGGGTGATCGACAGCCGGCCCGTCCGCGAGGGCAGCGCCATCCGCCGCAGGCGGGAGTGCAGCTCCTGCTCCACGCGCTTCACCACCTACGAGTACATCGAGGGCACCCAGCTCACGGTGGTGAAGACCGACGGCAGCCGCGAGGTCTTCTCGCGCGCCAAGCTGGCCCGCGGCCTGGAGCGGGCGCTGATCAAGCGGCCGCACCCCGAGGAGGAGATCCGCGAGCTGCTGGGGCGCATCGAGCGCGCCATCCTGGCGGGCGGCGCCGCCACGGGGGAGATCAGCTCCAGCGAGCTGGGCGAGATCGTGCTGGAGGAGCTGCGCTCCTTCGACGAGGTGGGCTACATCCGCTTCGCCTCGGTCTACCGCCGCTTCCAGGACGTCAAGGAGTTCGTCCACGAACTCAAGGTCTTCGATTAGCCTTCCATGCTGAAACTGCGCCCGCGTCCGGGCATCCGCCTCCCCCACGGCGCGGTCGCTCCGCCCGATGGGCCGCCCCTCCTCCCTCAGCGTCTGCTGCTGCCCCTGCGCCACTCCCGCCTGGACCAGTCGCGCCCCGTCGTGGGCGAGGGACAGCGTGTGCAGGCTGGGCAGGCCCTCTCGCACGCGCTGGGCCTGGGTGCGCGGACGGTGGCCACTCCCCTGGCGGGGAGGGTGGCGCGCGTCTCCACGCGGCTGCTCAGCCTGCCCGCCGCGCGCGGCGGGGCGCCGGCCGGCCCTCTGCCGCTGCCCTGCGTGGAGCTGGACGAATTGGAGCCGCGCGGAGCGGGCCAGACGCGGGCCTGGCGACAGCTTGAGCCGGAGGCCCTGCTCGCATTGCTGCGGCCCTGGGGCCTGCCGGGCGAGGGCGGGCTGCCACTGGACCTGGAGCTGGAGCTGCTGCCCGCCTCGTCGCGCCTGCTGCTGCTGGCGGCCTCCCCCGCCCTGCCCCTGCTGGACCACCTGCTCGAGTCGGCGCCCGCCGCGGCCGCCGCCGCGGTGGCCGCGCTCTGCCGCCTGCATGCCTTCCGCGAGGCCGTGCTGCTGCGCGGGCCGGCGGGCCGCGAGGGCGCGGGGCGCCTGGCGGCGCTGCTGGAGAAGATCCTGCCCGTGCGCGTGGTCGCGCTGGAGCAGGGCCACCCCTGGGACCACCCGCGTCTGGCTGCCCGTGCCGCCGGCTGTCCCCTGCCCGACCCCGCCCGTCCGCTGGCGGCGCAGGGCCTGCTGGCGCTGGGCCTGGACCGCCTCTGGGACCTGGAGGCGCGCCTGGCCGGAGAGTGGCCGCTGGCGCCCTTCTGGCTGCTGGTGCAGCGCCTGGAACCCCGGCGCGGCCTGCCCGCCGCCTCCTGGCAGCGACTCTGCCAGGTCTGGCCTGGCACGCCGCTGGGCGAGCTGCTCTCCGCCCTGGGCCTGGACCCGGCGGAGGAGCTGGCGCTGGCGGGATCGCCGCTGGAGGCCTCGCCGCTGCTGGACCCGGAGAGTCCGCTGCTGCCCGGATTGCGCCAGTTAAGCCTGCTGCCGGTGGGCGACCTGCCCGCGGGCGGGGCGGAGGCCTGCATCAGTTGCGGGCAGTGCCTGGACATCTGCCCGGTGCGCCTGGCGCCGCTGCGCCTGGCCCGCCTGGTGGAGGAGAGGCGTCTGCCGGAGGCCCGCGAGCTGGGCCTGCCGCACTGTCTGGACTGCGGCCTCTGCACCTGGATCTGCCCCAGCCGCGTGGAACTGGGCCATCACCTGCGGCGGGGGCGCCTTGAGCTGGAGGAGGCCCGCCTTGGCTGAGCCGCCGCGCCTGCCCCCCGCTCCGCTGCTGCGCCGACCCGCGCGCGCCGGCAGCCTGATGGCCCGCGTGGCGCTGGCCCTCGCGCCGGCCCTGGCGCTGGGCGTGGCGGCCTACGGCCTTCCCGCGCTGCTGGTGGTGCTGGCCTGCGCGGCGGGCGCGCTGGCGGGCGAGGCGGCGGGCGCCCTGCTGCTGGGCCGGCGGCCTCATCCCGCCGACGGCAGCGCCCTGCTCAGCGGCCTGCTGCTGGCCCTCACCCTGCCGCCCGCCCTGGCGCCGGGCTGGGCCTTCGCGGGGGCGCTGGCGGGCGTGCTGCTGGCGCGCCAGCTCTTCGGTGGCCTGGGCCACAGCCTGGTCAACCCGGCCCTGTTGGGGCGGCTGCTGCTCTCGCTGGCGGCTCCGGGGGCGCTGGAGGGCGCCCTGCTCGAGCCCTTCGGCTGGCAGCAGGCGGGCTGGTGGAGCCTGCCCCAGGCGGCGGCCGCCGATCCCCTGCGCGGCCTCTGGCAGGCCTCGGCGTCGCTGCGGCAGGCCCTGCAGGAGGCCGCGGCGGGCCTGGCCGGCGGCGCCGGGCAGTTGGACCGCATCCAGGCGCTGCAGGACCAGCTCGCCGCGCTGGGCCCCGGTCAGCTCCTCTGGCCGCGCCTGCCCGGCCTGCTGGGTGAGGCCTCGATCCTGGCCCTGCTGCCCGGCCTGCTCTGGCTCTTCGCCGCGCGCCTGGTGGACTGGCGCATCCCGGCCGCGGGCCTGCTGGTGCTGCCCTTCGCTCTGCTGC